>PDWI01008500.1_pt1 | contig 53304 bp, 50 predicted proteins | sample 1430891 | NCBI WGS metagenome assembly PDWI01 (sample SAMN01162508, study PRJNA174530) | Oral metagenome, whole genome shotgun sequencing project. | biome: Marine environment; feature: Marine mammal; material: Swab sample of the gingival sulcus; isolation source: swab sample of gingival sulcus... | reverse complement strand
TTTACCGCCCTTTACCACCGCTTCACCACTTGCCATGATACCAAAACATAGTACCATTCACTTATGAAACGAAAACATGCCAAAACTCTAGACCTTCTCTTTACCCGTCCCATCAGCGCTAACATCAGGTGGGCAGATATTGAGGGTCTGCTCCTTGAGCTTGGCGCTGAAATATCGGAGCGTGAAGGCTCGCGCATTGGTGTTAAGTTGTTTGGCGAAGTTAGAGTATTTCACCGCCCACACCCTGGCCCGGATATTTCACCAGTACGGCGGCAATTTTTCTATTATTTGCTTAAAATCAACGCGTTATAAAATGAACAACAATAAAAGCCAATGTACAAATTGTGCCTAAATGGTTTTTCGAAAAAAATGACTTCGAACCTTGCCCAAAATCATTCAAACCGTAGCTATCGCTACGCTTTTCATGATGTTTGAGCAACTTTCTTTGTCCTTTTTCCCAAAAATTCCATTTACTAGTAAAATATCCGGGCTAGCCCCAATACAGACAAAGGCGCAGCGGCAAGCGTAAGGGATTGGCTAAAACAAAACGGAGTCACACCATGAGTAGCATTATGAATTTTGGCGAGTACAAAGCCGTCATTCAATATGATGCCGATATCGAAAGCTTTCGCGGTGAGTTTATCGGATTAAATGGCGGCGCTGATTTCTACGCCGATAGTATCGAAGCATTACGCAAAGAAGGCGAAACATCGCTCAAAGTATTTCTTGCCATGTGCAAAGAAGAAGGCATCGCCCCCAAGAAACAATACTCTGGCAAGTTTAACGTGCGCATACCGCCGGAGCTTCACGAAAAAGCTGTCCAGCACGCCGCCGCCAGCAATGTAAGCCTTAACCACCTTGTCAGCGAAGCGCTTAGGGCGCAGTTATAAGTATCGTCAGGTATAGCACGACGGCATTGTAAAAGGCTGTTAAAGGGCATGTAGGAATTATTTTTTAATCCCTCCTTCCCCTTTTACGCGTTGACGCTTGGATTTAATTGCGCCAAGAAGAGTTGATGGCTGATTGGCAACTCGCTATAAACGGTGACTCTATATTCAAAATTGAACCTTTGAGATAGGCAGATTTAGTATGAACCCCACAGTAAAACAAGTTGAGCCACTGCCAAACTACAGACTAAAAGTCTGGTTCGGTAACGACGAAACCCGAGAGTTTGATACTAAGCCATTTCTTGATAAGGGAATTTTCAAAGAACTGAAAAACGAGAGCTACTTTAAACAAGTTCGTGTAGCTTTTGGAGCAGTCGAATGGCCGAATGAGCAAGATTTCAGTAAAGATACACTATACGTTCTTGGCACTACCGAAAAAGGCACTTAATCGAGACAGAGTTTTGAACACCCTCATTATTTTTTAACCCCTCCATACCTTGCCATTTATCCCCTTTTATTTATGACGCTTTTACGTAAATTTAACGCCTTGCGCACAAGCAGCCAAGGTGCAACGAAGGCCGTCAAGCCGGTGTTTTTTGCGGGCGACTGCGACGCAACTTGTTATGTTCTGCCTGCATTGTAGCACCTATACTGGTTTTTTTGCTCGCTCTATTGCTGCACTAACAGCATTTCTTGCTTGAGGACTGTTTTTCCAGCATGTGGTATTGAGCATACTTGCCACCATTTCTGCTATGTCTTCGGCATGATTTTTTCCGAGTTCATGGAATGACCCAATCCCAATTTCTTCAAATCGCTTTACCACAGTTGGGCCAACACCTTTAATCGCCAAAAGGGCCTCCTTTTCTTCTTTGCTAAAACTCATATATCAATCTCACTTTCAGTACATAAGGATTTTCTAAGCAGCGCACGTTAGCGTATCCTCGCCTAAGCTTCTTTTTATGGGCTTAAGTTAATGTCTAGCCCTCTGATTGATAACTAATCAAGTCCATTATTGCTGCCTGCTCACGGACTGGAATTAATGCTTGATAGCCATCAGAATAAAACCAATTGTTTAAGGCTTCAATGCTTGGAAAACGTATTACTACAGTATCGGAATGTTGGTTTTTCCCACCAAGTACTTTTAGTTGTTTTCCGCGAAAGACAAGCTCTCCTCCCCAAGGACTTAAAGTTGCAGGAACTTTGCTACGGTACTCAGACCACTTTTCGTGGTCTAGCACTGTAATATTTCCAATTACGTATGCAAGCTTCATTTTAACCCCTCTACCAGTTTGTCCTATAATCGTGATAGGGGGCATCTCACAATGCCCCTCCTCCCACAACACCGGGCATACGGATCACGTACCACGGCGTTTCAAGTTAAACAATTTCATCGTGCTGTCAACTCCGGAAAACCCAAGCCTTTAAAGTACCTGTTTTACAGCGCTCGGTAAAGTGCGGGACTCGCACTCAGACGCCAGGGGCCATGTGCAGACTTCGCCGCGTTCCACGCCAGAAATCTCTCGACACCTCGACGTCTCAACTGGCGGCAGCTGCTACGACCCCATTGTTTTAACAGGTACACTGATAGTGGTAAAAGGGGACGCGTAAAAGGCGTAAAAAGGGGCGGAGGAATTATTTTTTAATCCCTTCGTCTCCTTTTACGCTCAATCCAGAACCTCGAAGCCAAAATGCCCTACCCAGCGAGCGGGCGGTGAGCTTCTGGCGGGGCGTTCGAGGCCATGGATGGCCGAGACGAGCCTACAGGGATGTACTTGTGGCGTCCGCGTAAGAAGCTTACCGGGCGCTCGCCGAGCACGGAACTCAACGCTAAAACAAATGCACCCTGTTTTACTCCAGGTTTCGTCACCTTCCAGCAAAACCGGTAACCCTCTCTTTTCCAAGGGGAGATGTCAGATTTGGTCTGGTAATCACACTAATTCACCTCAGCCTCCGTCCCCTTTTACTCAAGTAAGCCACCGTCATGAATTTACTTGCCCTTTCTCAAGGTACTTAAGATATTTTTCGATTAGACACGATGCTGAGTGCCTCGCGCACTCTAGCTCGCTAGCTTCTGCATTCCGAAGACCGCTAGTATATTTTCCTCTATGCCGTCCTTGTTTCAACGGAAGAGAGTTTGCCAACTTACCTATTTTTTCCCAACTCGACGATATACCGCTCAACGCATTAAGGGCGTTTTTTTTACTGCCAAATCTAGCCACCAACACTTCTCTGATCTCATATAGGTGCACTAGCTCATTATCTGGGTCTGACACCGAAGCCCGATAACTATCTAGCATGCTTCGTAGCGTGTTATCTGAGGGACAATACTTCTCGATCAATGAGGCATACCGTTCCTGCTTATTCAATCGATCTCGTTTTGAATCCGCCACAATTCTCCCATCTTTGTCTTTTACAATAGTGTCAACACGCTCAATACTTGACCCCTGAATCATTGAGTGAGGCTGAACATAATAACGTTGCGCACCGTTTTCTAGAGTGTCGGTTCTATTGGTATTACTAAGATCAAATGGCTTGTGAGTCATTAGTTGTATTACTCTCAAGCGGCTGTCTATCTTCTGGCGCAGCTCTTCATCGATATTTGGATTTTCACTAAAAAAAGACGGCTCGACAACAGCCAACGCTTTACCATCGCTTATTTCGAGAGCCCAACCATTAGATGCCAAAGAAATAGATTCTTCGACATAGTTGGATGGCGAGTACTTCCAATGCAGTTTAATCTTTACAGTTTTATTCATAGACAATACGATTTGGCAGGCATAACGCCAAACATCTCCGTCAGCAAAAAAATAAGTGTAAAAGAGAACGTAGGAATCATTTTTTAATCCCTTCTTCCCCTTTTTATTTTACGCCCGTTACAGTATTTTTTTTCATTCATAATGTGTCCAGAGCCGTAAGACTTTCACCACCTGCTCAGTTTCTAAGACCTGATAAACGATTCGATACAGGATGTTAACGCGCCGCGAATACGCCCCGGAAAGAACACCAACCAGTTTTTCGTAGGGTGGCGGATTTTGGTATGGATTCTGTTCGATAAGCTGAAGTAGCTCTTGTGCCTTTTTCTTTAAGCCTGACGAAGCAAGTTTTTTCGCATCTTTTTGTGCCTGTTTCGTATAGACCAGTTTCCAGCTCACCAATCAAGCTCCTCAGAGCATTCAGAAACGGGCGTCTTCATGCCTGCCTTAATCGATTCCTCCATTCCCGGGATCGACATCAAATGCAGGGTTTCAGAGATTGCATTCCAATCCTCCTCCGAGACCAGAACAGCATTCCCTCTTTTCCCAGTTATTACAATGGGTTGATGTGTATTCGATGCTTCATCGATCAAGCTGTAGAGCCTCGCCCGCGCTTCAGTGGCATTGAGAATAGTCATGAATCTGCCCTCCTTGCTTAAGCGTACGACAAAGCGTACGCGTTTTCAAACATAACGCCTGCGCAATGAGCTTGTTTGCGGCACCTGCGGAAAATCGGCGCCAATAAACGCGCTTAATACAGTTGTGAAAATACCTCAGGGCATTGCTCCGCGACGCAATAATGCAATCGCTGAACCTTACCCAGCGAGCGAGCGGTGAGCTTCTGGCGGGGCGTTCGAGGCCATGGATGGCCGAGACGAGCCTGCAGGGATGTACTTGTGGCGTCCCCGTAAGAAGCTTACCGGGCGCACGCCGAGCGCGGAACTCAACGCTAAAACGAACGCCCCCTTTTACTCCAGGTTTCGTCATCTTCCAGCAAAATCGGTAAAGACCTTTAACTTATTGAAAAACATAGAAAATTGGTCGGGACGGCAGGATTTGAACCTACGACCACCACACCCCCAGTGTGGTGCGCTACCAGACTGCGCTACGCCCCGAAAGAAGGCGGCATTATACGGAAAATGCTAAAAGATACAATAGCCAAACCGCCTAATGCACGAAATATGCCGTGCTTTACACCTCGCTGCTGAGCAACTCTACAACGGACTCCAACTCGGCGATAGCGGCGTTTATTTTGTCACTGGGGACTTTGGACTCGCCACCGCCCTTGGCGGCTTTGATCTCGTCTTCGAGTCGCTGCCGTGCACCGCCGATGGTGTAGCCCTCGGCATAGAGCAAGCCGCGGATGTTGCGCACCATCTGCACATCGTTGTGTTGATAATAGCGGCGATTGCCGGCACGCTTCATGGGCTTTAGCTGCGGAAACTCCTGCTCCCAATAGCGCAGCACATGAGGTTTTACCGCGCACAACTCACTGACCTCGCCAATGGTAAAATAGCGTTTTCCCGGAATGGGCGGCAGCTCGTCGTTATTCGTCGGTTCCAGCATAATCCTCTACCCGTGCTTTAAGTTTTTGCCCCGGCCGAAAAGTCACTACGCGGCGCGCGGAAATGGGAATCTCCTCGCCGGTTTTCGGGTTGCGCCCCGGCCGCTGGCTCTTATCGCGCAGGTCAAAGTTGCCGAACCCGGACAACTTAACCTGCTCATTGCTTTCAAGGCTGGTTTTGATTTCCTCGAAAAACAGCTCGACGATTTCCTTGGCTTCACGCTTGTTAAGCCCCAGTTCTTCATAGAGCCGATCGGCTATTTCTGATTTAGTCAGTGCAACCATAACCCTGCGCTATACTCTGCGTTAACGTAATTCGGCATTCAATTGACCCTGCAACGCCGCAACAACGCCGTCAACGGCGGCGTTTACACCCTCATCGCTAAGAGTGCGCTTTTGGTCGCGAAAAGTCAAACTAATTGCGATACTTTTTCGTTTAGGATCAACACCTTTGCCCTCATACACATCAAATAACCTTAAAGATGTCAGGTGTTTTCCCGCCGCCTCGCCAGCAATTTGCTCCAAAGTGCTGGCCGCCACGTCGCGATCGATCACCACAGCGAGGTCACGCTTGACTTCTGGAAACTTCGACAGCGGCATAAATACCGGTAAAACAGCAGCTTGCAAAACACTTAAAGTAATTTCTACAACAAACACCGGCACCTTGATATCCGCCGCAGCGCTCACATCGGGGTGCAGCGCGCCGATAAAACCAACGATGTCGCCATCAAAACGAATCGCGGCGCACTGCCCTGGGTGCAAGCCATCGCGCTGCGCCTTGGTGAAGCTAAAACGCTGCGCCTGACCCGTCATACCCAGCAGACTTTCGACATCGCCCTTCAGGTCAAAGAAGTCCAATGGCTCGCTTGTCGATGCCCAGGACGCTTCGTGTTTATCACCGGCGACGGCCATCGCCAGCGTCGGCGTCTGCAACAATTCCTCACCCTGACGCACAAAGCGCTGGCCGGTTTCAAACAGGCGCACTCGGCCTTGCTGGCGGCGGGTATTGTGCGCCACCGCAGCGACCAAACCCGGCAACAGACTGGTGCGCATCACCGCCATATCGTTGGAGATAGGGTTGCTCAGCGCCACCGGCTCCAAATCCGCATCGAACAAGGCCTGCTGTTCTCTGGCGACGAAACTGTAAGTAATGGCTTCCTGATAATCCCGCGCTGCGAGATGGCGCCGAATGCGGCGCAGCGACAAGTGCGTTTCAGGGCGTTTTGGCAGAATCAAATCCGCGCGAATATGACTGACCGGCAGATTGTTATAGCCATACACTCGCGCCAGCTCTTCCAGTAAATCGGCCTCTTGCTCGATATCAAAGCGCCAGCTTGGCACCTCGCAGCGCCAGCCCGCATCGGTTTTACTGACACCAAGGCCAAGCCCGGAGAAAATGCGCTCCACGTCGGCATCACTCAGGGCAAAGCCCAGCATACGTTCGATGCGGTCGGCGCGCAAACTGACGGTTTCCCGCGCTGGCAAAGCCGCCTCGTCCACACTCTCAACAACCGCACCCGCCTGGCCGCCGACAATCTCAAGCAACAAGGCTGTGGCGCGCTCCATGGCTTTGGCTTGCAGCGCACTGTCTACGCCGCGCTCGTAGCGGTGGGAAGAATCCGTGTGCAGGCCGTAGGAACGCGCTTTGCCCGCCATATGCTGGGGCGCAAAAAAGGCGCATTCCAAAAAGATGTTTTCAGTAGTATCACTCACCGCGGAGGGCGCACCACCCATAATACCGGCCAGCGCCAAGGGGCCGGATTCGTCGGCAATCAACAGCGTGCCCGCTTTGCACTCTATTGTCTGACCATCCAATAATTCCAGGGACTCGCCCGCCTCGCTGACACGCACGGTAATATCGCCGCGCAGTTTGTCGTTATCAAAGGCGTGCATGGGCTGGCCGAGTTCCAACAGAACATAGTTGGTCACATCCACCACCGCATCGATACTGCGCAGACCCGCGCGACGCAGTTTTTCCCGCATCCACAGGGGTGTGGGGGCGTTGCGATCAATGCCGGTAATAATACGCCCCAGGTAACGCGGACAGGCGGCGCTGGCGGCGAGAACCACCTGGCGCCTGTCGTCGATGGTCGCTGTTACCGATTCAATCGCCGGCGCGTTTACCGGCAAATTGTTTAACAGCCCCACTTCCCTGGCGATGCCCGCCACACTTAAACAATCCGCCCGGTTAGGTGTTAAATCCACGTCGATGCAGTTGTCTTCCAACTGCAAATACACCCGCAAATCCGCGCCTGTGGGCGCATCGGCGGGCAGCGCCATCAAGCCGTCGCAAAAATCCCCCAGACCCAACTCATCGGGGCCGCACAACATGCCGAAGCTTTCCACGCCGCGCAGTTTTGCCCGTTTAATTTTGAAATTCCCGGGTAACACGGCGCCAACTTTCGCCAGCGGTGCTTTTAAGCCCACGGCAGCATTGGGCGCACCGCAGACTATTTGCAAGGTCTCATCGCCCGCCGCAACCTGACAAACGCGCAGCTTGTCTGCATCCGGGTGCTGCGCCGCTTCGATGATTTCACCGACGACAACGCCTGAAAAATCACCCGCCGCGGGTTCTACCGAGTCCACTTCCAGACCGGCCATGGTAAGTTGATGGGCTAGCGCTTGCGTATCGACTTGCGGATCAACCCATTCGCGCAGCCACTGTTCACTGATAATCACTGTGTATTTCCTCTGCCCTTAAACAAACTGCTGCAAAAAGCGCAGATCGTTATCAAAATTCAATCGTAAATCGTCAATGCCATACCGCAGCATGGCCAAACGCTCCACCCCCATACCGAAGGCGAAACCCGCGTATTTTTCCGTGTCGATACCGACATAGGCAAAGACTTTGGGATTTACCATGCCGCAGCCCAACACTTCCAGCCAACCGCTTTGACTGCACACACGACAGCCGTCGCCGGAGCATTTCACGCACTGAATATCCACCTCGGCGGAGGGCTCAGTAAAGGGAAAAAACGAGGGTCTAAAACGCACCGCCAGATCATCGCGCTCAAAAAAGGCGTGCAAAAACTGTTCGATCAAGCCTTTTAAATCCGCAAAGCTGGAGCGCTCGTCGATCAACAAACCCTCAACCTGATGGAACATGGGCGAATGGGTCAAGTCGGAATCGCAGCGATACACGCGCCCAGGGCAGATAACCCGAAGCGGCGGCTCGGTGGATTCCATCACCCGCACCTGCACCGGCGAGGTATGCGTGCGCAGCACCGTGTGTTCATCCACGTAAAAGGTATCGTGCATGGCGCGTGCGGGGTGGTGGGCGGGAATATTCAGTGCTTCAAAATTGTGGTAGTCGTCTTCAATTTCTGGCCCTTCCACCACATCAAAACCTATGGCCGAGAAAAAATCTTCCATGCGCTCAATCGTGCGCGTAATCGGGTGCAGTCCGCCGCACTCTGCGTGACGACCAGGCAGGGTCACATCAATCGCCTCAGCGGCCAGACGCTCCGCGACAGCTTTTGCTGCAAGCTCCGTTTTGCGCGCGCTGATCTGATTTTGCAAAGCCTGCTTAACCACATTGATTTGCGCGCCAGCGGCCGGGCGTTGCTCGGCGGACAATTGTCCGAGCCCTTTTAACAAGGCAGTAATTTCACCTTTTTTACCGAGATAGTCTACCCGCAGTTGCTCCAGCGCTGCGCTGTCTGCGGCCTCGTTGATGGCTTTTTCGGCCTGCTCTTTCAGTGTTTCGAGCTTGTCCATGTCACTTCCCGTTAGCTGTTTCAGCACTTAAATACCAAAACAAAAAATCCAGATTAAAAAGAATAAAAACAAAAAAAGGGAAAGAGCAGCGCCCTTTCCCTTTTTGGAGTGTTGGCATCAGCGGCGATTAAGCCAGGGCAGCTTTTGCCTTCTCCACCACGGCTGCAAAAGCCGCTTTGTCGTGTACCGCAAGGTCTGCCAATACGCGACGGTCAAGAGCGATATCCGCTTTTTTCAAACCGTTAATCAAGCGGCTGTAGCTCAAACCGTTAGCGCGCGATTGCGCATTGATACGAGTGATCCACAGAGCGCGAAACTGACGCTTGCGCTGACGGCGGTCGCGGTAAGCGTATTGACCGGCTTTAGTAACGGCCTGCTTGGCGACACGAAAAATACGGCTGCGAGCACCGTAGTAACCCTTGGCCTGTTTCAAGATTTTTTTGTGACGGCGATGTGCCACCACACCACGTTTTACGCGAGGCATAGTCTTCTCCTTTTAAAATATCCGTTACTTGGCGCGCATCATACGATCGATCAGAACTTTATCGCTCTTATCAACCATGGACGTGCCGCGCAGCTGACGCTTACGCTTGGTGGTCATTTTAGTCAGGATGTGACTCTTGTAAGCAGATTTGCGCTTGTAACCGCCGGCGGTTTTTTTGAAGCGCTTAGCTGCCCCGCTGTGAATTTTTGCTTTAGGCATAGTATTAACTCCGCATTTGCAATATGAATAAAAAAGGAACCAGGGCATTCACAGGCCGCTAGCCCTTACGCTTGGGGGCGATAACCATGGTCAACTGGCGGCCTTCCATTTTTGGAAACTGCTCCACCGTGCCCAATTCGACCAGATCAGCTTCTACTCGCTTGAGCAGCTCCATGCCGATGTCCTGGTGAGCCATTTCACGCCCGCGAAAACGCAGGGTGACCTTGGTCTTATCGCCACTTTCCAGGAAACGTATCAGGTTGCGTAGTTTTACCTGGTAGTCTCCTTCTTCCGTCCCTGGACGAAACTTAATTTCTTTCACCTGAGTGCGGCGTTGCTTTTTCTTCTGGGCCGCTTTCTGCTTCTTGGCCTCAAAGACATGTTTGCCATAGTCCATCACCTTACACACGGGTGGATCGGACTGATCTGCAATCAACACCAAATCAAGGCTGGCCGCCTCCGCCGCGCTGCGCGCTTGTGCGATAGGTACGATACCAACCTGGCCGCCATCGGCACCGATCAGACGAACCGTCGACGCTTTGATTTCGTCGTTAATGGGCGAGCGTTTGCCCTTGCCGCTTTCTCTCTTAATGCTATGTCTCCATTGCAACGCGGCCGCGGCGCGCTACATCGTCCGTAAGGTGCTGGGTAAACGCTTCGAGACTCATCACGCCCAGATCCTCACCACGACGGGCACGAACGGCCACTGTCTGTGATTCAACTTCTTTATCGCCTACAACCAGCAGGTAAGGTACTTTGCCAATTGTGTGCTCGCGAATTTTAAAGCCGATCTTTTCATTTCTCAAGTCCGAAACCACTCTGAAGCCCTGTTTTTTCAACTGCTGGGCCACATTTTCGGCATATTCAGCCTGTTTGTCGGTAATATTAAGCACCACCGCCTGCTCCGGGGCGAGCCAGGTGGGGAACACGCCTTCGTAGTGCTCGATCAGAATACCGATAAAACGCTCAAAAGACCCCAAAATAGCGCGGTGCAACATCACTGGTACTTTACGTGCACCGTCCTCGGCCACATACTGCGCCCCCAGGCGTCCAGGCATGGAAAAATCCACCTGGATAGTACCGAGCTGCCAGACACGGCCGATACAGTCTTTCAGGGAGAACTCAATCTTCGGCCCGTAAAACGCACCCTCACCTGGCAGCTCTTCCCAGGGCAGGTTTTGCGCATCTAAGGCATCGGCCAGAGCCTTTTCTGCCCTGTCCCAGTCTTCATCCGTGCCCACGCGCTGCTCGGGGCGGGTGGACAGACGGTAAATCACATCGCTAAAGCCGAAATCGCGATAGACCTCATGCAGGAAATCGATAAAGCGCGACACTTCGCTTTGAATTTGCTCTTCGGTACAAAAAATATGGGCATCGTCCTGCACAAAGCCGCGCACGCGCATAATGCCGTGCAGGGAACCCGATGGTTCGTTGCGGTGACAGGAGCCAAACTCCGCCAGACGCAAAGGCAGATCGCGGTAGGATTTCAAGCCCTGATTAAATACCTGAATATGGCAGGGGCAGTTCATGGGCTTAACCGCATATTCGCGCTCTTCGGTGGAGAGCATGAACATATCGTCGCCAAACTTGTCCGCATGTCCGGATTTATGCCACAAGGACATATCCACCACCTGCGGGGTTTTAACTTCCTTATAGCCTTCCATGCGCTGGGCGTTGCGCATGTACTGCTCGATCGTTTGATAAATCGTCCAGCCCGCTGGGTGCCAAAACACCATGCCGGGTGCTTCTTCCTGCAGGTGAAACAGGTTGAGCTTTTTACCGATCTTGCGATGATCACGTTTTTCCGCTTCTTCCAAACGGCGCAAATACTGTTTCAACTGCTTTTTATTAGCCCAGGCAGTGCCGTAAATACGCTGCAACATGGCGTTTTTGGCGTCGCCGCGCCAGTAGGCTCCCGCCACCTTGGTCAGCTTAAACGCCTGCAATTTACCCGTGTCGGGCACGTGAGGGCCGCGGCATAAATCCAGCCAGTCGCCCTGCTGATACAAAGACAGTTCTTCGCCTTCCGGCAGGTCTTTAATGATTTCGACTTTGTAGTGTTCACCCATGCCCTCAAACAGGGCAATCGCCTCTTCCCGGGACATGACCTTGCGCTCCACGGGCAAGGCCTGGGCGGCAATTTCAGCCATGCGCGCTTCGATGCTTTCCAGATCTTCCGGGGTAAAGTTGTGCTCCGAGGCGAAGTCGTAGTAAAAGCCGTCTTCAACCACCGGGCCAATCGTGACCTGTGTGCCGGGGAACAGGGCTTGTGTCGCCATCGCCAGCAAATGTGCGGTAGAATGGCGGATAATCTCTATGCCCGTCTCATCGCGATCCGTCACTATCGCCAGGCTCGCATCGTGGTCGATGGTGTAGCTGGTATCCACTGCGCGGCCATCGACCACACCCGCCAGCGCCGCTTTGGCGAGACCGGGGCCAATATCCGCTGCAACATCAAACACAGAAACGGGGTTGTCAAAAGCACGCTGACTGCCATCGGGCAAGGTAATCACGGGCATGGGGGCTTTCCTCTGTCAGTGGTGACCCTTACCAAAGGCCACATGAGTATTCATCAAACGCGCGCGAACCAACGGCTCGCGACGCGGGGGCGGATAATGCCCGATTGGCGCGCCTCACGCCTTAGGACCATAGCTCAGTTGGTTAGAGCGCTACCTTGACATGGTAGAGGTCGGCAGTTCGAATCTGCCTGGTCCTACCACTCCCTTTTTTGTTGTTTCCGATATAGCCCGAGCGCCGCCAACACAGCCTCGGCCAAGCCGCCTGCGCACATTTTCACAGCCTCGATGCCAACATAACCCAGCGGGCGGGCAGCGAACGCCCTTCCCTGCATTATCCGATCAGGGATTTAAGAACGCCTGCTGTTTTAACTCTGCCACTTGGTCGCGCAGTGCCGCTGCTTCTTCAAATTCCAGATTTTTAGCGTGTTCCAGCATTTTGGCTTCTAATTCTGCCAGCTTGCGCGACAGCGCTTTGGGAGTGAGATTCTGCCAGTCGGTGGCGTAGGCGGCGCTGGGCTGAGCGACCTTGCGTTCGCCCTTTTTACCGCGTGTGGACATGCGCTGCGCGCCTTCCATGATGTCCTGCACGGATTTTTCCACGCCTTTCGGGGTAATGCCATGCTCCTGATTGAAGGCGATCTGTTTTTCACGTCGCCGCGCAGTTTCATCCAGCGCTCTTTGCATGGAACCGGTTATTTTATCCGCGTAGAGAATCGCCCTGCCGTGCAGGTTGCGGGCGGCGCGACCAATGGTTTGTATCAGGGAACGATCCGAGCGCAAAAAGCCCTCTTTATCCGCATCCAGAATCGCCACCAGGGCCACTTCCGGCATATCCAGCCCCTCACGCAACAGATTGATGCCCACCAGCACATCGAACTCGCCGAGGCGCAGGTCGCGAATAATTTCAACGCGCTCTACAGTGTCTATATCGGAGTGCAGATAACGGACTCGAATACCGTGCTCGTCCAAAAATTCGGTCAAATCCTCCGACATGCGCTTGGTAAGGGTGGTCACCAAAACGCGATTGCCCTTGTCAATTTCTATTCGCAATTCCGCCATCAGGTCATCTACCTGCATGGTGGCTGGGCGCACCTCCACTTCCGGATCCACCAGGCCGGTGGGGCGCACCACCTGCTCGACCACCCTGCCCGCGTGTTTTTTTTCGTAGTCGCCCGGCGTTGCCGAGACAAATACCGCCTGGGGAATCAGGGCCTCCCATTCCTCAAAGCGCAAGGGGCGATTATCCAGCGCCGACGGCAGTCTGAAACCGTATTCCACCAGCGTTTCCTTGCGCGATCGGTCGCCGCGATACATAGCCCCAATCTGCGGGATCGTAGCATGGGATTCATCCACAACCACCAGGGCATTGTCGGGCAGATACTCAAACAGGGTGGGCGGTGGCTGACCGGGGCCGCGACCGGACAGATAGCGTGAATAGTTCTCCACGCCCTGGCAGTAGCCCAGTTCGCGAATCATCTCCATATCGTAGCGGGTGCGCTGCTGTAAGCGTTGCGCCTCCAGCAATTTGCCGTTGTCCTGCAACTGTTTCAAGCGAAGATCCAGCTCCTGTTCGATCTGCTCCACCGCGTCCAGCATCACATCGCGGGAAGTCACGTAATGACTCTTGGGGAAAATCGTCGCCCTGGGCACTTTCCGCTCTATGGCGCCGGTGAGTGGATCGAACCAGTAGAGGTTGTCGATTTCCTCGTCAAACAACTCCACGCGCAGGGCTTCGCGCTCGGAATCCGCTGGAAAAATATCAATCACATCACCGCGTACCCGATAGGTACCACGGGAAAAATCCACATCGTTGCGGGTGTACTGCAGCTCGGCCAACTGCCGCAAAATCTGGCGCTGATCGATAAACTCACCGCGTGAGACGTGCATCACCATCTTGAAATAAGACTTTGGATCGCCCAGACCGTAAATCGCCGACACCGTGGCCACAACCAGACAGTCTTCTCTTTCCAGCAAAGCTTTGGTGGCGGACAGGCGCATCTGTTCGATATGCTCGTTGACGGAAGCGTCTTTTTCGATAAAGGTATCCGAGGATGGCACATAGGCCTCGGGCTGGTAGTAGTCGTAATAGGAGACGAAATACTCCACCGCGTTGTGGGGAAAAAACTCGCGAAACTCGCCGTAAAGCTGGGCCGCGAGGGTTTTGTTGTGCGCCATCACGATGGTTGGGCGCTGCAACTTTTGCACCACGTTGGCTATGGTGAAGGTTTTACCCGAACCCGTTACTCCAAGCAGAATCTGGCTGGCAAGCCCGGCCTGCACACCCTCAACCAGCTCAGCAATGGCACTGGGCTGATCGCCAGCGGGTGCATAGCTGGACACCACTTCAAAAGGGCGGGCATTACTGGCGGACATTGCGTTCTCACAGGACAAAGACAAACGGCCATTATCCGCCACAATCGTGTTTTTGCCTATGTTTTCACGCGTTTGCCTAAAAAAACACAACGGGTGAAAAAAATTGCTTGACGAGTGACAAGGTGCTCTTTAGTATACGCCAGCTCTGGTTAACGCCATTCCGCCTTAGCTCAGTTGGTAGAGCAAATGACTGTTAATCATTGGGTCGCTGGTTCGAGCCCAGCAGGCGGAGCCAATACAAAACCCCACAAATGGACTTTGTGGGGTTTTTTTATTTCTGCCCCTCTTTTCTCTTCGTCGAGTCACTTCGCACAGAGTGCAGAATTTGACGCCCCACCCGTACAGCCGGCAAAGCGCCGTAAAACAAACCTTGCCGCCTGCACCAAAGTCACTTAGGGTAAGGGTTTTAGTAAAACAACTGGCAATAACACACTATGGCGAACTCCTTTACCCTTCTCAGCTTTGTTTGGCGTTTTGTTTTGGCATTACTTGTCGTACTGGCGACCTTCAACCCCACGGACTACTGCTTTTATCATTGGTCTATGGCGCCTACCACGCAATTTGGCCCCGTCATCGCTCTGAGCGGACTTGTTCTGCTCACCGGCTGGATTGTGGTGCTGCGCGCCACCTGGGCCTCCATCGGCATTTTGGGTGTACTGCTTGGCGCCGCATTTTTTGGCTGCATTGTCTGGCTGCTGATTGATATAGGCTGGATTAAGCTGCAAGACACCAATGCCCTCACCTGGCTGGGCCTGGTGATACTGGCGCTGATTCTGACCTTTGGCATGTCCTGGTCACACCTGCGCCGTCGTCTTACCGGGCAACTGGACGTGGATGAGATCGAGGATTAGAACCTCGGACGCACAGCGATGGACACCCAACAGCTCAACGCCTTTTTGGCGGTGGCCGATTTAGGCTCGTTTTCCAGGGCAGCGCAGTCGCTGCACATTACCCAACCGGCCGTCAGCAAGCGCATTGGCCTGCTGGAAGAGCAGCTGCAGGCGCGCCTGTTTGACCGGATTGGCCGCAGGATCACCTTGACCGAGGCCGGCCGCGCCCTGCTGCCCCACGCGCGGGAAATTTCCGCCAGCCTGCGCACCGCCATTCAATCGGTGAAGGACTTAGAGGGCGAAACCTCGGGCGAGCTGCGCATTGCCACCAGCCACCATATCGGCCTGCACCGCCTGCCACCCGTTCTGGAGCGCATGAATCAGCAGGCGCCCAAGGTCAAACTGGTAATTGAATTTATGGACTCGGAACAGGCCTACCAGGCGACGCTGTGCGGCGCTGTGGAAATTGCCGTGGTCACTCTGGCACCGCAGGAGGACGAGCGCCTGATCACCCGGGAAATCTGGCCGGACCCGCTGGATGTGATGGTGCACAAAAACCATCCGCTGGCCTCACAAGAGAGCGTGACCATTCCACAACTGAGCAACTACGCCGCCGTGTTACCGGGTCTTAACACCTACACCGGGCAAATCGTATTGCAGTTGTTCGAGGGAGAAAACCAGGCTCTGAACACGGCGATGACCACGAATTACCTGGAAACCCTGCGTATGCTCGCCACCGCAGGCCTGGGCTGGACAGTGCTGCCGCGCTCGATGTTGACCGACAGCCTGTGCAGTCTGTCGGTGGCTGGCATCAGCCTTGAGCGCTCCCTCGGCGTGATTTACCACCAGAGCCGGTCGCTGTCGCGGGCAGCCGAGGCATTTCTGCAAACACTGAATTAAAACATCCCCATCGCCAAACCCGTAGCAATCGCTTCTCCCAGGGCCTTGCACTGCTCAAAGCTATCACCATCCGGCTCGCCGCGCAGAATAAGCGGCTCCTGCACCAGGGGAAATGGGTAGCCCTTTAAGATGCGCGAGATCTGCGCTGCCGCCCCGCGCCCATCGTTGCCCGCGCTGATCACCACCGCAGCGGGCAACACCAACGCCCGATCAATGGCCGGATACAGGCTGCGGTCCAGGAAATCCTTCAAACCACCGGCCAGGGTGCCGGAATTCTCTGCGCCAACAAATACAACCCCCTGACAGCTGGCCAGATCCCGCGTGCTTGCATCCACCGCACGCAGCATACGGGTCTCAACCTCCGTCTCGCGCTGGGCACCGCGCCACACGGCGCTGGCCAACTGCGCAGACGCGCCACTCTGACTGTGATAGACCAGCAACAGGGTCTTTTTTGGCGAATGGGACACGGGAATTATCACCTCACTTATCTTGACTATCATTCACAACAGCACCGACATCGCTGTGCATAACTATGGGGAAAAGCCATTGCAATACTCGTCCCTCCAAAAAGTTATCCACAACCCCTTTGTCAAGTCTTAAATTTTATTTTTTTATATTTCATTTAAAATCATCTTGTTATTCGGTAAAGTTAAATCGAACAATATCATGCACAGCACCGCTTTAACACCTTTAAACCAAACCGTCAAGCTGTGCATAAGTTTTATCTCGCGCAAGAACGATGCCGAATCAGCCAGCAGCTGTGCACCTGCGGCTTGCGCTCAAAGTCGGGGTCCAGAGTCTGTTTGCTAATGTCCTTACAATCGTATTTAGCCTGTAGCGCCTCGTCCAGCACAAACTTGCGCCGGTTGTTGGAAAAATAGAGCACTCCGCCCTCACGCAAATGCCGCATGGTAGATTCCACCAGGGCGCGATGATCGCGCTGCACGTCAAAGGTCTCATCCATACGTGCGGAGTTAGAAAACGAAGGCGGGTCAAGCATAATTAAATCAAACTGCTCCTCGGTTTCCTCGAGCCATTCTACGCAGTTGGCGCGTATCAACTGATGGCGGGAGCCGCCGAGTTTGTTTGCGCGCAGGTTTTTTTCCAGCCAACGCAAATAGGTGTTGGACATATCCACACTCACCGTGTGGCGTGCACCACCCAGAATCGCCTGCACCGTAGCACTGCCGGTGTAGCAAAACAGATTGAGGAAATCCTTGCCCCTGGCCTCATCGGCTATGCGCCGGCGCAGTGGGCGATGGTCTAAAAACAGGCCGGTGTCCATATAATCGCGCAGGTTTACCAGCAGTTTAGCGGCACCCTCAGTCACCGTGATAAGGGCAGCGCTGTCACCCTGCTTTTGGTATTGAGTATCACCGCGCTGACGCTGGCGCTGTTTCAGCACAATGCGCTCGCCGGGAATGCCCGTCACCTCGGGCAAGACCTGCATCACGCTGTGCAGACGCCTGGCGGCCGCGGCAGGGTCTATGCCCGCCGGTGCCTTATACTCCGCCACATGTAAGTAGTCCCCGTATACATCAATCGCCACCGCAAACTCCGGCATATCCGCGTCGTACAGACGATAACACTGCACATTGTCGCGCTTTAGCCACTTGCTCAAGCGGCGCTGATTTTTGCGCAGGCGATTGGCCAGCATCTGCGCATTATCGTCGAGTCTGGGCGCGGGTGCGGCGCGGTATTCGTTATCGCTCAAATCAAACAGCAGCAGCGTTACCGGCAGCGCACCGTTGTATAAACTGTAGCGTTTGTGAGCCCGCAGCCCCATGGCCTTGCCAAGGGCGATGTCGGAGGTCACCACCGCACCCTGCCAGCCCTTAAATTCAGTGCTCAGCAACTGCCCCAGCTGGGCGTATAACAAGGGTAACTCGGCCTTATTGCCGAGGCGCTCGCCGTAGGGAGGATTGCAGATAAGCAGCCCGTTTGGCAGCGGTTTGTGGGTGGGTTTAGTTAAAGCTTTCAGCGGCTTGGCGTGAACCCGCACCTGCTTTTCAAGACCCGCTGCGGCGATGTTTTCCTGAGCGCGGCGAATCACTCGCGCGTCGCTGTCGTAGCCGCGAATCTCCACGCAATCCCCCGCCAGGGCGCGCGCCGCCCTGCTTTTCGCATCGCTGACAATGGCCTGCCACTGCGCCGCATTGTGGTCGCGCCAGTGCTCAAAACCAAACTCCGGCCTGCCAAGCGCGGGCGCTATATCCAACGCCATCATCGCACCCTCTAACAACAGGGTAGCGGAACCGCACATGGGGTCGATCAGCGCCCCACCCTGCGGGTACGTATCCTGCCATCCAGCGCGTATCAACAGCGCCGCCGCGAGGTTCTCCTTAATCGGTGCCTCGCCAAACCCGCGGCGATAACCGCGCCGGTGCAGACTGCCGCCGGACATATCCAGCGCGACCTGCAAGCGGGTACCGCTGAGGTGCATATTCAATCTGACCTGCGGCCTGCTCTTATCTACCTGGGGACGCTGGCGGTGATGTTTGACGAACCAGTCGACGATGGCATCTTTCGCACGCTGTGCACCAAACTGGGTGTTGCGAATGGATTTATTTTGGCCGATAAAATCCACCACAAAGCGCTTATCCGACGTAAAGAACCGATACCAGTCGATACTCGATAGGCCCTGATAAAACGCCTCGGCGCTGCTGGCGTCCAGCTCGGCAACGGGCAGTAAAACCCGATTGGCAAGGCGCGACCACAGGCAGGCGCGGTAAGCGACAGCCTGCGACCCGGAAAAATGCACCCCGGCCACTGTCTCGCGCAGCTCGGTTGCGCCCAGGCTTTTAAGCTCCTCAAACAACAGGCTCTGTAAGCCCTTGGGGCAGGTGGCAAACCATTGCCTATCCGTGTAAGACATAATCACAACCGCCGAAAAAACGCACAGTGTAGCGTTTTGTCTGGGCTCAGGTCGAGGCTTTATCTCTTCATGACAACTACCGGCATAAACAACTGCTCGAAAAATCAAACAGTTAACTAAAACTGTTACCTAAAGCTGCCACCCACTGCAGGAAAATGACCTAAAAACTTAATTGAGATATAACAAAATGATGCTCGACAAAAGCCTTGTAATTTGCTCTCATTGACGATGCGCGCGCACTTTTGAGCCATATTGCTCGAAACACAGACTTATTCGTTGAATCGCGATTCCTATCACTTCGCCGGATCTGTTTGTGCCATCTCAATTCAAAAGGTGCGACATATGAAACGACAAAAACGCGACAAATTTTCAAGAGCCTTTCAGCGAGGCTATCAAGCCGGCGTTTCGGGGCGTAGTTTGGACATTTGCCCCCACGAGCAATTAGAGCAACGACAACATTGGCTCAGCGGCTGGCGAGAAGGCCGGGCTGACCAATGGGACGGCCTCACCGGCATTGCCGGTGCCCCCAGAGCAGCACTTTAGCAAAGCCTTTTTTTCAATGAGCCTGGGCGATCAGCTTCGCCCCGGGGAACCGAAGCAGGCCACAGGGTCTGCTCCGGTTGCCAAGCCCCCTCCTTGCACATCCAGCATTGTCACAGGTTTGAACGCCGTGTAAAAACCCGTTAGCATCTGCTGCTGACAAAATGGAGCGTTCCCTATGCAAGAAGACCCTATTCTCATCGGCGGCAGTGAAGCCGGCCAGGTGGTACTACAACCGCGCTATGCCAACCGTCACGGCCTGATCGCCGGAGCGACCGGCACCGGTAAAACCGTAACCTTACAATGCCTTGCCGAAGGCTTTTCCGAGCGCGGCGTGCCGGTGTTTTTAGCGGATGTTAAAGGTGACATCTCCGGTCTGTGTCAACCCGGCAGCCCCCACCCAAAAATTGCCGAGCGCATCGACAAAATCGGCATTGCCGGTTACGAGCAAAGGAGCTTTCCGGTCACTTTTTGGGACTTGTTTGGCAAAAAAGGCGCGCCGGTACGCTCTACCATTTCCGAAATGGGGCCACAACTGCTCTCGCGTCTGCTGGATTTAAACGAAACCCAGGAAAGTGTCATGACCCTGGTATTTGAGTTTGCCGACAATGAGGGCTTGCTGCTGGTGGACCTTCCCGACCTTCGCACCACCTTGGAATACCTCGGCGACAACTCCAAAGACATGGGCGTGGGTTTTGGTGTCTCCAAAGCCTCGGTTAACGCTATTTTGCGCCGCCTGCTGATGCTGGAGCGCGAAGGCGGTGAATTATTTTTCGGCGAACCTGCCCTGCAACTGCAGGATTTTATGAGCACCAGCCGCGACGGGCGCGGCATGATCAATGTGCTCGCCGCAGACACCTTGATCAACAGCCCGCGGGTATACTCCACCTTCCTGCTGTGGCTGTTATCGGAATTGTTTGAAAACCTGCCCGAGCTTGGCGACCCGGAAAAACCCGAGCTGGTGTTTTTCTTCGATGAAGCGCATTTATTATTTCGAGATGCGCCTAAAGCGCTGGTAGAAAAAATCGAGCAGGTGGTCAGATTGATTCGCTCCAAGGGCGTGGGCATTTACTTTGTCACCCAAAGCCCCGCGGACATTCCCGACTCTGTACTTGCCCAGCTTGGCAACCGCATTCAACACGCCCTGCGCGCCTACACACCCAAGGAGCAAAAAGCCGTGCGCGTGGCAGCACAGTCTTTCCGGGAAAATTCGGCGCTGGATACCGAAACCGTGATCACCGAACTGGGCGTTGGCGAAGCCCTGGTATCAACACTGCAAGACGGCGGCATTCCCGCTGTGGTGCAAAAAACGCTGGTACGCCCGCCCTCATCGCGCATGGGCAAAGCCACCGACGCCGAGCGCCAGGCTATTATGGACAACTGCCGCTACCAAAGAATCTACGGCAAAGCGATAGATCCGGAATCCGCGCACGAAATACTGCAAAAACGCATGGCTGACAATGCCGCCACCGAAGCGCGCGCAGCGGCGGAGAAAGAAGCGACCAAAAGCAAAGGTCGCAGCGGCAATCGCCAAAGCGCCAGCGAGGCTTTTGTGAAAAGCATGGTGCGCAGTTTAGGCTCATCGGCCGGGCGTTCGCTGGGACGCAAACTACTGCGCGGGGTGTTTGGTTCGCTGTTAAAGTAACTGCCAAAGGACCTGACAACGCGCACGGTACTTTTAGCCCGGATACTTCACCAGTAAATGGAATTTTCGGGAACACAGTTTGTGCATTTGTCATACCTGTCATTCATTGCATAACTTATTGATATTAGAAGAATAATAGCAAAGTGGACGCCGTACTGGTGAAATATCCGGGTTAGCGTGGCAACAGACGATAACCCCCTGCGCGTTTAAACTTAATCTCAGACGATGACCTCGATTCGTGGGTTGGCGGCCCACGACTTATTCGTCTACGAATACGTTCTTAGCTTTTCCTTTCAAGTCGATCTCCAGGTCGGCTTTTTTAGTATAATACTCGGGCAATTCGGCGCGAATACTGGGGGCAAGTTTTTTAAACTCGCCCACCTGCTTCACCAGATTACCGCGACCGCTGACCAGCTGCGCCTCGGCTTTACGGTAGGATTCCGAGGCCTTATCCAGATGTTTTTTCATATTTCCAAAACTCTCTAAGAAGCTGTTTAACTTCCTGAACACCGCTTCGGCCTTCTGCGCCAACGCTGCGGTGTGTTTGTTTTGATCCTCATAGCGCCACAACTGGCGCACAATGTTTAGGCTGGTGAGCAGGGTTGTGGGCGTTGCCACCAACACCTGACTTTCCACCGCGCGCTGAAATAAAGTTTCATCAGCCTTTAGCGCTTCCACAAAGGCCGATTCAATCGGCACAAACATAAACACCATATCCGGTGAGTTGAACTCCGGTACGGCAAAGTATTCCCGTTGCGACAATTCTTTGATTCGCTCAGCCATCGCCGAAACATGCTGCTTTAAGGCCAAGGCCCGCTCACCGTCGTCTTCGGCATTGACGTAGCGCGTGTAGGCATTAAGTGACACCTTGGCGTCGATAACCAAGTGTTTGTTTTGCGGTAAAAACACCACTGCATCCGGGCGTTTTCGGCCATTCTCAGTGGCTATCGAGAATTCGCGCTGGTAGTCTTTACCCAATTGCAAACCCGAGCGCTCAAGGATGTTTTCAAGTACTAACTCGCCCCAATTCCCCTGCAATTTTTTCTGCCCGCGCAGCGCGGTGGCCAGCTCGTGAGCTTCTGTGCTGATTTGCTGATTGAGACTTTTCAAGGCGTCTAGCTCGCGTTTTAGCTCGCCCTGTTGCGCGCTCTCGCGGTGGTGAATATCGCGCACTTCTTTCTTAAAACTGTTAATTGACTCGGCAAAAGGCCCTAACAGCGCGGAGAGATTTTGGCTGCTGCTCTCTTGCAGGGATTTGGAGCTGTGCGCCAGCACTTCCTGTGCAAGCACTTTAAAATGCGCTGACAACTCCTGTTTTTGCTGTTCAAAGTGCTCAAATTCTCGCTTAAAACTCGCTTCGCGCTCTCTGAGTTGACTGTTTAACTCAGCGAGCTGGGTTTGTAGATCCGTATTGTTGTCGCGCAAACCGGCTTCAACGGCCTGCACTGCATCCACCTGTTCACTCTGAAGCTTTAACTGTGTCGTCAAATTGTCCATATTGGCTTCAGCGGCGCTTAGTTTGGCACTGAGCTGCGCGAGACTCTGTTGCTGCACCTCATTGCGCTCGCGTTCCCGATTCAACTGTTGACTACTGTTCTCGCAGAGCGTTTGTGCATCGTTAAAACGAGACTGCAACAGCTCATGCTGCAGCACCAGCTGCTGATACTGCAACTGTTCCTGCCGACTTTTCTCACTGACGGTGTACAAATCATGTTCGAGTTCACGAGCGCGATTAGCATGCTGCATGGCGTCAGCGGCCACGCGCTCCACAGCTAAACGACTTCTTCTGACAAGTATGACGACACTGACAATCCAGAATACTAAAAACATAAATACCAGAATTATGGCCAATGGCAGCGCCGGATCTCGCAGTAGCGTGTTAAGGAAATCATTCATTGTGGCAGGTATCCTATAGCCGAAGACAAAGCCCTGTGACGTATCATCAGGGCGTTTGCCGGTAGTGAATCACTGTTGTTTAAGTAAAACGGCCAGCGACGTGTGGGCGCTTCAATAACGCGCACCACATAGCTGGCGGGTTTGCTGCTGTCAAAATCCGGATCGCGCCACAACACTTTAAAAGCATCACTGCCATCGATGTGCTCGCCCCGTTGCGCAAGCTCAACCGTCTCCAGCGGCAACAGAGCAACATCACCGCTGTTGTTTGGTTGGCGCGACGCGGTTTGCGCCCAATCGAGCGTGTAAACTTTATGATACGTTTGACCGGATTCATCAATGCTTGTTTTCAGCAGTTGCAGTTGATCCAAATCGCCGCCCTCAGGATCACTGTGCACTTCAATTAAAAACACCGGTGTATCAGCGCTGCGTTTAGGAAGACGGCCGCCCATCGCCACACCCTTGCGATAGCCAACACTCGCAATGTCATCAAACGATAGATCGCCCTCATCAAAGTTCCAACCCGCAAACACCCGCAATTGCATACGTGACCCGGTACTGACAAATGTTTCCCGCCTGGCAATCGCATCAAAGATTTCAGCGCGGGTGTTTTCTGCCGCCCAAACCCCTGTTAAACCACCACCTTGCTGGCGATAGTCGTCCAGAGTTAAGGGCTGTGGCGTCCAGCTTGGATACTCGCCGTAGAACTCGCGTTGACTGCCCGATGTCAGACCAGTAAGCGCGCCGCTGCCACCGACAAAGCCACAGTTCAATACCGCTTGCTTATAGATGGATAATTCCGAGGTGACGTCAAGAGCGGGTTCAAAACGTCGTCTCAGCTGCGCCTGCCCTTCCAGCTTGTCATCAAAAGATGGGGTATGCTCTGACTGCCGACTGTGAACAATCGCCAACACCCTGGAACGCGTGTACATTTCGAAATACGACATCCATTCCCACAAGCCCAACACATCAACGCCACCCTCAGGCGGCTCAGTGGTATAGGGCATGATCTGCCCCGCGCTGTCGGCGCCACCCCGATACACGACAATACGACCATGCCTGTCAGGGCGCTGTAACTGTGCACTCCATTCATAGGCGATAAAGGCGGTGAATACCCCTGGCTCATTGGCATCCTCGGCCGCGCGCAGTCCCGCTGACCAGGCCTCGCTATAGGCTGCGCTGCCGGGGGTGTTGCGCAACTCATCGGGGAATTCACCCTTGCGCAACAGCGTTAAGACTTCCCCTGCAACCGCCCTGCCACCACCGTTTTCCAGCTGTTTGCGCCATTTCTTTGCCATGGCGTGGTCGTCTTGACCGTGCTTTATACGCGGGAAAAAACCGTAATTGTCGGAACTATCGGCCAGCACCAAAAAATCCAGTGCTCGCGCTAACGCTATGGTTTCCCCTTGATATTGTATGCTGGCGCCCCTGGCGTAGCGATACACCTGGCTGGGACTCAACTGATTGCCAAGCAGCGCCGCACCGAAGGAATTTTCGCTGTGAACCTGCACATCACCCCAAAATAGTTGTCGTTTTGGTGAGGGTCGCTCTGACTGAATTATGGTTTTTTGCGGAGGCGTGGTGTGCTCTTCTGCACAGCCTTGAACAAAGCAGGAAACAGCCAGCAATACCAGAAGTAGTGCACCAGCGCGCAACTGCCGAGTAAAATCCCGCATCAGTGCTCGGCGGGTGCTCCGCGCAGCTTTTGAATAAGGGTAAACACAGCAACCACAATACCACCTGCAATCACGCCCACAATACCTGTGGCAAGTGTAGGCCACACCGCGGCGGCAATATCACCGGCGCTGCCAAGGGTGTGCAAATATTCGCTGACTTTTTCAATCGGCACTTCAACTGCGTGAATACCGTGAACGAGTATGCCACCTCCTACTAAAAACATCGCCAGCGTGCCAAAAAAGCCCAACGCCTTCATTAAAAATGGCGCAAAGCTCAGCAGCCCGCGCCCCAATGCTCTGCGTAAACCAGAAAGCGGCTTGTCTTCCTCTGTGCCCAACAAATGCAGACCCGCGTCGTCCAGTTTTACGATGCCCGCAACAAGACCATAGACGAACACTGTCATACCTATTGCCACGCAGGACAGTACCGCTACGCGCACGGCGAATTCGGACTCCTGCAACAAACCCAGGGTGAGCACGATGATTTCCGCCGACAGGATAAAATCCGTGCGGATAGCGCCTTTAATTTTTGCTTTTTCAAACTCTACAGGATCCTGCTCCGGGTCGTTGAGTTTGTCTACCAGTGCCTGGTGCTCCGCCTGCTTTTGCGCTTTTTCATCAAACAGCACATGCCAGACTTTTTCAAAACCCTCAAAGCATAAAAATAAGCCGCCCAACATCATCAGCGGCGTTATCAACCAGGGCACAAAGGCGGAAATCAGTAACGCTGCGGGCACGAGAATGAGTTTATTGACAAAAGAACCCTTGGCTACCGCCCATACCACCGGCAGTTCCCTATCCGCTGTTACCCCGGTCACTTGCTGGGCGTTCAACGCCAGGTCGTCGCCAAGCACACCGGCGGTCTTCTTGGCGGCCACTTTGGTCATAATCGACACGTCGTCCAGCAAGGCCGCGATATCGTCAATCAATACCAGTAGGCTGGTTCCCGCCATTATTCTTCCCTTGTACCGTTTATTCTCTGTTGTCAGGCAAACACAAAAAATGCGAGTTTGTTGCCATCGGGGTCGCGCACATAGGCACCGTAAAAGGTATCGGGTATACGCTGCCCAGGCTCACCCTCACAAACCGCACCTAACTCAATGGCCTTTTGGTATATTTCGTCAACGGCTGCTTTGCTTTCCGCTTGCAGCGCCACCATATTCCCGTTACCGGGGTGGTTAGGGTTCTTATCGAAGGGTTCACACACGGCCAGCATGGGCTGCCCCATGTCTTTACCAAAAAAGGCAATACGGCCCATATCCATAATGAGCTTTGCACCAAAAGCCGGCATTAACTGTTGATAAAATGTTTTGGCGCGCTCCATATCGCTGACGCCCAAGGTAACGTATCCGATCATAATTATGTCCTGTGTTGTTTATAGACGTTTATGGCGTTTTCCACTGGGCTCGCTCATTCCCGAGCGCGGATAACGCGGCAGTTTACCCGTGCTCAAATAACGGTGAATGGTTTCCTGAGAACGAATCTTAGCGGATTTCTTACGCCCCTGTGCAAAGTGGTTTTCCTGCTTTGCGTCGATAATTCGCGCTTTTTGGTTATCGTACCACTGCTGATCGAGCGTATCCTGCACAATTTTACGCGCGTCTTCATCGAAAACCGGACACAAGACTTCGACACGATAGTCGAGATTTCGGGTCATCAAATCCGCCGATCCGATATAGTACTCTGGCGTTCCGCGATTGTGAAACGCAAAAACGCGGGGGTGCTCCAAATAGCGATCTATAATACTGATGCCACGAATATTGTCCGATACACCCTTAATGCCCGGCAGCAAAGAACACATACCGCGTACAATCAAACGCACTTCCACTCCCGCCTGGCTGGCTTCGTACAGTTTGGCAGTCATGCCATCATCCACCAGGCTGTTACATTTTAAGATCATACCCGCTCGATAACCGGCTTTGGCGTTGGCAATCTCTCGATCAATCAAGCGTTCCAAACCACTGCGGCTGCTGTGGGGAGACACCAGCAGATGTTTGTACTTTGGCCGCTTGTAGTTGAACTGCAAAAAATCAAACACATTGTACAAGTCTTTGCCAATAACCTGATCGTAGGTAATTAAACTGAAGTCCGTATACAGCTTCGCGGTCTTCTCGTTGAAATTGCCCGTACCCACATGGCTATAAAATTTTACTTTGCCGCCCTCTTCCCTTTCAATCAGCGCCAGTTTACTGTGCACCTTAAGGCCGGCAACGCCGAAAATAACATCGATACCGGCATCGGTTAAGCGCTTGGCCCAACTGATATTCGCCGCTTCGTCAAACCGCGCGGCCAGTTCTACCATGGCCAGCACACGTTTGCCGTTTTGTACGGCGCTAATCAGTGCATCGACGACACGGGAGTTTTTTGCCACCCGATACAGACAGATTTTAATGCTCTTTACCGCAGGATCGAACGCAGCAGTTTTCAGCCAATCAGTAACGTAGTCAAAGGTGTGATAGGGGTAATACAAAAACACGTCTTTATCGCGAATTTTTTCAAACATACTGCCGCGTTTATCCAGCCTGGGAATGCGAATCGCTGGCAGCGGCTTAAACTCCAAATACTTGGGGCCCACATTGGGAAAACCGATAAAATCCTTGGAGTTGTGATAGCGCCCGCCACTAATCAAACTGTCGTATTTGCCAAGACCAAAACGTTTAGCAAGAAAATCAAGCAGACGCTCCGGCATCTCGCTATCGTAAATAAAGCGCACCGCTTCGCCTCGGCGCCGCTGCTTTAAACTGGATGCCATTTTTTCGATCAAACTGTCAGAGATACCCGCGTCAATCTCAAGTTCCGCATCGCGAGAGAACTTAATGGTATACGCGGCGGCTTCGTCGATGTCCAAGACATCGCGAAACACATCGGGCAGACAGTGGCGAATAATGTTTTCCAGCACGATAAATACTTTACCCGAGCCACCTTTCTTGCGCGGGATTTCCACAAAGCGATCCAGGCGGTCCGTGGGAATTTCAATCAAAGCACAGTGATACTTGTCACCGCTGCGAATATCGACCGCAAGGTAAAACGGGTCATCCTCCAGGCCACTGACGTTCGCATTTGCGGTCAACAAAATAGGCTCAAGCTCCGGCAACACCTTGCTGTGGAAATACTGCTTGACGAAATTTGCCTGGCCCTCATCGAGCTGCTGCTCGTTAATCATATAAATCTTGCGGCGCGCAAGTTCTTTCAGCACTTCTTTGTAGGTCGTTTCAAAGTCGCGCTGTAGTTCTACCACACGCTGCTGGATGTCGCGCAACAGATGTTTGTATTGCTGTCGGCTTTTACCAACGGACACATTGAGTAAGCGGCGGACCTCTGCTACGCGCACCCGAAAAAACTCATCCAGATTATTGGAGAAAATGCCGAGATAGCGCAAACGCTGAATCACCGGCACATCGGGGTTAGCCGCTTCCTGCAGCACACGCTCATTAAAAGAAAGCCAGCTCAATTCCCTGGGCATAGTCGGTAGTTTGCCAGATTCAAGGGAAAGTTCAGACATGCTCAAAGTTCCTAAAATAAAGTTGAGTTAAAAACAGCGCTTAAGTCTCATAACTGCTATGGCTTCAATGCCAATACGTCCGTGTGCAAATGCTCCAGTATTTCCTCGGCGGTATTGCCCAGCACCATAGCCGCCAGACCGCGCCGCCCAACAGTTCCCATTACCACAAGTTGTGCTTTATAATCAGCGGCCACCGAAACGATGATTTTATCGACTTCACCGCGCTTCAAGACAAACTGGCTTTTTTTCAGCCCGTACTTCTCACACAGCCTTTCAAGTTCCGGCTGCATTTTCCGTTTCAACTCGTCGGCGTAACTGTTCAAATCGATCACGTCGAGGTCTTCCAGCAGTTGCGGTACAACCACGGCGCTAACCACATTGAGATCGGCACCCAAAGCCTCGGCAACGTCTTTGGCCTCAGCCAGAATACGTTCATTCAAACGCAGTTTATCGCGAGAAGACGTAGCCAAATCCACCGCCGCCAATACACTGTGGGTGCGCTTCCAATGCTCACCTGCTACGCGCAATACACGCACCGGCGAACGACGCAGTAAATCCCAGTTGCGCTGCGCCAGCATACCTGAATCGGTTTCTTCTACCAGAGCCACCACGCCGTAATAATCAGCGGCATTTTGTTGCAAATGCGAAATCAACCACTCCTCTGGCTTTTTTGACCACACGCCGCGCACCAGCACACTGTTGGCATCATCGCTGCAATGTTTTTCAATCAGCTCGCGCGCATGATCGACGTGCCTGGCGAGCAGCGCTTTTTTAAGTGGTGCAGCGCTGCCGGCCTGCATGGCTTCAATGCCTTTCAGCGACGCCCAGGTAAACACCAGAACCTGCGGTTGCAGGCCCATTTGCCTGGCAAAATCCAAACCTCTGGCAATGACCTTACCCGAATGCTGCCTATCAGCAACGATCAACAGTTTCTCCACTGTGCTCTCCTTATGCCACCCACGACACTAGTTATTTGATGCAATGGCGGCAAGTTCCTGCGCCATTGACTCTCCCTTAGGGCTTTCCACAAAACGTCCCAACTCTCTGTCGCCTTCCAGCACGATAATGGTGGGCACGTATTTTACTTCATACTGTTTTGCCACACCCTTCGGGTCGTTTTTTTGTCTGTCCACAGTAACCATTTCCAATGACAGCAAGGTGACACCGGAACGCTCCAGCAACTTTATAAAACGGGGGACTTCGCGGTGACTGTCGCTGCACCACAACCCCAGAATCACTTTCACGGCCTTGCCTTGCAGCGCCTGCATCGCCGCGACATCGGCGGCGCCTGGCTCCCACTGTTCATAAGATGACTTAAACTGCGGGTATTTGGCAATCAAGACCTCGCGCTCAATGGGGCCTGAGGTCAGCAAAGACACCGGCGTAGCGGGCTTTTCCGCCACCCCCCCAAAAGCGGAGATACTCACCAACATCAGGGTTAAACCAAGCACTCGCCACATGGTGACTCCCTTACACCAGAAAGAACAACTGCTTACATGCTCCCCAAAAAGCGAGGCAGCGTCAAGGTCTTATAATAAACGCTCCACGCTGTTGCGCGATAATCAGCCAAAGTACCAATAGCTTACCAAAATCGCGGCAGTGATACCGGCAATATCGGCGGCCAGGGCGCAGGGAATGGCGTGACGGGTATAGCGGATACCCGCCGCACCAAAATACACCGCCAGCACATAGAACGTGGTTTCGGTCGAACCCTGCAGCACCGCAGCCAAGCGCCCTGCGAAACTGTCCACGCCGTATTGGTTGATGGTCTCAACCATCATTGCCCGGGCACCGGAACCCGATAAGGGTTTCATCAAGGCCGTGGGCAGGCCGTCCACCCAGCGCACGTCAAGGCCAAGTGTCATCACCACAAAGCGCGCCCCATCGAGCAGGGCATCGAGAGCTCCGCTGGCGCGAAACACGCCTATCGCCACCAGCATCGCCAACAAATAAGGAATTATCATTACCGCGGTTTCAAAGCCCTGTTTGGCGCCGTCAACAAAGGTGGCGTAGACATCCACCTCGCGCCACCAGGCGGCGATCAGAAACAGTAAAATCAAAGAAAATATCAGTAAATTACCCAATAAACTGGACTGCTGCTGCAAGGCCTGTGCGGACAGCGTTGCCGCCCAGCCCAGCAAGGCCAAAACCAGCGCCCCCGCCGCGCCAAAGTAAGCCAGCACTGCGGCATCCGACAGCGGTAGACGCTGTACTTTTGCTGTCACCAACAAACCTGCCAGGGTCGAGCAAAACGTGGCCAGCAAAATCGGCACAAACACCGCAGCGGGATCCTCCGAACCCAGTTGTGCGCGATACAGCAACACCGTGACCGGAAATAAGGTAACCGATGAGGTGTTGAGCACCAAAAATAGAATCTGCGCGTTGGTGGCGGTTTCAGGTGTTGGGTTCAGGCGCTGTAAATCCCCCATGGCTTTAATGCCCAGCGGGGTGGCGGCGTTATCCAGACCCAGCACATTGGCCGCTAAGTTCATGGTGACCGAACCCACCGCGGGGTCGCCGCGCGGTACCTCGGGCATCAAGCGCGCAAACAGAGGTGACAGGGCTTTGGCCAGCACATCGATCAAACCGCTGGCCTGCCCCAGAGCCATAATACCCAGCCAGAACGCCATCAGCCCGATCAACCCCAGCGCCAGCTCCACCGCTAACTGCGCCATATCAAACAGCGCGGTAACCATGCGCTGAAACACCAGCACATCACCGGCGCCCCACCATTGATAACACGCCGCCAGCGCACTGGCTATAAAAAAACCCAGCCAGATACGGCTTAACATCAGGCGCTCATACTCTGCTCACTATCCCTGACAGATGCGCCCTCGAGCCGCAGAAAAGCCAACACGCGCTCGGCGGTGGTATCCGGGTGCTCCATCGGCAGCAGGTGTCCACCCGGAGCTTGACCTAATACTGCATCGGGTTGCAGCAACAACACACGGTTGTACATCGAACGGGTAAAAACCGGGCTTTCCTGACCGCGCAATACCATCATAGGCACCTCGATACGCCGAATACTTGGCCAAACCCAGGGCACCGAGGTGTACACTGCCGCCTCCCACTGGGGCGAAAACGCCAGTTCCACCCTGCCATCGCCTGTCTCTTTGGTTCCCGCATTGATGTAATCCCACAGGATTTCATCGGAAAAACGGCCAAAGGCACGGCGCTCGCGGTGAAACGCATACGCGGCCTCGCGGTTCGCAAACAAGCTGGGACGCTTCAGGGTTTTACGAACCATAGGCATTCTGCGCTTTTGCGCCTCGGACATAAAACGCAGTGCCAGCACGTGTCGACTGCGCTTGAATACAGGATCCAATAAGACCAGACCGCGAAACAGTTCAGGGTGTTTTGCCGCGGCCAACATTGCGATGGTCGCTCCCATGGAATGCCCCACCACCCAGGGCGCATCGCCACCTTTTTGCTGCAGGGTTTCGATCATGTCATCGGCAAACAACATCCACGACAAGCGCTCATCGGCGTTAAACTCATCCCACATGGGGCGATGCTTGTAGCCCGTCACCGAAAAATGCGGGGTAAGCTCTTCAATAAATGCCCGGTAGCTACCTGGCGGATAACCGTTAGCATGGGCAAGCCATAATTCGTCACCACTGCCGCCAAAGTCCTCAAGACGCTGGGTCAACAGGTTCTGGGAAGAATTGTCGTGTTTTGTCATCATTAATTTCTCTTATTTACAGGCCGTGCAAGCACTCATCACACTTGCTAAAGTATGCGCGAGCATTTAACGTCATTCAACCGTCATAACAATGAGCACCTTACTATGAAAACCCGAGCAGCAGTAGCCTTACCCGGGCTCGGATATTTCACCAGTACGGTGCCGGGTCACCCTCACAAGGCGTTTTAACAACCCCTACGGCAGTTTCAGCGTCGCCATCACCGGCATGTGGTCTGACAGCGGCAGCGCGTCGCCGTGAACAACTTCACTGCGCTCCAATGTCAGTGCCGGACTGTAAAACAGATAATCAATGGTGCGGTCGGGCCTGCACTGGGGATCGCTGCTGGGGGCGTAGGTGTACCATTTCGCCACATCCTCTGTACTCATACTTTCCAGCGAAGGCACCATGGGGTATTTCAACAGCGGCGCCAGCTCAGTGCCGCTGGCGTTGTAGCTTTCCCGATGAGGTGCAGGCAGGCGCTCATAGGCGGCGGCATCGGGCAACAAATTGAAATCGCCGGCAATAAGCCAGGGCGTACCGGCGGCATCCAGGGCACGCAAATGCTGATCGATCATGTCTACCTGTCGCGCCATGGTATCGGAACCCTGGGCAAAAGCGCTTAGGTGCGTATTGATGACTTTTAATTCGCCGCCACCCGCTATGGGCAAACTCAGCTCCAGAAAGGCGCGCTTTAAATTGAATTGGCGGGTAATAAAATCGTCCGTGGTAATTGCGGGCAAGGCATAGCGTATCGCGCTGTCTATGGGGTAGCGCGACAGCACCACCAGTTTAAGCCCCACTTTTCCAGCCACCCCCGGATGCGGCACATATTGGGCTTTCCAATAAAAGGTCGAGGTATGCGCGCGATACTCCGGCAGCAAATCCAGTAACATCGCCGTTTGATCCATACGATAGGTACGATCTGCGCCTTCATCCATTTCCTGCAGCAGCACAATATCGGGTTTTTGCGCCTTGATAAAAGCGGCGATATCGCGTCCCACCCGCTCCACCGTATCCCGGGATGGCCAGGGATCGGTTCCGCCATCGTAGAAAAAATGATTGTCTTTATTGCCGGCAAAAAACTGTACGTTCCAGCTCAGTACACTCAGACTTTGCCCGGCCTGCAAGGGAGCCAGGCCAGAGGGGTTGACCACCGGTTCATCCTGCACCGCGGCGGGTTGATAGGTGCTGGTAAATACCCAACTCAAAAAAGCGGCGGCCGCAATGACCACCAATGCCAAAACCGATCTCAAAAACCTCAGCCGGCACAATACCGCGTTAAAAACGACCTCAAAATGCTCATTTACTACGTGTAAACTCCGCTTTTTCGGTCATTTTTGCCTTGTCTTGCACTCGTCTGAGACTTTTTCAACAGGCTGCTAGGCTATTAAAGCCCAAACCGGAACAAAAAGCACCCGTAAAGAACGCGAACTCACATCAGCACTACGTCGCCCAAATTCACGCCCACCCACAACCAGACCAGCGCCTCCCCAAGCTGCGGCATGTTAAACCAGATGGGCAGCGACTCTTCAAAATGTGGCCACAAAACGCCCGCCAGCCCCAGCAGCGCGAGAAACAACAGCACAGCCCTGGACATCGGGCGATTTATTTTTCGCCAAAGCATCATTGTTCTCCCGTCTGTGAAGCGTTGTCCGATCAGCCCGGCAGTGCGCAGGCTGATACAAAAACCGCCTGACTAGCAGGCGGTCTGGATTAGAGTTTTGAAAACTCTTTATTGAGCTGGTATTGGCGCGAGGTCACATAGGACTCCATGCTCTCCACCCGGCGCAACGCATTGTCGAGGCGCTCGCGGGCGATTTTCAACCGCGCTGCGCTGTCCTCGGAGTAACGAAACACTTTGCGCGGGCGATACTCATGCGCGTACTCGTCGTATTCCATTTCAGCACCGGCGCGGCCATCGGGAGCATATTCTTCGGCAAAACCTTCAGGGCGCGGCCTGGGACTTAACAAAATCCATGCGCCGATATAGGCGTAGACGGCAAACATATTGAGAAACAAAAACGCCGCCACCCACATCAACCGCACCACCCAGTGAGCCACTTCCCAATGGTCCGCCAGGCCCGCCGACACGCCGGCAATTTTGCCCTCGCGACTGTTGCGGTACAGGTTCATACCCCAGCCCGCCTTGCTGCGGGCGCGCAAACCGCGCAGGCCATCGTTGCGCTGTCGTTTGTAGCCATAACTCATAACCTATCTCCTTGTTCAGTAGACCGGGATTCCCGATGCACGGCGCTGTCGCGCCAATGGGCGTGGTACTCATCCAAAATCGATTCCAACGTACTAATCCGTGCAGTGAGCTTGTCCACGGTCTCCAGCATATGCTCGATGGAATCGCGGTCTTCCGCGCTCAGGCTGCGCGACGAACGATTCACACTGCGGTAGTGCAGTACAATCCATATCGGCGCCACGACGACCATAAACAAAATGCTCGGCACGAACATAAACTCCAAAACGCTCATTGTTTTTTCTCCTTGGCGGTTTTATAAGCCTGCTATCATAGCAGGCCGTAACGAAAGGCATGGTGACAGCACTAAGCCTGGCCTCCGCCCTGTTTACCGCCAAGCTCCGCCTTTAAGCGCTCGATCTCGCTGGTGATGGCTTCGTCATCTTCCAGCGCGTTGATCTGCGCGGCCAAATCCGGCGACACATCGCGCCCCAAATCCATGGATTCAAGCTGACCCTCCAGATTGTCCATACGGCGTTCGAATTGCTCAAAGCGGGCAAACGCCGTGTCCAGGGCATCGCGGTTGATCTGGGTTTTCACCTGGATACGCGACTGCACGGTTTGCGAACGCATCAGCAGCGCCTTTTGCTTGGCCTTGGCATCGCTCAGCTTTTGCTGTAGCTGGCTGATCTCGCCGTTTAGCTGCTCGATGTGTTCATCGGTCAAGGCCAGTTCCGTGCGCACAGCTTCAACTTCCTCTTCAATGGCGTGTTTCTCCTGTAGTGCCGCGCGGGCTAAATCCTCACGGTTTTTGCTCAATGCCAGACGCGCTTTTTGCTCCCAGCTCTGCGCCTCCCTTTGCACGGCCTCGAGACGGCGCGCTGCGGCCTTGCGATCGGCGAGAACTCTGGCAGATGAAGTGCGAACCTCTACCAGGGTGTCTTCCATTTCCTGAATTATCAGACGAATCATTTTTTGTGGATCTTCCGCAGAATCCAACATCGCGTTCAGGTTGGAATTAATGATGTCGCTCATGCGAGAAAAAATACCCATGGTGTTACTCCTTTTGGTTGTCGAACGCCTTAAGTAATACAGTAATCGTGCCAACTTTTTCAACACATTGTTTTTTAAGGGCTTTTACAAGATCACAAGAAAAACTCTTGCAAGCAAACATTGAAATAAGGTTATTTTCACCTTATATTTAGGTTTATATCACCTATTTAGGTAAAAAATACCATGCAAAGACAGGACGCTGCGATTATCGGCAACTCCGCTGCTCTGGCACATACGCTGGATCACGTCTCGCAGCTTGCCAGCATCAACCGTCCCGTCCTGGTACTTGGCGAGCGTGGCACGGGTAAGGAACTGATCGCCCAACGCCTGCACTATCTGTCGCCCCGCTGGGACGGCCCGCTTATCAAGGTCAACTGCGCGGCGATTGCCGAATCACTGTTGGAATCCGAGTTGTTCGGTCATGAGCCCGGTGCCTTTACCGGCGCAACGCGCAGCTACCAGGGGCGCTTCGAGCGCGCCGATGGCGGTACATTGTTTTTGGATGAGCTCGGCACCATGAGCCAGGGTCTACAGGAAAAACTGTTGCGCCTGTTGGAATACGGTGAATTTGAACGCCTGGGCGGGGCGCGCACCCTGCAAGTGGATGTGCGTGTGGTAGCCGCCACCAACGCCGATCTTCGCGATATGGGCGAGCGCAAAGCCTTCCGCCCCGACCTGCTCGACCGCTTGAGCTTTGATGTGATTCATCTGCCCGCCCTGAAGCAGCGGCGCGAGGACATCCCCGAGCTTACCGAACACTTTGCCACCCGACTGTGCGCCGAACTGGGCTGGGATTTATTCCCAGGCTTCACCCCCAGTGCCCAGCAGGCCCTGCACGACTACGACTGGCCTGGTAATGTGCGGGAGCTGAAAAACGTGGTGGAGCGCTCTATCTATCGCTGGCAAGATCCCGAGCAGGCGGTGGGCACTGTGGTTATCGATCCGTTTATCTCCCCCTACGAGGCTGCCTCGACGACCACCGCAAAGGCAACACCGCAGAACAAAGCCAGCAGGCTTGAATCGCGCGCCGAAACCAAACAAAAAAACCGCTATAACTTTCGCGCCCGCATGGAGTTTATGGAACGCAACTTTATTAAACAGGCACTGGCTGCCCACGGCGGTAATCAACGCCAAACCGCCGAGGCACTGCAACTGAGTTACGACCAGCTGCGCGGCATGGTGCGCAAACACAAACTCGGGGGCAGTTCCCGAGCCTAGACCGGATATTTCAACAGTACGACGAATTCTCCGCTGTTATTGGCTTAATATCCGGGCTAACACCGCGCCACAACAGCATAACTATCTGAACTACGGCCCAGAAAGCTGTGAAATCACAGGTTTAGCGCTGGCCTGACGGAGCATTCGCGCTATGATAATTCCCACAACACCCTTCAATATAAGGAAACACAGTATGCTACTCAGTAATATGGAAGTTCTGCCCGACAAACGTATCACCCGCCACATCGGCCTTGTGCAGGGCAGCACGGTGCGCGCCAAACACGCCGGGCGCGACCTTTTGGCCGGTCTGAAAAATATCACCGGCGGCGAATTAAAAGCCTACACCGAACTGCTGTCGGAATCGCGTGATGAAGCGGTTGACCGACTTATCGAACAGGCCACTGCGGTGGGCGCAAACGCCGTAATCAACGTGCGCTTTTCCACCTCATCCATTACCGCTGGCGCCTCGGAAATTTTTGTCTACGGCACCGCCGTTATCGTGGAAGACCGCTAATGGAACAGTTAATCCTGTTTTTGATTCTGCTGGCCATCGGCTTTGGTTTTGGCCGTTTCAACGAAGCGCGCCACTACCGCAGCATTCGCGAGCGCGAGCGGCAGTATCAAAACGTCCTGGTCGTGCCGGAAAAAATGCCGCCCCCGGGCTACCAGAACCACGCCAGTGAACTGGTCTGTGGCAGTGTGGTAATCTCGGTGGACTATTTCAAAAGTGTGGCGGCAGGTCTGCGCGGTCTGTTTGGGGGGCGTGTGGGCGCCTATGAAAGCCTGCTCGACCGAGCGCGGCGCGAGGCCCTACTGCGACTACAGGAACAAACTATAGACTGCGGGGGCGTGGCGGTTTACAACATGAAATTTGATACCTCGCGCATCGGCGAAAATGCTGCCAAAGGCCTGGGATCGATTGAAGTGCTGGCCTACGGCACAGCCTTGATTCCCAACGCCGGCCATTCGCAAACCCCGTGAGCGTGCACCCGACGAAAAATCCGCTGCCACCGGAACATATCAACAACCGGCACGAAAACCCGCTCAAGGATTTTTTAATCCTCGCCGCAGCAGCCATCGCGCTGGTTACCGCGCTGGCGTGGGGTATTCGTATCAGCGCTGACAAAATTGCACCGCTGATTCCCTACGCCTGGGAGGCTCGCGCCCTGCAACACGCTAAGGAAACACTGAGCCCGCAGGAACAGGCGCTTACCGACTTACTCGCCAAAATCACCCCGGCGGACGCCCTGCCAACTCGGGTGCATTTCATGGCGGAGGAGAGTATGCCCAATGCCTTCGCCAGCCTTGGCGGGCATATTTTTATTACGCAGGGCTTGCTCGATAGCGTGCAGTCGGAAAACGGTCTGGCGATGGTGCTGGCTCACGAATACGCCCATATCGCCCTGCGCCATCCCATTACCGGCGCCCTGGAACAGTTGTCGCTGGGCCTGATTTTATCGCTCACGGGCATCAACTCTGGCGCAGGCAACATCGCCAGTCAAACCTCATTGATAAACACACTCGCGTTCAGTCGCGATATGGAGCGCGCCGCCGACGACTACGCCCTTGCGCGTCTGCATGCAGTGTATGGTCACGCCGTTGGCGCACAGGAGTTCTTTACCACCGTACAGGAAATGACCGACCATCACGGCGACGAGTCGCGCTGGAAAGCCTTTGTTCAGACTCACCCGCTGACCCAGGAGCGCATCGAGAGAATCCGCAACAATGCAGGCAGCGGCGAATTAACTCCCCTGCCCAAGGCCTTGCGCAGCGGCGGTTGATTTGCTCACTAACCCGGATATTTCACCAGTACGGCGACACTCCGCTATTGTTTATTTAATATCAATGAGTTATGCAATTTTTCGAAAAAATTTCTTCGGGAAAGTGTTCACGATAGCCCCGCAGGGGTGAGGCGCATGGACGCGCCGAATAAAAATGACTTCGAATCTTGCCCAAAACCATGAAAAGCATAGCTATAGCTAAGCTTTTCATGATGTTTGAGCAACTTTCTTTGTCCCTCTTCGGGGACGCTACAAGTACATCCCTGTAAGCTCGTCTCGGCCATCCATGGCCTCGAACGCCCCTTCAGGCGCTTACCGCGCGGCTGCTGTGTAGAGTGTGTTAGCTTCAGGAGTGCGGGGCTAACGTTAGCACTTCCCAGAAGAAATTTTCCCGAAAATTCCATTTACCGGCAAAACATCCGGGCTAAACTCCGCCGCTACACTGTGCTGACAATTTCTTTTTTTTGCCTGCACCGGCGCTGAAATGTCCCTGCCCACGCTTTATTTAAAAAAATCCGGTATTTACTTTTAGCGCACCATAGAAGTCGCTAAAGTTGCGAGCTACGGAGGAATATGGTGTGAAGCACTTTTTTACATTGCGATACTGGACGAAAGAAGCACTGGGCTGCCTGCTGCTGGGCGCTGTTCTTTGTGCACTGATTTTCTACGCCCTGCGCTACATGGAAAGTCGACGTATCGAACTTGAATTTCAACAGGAAGTGGACAGTATTGCGGCCTCTCTGTACCGCGAAGTACTGCTCAACTTTGAAGCCTCCCAATCACTTGCCCTGTTGTTTGCCAACGACAACTTACCCAGCGAACAAAGTTTTGTGGAACAGGCCACGGCCATTATGGTGCGTCACCCCAGTATTAACTCGCTGCAGTGGCTGCCGCGGGTATCGCATCGGGAACGCCTGGCGCTGGAGGCGCAAACGCCACCGTTTACCATCAAACACCTTGACGGAAAGGGCTCGCTGACAAACGCCAAGAGACAGGATGTGTATTTCCCGGTAAGGTATCTCGTATCCGCGCAGGGCACCAGTCACCTTATCGGCTTGGACCCAAGCAACCAGGCCTCCCATCGCGATGCCATGCGTTTCGCCGACACTACGGGCACAGCTCACGCGAGCAACGCGCTGCAACTGATGCAAGACGAACCCGGCAGCCTGGGCGTACTGTCCTATGTTCCCGTCTATTTTACCCGTGCCAAGGCGAGCAACAGCCCTAATTTACTGCGCGGTTATATCGCTGCTGCTTACCGCATCCCGATGATTTACCAGTCTGCCGTGTTGGAACAATCCGCAGCAAACATCAACATAAACATTATCGATACAACCAGCAGCACGCAACAGCCGCTTTACCGAACCCAGACAGAGCAACAAGACCTGGCCACGCAGGAAGATACCTACACAAAACCTCTGCCGGTGGTCTGGGGACGCAAGTGGGCACTTCAGGCAACCCCAACACAGGCTTATCTAAGCGCCAAACGAAGCATTTTACCCCTGGCCTTGCTCGGTGCCAGTCTGGCCCTGACCGCAGTCCTCTCCATCTTTATTAACTCCTTGATCTCCCGCGCCAAAACTATCAATGAGCTGGTGCACCAAAAGAGCAAAGCGCTGGGCGAGGCTAACCGCAGACTTGAGGTGATGTGCGAAACCGATGCCCTCACCGGCCTTGCCAATCGCCGTGCGCTGGACAGGTGCCTGCTTGACGAATGGCAGCGTGCCACGCGCCAGAGCAGCAGTTTGTCCTGCCTGGTGATAGACATAGATCATTTCAGCACCTATAACGACTATTACGGTCGCCCGCAGGGTGATGTCTGCCTGCGCAGGATCGGACAAACGCTGCAGGAACAGGCGGTTCGCGCCAGCGATATGGTTGCGCGCTACAGCGGAGAGAAATTCGTTGTATTACTGCCCAACACGAATAATGTAGAGTGGATTGCGCGAAAATGCCTGAGAGCCATCCGCAAACTGCGCATTCCCCATGAACACTCTGACGTCAGCGACAAAGTTACTGTCAGTATTGGCATGAGCACGATGTGGCCACGTCCGGATAACACACAGCAGGAATTGATTGAAAAAGCGAACCAGGCTCTGTATCGAGCGAAAGAACTCGGTCGCAATCGTCTGCAAATTTATGTTGAAAAAGCCACGGACAGGGCCGTTCGCGCCGATGGTTAACCCAGATATTTCATCAGTAAATGGAATTTTCGGGAAAATTTCTTCTGGAAAGTGTTAACGGCAGCCCCTCAGGAGTGAGGCGCAGGCTATCAGCGAGGGTAAACGTATGGGGGGCGCAACTCGCCCCCCGAGAAAAGGTAAAAGCGCCATAGACTACGGCGCTGCGCGCCTTAAACCCGCTCAATCACCACGGCTACACCCTGGCCACCACCGATACACAGGGTAACCAGAGCATAACGCCCGTCGATACGAGCAAGCTCATACAGCGCCTTGGTAAACAGAATCGCACCGCTGGCACCAATGGGATGGCCAAGCGCGATCGCACCGCCGTTGGGGTTGGCACTTTCGGGCAGCCCCAACTCTTTTGAGACCGCCAGGGCCTGTGCCGCAAAGGCCTCATTGGATTCGATCACATCCAGATCGGCGATAGTCAAACCCGCCATCGCCAGGGCGCGGCGGCCGGACTCTACCGGACCAAGACCCATGACCTGCGGTGCCACGCCCGCGCGACCATAACCCAGCACTTTTGCCGCACCATCGTTGATGCCCGAGGCGTTGCCCGCAGTGACCGAGCCGCCATCGCGCTTGAACGCCGGCCGCAGACGCGCCAGACCTTCCATGGTGGAATCCCCGCGCACGTGCTCGTCCGTATCAAACACAGTCACACCTTTGCGGGTTTTAATCTCCACCGGCACAATTTGTTCTTTGAAATAACCCTGCTCAATCGCATTTGCAGCGCGCTGCTGACTGACAAGCGCAAAAGCGTCCTGCTCTTCACGGCTGATATTGTACTTATCGGCAAGGTTTTCGGCGGTCATACCCATATGCACCCGATCGAAGGGACAGCTCAGCCCGCCGGTTAATTCATCGAGCATAGTGCAATCACCCATGGGCTGACCCCAGCGGTTTGTGGTCACCAAATGCCCACTGCGGCTCATAGACTCGGTACCACCAGCTACCGCCACATTGATTTCACCCAACTGCAACTGCTGTGTGGCCAGGATAATGGCCTCCAGGCCGCTGCCACACAATCGGTTTACCGTCAGTGAATTTACCGACACCGGCAACCCGCCTTCAATGGCAACACGGCGGGACATATAGGCATCGCGAACCTCGGTGCGCAATATATGCCCTACCACGTTTGCATCCACCGACTCCGGGGCAATACCGGCACGATTAACCGCTTCACGGGTAACCAGAGCACCCAGTTCCGCAGGGCTTTTGCTTTTTAAACTACCGCCAAATGTACCAATAGCGGTGCGCACTGAAGCGACGACATAGACATCTTGAATTGTTGTTGACACTGTTTTTCTCCTTTGTATACCAATATAAACTGCCATGATGGCAAAACTGTGGCGCAGTTAAAAGCCCATGGCCAAAACTAAACTACCATCAGTGGCGAGACTCTATCTTCTCTGTTGCTTCGGCAAACGGCCCCAGCGGCACCAACGCCTGGTCGATTTTCATCACCGCTGCGGATTTGAACTCCCGACGCGACAACACAAATACGGTTATCGTTGTGGCCGCGACAAAGAACACCGTGCCGTACAGCCAGCATACCACCGCCAAACCGAAATAATAGGCCCGCAAACAACTATTGTTATCGTGCCCGGCGGAATCGATGAGTTTGGCGATGCTTGCCGCCACCTGCTCGCGCACGGCCGGGTCATGGCGTTCATGGTGTTCTGGCGCGCTGCCCATTAACACGGCGGCGAAACCGTATTGGCGCAGAGACCAGGTGACCTTGAAAAAGGCGTAAATCTGCATAATCAACAACAGCGCTAACTTGGCCTCGACCTGTCGCGTGGTTTGTAATTCCGACAGTGGAATATGCGAAGTGATTTCCGCGATGCGATGACTGTTCGCCATCGCTGTTAAAATTGCAGCGAGTATAATCAAGGTCGTGGAAGCAAAGAAGCCCACCACCCGCTCCTGATTGGCGAGCAGGGCCGCATCCGTCATCGGCATATCACGCAGCAAAAAACGCCTCGCCCACAATCGACGATGCTCACACAATGACCGCGACAAAGATGATTTATGGGAGGTTTTAGCGCGCCATTTGGCATAGTAAGCATAGCTCGCCCACACCGCCAAGAAATACAGTAAGGCGGCAACTTCGAGTGTATTTAAGGGCAGGGTCATAGTAACTCTCCACAATTACATGCCACGGTACCTATCATAGCATCTGCACCGGATAAAAACGCCGCAGCCGCGTTTGTGGAAAAGAAAAATACAGCGCGCCATCAGTAACACCACCTTGGGAGGCCGCACTGCGGGCACGGTTTAGTCAACTACGCCCCATAAGCGGCAAAAAATTTTGCCACAAAATCAGCAACGGACTCACCCGGCAAATGGTTGATGCCCGCTGCGGCCGCGCGACCACCGCCACTTGGAAACTGGCGACACAGATCCACGGCCCCCTCGCGCTTGCTCATAGGCGCGCGCACGCTCACCTGCATACCACCATCGGCTTTTTCGGTAAGCACCGCGTGGGCGCGATTGGGGTAGTTCGCGGCGAGGTCATTGCCAAACACACCACTGACACGCCGTGCCCAGGCCGCATTCGGCAATACAAACACCGCCGCGGTATCAATTTCATCAACGCACTTAAGGCCCTGTACTTGCGCCATATCTGCCGCGTAGCCGTCACTTAGCCGCTGATAGTCCGGGCTTTCATGCACAAACCTCAGCGGATCCTGCGCTGCGTATAAACTGCGGTAAAGCGCGTCCGGCGCAAAGTGTAAATCCTCCACTGCCGCGCCGTAGCCGTTGTAATTTATGCACTCGCCCAAATGCTGCAAAGCCTCGGTGTCGGCGGCTGAAATGCCGTTCGCCTCGGCAAGTTTTGCAGCGGCAATACGCAGATTGTCGCCAAACCCCCCGGCCACCGCCCAACGCGGGTAGCGGTTGCGCAAATGGCCATTGACCAAAATCGCCGTGCACACCGTGGCGGACTCGTTGATGACCGCCTGCAAATTGGGATAATCGGGAATCTCGCCGGGAAAGTGATGATCCACATAAAACACCGATGCGCCGCTGTCCAGGGCCCGACGCAGCCCCCTGGCGTTCTTTTCCATCGATACGTCCAGCACAGTGACGCGATCTCCGGCAGTGGGCGAGATATCATCGAGCAAATTGATGTGTCGCTTGACCCCGGTGACCAATTGCGCCTCGCGCGGCTGCGCCATACGCAGCTGTATTAAAGCGCAGATGCCGTCGGCATCACCGTTAAACAAATCGTAGTCCATGCAAATCAGGCATCCAGTGACTGATAGTAGTCCGACAGAATTTGCGCCACCTCGGGGCGAGAAAACTCCGGCGGCGGCGCAATGCCTTTACCCAGCATTTCGCGAACCGCGGTACCAGAGAGTAGAACAAAATCTTCTTTGCTGTGATCAGGCGCATCGCGCATCATCACAACTTTATTTAACTTCTTGCTATAAGCAGTATGATCTGCCTCAAAAATTTTCAGCTTGAGCGCATCGCTGGGCACTTCTTCACGGAAGATGGTCTGCGCGTCAAAACCGCCGTAATAATCCCCCACGCCCGCGTGATCGCGCCCCACAATCAAATGGGTGCAACCACAGTTTTGACGAAACACCGCGTGCAACACCGCCTCGCGCGGGCCAGCGTAGAGCATGTCAAAACCATATCCCGTTACCATCACGGTATTGGGACGGAAGTACACTTCCACCATTTTGCGAATCGCCGCATCGCGCACATCCGCTGGAATATCGCCGGGTTTTAATTTACCCAGCAGCATATGGATCAGTATGCCATCGGCATTTAACTGCTCCATCGCCATGCGGCACAGCTCCTCGTGGGCGCGGTGCATGGGATTGCGCGTCTGGAAGGCCACCACGGTATCCCAACCGCGCGCCTTGATTTCATCGCGAATTTCATAAGCCGTGCGGAAAGTGTCGGGAAAATCGGTCTGGAAATAGGAAAAGTTAAGCACTTCGATAGCACCGGACACCATGCGTCTGCCCAGCGACTTGAAAGTGGCCACACCGGGGTGATTGTCATCCAGGGTACGGAAAATCTGCTCGGCCATGGTGTTGATCTGTGCCTCGCTGACCTCCTCGACCGCTGTCACATCCATAATCGCTAACACCGGCTCTCCCGCCACGTTGGGATCGCGCAGGGTGATACGGGTGCCCGCCTGCACGCTTTCATCGTCGGTCATATTGACGATGGGCACGGGGAAGAACAGACCATCGGTAGTGTACATTTTCTCTGCCACGGACAGGGCGTCGGCGAGATCCATGTACCCGGTCAGGGGGTTGAAATAACCGCCGCCGAGCATCACCGCATTGGCCGCTGCAGCGGAATTGAGTAACAGCGAAGGCAGGGTTTCAGCCTCCGCCAGCAGAGCCTCGCGGCGGCTGTCATCTCGGACATAAAGCGGGTTTAGGGTATCCGAGCCGTGTGGCTTAATCATGTACTTCTCCTTGCTAAATACGGGTCTAACACATCAGAGCACGAGCTTAATCGTGCGCAACTGATGACTTGATAATGCCGCGCTGGCGCAGCGCGTCTAAAATCAACACAAGCTCTTCGTCCAGGCTTTGCTGATCAGAGTGCAGATGAATTTCCGGGTTTTGCGGCGCTTCGTAGGGGTCGTCGATGCCAGTGAAATTCTTTATTTCTCCCGCTCGTGCCTTTTTGTACAAGCCCTTGGGGTCGCGCTGTTCTGCTACGTCCAGAGTGCAATCGACGAACACTTCGATGAAATCCATGTCCGCCGCCTGATGCAGCTGACGGGCGGTTTCGCGATCTTCGCGATAGGGGCTGATGAAGCTGGATAAAACCACCACGCCCGCATCCACAAACAGTTTTGACACCTCACCGATGCGGCGGATGTTTTCCTTGCGGTCTTCCGCAGAAAACCCCAGGTTTTTATTGATACCAAGGCGCACATTATCACCGTCCAGGCGATAACATAAAATGCCCATCTCGTGCAGTTTGGCTTCCAGAGCCACAGCCACTGTGCTCTTGCCACTGCCAGACAGGCCGGTAAACCATAAAGTTGCACCCTTGTGGCCCAGCAGGGTTTGACGGTGCGCGCGCGTGATATCACCCTCGTGCCACTGCACGTTGGTCGCTTTTTGGTCAGTCATAGACGTTACTCTCTTGTATGATCAGCTCGTGTGGTCAGTCGGACGAGCGAGCAGAGCACATAGGCACTCCGCCGCAAAAGCGCACAGTTTAACGGCGACAACGCGGCATGTAAAACCCTGATAACAGTGAAATTACCGATAGACGCAGCCGCACGCACCTGGCAATCCTCTGCCGTTCATTTACACTCCCCAAACAGGGGTATACACTTGTCCTTTTGGCAGACGCAACCCTCAACTGGACAGTTTCTGCCAAAAACCCCGATAACCCACGCAAAATCACCCTAATAAGGAGCACACGATGTCGCATACTCTCGTCAATCGCGCCCTGTTCGACGAAGTCATGGTACCCAATTACAACCCAGCCAACATCATTCCCGTACGCGGCGAAGGCGCACGCATGTGGGATCGCGAGGGCAAAGAATATGTAGATTTCGCTGGCGGTATCGCCGTGAGTGCTTTGGGGCACTGTCACCCCGCGCTTGTGAAAGCACTCACCGATCAGGCCAGCAAGCTCTGGCATTTGAGCAACACCATGACCAACGAACCCGCTCTGCGCCTTGCGCAAAAGTTTATCGAACACACCTTCGCAGACAAAGTCTTCTTCTGTAACTCCGGTGCCGAGGCCAACGAAGCGGCCTTTAAGCTGGCACGCAAATACGCCTACGACCATTTCGGCCCCGAGAAAAACGAAATCATCGCCTTCCATCAAGCGTTCCACGGCCGCACCCTGTTCACCGTCGCCGTCGGCGGTCAGGCAAAATACCGGGAAGGCTTTGAGCCTGTCCCCGGCGGCATCAGCCATGTGCCCTACAATGATATCGACGCCCTGCGCGCCGCGATTTCTGAAAAAACCTGCGCTGTCGTCATGGAACCTATTCAAGGTGAAGGTGGCGTTATCCCCGCCGATCCCGCATTTGTCAAAGCCGTGCGCGAACTGTGTGATGAACACAACGCCCTGCTGGTCTTTGACGAGGTGCAAACCGGTATGGGCCGCACCGGCGAGCTGTATGCCTACATGGGTCTTGGCGTTACCCCTGACATTCTCAGCACAGCCAAAGCCATGGGCGGCGGTTTCCCTATCGGCGCCATGTTGACCACTGACAAAGTGGCACCCAGCTTTTGCTTTGGTACCCACGGTTCAACCTACGGCGGTAACCCCCTGGCCTGCGCCGTGAGCGAAGCGGTATTTGACCTGGTCAATCAGCCCGAGCTGCTGGCCAATGTCAAAGTCAAACGTGATCGCTTTGTAAAACATTTACAGGCAATCAACGCCGAGCATCACATTTTCACCGAGATTCGCGGTGCGGGTCTGTTAATTGGCGCCGAACTGGTCGAATCCTGGCACGGTAAAGCTGCCAACCTCGTCACTGCAGCGCGCGATCAAGGTGTCATTGTGTTGCTGGCAGGGCCTAACGTCATGCGCTTTGCCCCCTCACTGATCATCAGCGATGAAGATATCGACGCGGGCATGACACGCTTTGCCAAGGGCGTGGCTGAAGCAGTGAACGGTGAAGCTTAAGCCGTGACCATTCCCAGTATTGCCCTTGAGCAGGCATCGACGCTGTACCCCTGGCTGGAAGGGCGCGCCGCTGCCATGCTCGCCGACACCATTGCCCTGGCCAATATCAACTCCGGCTCGTTCAATCGCGATGGCGTCAATAAGGTCCGAGAAAAAGTAGCCGAACTTGCCGCGGGACTGGGCGCCGATATCAGCGTACATCCCGTTGCGCCCTTTGAGCGTATCGACGCCCAGGGGCAGTTGGTGCACATTCCACTTGGCGACGCCTTAAAGCTGCAAAAACGCCCTGAAGCTCCGCTACAGCTTTTTTTCTGCGCACATTTGGACACGGTATTTTCAGCAGACTCACCCTTTCAAACCGTGCGCTATCTCGATGAACAGACCCTGAACGGTCCCGGCGTTACCGACTTGAAAGGCGGCATCGTTATTATGCTCAATACGCTCGCCGCCTTCGAGCAAAGCGAGCTGGCAGAGCAAGTGGGCTGGACGGTGTTATTTAACCCGGATGAAGAAATAGGCTCACCCTCATCTGCGCCCTTGATCGAAACATTTTCGCGCCCGGCGCATGTGGGTTTGATTTACGAGCCCTGCTACGCCAACGGCAATTTAGCCGGCCAAAGAAAAGGCAGCGGTAATTTCTCCGTTGTCTGCGAAGGACTTGCTGCACACGCGGGCAGAGAACACGACAAAGGCCGCAATGCCGTGCGCGCGCTGTGTGAATTTGTGGTTGCACTGGATGATCTCAACGGCAAGCGCGCCGGCGTAACCATCAACCCCGCACGTATCGAGGGCGGCGGCGCTAACAATGTCGTGCCCGCCATGTGTACCCACCATTTTAATATTCGCCTTGAAAAACCCGAGGACGAGCACTGGTGTTTAGGTGAAATCAACGCGATCAGCGAGCGCATCAATGCTCGCGATGGTATTACTCTCACCGTACACGGCGGTTTTGGCCGCAGACCCAAAGTGCTTTCCGACGACAATATAAAACTGCTGGAACTAACCCGTGCCTGCGGGCAGGCGGTGGGCCTGGATTTCACCTGGGAAGCCACCGGCGGCGTTTGTGACGGCAACAACTTGGCCGCATTGGGTATCCCCAATGTGGACACCCTCGGTGTACACGGCGGGAAAATTCATTCCACCGATGAATATCTGGAAATCCCCAGCCTGCTGAGTCGCAGTAAAATGAACACTCTGTTGCTGCTATCGCTGGCTGCAGGTGGTGCAGATCGCTGGACTCGCACGCCCTAACCTCAAGATAGACCTAAAGCTCAGGAAAACCCTATGATTATCAGACCCGTCACAGCCGAGGATTACCCTGCCCTTCGCAAAATAGCAGCGATGACCGGCACCGGATTTACCTCTCTACAGGATGATGACGCCCAGGTACAGCGCAAACTCGACTGGGCGCTGCAGTCTTTTGCCCAACCCGAAGCGCAAGCTGAAAACCTGTTTTTATTTGCCCTGGAAGACAGTGAAACAGGCGATATTGCCGGATTTTGCGGCATTGAATCTGCCGTGGGCTTGTCGGACCCCTGGTATAACTACCGCGTTGGGATTCGCGTACACGCTTCACGCGAGCTGGGTGTGTACAATAAAATGACTACCTTGACCATCAGCAATGACCATACCGGTTACTCCGAACTGTGCACCCTGTTTTTATTGCCCGAGTATCGCAAAGACGGTAACGGTCAGTTGCTATCGAAATCGCGGTTTTTGTTTTTGGCAGAGTTTCCCGAACATTTTTCCGATCATGTTCTGGCTGAAATGCGCGGTATTTGTGACGACAATGGCATCTCTCCATTTTGGGAGGGTCTGGGTCGACACTTTTTCGCCATTGATTTTCAAGATGCCGACCAGGCCTCGGCTCACAATAAGGCTTTTATCGCCGAACTGATGCCCAAATATCCTCTGTACGCAGAGTTATTGCCGCCCGATGCCCAGGCCACCATCGGCATCACCCACGAAACCACCATTCCCGCGCGTAAATTATTGGAACAGGAAGGTCTGCGCTACACCGGTTATATCGACATTTTTGACGGCGGCCCCACCCTGGAGGCGCACCGCGATGATATCCGCGCCATCCACGACAGCCAGTACGTAAAACTGCAAATCAATGACGACGTAGAAATCGACACCAAAGCCGAGCGCTGGCTAATCAGTAACACCGAATTCAACGACTTTCGCTGCCTTATGACACCCATCTCTCGTGGCGGCGGGCACAGTATCGAAGTGCCTGCAAAAATTGCCAAACAAATCAATGTAGAAGCTGGCAGCACTGTGCGCATCGTGCGCCTGTCGCCCCAGTCACACCGATAAGGACTTTAAATTATGTCAAACGCATTGTTTATCAACGGTCAGTGGCTTGCAGGCGCAGGCCACGAATTACAATCCCTGCAACCCGCCACAGGCGAACTGCTGTGGCAAGGTAATACGGCAAGTGACGCCCAAGTCAACGAAGCCGTGCACGCCGCACGCGCTGCTGCGCCGAGCTGGGCGGGGCTTAGCCAACAGGAGCGCACCGCCATCGTCGAGCGCTTTGGTGACCTGTTAAAAACCCACAGCGAAGACCTCGCCGAAGCAATTGCCCTGGAAACGGGAAAACCCCTTTGGGAGGCGCGCACCGAGGCGGCGGCCATGGCTGGAAAAATCGCTATTTCCATTCAAGCGCAGGCAGAGCGCGCAGGCGAAACTCTAAATGATATGAACGGTGCAACCGCCGCCCTGCGCCACAAACCCCACGGCGTGGTCGCCGTGTTCGGCCCCTATAATTTCCCCGCCCACTTACCTAACGGTCATATTGTGCCGGCACTTTTGGCGGGGAATACCGTAGTGTTTAAACCCAGCGAATTAACCCCGGCTATTGCGGTTAAAGCCGTGCAGTTATGGGAGCAAGCCGGTCTACCCAAGGGTGTGCTCAATTTGGTGATTGGTGAAAAAGACACAGGTATCGCCCTTGCCGCACACAAAGATATCGACGGCCTGTTTTTTACCGGCAGCTCCAACACCGGCAAAATTATTCACGAACAATTTGCGGGCCAGCCCGGTAAAATTCTGGCCCTGGAAATGGGGGGCAATAACCCGCTGATTATCGGCGAAGTGTCAGACCTTAAAGCCGCCGTATTTGAAACCGTGCAATCGGCCTACATTACCGCCGGTCAACGCTGCACCTGTGCCCGGCGCTTATTTGTGCCCGCTAATGCCCAGGGCGACGAGTTCATCCAACAACTCAGCAAGGCTGTTAAAGCCATTAAAGTGGGTGCGCCGCTGGATGAGCCCGCACCGTATATGGGCAGCGTGATTTCCGAACAGGCCGCAAAAGGCATTTTAAATGCGCAGGAAAATCTGAAAAATCTAGGCGCTACCGTATTGGTCGAGGGTGTTCACTTAAAACCCGGCACCGGCATGATCAGCCCCGCCCTGCTGGATGTCAGTGCGGTGACAGAGCTTCCCGATGAAGAGTATTTCGGCCCGCTGCTGCAGATTATCCGCTACAGTGATTTTGACCAGGCACTTGAGCAGGCCAACAACACCCGCTTTGGTTTATCCGCCGGTTTATTCAGCGACAGCCGCGCACAGTACGATGTATTTTACCGCCATATTCGCGCAGGCATTGTCAACTGGAACAAACAAACCACCGGTGCCTCCAGCGCCGCGCCCTTTGGTGGCATCGGCGCCAGCGGCAACCACCGCGCCAGCGCTTATTACGCGGCGGATTACTGCGCCTACCCGGTATCGGGTATTGAAGCAGAGCACGTGGCCTTACCCGCAAACCTGCCACCGGGCATTGAGCTGTAACAGGCCGGGGTTAGAATATGAATAATACAGTAGAAGCAAATTTTGATGGCCTCGTCGGGCCAACCCACAATTACGCGGGCCTGGCCTTTGGCAATATCGCCTCGGAAAAACACCGCGCCAAACCCGCAAACCCGCGCGAGGCCGCTCTCCAGGGCTTGGCGAAAATGCGCCACCTGGCCGAGCTGGGTGTAGTACAGGGCGTATTGGCGCCACAGGAACGCCCGGACGTAGCCACCTTGCGCCAACTGGGTTTTTCCGGCAGCGATGCGGATGTGATAAGGAGTGCGGCAGCGCAGGCACCGCGTATTTTAGCCGCCTGCTATTCGGCGTCGAGTATGTGGACAGCCAACGCCGCCACTGTCTCACCCAGTGCTGACACCGCAAATGCCACGGTACATTTTACCCCGGCAAATCTGGTCAATAAGTTTCACCGCGCCATCGAACACGAGGTCACTGGTCGGATCTTACAGGCAACGTTTCCAGACCCGCGCCACTTCACCCACCACCGCGCCCTGCCCGGTGTTTCCGCTTTTGGCGATGAGGGCGCTGCCAATCACACGCGTTTTTGCAGCGGCGCCTACGACAGCCACGGCGTTGGCTTTTTCGTCTATGGCGCTTCTGAGTTTAACCAAAGCAAACCCAGACCCAAACGCTATCCCGCGCGGCAAACCCTGGAAGCCTCACAGGCCATCGCGCGCAGCCACGGCCTTAACAGCGAGCGCGTGGTGTACGCCCAGCAAAACCCCGATGTGATTGACCAGGGCGTGTTTCACAACGATGTCATCGCCGTGGGCAATGCGGATGTTTTGTTTTGCCACGAGGAGGCCTATTTAGATCAACAGCATGTGTATCAAGAATTAGAAAATGCCCTGGGCGACACTCTGCAGGTTGTTGAAGTACCCTCGGCGCGTGTCAGCGTCAGCGATGCGGTGCAAACCTATCTGTTTAACAGCCAGTTACTAAAACTGCCCAATGGTAAAACCCTGTTGGTACTGCCCGACGATTGCCGCGAACACCAGGGTGTATGGTCGTATTTGCAAGAACTGGTGGATAGCGACAGCCCTATTGATACGCTGGAGGTTTTTGATCTAAAACAGAGCATGAGCAACGGCGGCGGCCCCGCCTGCTTGCGCCTGCGCGTGGTGCTCAGCGCCGAAGAGCAGCAAGCGGTCAATCAATCGACCTTAATGAACGATGATTTGTTTTTGCGTTTATCGACTTGGATAAAGCGCCACTATCGCGACCGTTTAGTCATCGAGGATCTGGCCGACCCGCAATTAATGAACGAATCGCGCACGGCGCTGGATGAGCTAACCCAGCTACTGGCACTGGGCAGCGTATATCCGTTTCAACGCTGAGTGTGGTGGTTCTCTGCGCCTGCGGCTTACTTGCTAGGGCGCAATTTACACATCGGTTTTTAACGGGCGACTAACCCGGATATTTCACCAGTACGGCGGCTTGCCCACTATTATTTATTTGATATCAACGGGTTACGTGACAAATGGCAAAAAAAACCAATGTACAAACTTTCGAATCTTGCCCAAAATCATTCAAACCGTAGCTACCGCTACGCTTTTCATGATGTTTGAACAACCTTCTTTGTCCTTTATTTCCGAAAATTCCATTTGCTGGTGAAATATCCGGGCTAGAGCTTTTTACAATGTTTCAACCACTGGTTAATGAGAAAAACGAACTATCATCCGATACAAAAGAAATCCTATAGCCCCAACGATCATGCAAGCAACAAATACAGGCACCGCCCAAGAAAAAAAAACCGCTGCTGTGTAAGCGAAATCAATTTGCCCAGACTCAACACTATAAAACTCTCCTTGGGCATTGTGCTTTAAACCGATGTAGAGAAGCACACTCCCAACCGGCAAAGCTAAAACTGAAGATATATACAGATTTATTTGAAAATATTTTTTCACAATCAGCTACCCCCTGGATTAAGCCCATAGAATGAATCGGCTCATGCCCCGTGTAACCGCGGGTTACGTACTGCGTTAAACTCCAGTCGTTCTGCAACAGCGGCAACAACTGCTGCCACTGGTTTGGATTACTCCGCCTGCCCCAGGCATCATACGACATCGCCTGGATATTATTGCCGCTGCCATCCAGTACCGCAACCACCGTGAGTAGTATACTCGCTTAACAGGGCGTCCGTCACTGGTGGGCAGGATCAACCAGCTACTCAGGAACGTTTACACCTCGCTCAGATAACCAACCAATAACTTGTAACAAAGACTTTTCCTGCTCACTACCTGGAACAAACACATTCCGCTTGGAAGCAATTCTATCTAATAAACTGTAGCCCTTATCATTTTTCAGATTGTAGTCCGCATTGCTATCCAACAATACATAAACAATATCAAACCGGCCCACTCCCG
>PDWI01002530.1_pt1 | contig 53358 bp, 52 predicted proteins | sample 1430891 | NCBI WGS metagenome assembly PDWI01 (sample SAMN01162508, study PRJNA174530) | Oral metagenome, whole genome shotgun sequencing project. | biome: Marine environment; feature: Marine mammal; material: Swab sample of the gingival sulcus; isolation source: swab sample of gingival sulcus... | reverse complement strand
TGATTTAGATCGGTCAGTACTGTTTTATAAAGATGTATTAAAGCTTGACTATGTTGGTGAAATGACGATGCAAGGGCCTGAAACTGACCTTTTGTTTGGCGATAATAACTTAACTGTTAGGGTTGCTTATTTAAAGGCAAAACAGGGTGGGCCTGAAGTTGAGTTGATTCAATTTATTGATAAAGCTATTGCTAAAGACAAGGCGTCTTTATTTAAGACGTCTATTTCAGAACTCTGTTTTGAGGTGGACGATATTGATAAGTGGCACGCGCACTTACAAAAGCATGATGTCGAGGTACTTTCAAAGCCGCAATTGTTTGATTCTACTGAATATGGTTTTGGCAAAAGTAAGGCGATTTACTTTAAGGACCCTGATGGTATTATTCTTGAGCTGATTCAGACTGTTGAATAGATAAGTGGAAAAGCGAGATTTCTCGACTGCGCTCGAAATGACAAGTGGGGGCATTAGTCGAGATTTCTTAGTGCTTGAAATGACAATGTGGGGCAAAACCTGAGTTCTCTCCACTCACTTCGTTCGGTTGAGATGACAAGTGGGGGGAATTTTCTCGGCTTCGGTCGAGATGACGATAAAGTTGAATAGTGGAAAGAAAAAGCTTAAAGGCAAAACCGCGATCTCTTGATTACGGCTTCGCCTCACTCGAATGACAATTGTCTGCAGTATTACGTCATGCTATTTATTTACTTTACTACTAGCTTCTCAATAAATAGGCTTCGTTGCGAATAATATGTTCAATAACAAGGCGTATTTTGCCGCTAATTGCCTCTAGCTGACACTGTTCAACTTGTCCATCAATGCGGTAGCGCACAGCGCCGTCTACTAAACAAAAGCCCGGGTTGTTACTTTCTTCGAAATAGCTTTTTTTAGAAAAATAGGTAAATTTTTCTAAATAAGGTGAGCCGTCATAGGGGCAAAACATAGTGCAATTGCCGCATTCGTTACAGAAGTCGTCGAAGTGGACAATTTCGGGCTGAACAAAACCATCAATTTTAAGCGATAAATTGGCGCGGTTGGGGCAGACGTCGACACAGTTTTCGCAGACGCTATCGCAGTGTAGGCAGCGCCCGGCATCGTCTTCTTTTACGGGTAATAACAGCCCTTTTTTATTGTAAATTGAAGCATTTGAAACTGCCGCTACATCACTTAAGCTCGGCAGTGCGCCAACGGCTTGCCAAGCGCTGGCAATACAGGCGACAACTGAACTTTTTTTCTGGCTGAGTGCTTCACCAACTAATTTAATGCCAAGTTGTTTGGCGCTGTCAATGAGCTGCTTATGAGCAGCTTTATCGACGCCAAGTAATCTGGCAAAGGCGGTGGCACCGGTTGCCATATAAACAACGTCGTACTGTTTGATTAGCGCCTCTAAATCATTTATTTCACTATTTACAACTACTTTTACACCCAAGTTTTCCAGTATTGCCCGATCGGCATCGATATAATCTTGCAATTTTGGTTCATTTTTAATAACTTTGGTCAATATGCCGCCCAAAACGGCCTGTTTTTCATGCAGTTCAACTTGATAACCCTGGCGCGCCAACAAATGTGCCATGGCCATACCGCTTGCGCCACCACCAACGACTACGGCTGTTTTGCCGTTTTTAACAATGCCAGCAATGCTGCGCACAGTTGAACGGGTCGCAATTTGCAGTTTTGCATTGCGTATTGCCAAGTGGTCGTCGCAGTGATTGCGGGTGCATTTACTTTCGCAAAAGGCATAGCAAACACTACCGGTAATAAAGGGCAGCGGGTTTCTGTCGAGTACCACGCGCATGGCGGCGTCGTAGTCGCCCTGTTCGGCATAGTGTAGGTAACTTGAAACGTCTTGCTGAATGGGGCAACCCTTTTGACAGGGCTCGCTAAAGCACTGATTTAGCGGTAATACGCCGCCCACTTTTTGCATTTTATAATGGTGCGACACGCGGTAGTGTGGGTCGTCGAGCACGCGCTCTAATAGCTGCTGCATGGCAGCCACATCAAGCTTTGGCGCTGCCGCACTGCGCTGCCACTGTTCACTTATTTGAATTTGGCGATAGTAGCCGCCATTTTTTAATAGTGTTGTGCATATTGTAATGGGCGAAATGCCTGCCTGATATAAATCGTGTATGTTAAAGGCATCGGCACCGCCCGAATAGGAAATGGCAATTTTGGGGAATGACTTGGCAATTAACATGGCAACAGACAAACTGAGTACAAATAAAGGCTTGCCCGACATGTACATCATTTCACCGGGTAGCAAGGCGTCTTTGACTGCAACCGGAAATGTATTGGTTAATTTTACACCAAATTGCTTGCCACACTGCGCCGCATAGTCTAATAAACGGCTTATCATTTTTTCGGCGTCGTCAAACTTTAAATCGTGGTCGAATTCTGTGCGGTCAAACGACAAATGCTTGTAGCCCAGGCGGTCTAATAGGTCACGCGCCCTATCGTAACCCAACAGTGTTGGGTTCATTTTTAAATAGGTGTGTAGCCCCTTTTGACCAATTAAATGGCGCAGCATTGGTTCGATTTCTTCGGGCTTGGCGCCGTGCAGGGTGCTCAGTGCAATTGACGAACAAACTTGTGGCGATAGTTTGTCGATATCGGCCAGTTGAAAGTGTTCGAATAAATTCATATTGGCACGCAAATCGGCAATTGCCTGTTGCCACGCCGTTGTCTTGGTGGCATCAATTAAGCCATCGATAAACTGATCGATCTTTGGCGATTTAATGCCGTCTAAGGTATAGCCCACCGACATGTTGAAGACAAAGCCCTGCGGGTCACCTAATTTAAATTCTTGCGCGATCACTTGCAGTAAAATATAGGCGTTAATGTATTCTTGCATTGCCTGTTCTACGCGCAGTTCGGTTGACCATTCGACATTGTAAGCTTCATCGCCTGCCCAAATACAGGGCTTGGCAACTTCTAAATTTTCGCCGTCTAATATTTGCACGGTCTTTAGTTCGAAAAAGCGGGCACCAGCCAAATAGGCCGCCACTAAATTTTGCGATAGTTGCGTGTGCGGCCCGGCGGCAGGGCCACAGGGCATTTCAATGCTGCCATCTAAAAACTGTGTGCGACTGCCGTCGTGTACATAAAAGCGGCGCAGCCCAAAAACGCTGTCGTTTTGCTTTTTTTCGATCATGACCCAGCGCAGTAATTCGCCAAAGGATAGCGGTATCATTCGATCACTCATTGGTCTCTCCTATCATGCGTTAATTTATTTGTTCGCCTGTTAATTCAAGTAATACGTAAGGTTTTAATTGCGCCATGCGCCCGATTAAGGCGTGGCGATCTTGGCGCAGTACGGCAATTAGGCGTTTCTGCTTGGCACTTTGTACGATTAAATTGAGGTACTCTGTGCACTGCGCTTCTAAAAAGCCAATTTCGTCAATTGCCAATATAGTCTGTTCGCCTTTGATAAAATCTGCCGCTGCCGTCGTTAAAAAGTTTAGCCCTTTGTCAATGGGTTGCATGGTTTGGTTAGTTCGATAGCCAATTTGGGCTGATTGCCCATTGTAATAAGCCATGACAATATCATCAATTTTTTGGGTTTGAATAACTGCGCAACTATCTAATGCTGTTAGTACCTTGTTAAAAAGTGTTGTCTTGCCGGCGTGTAACGGGCCGGTGATCAACACATTTTGGCCCTCGGCAAGGTTTTTAAGTATCTTTGTTGTCAATTTATTTATCATTTTGAATAAGGTGTATTTTTTAGCGGCATTGTCAGGCGCACGTCTTTGTCTAATTGATAATAGGCGCCGGCAATGGCCGGTGCAGTCGGTATCATTGCCAATTCACCCACGCCTTTGGCGCCGTAAGCCTCATCGGCTAAATTGGGCGATTGACAAAAGCGCACTTCAATTGGTGGCACATCGCTGCTGCGCGGTAAGCCCAGTGAACCGTAGCTAAATTTTAAAGCGCCATTTTCTAATTTATAGTTTTCTGTTAGCGCCCAGCCCATGCCCATAACGACACCACCTTCAATTTGGCCCTCGGCCGATTTAGGATTGATCACGCGCCCAATATCATAGGCGGCAACCACTTTCGCTAATTTTTTGGCGTCGTCTAAAACGACCAATGCCGTAGCGTAGCCGTAGGCAACATGCGATACCGGGTTGGGTTTTGGCGAGCCCATTGGGTCGGTAATACCCTTGTATTCGCCAAAATAGCTTTTGCCGTTTAAGGCGGCTAAGTTTTTGCCGTCGAAATCTTTCATAAACAGGTTGGCTGCTTCGCGCACTGCCTGACCGGTGAACAGGGTTTGGCGCGACGCTGTCGTCGTACCCGAATTTGGCGTTCGTACCGTATCGGGTGCCTCGATAACAATTTTATCGGGTGCCAGCCCCGTGGTCTGGCAGGCTATTTGCAAACAAACTGTCGACGACCCCTGACCAATGTCTGCCGCCGATGTTCTAACATGCAGCTTGCCGTCTTCGACTGAAACTATGCAGCGGCCAATATCGGGCAAACCAACGCCAATGCCACTGTTTTTAAAAGCGCAGGCAATGCCGACATTTTGGTTGCTAGCGTAGTCTTCTTTAAGTGTTTCAAGGGTTTGTTTTAAGGCGCAATCGGCGCTGACAATTTGGCCGTTGGGCAGTACATCGCCCGGTACAACAGCATTGATATAGCGAATTTGCCAAGGGCTGATGCCGACTTTTTCCGCCAGTAAATTTAAATTGCTTTCGAGTGCAAAGTTACTTTGCGATACCCCAAAGCCCCTAAAAGCGCCACCTGGCGGATTGTTAGTATAACAGGCAATGCCCGTAATGTCGATTGTCTGATAATTATAGGGCCCCGCCGCATGGGTACAGGCACGCTGTAAAACGGGCCCACCTAGCGATGCATAGGCACCTGTATCGGTAATAATTGTCGCTTCGGTAAACAGTAGTTTGCCGTTTTCGTCGCAACCGGTTGTCATTTCTATTTCAGCTAGGTGTTTTTTAACTGATACAATAAGGCTTTCTTGACGTGTTAATATTACTTTAACGGGCTGTTGGGTATGCCAAGCCATTAACGCCGCATGGTGCTGTACTGACATGTCTTCTTTGCCACCAAACCCGCCACCTATCAACATGGCGTGGCAGTGTATGTTTTCTGGCTCAAGCTGTAACATGCGCGATATTTCGTGCTGTTCATCGTAAATCGACTGCGAAGCGGTGTACATGTGTAAGACATTGCCTTCAGGTACGGCAATTGCCGCTTCGGGTTCCATATAGGCGTGTTCTTGAAATGGCGTGATATACTTTTGACTGACAATATGGGCCGCCTTGGCTTTTGCTGCTTTAACATCACCAAATCTGAGGCGCTCTTGCGCCAGTATATTGCCCTTTTCATGCAGTGCTGGCGCATTTTCTTTAAGCGCCTCGGCTGGGCAAGTAATCGGCGTCGCCACTTCGTAGCTTACTTTTATTAAATTTTTAATTTCTGTTAAATAGCGCTTGTCGTCGCTGGCCACTAATACAATGGCATCGCCTAAATAGCGCGTGTAGTCGCCTTCGCTGATTAAGACGTCCCAGTCGGGTACGATGTGCCCAGTTTTATTAAAGGGCACGTCGGTAGCGCGCAGTATTTTAACACAGTGCGGGTGTTTTTCGGCTTCACTGGTATCAATTTTTAGCACTTTGGCGCGCGGGTGTTCGGCCCGCAAGGCCGATGCGTAGAGCATGTTATCGAACACTAAATCGTCGACGTATTTACCGATACCCAGTACTTTATCGCGGTTAAAGACGCGCGCGTAGTGTTGGGCAATACGACCACTGGCTGGCTGGTTGTCAATTGGCTTGTCGTTTCTAATGTATTCTGCTGCCAGCATTATGGCGTCGATTATTTTAACATAACCGGTGCAGCGGCAAATGTTGCCGCGTATTGCCTTGGCCACTTCGTCGCGCGTTGGGTTTAGGTTTTTGAGAAATAGCGCCTTAGCGCTTAAAACCATGCCCGGTATGCAAAAACCACATTGCACGGCACCACTAATGCCAAAGGCAAAGTCGAACACGTCTTTTTCGCGTTCGGTTAACCCTTCTATGGTTAGTATTTCTGCGTTTTCTAATTTGCCGATTTTTTGTTTGCAAGCAGTGCGCCTTTTACCATTGATAATGACTGTGCAGGTGCCACAGGCGCCTTCTGAACAGCCTTCTTTTACAGAAGTAAGTCGCAAATCGTCACGTAAAACATCGATTAAGCGCCGCTCGGCTGCGGCACTGATCGTTTTTCCATTGACTTTTAATTCAATCATGGTTTCTTCTCCCCAATTATTTAGTGAATTACTTACTATTTATTGACTGCCATAACTTAGCGGCGCCCTGCCGAATATCGGCCGTAATCTTGGCTTCGTCTAAGGTTGTTAATATTCTATCTTTCATGACAATTTGACCGTTGATAATGGTGGTCGTTATCGAATTGCCCTGCATACCAAATAGTATATGGCCATTGTAATTATCTGCATTCAGTGGTGTGTAGGGGTTGTAGTCAGATATGATAACATCACCAGCTGCGCCCACTTCAAGCGCGCCCAGTTTTTTCTTAAAATAGCGATTGGCAATTTTAGCATTGCCGTCAAATAGCATGGCGGGCAGTTCTTGCCAGCCGGCGTTGGGGTTGCGCAATTCGTGCTTGTGCAAGACATTGGCCACTTTCCAAGATTCTAATACGTCGTGTGTGTAGCCGTCTGTACCCAAGCCGGTTAGAATGCCGTTTTGATATATTTTTAAGGTCGGTGGGCAACCACAGGCATTGCCCATATTTGATTCGGGATTATGCGCCACCATGGTATTGCTTTCTCTTAACAGCTGCATTTCGTGGTCGTCTAAATAAATGCAGTGCACCGCTAGCGTTGTGTCGCCTAAAATAGCTTCGTCTGACAGGCGTTCTATTGTTCGCTTACCGTATTTTTGCAGTGAATCGTCGAGGTCTGCTTTGCCTTCGGCAACGTGTATATGGTAGCCGACGCCATCTGGTTTATGGGCGCGTACAAAGTCTAGTGTTTCAGGTGACAGCGTAAATGAAGCGTGTAAGCCCATCATGGCAGCTAGCATGTCGCTGTCGTCGGCTAAGGCGTGTTTGATAAAGTTTTCATTTTCTAGTACGGCCTGTTCCATTTTTTGGCGGCCGTGACGGTCTGACACTTCAAAACAAAGGTTGCTGCGCACGCCCGCCATGCGCGCGGCTTCGGCAATTGTAAACAAGCTGCCTTCAATTGCTGAAAAGCTGGCATGATGATCAAATATTGTGGTGACGCCGTTTTTAATGCATTCCATATAGGTGGCCAGCGCCGATTGCTTTACTTGTTCTAATGTCAGTGTTTTGTCAACTGTCCACCACATGCCGTCTAAAATTTCTAAAAAATTGGTCGGTGCGTAGCCGGCAATATTCATGCCGCGTGCCAAAGCACTATAGATGTGTTCGTGTACGTTGATAAAGCCGGGCATAATAATGCCACCCTTGGCATCTATAAACTGGGCATTGCCGTATTTGCTGCGCAGCGCGGCGCTTTCGCCAACGTCGACAATGCTGCCGTTGGCAATCAGTACTGCGCCACAATTATAAAAATCGTTGTTTTCGTTTCGGGTAATTACAATACCATTTCCTATCAGTAACATGATTGCTCCTTAATCTAATTGCTATATGTGCTCAGTGCTTTACTATACTTTAATTATATGCCTATTAGATATGAACATCAAGCGAGCGTGCAAAAAACTTTTTAAGATGATAAATTATTTTGGTCATAATCGGTGTTTTTCTGTCTAATTATAACTTTTCAGCCATGTCGTCTTTTCTAGTGTGGGGCTAGCTGTAATCGAAAAATCGCGGTTTTAAAATAAAAAAGCCGTATTTTAAGCGTTGGCCTAAAACACAGCTTTTATGTAATTTATATGTTTGTCAACTCAATGCCATTTGTGAGCGCACAGCTAATAAATAACGCGATGGGCTTATGCCGTCGTTAAGCGCCGCAGCGACATGCTGCTTGGCTAAATCAAAGCGCTGAAACAACATTTCGGCACGCTTTTGATTGGAATAGACACACCAGTAGCCTTTTATTAAACAGGGCTTTTTCTTTTCCATAAACGATACGACATCAGACAGTGGATACCCCAAGATAATGCCAATTTCGTTGGGGCAGCCGTCTAAAAATCTGACCGACAGCTGGTCGAGTACAGATGTTAAATCGGTAACGTTATGGTAGCCAATCGCCTCTAGGCGACGACCAATTGCCTGAGCGTTTAACAATCTTTTAACGGCGCTTTCGTTGTAAAATAAGATGTTGATGCCCTTATCAGAATTGCCTAGCACGCGCATTTTAATTGGCAATAACTGTTGTATCTCGTCTTGAAATTGTAGCCAGTCAGACTGAAAGCAGCCTGAACAGCCATCGCGAAACATAACCAAATTGGCTGGTTTAACCCCTTGTAACGTCGGTGCCGCATGATAGCATATCTTAAACAGCAAACGTTCTAGGCGTGGGTCTTCATCGGTTGCCAATTCGTTCATTAATGTGCTGTAACAACATAAGTGACGTTTCATGATGCAGTCTTTCTATTCGTGTTAAGCGCTGACAGCTTTACCTAAGTCTTGGCACTGTGCTAAGCCGTCGTCATCTGGTGTTTCGTTAATGATGAGTGACTCGGCAACTAGATTTGCACCATATGATTCCATTCTTTCTGCCCAATCTTCCATCCATTCGCCATTGCCCCAGCCATAAGAGCCGAATAATGCCATTTCTTTACCGTTTACCTTGCCGTTTAAACTCTCAACAAATGGCTCCATAACGTCTTCTTCTAAGACTTCTGCGCCCATTGAAGGACAACCTAATACTGCTACGTCAGCTGCTTCAACATCTGCTACTGAAGCTTCTGAAACTTCAAGTAAACTTACATCAGCACCGGCTTCTTTTGCACCAGCTTCGATTGCTTCTGCCATCATTTTTGTATTGCCAGAACCTGACCAGTATACGATAACAACTTTTTTCATTTTAATTAACCTCCATAAGTTTAAGCATCTGACCTATTTGCTAGTTTTTAACGTCTTTGCGTTAATGATTATCATTGTCAGAATCGGTTAATAATAATTTACCAAAATGACGCCCACTTGTCAAATAAATCAGTAAAATTTTGGCCAAGAAAAAAGTGGAATAAAAAATCAAGTATTTAAACCGTGACTTTTCTGTTCCACTTTGTTATAAAACCCGAGTTTTCTCAACTGCGCTCGAAATGACGAGGTTGGCGACAGTCAAGTTGGGTAGTGAATTATTTATCAATAATTAAGGTGCCAGTTTTGCCATCGATACCCTCTTGAGCTTTTTCAAGCGAGGTAATCAACGACTTTCGGCCTGCCTTTGACTGAGCAAACGCCATGGCGGCTTCTACTTTTGGCAGCATTGAGCCAGGTGCAAAATGACCTTCTGCAATGTATTGTTTTGCTTCGCTAATTGACAACTGGCTGAGCCACTGTTCGTCGGGCTTGCCAAAGTTGATGGCAACTTTTTCAACTGCTGTTAATATAATTAAGTAGTCGGCATCGAGAATTTCGGCTAATTTTGAACTGGCAAAGTCTTTGTCGATAACTGCCGGTACGCCAATTAAGGCGTTGCCTTCGGTCACAACGGGTATGCCGCCACCACCCACTGTAATGACGACGTGACCTTTTTCGACTAGTGCTTTGACGGTTTCTTTTTCGGCGACATCAATCGGTTTCGGCGATGGCACCACACGGCGCCAACCGCGACCGGCGTCTTCTTTCATGTCGTAACCCTTGGCAGCGGCAATTGACTTGGCTTCTGCTTCGCTGTAAAAAGCGCCAATTGGCTTTGTTGGGTTTTGGAAAGCGGGGTCGTTTTTGTCGACGACAACTTGTGTAACAACGGTTGCCACCGGTGTTTGGTTGCCGCGGTTTAGCAGTTCTTCGCGAATGGCGTTCTGTAAATGGTAGCCAATGTAACCTTGGCTCATTGCACCACATTCCGGAAACGGCATTTCTGGTGTGCCGGCGTCTGTGCCAGCCGATGTGCTCATTGCCAAGTTGATCATGCCAACTTGCGGGCCATTGCCATGTGCTAAAATTACTTCGTGCCCATTTTCGATTAGGTCGACAATTGGCTTTGCCGTGTTCTTAACGAGCTGTAATTGTTCTTGTGGTGTTTTGCCAAGCGCGTTGCCACCCAACGCTACAACGATTTTATCCTTCATTAAATATTACCTTCCTTTTGCTAGAGATTGCCGATTGATGAAACCATAACGGCTTTTATTGTGTGCATTCTGTTTTCGGCTTCGTCAAAGACAACTGAATGCTTGCTATTGAATACTTCATCGCTTACTTCCATGCTTTCAATGCCAAATTTTTGGAATATATCTTCACCAATTATGGTATTGCGATCGTGAAATGCCGGCAGGCAGTGCATGAAGATGACGTTATCATTGCCGGTTTTCTTAACCATGTCCATGTTGATTTGATATGCTTTTAACTGGTTGATACGCTCTTCAAATAGGTGTTCTTCACCCATTGATACCCACACGTCGGTGTACAGTACGTCGGCACCAACAACGTCGTCGACATTGTCAGTTAATGTAATTGAGCCGCCAGTTTCTTTACACAGTTCACGCATTTCGTTAACCAATGCCTCTTCCGGGAAGAGCGCCTTTGGTGCCAAACCTACAAAGTCCATACCCATTTTAGCGGCACCGATCATCAGCGAATTGCCCATGTTGTTTCTGGCATCACCAACATAGACGAACTTCACTTTGTTGAGTGGCTTGTCAACGTGTTCCATAACGGTTAAAAAGTCGGCCAGTATTTGTGTTGGGTGGTAAAGGTCGGTCAAGCCGTTCCAAACCGGTACGCCAGCATGGGCGGCCAATTCGTCGACGGTCTCTTGCTTAAAGCCTCTAAATTCGATGCCGTCGTAGTAGCGGCCGAGTACTTTAGCTGTGTCGGAAATCGATTCTTTTTTACCCATTTGGCTATTGGTTAAAAAGGTGACGTTGGCGCCTTCGTCAAAGGCGGCTACCTCAAAGGCACAACGCGTTCTAGTTGATGTCTTTTCGAATAGTAAAACGATGTTTTTGCCCTCTAGTAAATTGCCGCGAATACCGGCGCGTTTTTTGTTTTTTAAATCTTTTGCTAAATCAAGTAAATACTTAATTTCTTGTGGGGTGAAATCTTTTAACGTAATTAGATTTCTGTTTCTCAAATTTACTGGCATTTGTTCCTCCTGTTATTTAAAGTTTTTCGCGATACAATGGCATTGACATACAGCGTGGGCCACCGCGGCCTCTTGACAATTCGCTTGACGGAATTTTGTGCAGCTTTACACCGGCCTCTTCTAACAGGCGGTTGGTTACGTGATTGCGCGAGTAAACGATTACTTCGCCCGGTGCAATTGCCAAGGTGTTTGAACCGTCGTTCCACTGTTCGCGGCCAGCGTCAATTACATTGCCACCACCACAGCGAATTAGGGTAACGTCGTCAAGATGTAGGTACTTTTTCAATATATCTTCTAATTCCATTGTTTCTTCTTTTATATCTACACCCTTTTCGGCCTTGCTAATCGAATAAACGGTTAATGGCCCCTCAATTTCGGGGTGAATTGTAAATTTATCGTAGTCAACCATGGTAAATACGGTGTCGAGGTGCATAAAGGCACGCCGCTTTGGAATGTCGAATGCCAATATGGTTTCAAATGGTTGACCATCGGCAAATATATTTTCTGCGAGTATGTCAATTGCGGCTGCATCGGTTCTTTCTGATACGCCAACGGCCAACACCTTGTCTGACAATACCAATTGGTCGCCGCCTTCAATGGCGTACTGGGCGTCTCTATCGTACCACTGCGGCACTTGCCATTTTGATAATTCGGGGTGATGCGCAAAGATGTACTTGGCAAACAGTGTTTCGCGGTTGCGCGTTACCGTACGCATATGGTTAAGTGAAATACCGCTACCAATACTGGCGAATGGGTCGCGCGTGAAGTACAAGTTGGGTAGCGGGTCGATAATAAACGGATAATGCGAAGCGACCATGCCACTTAGTGTTTGACGGCTGCTAATTTCTAATTCTTCGCGTCTGACACCGGCAATTAGCTTATTGACCAATGTCAAATTGTCGTCGTACGCATTAAAGTAGTCGAGCAATGCATCTCTAATACAAGGGCCGGCCAGATTGGCCTCGTTCAAATAGTCGTTTAAGAATGCTTTTTTAATATCTGCTTGATCAATTGTTTCGGCTGCTAACTCTTCAAGATATAAAACTTCGGCACCACTGTCAGACAACACTTTGGCAAATGCGTCGTGTTCTTGTCTGGCAATTTCTAAAAAGGGTATGTCGTCAAAGAGTAAACGATCCATTAATGCGGGCGTTAAATTTTCTATTTCTTCACCCGGCCTATGCAGTAATACGCGCTTTAATCTGCCAATTTCTGACAACACCTGAATACCGCTAAAGTTTTTCATAATATCCTCTTTTCTCTATTAGGTTAATGTACCCGTCAACAACAGTATACACAAAAAAATACATTATGCCAATAGCAAAGAAACAAAGTATTTATCAGGTATGTAGCGATTATCAGAAAATTTAGAATAATTATTCTAAGTTGCTTTATGCATATTTGTTTCTAATATGTAATATTTACCGTTTAAGTGTTGTCAGCGTAGAAATGAAACCTTTTTGGGGACTATTATACACTAAAAAATGACAACCGAGCAATGGCTCAATTATCATTTTCACTATTCATTCTGCAATGTGAATCTTTATCCTAATAATAATTTATTTTTAAAAAATCGACCTAATGGCCGATTCTCTAGATTTAGGCAATAAAATTAATTTTGTAGTGTGCTGTCGAGGCGCCGCACTTCAACTGTTTCTGTTAAAACGTCGCAATAGCTATAGGCAATGCGGCGTTCGGACAACTCGCCACAATTTACCTTTACTGTAAAAATGCTGGGAAATACGTGTTCGACAACGCCTTCACGAATTTTAACTTTTTTTCTACCTTTGTTTGTCTTTAGCTCAACTACCTCACCTAAACATGCCTCGATATCACGCTTTATTTGCGTTAACGTATTTTTAGTAGCCATTTAGTAATCCTCTCTTTGTTCCCTGATAATATTTTATCACGCAAAAAAATAAAAGTCAATCAAAGTTGCGTCAATTTTCTGAAATTTCAAGACAACTAAGAGGTGGCCTTAAGCACGCTTAAATACCACCTTTTTGAAACTGCTAAGCTGACTGTTAAGTCAGGCTGACATGTTGAGTAAGGCGAAGCTGCAATCGGCAGCTTTCCACTGCGCGGGTGGCGTTTTTGCACTGCCATAAATAAGCTGGGCTTACATTTCTGTCGGAAGCGCCAAGTATTTTTTAAAGGCTTCGACGGCTTCGAAATCGTCAAAAATGCGGTATATTCTGGCCGGGTTCATGTTGGCATCCCAATCGACACCGTTCCAGTATATGGCCACTTTAAACCCGTAGTTTTCGATGTTTTGGAACATGTTTTGCAACCATTCGGTGCGCACTCCACCATAGATACTGCTGCCAAATTCGGTAATGTAAAATTGGTAGTTTAAGAAGCGCTTTTTGTAATCGGGCATAAAGGCATCGTAGATGTCTTTAAATTCGCGCCAAGTTTCGCCTCTGTGATAATTGCCAGTGTTATAGCCAGTTACGCCGATGACGTCGACATACTGTGCGCCTGGAAAATAGTTAATGTAGTGGTTCCACTTAAATTCGGGAAACGATTTTTCATTGGGGTTAAATACAAAGATGACATTTTGGCCGCCACCCTCTGCGGTTATTTTTTGGTGCAAGTATTGCCACATTGCTGTAAATAAGCGCGTATCTCTGGCAAAGTGCATGGCGTTATAAGAACACCAGTCGCCGTTCATTTCGTTATTAAAGCGGAAAAAAACCGGGCCATCTATATTATTGAGTGTATTGGCCAACTCGGTTAGCTTGGCGTCGTACTTGCCGTCTAGTATTTCGTATATTGTATCGGGCGAAAAGTTACTGCCAAAGCTGGTTTGAAAGGTCAGCTCTAATATGCGGCCGTCGTCGTACAGTTCTTTAAAATGCGCAGGGCTAAAGTAGCTTTCCAGCGAATAGTATTCTAACAGGTAATCAAAGCGAATGCGATTGCCCTTTTCGAAGTTTTTCAATAGGCCCAGCCCAATTGGTGTGCTCGGTTCAAATATGCCAAACTGGGTTTTGTCGTATTTTTCAAACACGTTGTAATAAAAGTCTTTAGTGGCGTCTGACCAGTGGGCGTTTTCAGTTCTGCTAATCGCTTTATAGCGCACTTCTTGGTCGGGCTGTTTGTCTGTAATACTAAACTTAGCCAAATAGCTGTGGTAATCAATGGGCTGCTTTGAACTTATCTGCAAGCTATAGACTTCGTTTCTATTTTTTACAATATCGATAACGGCGTGATATAAATAATCGTCTTTTAAGTGTTTTAGCGGCTTGCGCTGCCATTTGATAACGCGCGTCATATAGCCTTGATAATCAATTACTTTATCGCGTTCAACTGTAATATAAGCATTGCTTTTGATATTTTTATTAGAGTAAAACAAGTAGGCTTTACTGTTGTGTATGGTGTTTGTAAAATCATCATAAAAAATATCGACAATGCTGTTTTCGCTTATAAACTGTGTCTTTACTGCTTGGTCTGAATCATCAACCATAAAACCGGTTGCGTCGAAAAAATAGCCGTATGCCACATTGTGATAACTGTTTATGTTGGCTGAGGTAACTGCCTCGCCATCAGCAAAACTTTGGCCACTTAGCAGCACAAAAAAAGCGACGACCAATAAACTTAATTTGCTGTTGAATATCTTATGCATAGCGTCTTTCACATCCCCTTTATCTTTATACTTGTACTGATTATTATAACATAAGAATTGCTGTTGATAAACGCCAATAACAAACTGTCATAGAGTTGTCATATGAAAGTTTTGGTTTTTATTTATTTGCAATATCACAATTTACAACATTATGATATTGCAAAAATGGTTTTTTTTAGTTATAATTAAACCAGATTATTCACTGGGGGTATGTTATGAAATTTGTCGGTCGACAATATGAAATAACCGAATTAAATAAACAGTATGACAGTAACCAGTTTGAAATGAGCATTATTTATGGCAGGCGTCGCGTTGGTAAGACATATTTAATTAGACATTTTTTAGAAAAACACAGTGGTTCGTATTTTGTTGCAATTGAAGCAAATGCGCAAATAAATTTAATGAATTTATCTAAAGCTATTTATAATTTAGCCGATGTACCACAAGGTTTACCTAATTTTAAAACTTTTAGTGAAGCAATGCGCTTTTTATTTGAACTATCACTAACGCGCCGCATTGTCTTTGCAATCGATGAATACCCTTATTTAGCTGGGGCTATTAAGTCGGCCTCTTCTGAACTTCAAGCGTTAATTGATAATTACAAAACGCGTTCAAAACTATTTTTAATTCTTTGTGGTTCATCGATGAATTTTATGGAAAATCAAGTATTGGGTTATAAGAGCCCACTTTATGGCCGACGCACAGCACAGTATCGCATTTTACCTTTTAATTATCTAGAAACTAGAGCATTTACTAATCGCATGTCTTTAAAAGATAGCAGTATAATTTTTGGTATCACAGGTGGCATTGCAGAATATTTAGATTTTGTTGATGAAAATAAATCGCTTGCGGAAAATATAATCAATTTATTTTTGTCTCCAAAAGGGCGTTTATACGAAGAACCGGAAAACTTGCTGAAGCAAGAATTGCGTGAACCAAATACCTATAATGATATTTTGACGGCAATTGCTGGTGGGGCTTCGCGCAATAATCAAATTGCTACTAAAATTGGCTTATATTCAGCTTCGCTTAACAACTATTTAAAGCGCTTAATCGCGCTCGGCATTGTCGAAAAAATAACGCCTTTGACAGAAAAGAACTCAAAGCGCACCATATATCGCATTGCAGACAACATGTTTAAATTTTGGTATCGCTTTGTTGCACCAAATATGAACTTAATTCAACTAGGTATGGCAGAAACCGTTTATAAAACAGAAATTGAACCCCATATCAATAACTTTATGGGTGCAGTTTTCGAGACGATAAGCAGACAATATCTTGAGGTTTTAATTCAACAGGGCAAACTGCCTTTTATCGCCAAAAGCTATGGTAGCTGGTGGGGAACCAATCAAAAATTGAAGAGACAAGAGGAAATTGACATTGTTGTATTGAACGACGATAGCGCGCTATATGCTGAATGCAAATGGCGCAATGAAAAGACTAAAAAAGTTGTTTTAGATGATTTAATGCGCAAGGCAGAGCTGTTACCACGTAAAAACAAGTACTTTTATTTGTTTAGTATGTCTGGTTTTACATTTAATGCCACCGAAAATGACAATGTTAAGCTAGTAGGTTTACAAAATATGTACAATTAGAAAACAGCTTTTTACAACACTGTGAGGTAAAAGATGAATTGGTTAAGTGATTGCAAGCTATTTAAAAATATTGAAGCAGAACAGTTAAATGACATTGTCAATTGCCATATAACCAAAAAGCGCTATGCTAAAAAGAGTACCATTGCACACGAAGGCGATCATTGTAGTAGCATTGGCATTGTTATCAATGGTACCATTGAACTGCAAACTGTTTACCCGTCTGGCAAGGTACTTACCCACCTGCGCCTCAAGCAATCTGATGTCTTTGGCGAGGCATTGCTATTTAATGAAAAAAGCGCCTATCCGATTAATGTAAAAGCTGTTAGCGACTGTCAAATTGGCTTTATTAACAAACAAAACCTGCTGACAATTTTTAAAAATTATCCGCCGTGTTTAACTAATTTTTTGACCTTAATGTCTGATAAACTGATAATTTTAAACAAAAAAATTCGCAACTTATCGCTTGATACACTCGATAAGCGCGTTGCCAATTTTTTGTTGCAAGCTTCCAAAAAAAACGGTCACAAAATGTTTAAGGTCGGTATTTCACGCAGGGCAATGGCCGAAATGATGGGCGTACAAAGACCGTCGCTGTCGCGCACTTTAGCTAAAATGCGCGAGGACGGTATTATCGACTTTACAGGCGACTCATTCAAAATTATTGACTTTAACAAACTAGAAAATATTCTGTTAAGCTAACCCAATAGTGTTTCTAAACGCCTTTTATCAAACCCTTGAATGACTTCGTCGTCAACTAATATGACCGGCACGCCCATAAAGCCTTGATCCATTAATTCTTTTCTTGCTTCCATATCTGTCGATACGTTTTTTTCAGTATACGCGACGTTATTTTCGTCGAGATACTTTTTGGCCTCATGGCAGTATCCACAGGTATTTGATGTATAAACAACTACATTTTTCATTGTACCCTCCATAATTCTTGAGATTTATAACACGATATAGTATATTATATCCATAGAATTAACTTCTAATCAATTTGCGCTAAAATAATTATTAAGACAGTAAGAGGTCAGCATGACAAAGTGGAGTACGCGCGGCCGACGCGGCGATGCGCTAGAAGACATTATTTTATTTAGTAACGACTACTACTTAAAACAGGGCATTGCCCGCATTGATAAAGCCGCCACGCCAATTACTGCGGTAGAAATAGACGGCAAGGGTTTGATTACCAAGGCATTTTTTGAAAAAAAGGCCACCGTTGACTTTTACGGCATTGCACAAGGGCTGTTTATTACCTTTGACGCCAAAGAAACCAACCAGCCTAATTTTCCGCTCAAAAACATACACGCCCACCAAGTTGAGTACATGAGAGATGTCAACCAACAAGGTGGACTGGCTTTTTTAATTGTGCACTTTAAATACAACGATAGCTTTTATCTACTACCCTACGAACTGCTGGCCAGTTACTTTAGTCGCGCTGAACAGGGTGGTCGCAAGTCGATTCCCTATGACGAAATGATCGATGAACTTAGAATTGAACGCATTGGTGGCAACGGCATGTTGCACTATTTGAGTGCGGTTAATAACTATATCGACTGGAAGAAACACCAACCTAAATAGTTAAAGCGCTTTAAATGCCTCAACAACTGCTTTAATTTTTGCTCTATCGGTTACCTGATAGTGATAATCTTCAACTTGAGATGAAGCCATACAAATATTGGGGCGGCGATACTGCATAACGCTTGCTACGCTAGTTTTACCCGATAGATGTATTTGCTTGACGCCAATTTTAACCAATTCGGCAAGTACGTCAGTGTCAACCCCCGAGCCGGGCATTATTTCAATGTTGACATTTTGGGCAAATAAGTGTTTTAAATTTGCCATACCCAAGCTGACATTTTGGGCGCCACCTGAGGTCAATACGCGCACAATACCCAATTCGGCGGCATCTGCCAGCGCTTGGTTTAAATCTTTTGTCATATCAAAAGCGCGGTGCAGTACCACTTTGGTTGGCGCTGCCACGGCAACGATTTCTGCCAGGCGCACTTTGTCGAGCGTGCCCTGTGGCGTTAAAACACCTGTTACAATGGCGTTTACGCCGAGCCTTTTAAACACGGCGATGTCGTTTAGCATAACCGCGTATTGATCGTCGTTATAACAAAAATCGGCAGCGCGTGGCCGCACCATGGCAACTACTGGTAAATTGACTTTTTCTAAAATTGCCGTCACTAGCCCATACGACGGCGTTGTGCCACCCAATTGTAAATCTTGACAAACTTCAAGGCGGTCAGCACCGCCTTTTTGTGCGTTGATGGCCGATGTTAAGCTGTCGACACAGACTTCGACAAGTCGCTTATCAGCAGACATATTGCCCCCTTATTTATTGCGTTGATAAATACAATTGCCGTCGCGCCAAGTGCTGACGACATCAAGCGCGTTGTTCATTACCACAAAGTCAGCCACTGCCGCTTTTTTAATGGCGCCGTAGTCGCCATCTACACCAATACTACGCGCCGCATTATGGGTTGCCATCGTGACGATATCAGCCAAACTGTAATTGGTATATGCAACCATATTGCGCACGGCGCGGTCTAAAGTAAGTATACTGCCAGCCAATTGACCACTGCTAAGGCGGGCTGATTCGGCATTGACAATAACGGCTTGGCCGCCTAGGTCGTACTGCCCGGGCGGCATACCGGTAGCGCGCATGCTGTCGCTGATCAGTATTATATTTTCTTTACCGATTATATTGACAATGGTATTGAGAAATTGCGGGTGAATATGAATGCCGTCGGCAATTATTTCGGTGTCATAGGGCTTGCTGAAGACGGCGCCAACAATGCCCGGCGCCCTGTGGTGTAGACCGCTCATGGCATTAAAAAAGTGGGTACAGTGGCGCACTCCCCGTTGATAACTGGCAAGTGCCTGTTCATAACTGGCTGCACTGTGGCCAATGCTCAAGACAATGCCGCGGTTATTGGCAATAAACTGAAAATTGTTATCTTCTTCGACTGCCAGTGTAATAATTTTAATAATATCTGCACAGTCGGCAATATCTGACCAGTCTGGCTTTTTGATATGCTTGGCAGCTTGACCGCCACAAAATTTAGCGCTGATATAAGGACCCTCTAAATGCACACCTAGTGGCTTGGCACCTGTTAACTGGTCGTCTTTGATAACTTGTTCGACATTTTTTAAAGCACACCTAACAGCGGCGATAGGCATGGTCATGGTTGTCGCCAAAAAGCGGGTTACGCCACTTTTGGCAAGCGACTGACTGAGTGCTTCTAAGGCTTGTGGGGTGGCGTCCATGACATCGCCACCTGCGGCCCCGTGCACGTGAATATCAATAAGGCCAGGAAACAAATAATTACCCGCTAAATCGATAATTTCAGTATTTTTATCTGCTTTATTGGCAATTGCCTGAATGCGTCTGTCGAATATGACTACGCTATCTTCTCTTATTTGATTGTCAATTAAAACTTTGCCATTTATAAATGCTTTCATGATTGCTCCGCTTTGCGATTGTCAGTCAGGGTTGCCCTGTAAAGTACCTGCCGATCGACATTATGTGTCTTTGCCAGTTGTTTGACGACGTCTTTGTGGCGCTCGCCGGCTGCAACGCGCTGTTTGACAAGTTCGATAATTTGCGGTAAAGTCAGCGCTTCTGTCGCTGTACTAGCACCGGCGACCACAATTACAAATTCGCCTCTTGGTTTGTTTGCCGAATAATAATCGATTGCCGCCTCAATGTCAAAATGTTGGTATTGTTCATGCATTTTGGTCAGTTCTCGCGCCACTGTCAGGCGCCTGTTGCCAAACACGGCTAACATTTGTTGTAATGTCTTTAGCAAGCGATGGGGCGATTCGTAAAATACCATTGTCATCGTTAAATGCTTTAAGCTTTCTAGTTGCTTTGCCATTTGTTTGCGCGCTAAAAACCCGTGATAGTAAAACGGTTGCGTTGGCAGGGTTGATGCCACTAACGCCGTAATTGCAGCACTGCTGCCCGGTAAAACAGTATAATCTAGCTGGTTGGCAATACAGGCTTTTATAAGTACTTCGCCGGGGTCGCTAATGCCCGGCATGCCGGCATCACTAATAAGGGCAATGTCAATGCCCTGTTTTAATTTATCAATTATAATCTCTGTTTTGGCGCGTTCATTGTGTTCGTGATAGCTAAATAATGGCTTTTTTATATTGTAATAACTGAGCAGTTTGCCACTAGTGCGGGTGTCTTCACAGGCGATTTCATCGACTGCCTCTAAAACCTCTAAAACGCGCAAGGTGATGTCTTTTAAATTGCCAATTGGCGTTGCACAAATATAAAGCATTAGTTTTCCTCACTAAAAGCCGTTAAATGTGCCTGATTATAAATATGATAGATTTGTTCTGTATATTTTTGTGCTTCATCATAGACGACAATTGGTGGTAGCCATTTCAGTTCAGCCCCACCGTATTTAACACATTTTATTAATGCTAAATTAGCTGCTTCGTCAATGCGCGGTTTAACCAGTTGAATGACTTTTGGTTCTAATCTATACTTGCGCGCTGTTTCGAAAATATCGACCAAGCGATTGGGCCGATGTATTAAATAAAACTGCCCGTTTGGTTTTAATATTCCGTTTGCCGCAGAAAACAAATCATCAAGTGTACAGGCCACTTCATGACGTGAAATTAACTTGTAGTCATTGGGGTTTGCTAGGCCACTACCACTTTTAAAATAGGGCGGATTGGCCGTGACGACATCAGCTGATTGCGCTTTAATATAGCGCTGCCAGTTTTTTATATCGCCGTTGATAATACTGACGCGCGACTGTAATTGGTTAAGTAAAACGCTACGCTGCGCCATGTCGGCCACGGCAGGCTGAATTTCTAAACCATTAATTTGCGCAGTTTGATACTTAGCAGAAAGCAGCAGCGCAACAACGCCACTGCCCGTACCTAAATCGACGATTGTCTCTGCCTTTCTCGGGTTGCAAAAAAAGGTTAGTAAAACCGCGTCGATGCCAAATTTAAAAAATTTTTTATTCTGAATGATCTTTAAGCCATCGCGCTGTAAATCGTCGATTACTTCGTCTTTTTTTAACTTAAAACTAGTATTGTCAATCACGTGATTACTCGCTGATAAAACCATCGTCTTCTGAATAGTTTTCAAATACTGAATCATCTTGGTCTTGCAGTTGCACTTTAGCACTACTTTCGACCATTTTTTTGGTGAAATTATAGCGCGTGCGATTGGCCCGAATGACGACGCGACGGTGGAATTCTAAAAAGTCGTCATCGAGTTCTGGTTCGTTTTCTTTGGTTTTGTTGAGTATCAATTTTACTTTGACGGTTTCTTTTAAGATATTAACACCAAATACCAAAGCTTCACCGTTCGGTGTTTTTACCGTGTCGCCAACCCGTGGCATTTGTTTCCTAAGTGATTTATAAGTGTCGTACTCGTAGCGTAAGCAACACATTAAGCGACCACAAATACCTGATATTTTGGTTGGGTTAAGCGATAAATTTTGGTCTTTTGCCATTTTAATCGACACTGGCACAAAATCAGATAACCAATTGGCACAGCATAGTCGCCTGCCGCATTGACCAATGCCATTTAACATTTTTGCTTCGTCACGCACGCCAATTTGCCTGAGTTCTATGCGCGTGCGAAATACGGCGGCTAGGTCTTTGACGAGCTCGCGAAAGTCGACCCGGCCATCTGCCGTAAAATAGAAGATTACTTTGTTGTTATCAAAGGTGTATTCGGCGTCGATTAATTTCATTTCGAGGCCGTGTTTGTCAATTTTTTCCTGGCAGGTAATTAAGGCGGCTTGCGCCTTTTCACGATTGCTTATATGTTTCTTTTTGTCGTTTTCATCGGCCTTGCGAATAACCGGTTTTAGTGGCGAAACCAAGTCTTTTTCAGCAATTTGCTCTAAGCCTGTCACCACTTGGCCAAATTCGACGCCCCTTATTGTTTCGACAATAACATTGTCGCCAGTGACGATTTCAAATTCTTTCGGATCAAAAAAATATATTTTACCAGCGCGCTTAAAACGCACGCCTATTACATTAACCATGTAAAGCCTCCTCTATATTAAAGAGCAGTGTTTCCATTAATAAATTATAGTTTTGGCCGCGCTGAAGCGCACTCTCTGCTCTGTTTACATCTCTTATCATATCATAAATTGCCACTTGATTGATAGCATTATTATCAATATTATCGACATCATTGGCATTTAGAATTTTCAGCTGTGTGCAACTGTTTGTCTTAGCGTAAACCAGTAGGTCGCGAAGTACCGCCCGCATAAGGTAAAATAAATGCGCTGTGTCGTCTTTATATTGACTGAGCAAGTCATTATTGAGCAGCCACTGGTGCGACCCCTTTAAACTGCACAATAATAAATCAATTGTCGCCTGACTGCGCGCGGCAAACTGTTCGTCGCTTTGCAGACGCAGATAAGTGCCAAAACTACCGGCACTTATGCCGATTAAGCGATTGTCGTGCTGCAGCTGATGACGCGCCGTTAAGTGGCCAATTTGCTGTATTGACAGCGGATTAAAATTTATTTGTGTCAATCGGCTAAGTACTGTCGGCAACAACTGATTGGGGCGATTGGTGATAAAGAGCATTAGAATATGACCGGGTGGGTCTTCTAAAATTTTTAGCAGTTTATTTTGAGCCTGTTCGTTAATATTGGCGGCGTCATCGATTAAGATGGCCTTAACCGCTGATATTAGTGGTTTTTTGTAGACAAAATCGCGCAGCCCGTTAATTTGCTCTGTTAAAATGCTGCTTTCACTGACAATTGCCAAGTAATCAGGGTGATTTGAGGTATCGAATTTGAGATAGTCTTTTTCGTTACCTCTGCACATCATTTCACGTAAAAACTGCAACGCAAAATAGCGCTTGCCAATGCCGCTAGCGCCTTTTAAACAATAGGCATGACCAGCCTGCTGCTTTGCCAATAATTCAGAAAAATAGTGCTTTTGGCGGTCGTGACCAACCACATTTTGAAATGTTTGATTGATCATAATACGGCCTTTACATGATTGTAAATATCTAGGTGAATAGCTTCTATTGGACGAAAGGCATCGCCCTGCATGCTGATAATTCTGATCCAACCTTCGCGCTGACCGACAATTTGTGATGCCTGATAGGCGCGTTCTAAGTGGCTATTGTCGCGTTCGTGAATATCTTTTGTGGCGCTGCCATCTATTTTATTGGCGCGCGCTTCGATTACTTTTATCGAATGCGCCACCGGCACATCTAAGAAAAAGGTCATATCGGGGCGTGGAATACCCATAATATTGTATTCGAAATCGCTTAGCCAATTTAAAAAGGCATCAATTTCAGCATTGTCAGACAATTTCGCCGTTTGGTGAATCATGTTGGCGGTGGTATAGCGGTCGGCAATGACAATGCCGCCGGCGTCGTAAAAATCTTGCCATTCACGCTTAAATGATGCGTAGCGGTCAACCGCAAAGAAAACCGATGCCGCATAGGGGTTTACTTCATCGGCATTTTCAGCAAATTCACCATTTAAATACATTCTGACTAAGACCGATGAATCGCTGGCGTAATTGGGGTATGTAACGCGCCTTACATTGTAGCCATCGGCTTTTAAATGTTCAACTAAGCGCTTACTTTGCGTTTCTTTACCGCTGCCGTCGTTGGCTTCTATTGTAATTAATTTGCCCATTATTTCTCCTTAGTATAAATGCGAATAGATTTAACTGTCTTGTCTACCGTGCCAATAATTGTGTGACCAGCATCACGCAGTTTTATAATTGTTTCAATTTGTGCCTGCGTCAGTTTTTCGCCGCGCATCACAAAGCGTATACCCGGTGGATAGGGGATGATATCTTCTGCACTATAACAGCCGACTGCATCTGCTAAGCCAATTGAAATCACTTGATAATTAGCAGTGTCAACAAGTCGCTCTGTCGACGGTTTATAGCTGATGCGGGTCGCTTGATAAGGTGCCTTTTTAGGTATTGCCTGTACCGATTTTATGATGTAATTTAAGTCAGCTAATGTATTGTAGTGACTGAGGTAAAGTAGCACGCCCCAGTCGTTGACCAGTTCGACAAAAATACCGGCTTGTTGTAATAGTTTTTCAAATTGAAAGCCACTGTAGCCATGGCGTGCCGTTTCGAGCCACAATTTAAATGGGTCTTGCGGCTTTTGTTCGGCTAACCAGTCGGTTAATTGCCCCTCAATTAAAGCACGCATTTCAGATTCGAAAGCCAAGTGCGCTTGTTGATTTGTTTGCATATCTTTAACGGCATAATCAATTGAGCTCATTAAAACATAACTGGGCGAAGAACTTTGCAGCATTTCTAAATAGTGGTCAACACTTTTAATCATCGCTTGATCAGTGCCTTTTGCAAAATGCAGTAAGGCCGACTGTGTCATGGCTGCTAACATTTTATGAGCCGACTGCACCACAATATGCGCACCGCCATCTAGCGTGCTGCCACCATTTTGACAAAACTTTAAGTGCGCGCCATGCGCTTCATCAATAATCAGTACGCCAGCGCGCGCATTAAGTACTTCGACAAGTGGCCGTATATCGGTAGTGTAGCCATAGTAAGTTGGGCTCATGAGAACAACCACTTTAATAGTTGGATTGGCAGCTAATTGATCGATGATTTCAGCACAATGATAGCCCAGTGACAAACCAGATTCAGATAATTTTGGCATAGCCGTTTGAAAATGTAGTTTGCCAATTTGACAGGCGTTAAAAACTGCCTTGTGCGCATCACGGGCAATAATTATAGTATCACCATGCTTGGTATTGCCCAATATTGCCGCCATTAACCCAACTGTTGAGCCATTGATCAAAAGGCGTGACTGCGCTGCGCCATATATTTTGGCAATGTCTTGCATTGACTGCTTTAAAATGCCCTTAGCAGCAAACAGATTATCGGCACCATCAACTTCAGTGGTATCAATTTGATACCAGTTGGTCGTGTGCAAAGGGCGGTATTTATGCCCTGGCATATGTGTCGAAAAACGCTCTCTTTTAACTTGCGCTTTTAAATTTTCAAGTAATGTTTTCATAACTACTACACTACTTTCTATTTCTAAACCGCTTTGGTCGCGTACTGCGCACTAACTGCCACCAAAACCAAACGACAATATTGATAAACAATATAAATAATAAAATGCCAATAATATAATCAAACATTAAAAATCACACTCGCAATAGCAATGAATAATGTAACTATTCAGTTAAATAATAAGTCAGCAGATCGACAGCGTAAGCGATTGTCAAAAGTGCTTGTAGCCCGTGCGACTGTTGTGTTTTGCATACGAAGGAGACGATAAAGGCTAAAGTACTTCGTTTCAATCGCAATTAAAAACCGAGATTTCTCGATTACAGCTACGCCTTTACTCGAAATGACAACTTGACTGAACAGTTACTAAACAATAAACCTATACCTTATTATATGCTATAAACGACAAAAAAAGAACAACCTATCACAATAATTCTTTATTTATTGACGTTTTTCTGATAAGCTAGTTACAACCAAATTGTTTACGATAAAACAGGAGGTAACCATGCTATCAAATAGAGTTCAATCGCTTACCCCATCGCTGACCTTAGGTATTAGTAGCAAAGCCAAGCAAATGAAAAAAGATGGCATTGCCGTAATAAATTTAAGTATCGGCGAACCCGATTTTTTTACGCCAGAAGCCGTCAAAACTGCTGGTATTGATGCCATCAACAACAATTACACAAAATATGATGCGGCAGTTGGCATTATTGATTTAAGGCAAGCTATTTGCGATAAGCTAAATGGGGAAAACCAACTTAGCTATAGCCCCGACCAGATCGTTGTGTCAAGTGGCGCCAAGTATTCACTAACCAACACACTTTTAACCATTACCAACCCAGGCGACGAAGTTATAATACCAGCGCCCTATTGGCTTAGTTATCCTGAAATGGTCAAACTAACTGGTGGCGTTGCCCGCTTTGTCAACACCGATTTTGCAAACAATTTTAAAATGACTGCTGAACAGTTAAAAGCAGCCATCAATGACAAAACTAAAGCGGTTATTATCAATAACCCATCTAACCCAACTGGCGCTGTTTACACTAAAGACGAACTATTGGCGCTTGCCAATATTTGCCTTGAAAACGACATTTACATTATTGCCGACGAAATATACGAACGCATTTGTTATTTAGATAGTTTTACGTCAATTGCCAGTTTGTCAGAAGCTATTAAAGAAAAGACCATTCTAGTTAACGGCATGAGTAAATCACTGTCGATGACGGGGTGGCGTTTAGGCTATACGGCGACGACCAAAGAAATTGCCAAGGCAATGGGCGCCATACAAGGCCACTTAGTATCACACCCCTGTACAATTTCACAACACGCCGCCATTGAAGGATTAAAGAGCTGTACCGATGACATTGCCAACATGAAGCGCATTTACCAAACAAGACGCGACGAAGCAGCAAAAATAATCTGTGCAATCGATGGTCTATCAGTTGTACAACCCGATGGCGCCTTTTATATATTTATTAATGTTGGCGCTTATCGCGATAAAGTAACTGCTGAATCGCTATCGCTAAAAATATGCGACGACATGCTTGAAAAACAACATGTTGCATTGGTGCCAGGCATTGCCTTTGGCAATGACAATTTTATCAGATTATCATACGCTGCTAAACTAGAAGATATTAAAGAAGGTTTGGCGCGCTTAAAGCAGTATTTAGCTGAATTGTAAAAAGTAGAAAGAAAAGGCGAGATTGTCAACAGCGCCAGTGCGCGGTGGAGCTGTGTTTTTACCGTAACGTTCTGCCGCAGGCAGGTTGTCCTAGGTAAAAATATAGCGGAACGATTTCAGCTCCTCACTATATTTGCTTCGCAAATACGGCTTCGCCGCCCGTATCTTCGGGTATCTAAGCAATGTTTCAATCGCCATTAAACAATTACTAGCTGTCAATATACTTAAATTGCTGATATCTGCAATCACTTGGTTTTAATCACGATAAATAACTAAAAGAGATGTTTTCAGAGAGAATACAAATGAATGTTGAGCGTCCCACAATTATTGGAAAACTGATCACATTAAAACCATTTACACGAGAAGAATGTCACAATTTTTATAAAGGTTATATTGCTGACAGGCAAATGACTGATGATGCGTTTGTATATGATCTCAAAAAAATAGACGATTATTATTCGCGAAAGACATCTCAAAAAAACAGAATAATTTTTAGCATTTTTCGCGAAAAAAATGTAATTGGCGAAATTCAGCTAAAGTACATTAATACCAAAAACGCTCATGCGACAATGAGTATAATTTTAAAAGATGATTCTGTAAAAAATAAAGGGTATGGCACAGAAGCTGAAAAACTAATTGTTAAATATGCTTTTGAAAAGCTAAATTTAAAGAAAATTTACGCTGATACGACAACTAGAAATGCTAGAAGTATACACATTCTTAAAAAAATAGGATTTGAACACATTAAAGATGAAAATAAAATGTGCTATTTTGTGCTTAAATCGAGCGACAGTTAATGATTAATAAGCCCAGAAATTCACGCTAATGCGTTAAATAATCTGGGTTTAGTTTTTTTCAACACTTTCAATCTGCCGATAAAAGGCAGTTAGTTCGTCGCTGGCATCGACCAAATTTGCCTTTAAAAGCCGATACAATTTATGATCGGCTTTTTCAATTTCGCGCTTAATCAGTTTGATTGGCTTATGTTGTTTTCGCGATAAGCGGCGCACGTCAATAGACTTTGCCTCACTGAGGTATTTTTGTTGGATAATCGTTTGCTGCAAACTTGTAAAATAGTCGGCTTGCAATAAGCGCTCTATTTCTTCGCTAACGCGTTTTATTTGTTGTCTTTGATACATTGCTTACTCCAGTAGTTGATAGCTTTTTAAAACCATTTGTTGACCGGCCGAATTTTCAATTGTTAAGGTGGGCTGTTCAGTTGGTTCTGCCAACAAATTGTGCTTAACTAAATTATTTTTTAAATGCTGTACTGTACCGACATTGCCGTCAAATATTTTAATATTGCTGCCAAAATAACTTTGAATGGCGTCTTTGACAAACAAATAATGAGTACAACCCAGCACAACAGCGCTGATGTCTGACCTTGCCGCGCCGACAATTTGGTCGAGTATTTGCCTTAGCTGAACAATATCTGTAGAGCCCGATTCAACGTATTCAACCAGCTGGGGCGCCGCACACTTAACAATGCGATCTGCTGCCTTTAACTGTTTAATTAGGGCATTAAATTTAGTTTCGCGCAGGGTCATTGCAGTCGCTAAAGCGCAAATTTTACCACTGTTTAATTGTTCTAGTGCCGGTTTTATGGCTGGCTCCATACCGATAATAATAGTATTGGGGTAAGCTTTTCTGAGCTGTTCAGCCGCTGCACTAGTTGCCGTATTGCAGGCAATTACAATGGCTTTAACTGGTTTTTTGAACAGCATTTGCACAATTGCATTGCTGCGCTTTAAAACGTAATCGGTCGATTTTTCGCCATAAGGTGCATTTAAGCTATCGCCATAATAGATAATCGATTCGTTGGGCAGTAGCTGCTTAATGGTTTTGACCACACTTAACCCGCCTAAGCCAGAATCGAACACACCTATAGGATATTGTCTTTTCATCATTTGCTCATTGTCTTTTCTGTATTTTTTATCTTTTTATAGTTATCAACAAGTTATACACAATACGTGGATAAGTTGCCAAATGTCACCTGTAAATTTATTAATTTTATTTGCAAAGTTTCTATTAAGTACTGTTGTTTAGACTGATTATACTATAAAATATTTTAATATTTATTCACATTTACAAAAATAATTTTTTTATAATAAAAAAACAGTAAATATATAAAAATATCTCAAAAAGCCAAAAAGTTGATAACTAATAATTACCCACAAGTTATCCACAAATAGTGGATAACTATTGGTAACTATTGGCAATTATTGATGGTAGCATCAAATATTTATCAACTTTTTATAGTCTTTCTGAAATTTCTTGATAATTTTCTTTTCCATTCGCGAAACGGTCATTTGTGAAACATTTAATTCTTCAGCGACCATAATTTGCGTTTTGTTCTTAAAGAAGCGATCAACAATAATTTTCTTTTCAACATCGTTTAGCTTGGCTATACACTTGTCTATAAATTCTTTGTTTTCAATAAAATCAAAATGTTTATCATCTTCGCCAATAATGTCCATTAATTGAATATCTTTATCGTCACCAGCACTATCGTATATAATATCGAGCGACTTCGGCGTATAAACTTGGCTGGCTTCCATTGCCTCGATTACTTGTTCTTCGGTACACGACAAATAGGCTGCAATATCAGCCACTTTTGGCATGCGCTGCAGATCTTGCTGTAATTTTACTTTTGCCACGTTTATTTTTTTAGACAGTTCTTGGATTCGGCGCGGCACGCGCACCGACCAGCCCTTATCGCGAAAGTATTTTTTTATTTCGCCAATAATTGTAGGCGTAGCAAAACTGGAGAATTCGAATCCTCTGTTGACATCAAATCGCTCGATTGCATAAATGAGCCCCAGCGCTGCAACTTGAAAGATATCTTCGTATTCGATACCTTTGTTGACGTACTTTTTGGCTAATATTTCGCTGATGTAAAGATGGCGATTAACCAGTTCGTTGCGCAATTTGATGTTTTTATCTTGACTATATAAAATAAATAGCGCCTTGGTTTCGCAATTCGAATATTCAGATTTTAAGCTGAAAATTTTCTTCATTCACTGTATTCCCGTATTATAAGTTTTTAATTAACTTGACGACTGTACCCGTATTTGGTTGCGATTCGATTACGACTTCATCCATTAATGAGCGCATAATAAATATGCCCAATCCATTGCCTTTTAGCTCGTCTAAATCGGGTTTTTGATATTCGTCTAAATTAAAACCCTTGCCATTGTCGACAATTTCAATACATATTGCTTGGTCGTCGACTGTGTAGACGACATTGAAAAAATCTTCTTCGCCCCTACTGTGCTGAATGGCATTATTACAGGCTTCGGAAACCGCTATTTTAATATCTTCAATTTCTTCGATATTAAAATTGAGTTTACTTGCCACAACGGTCGCCGTCATGCGCGCCACGACGACGAATTCTTTTTTGCATGGCAAATTAATTGTAATTCTATCTGACATTTTATCCCCTTTAGCTAATTTCGAACAATTTGTTCAAACCGGTTATGTTTAATAGTTTATTGACATTTTGCTTAGGATTTTTGACGTTGATAATATAGTTGTGTTCTTTTATTTTTTTGTAGGTGTTAATTAATATGCCCAAACCGGTGCTGTCAATAAAGCTTAATTCTGTACAATCTAATACAATGTTGGCCATTTTTTCGTCGAGCGAATCGTTTAAAATGTCTTTAAAATTAGTTGAAGTTTCCAAGTCTAATTCGCCAGCAATTTCAAATATCCAACTTTCACTATTTGCTTCAAATTGCGTTTTAACTCTTAAAGGCATAATATTTCCTCGCTATTCTTCTTCGTTATCGATATCGATAATTTTGGCAAATGCCACCAATTGATCGTCTTCGCCAACGCGCATAACTTTAACGCCGCTGGTGTGTCTGCCGACTACTGAAATATCAGCCACTTTTATGCGAATAATAACGCTGGCAGAATTGATTAAGATCAGTTCGTCGCTTTCTTCGACAACAGCTGCGCCGATTAACTTACCGGTTTTTTCAGTGGTGTTATAAGTTAACATGCCCTTGCCACCGCGCGATTGACGACGATAATCGGCCAATGGTGTACGTTTGCCGTAGCCACCTTCACTGATAACCAATAACTGACTGTTTTCTTTTACTAGGGCAATCGCAACTAGGTAATCGTCATCTGTTAGGGTAATGCCCTTGACACCAGTTGCCAACCTGCCCATGTCGCGTACTTCTTTTTCATCAAAGCGAATTGATTTACCATTGTGTGTAACCAACATAACTTGATCGTTGCCATTGGTGTATTTAACACCGATTAATTCGTCGTTATCTCTTAAATTTAGTGCAATAATACCGGTGGTGCGCGAGGTGTCGTATTTTGACACGGCAATGCGCTTGACAACACCGCTGCGTGTCGCCATTATAAAATAGCCTTTGTCAAACGATTTTACCGGAACGACGGCATTTATCTTTTCGGTTTGGTCGAGTGGCAATAAATTAATGACGGCAACACCTTTTGACAAGCGCGACCCCTCGGGAATTTGATAGGCTTTTAATTTATAAACTTTACCCAAATTAGAGAAAAACAGTAAATTGTCATGTGTTGAGGTCGTAAAAATGTCGATGACAAAGTCTTCTTCACGGGTTGATAAGCCAGTTTTACCGCGGCCACCTCTATTTTGAGTAGTGTAAACATCAACCGGTACTCGCTTAATATAACCTTGTTGGGTTAATGTAACGGTTACTTCTTCTTCTTCAATTAAATCTTCAATGTCTATTTCGTTGTAATCAATTTCAATTGTCGTTCTTCTTTCGTCGGCAAATGTTTCTTTTAATTGTGTTAAATTGTCAGATATTAACTTTAATAGTAATTTTTGATCGTCTAATAGTGCCTGACACTCAGCGATAAATACTTGTAAAGCATTATATTCGTTTTCTATTTTTTCGCGCTCTAAGCCCTGCAAGCGTCTTAAGCGCATATCGACAATGGCCTTGGCTTGTATTTCTGATAAATTAAAAGCTTTCATCAGTTGTTCTTCAGCATCATTATAAGCGCCTCTGATAATTTTTATAATTTCATCAATATTGTCGAGTGCAATGCGGTAGCCCTCTAAAATATGTGCTCTGGCCATTGCTTTATTGCGGTCGAATTCTACGCGACGCGTCTCGACATCAATTTGGTGGTTGACATAGTGCTGTAGTATTTCTTTTAAATTGAGTCTTTTTGGCACACCGTCTACTAAGGCAATCATATTCATGCCGATGGTCGATTGTAATTGAGTGTGTTTAAATAACTGGTTGACAATAACTTGCGGGTTGACATCGCGCCTTAGTTCAACAACTATGCGAATGCCCTCGCGATTTGATTCGTCTTGCAAGCCTGTAATGCCATCAACTTTTTTATTTTTAACTAAACTGGCAATACTCTCTAATATTTTTATTTTGTTAACTTGATACGGTATTTCGGTAAAAATAATCGAAACTTTGCCATTTTTAGCTTCTTCTATGTCATATTTTGAACGAACAATTACTTTGCCTTTACCGGTTTTATAACCTCTGATAAAGCCGCTCATGCCCATAATTGTTGCGCCAGTCGGAAAATCGGGCCCTTTGATATGTTCTAGTAAGTCTTCAATTTCAATTTCGGGGTTATCAATTAATGCCAATGTACCATCGATTACTTCACTTAAATTATGCGTTGGTATTGTCGTTGCCATGCCAACTGCTATACCATTGGCACCATTGACCAACAGATTTGGAAAGCGCGCCGGCAGTACATCGGGTTCAGTTTCTTCACCATCAAAATTTGGTTTAAATATAACAGTTTCTTTGTTGATATCTCTTAGCATCTCTGAGGATAACTTAGTCATTTTTGATTCGGTATAACGCATTGCAGCCGCATTATCGCCATCGATTGAGCCAAAGTTACCTTGACCTTCAATTAATGTATCACGCATTGCAAATGGCTGCGCCATTCTAACTAGGGCATTGTAAACGGCGCCATCACCATGTGGGTGATACTTTGCTAAAACGTCACCGACTACGCGCACACACTTACGAAATTTTTTGTCGTGTGTTAAGCCGAGTTCGTGCATAGCGTAAAGAATACGACGGTGCACTGGTTTTAAACCGTCGCGCACATCGGGTAAAGCGCGCGAAACAATAACGCTCATTGCATAATCAATATAAGATTGTCGCATTTCATCTTGTATGTCGATATTGATAATGCGGTCTTTTGTCATATTTTCATTTTCTTTCATTAGATAACCTCGTTAAACGTCTAAATTATTGACGTATTTTGCATTTTTTTCGATAAAATCGCGACGCGGTTCGACATTTTCACCCATTAAGGTATCAAATATCATATCAGCTTCGACGGCATCTTCAATGGTTACTTTTAATATTATTCGATTTTCTGGGTTCATGGTGGTTTCCCATAATTGTTCGGGATTCATTTCACCTAAACCTTTGTAGCGTTGAATGTAGGGCTTGGCGTTTTCCGGCAATGTCTTTAATATGTCGTCTCTTTCGTCGTCTGAAAAAACATTGTATTCTTTTTTGCCATGCGCTATTTTATAAAGCGGTGGTTGTGCAATATAAACATAACCTTGTTCAACTAAGGGGCGCATATAGCGGAATAAAAATGTCAATAACAGTGTTCTAATGTGCGCACCGTCGACGTCGGCGTCTGTCATTAGCATTATTTTATGATAGCGCAGTTTTTCGATGTTAAAATCTTCACCAATACCGCAGCCAAATGCCGTGATCATGTTTCTAATTTCATTGGAATTAAAAATGCGCGAAAAATTGGCTTTTTCAACATTTAGTATTTTACCGCGTAATGGTAAAATTGCCTGAATGGCACGGTCGCGACCATCTTTTGCTGAACCACCAGCCGAATCACCCTCAACGATAAAAATTTCGCTTTTTGCCGGGTCTTTTTCTTGGCAATCCCATAGCTTACCGGGTAGGCTAAAACCGTCTAACAAGCCTTTGCGACGGGTTAATTCGCGCGCTTTTCTAGCTGCTTCGCGCGCTTTAGCGGCCTTTATACACTTATCGATAATAATTTTAGCTTCATTGGGGTGCTGTTCTAAGTAGGCGTTTAACGATTCACCGGTAATCGATTCGGTGACACCACGCACTTCGGAATTACCTAATTTTGTCTTGGTTTGGCCTTCAAACTGCGGGTCTTCTATTTTTACTGATATAATGGCTGTCAAGCCCTCTCTGATATCTTCACCTTGTAAATTGCTGTCTTTTTCTTTTAGTAAATTATTTTTTCTGCCATAATCGTTTACAACGCGCGTTAAAGCCGAACGAAAACCGCTTAAATGGGTACCGCCCTCGTGTGTATTAATATTGTTGGCAAAGGTAAAGACATTATCTTGGTAGCCATCGGTATACTGCATCGCTATTTCAACGATGACATTGTCTTTACTTGATTCAAAATAGATAACTTCTTCGTGAATAGATGTTCTGTTTTTATTTAAGAATAAAACAAATTCACTAATACCGCCTTCGTAGTGAAAGATATCACTTTCGCCGGTTCTTTCATCTTTCATAATAATTTTGATACCCTTGTTTAAAAAGGCCTGTTCGCGCATTCTATTTTTGAGGGTCTCATAATTGTATTCTACGGTATCAAATATTTGATCATCGGGTAAAAAGTAACTGGTTGAACCGGTTTTATTTGATTTACCAACAATATTAAGTGGTTTTGTGGTAATGCCGCGTTCAAAACCAATGCTGTATAAATTGCCGTCTCGTTCAATGTCGACGCGCATTTCTTTTGAAAGTGCGTTGACAACTGAAGCGCCAACACCATGTAAGCCGCCCGATACTTTATAGCCGCCACCGCCAAATTTGCCGCCAGCGTGTAATACAGTATGAATAACTTCTACTGCTGGCATGTTCATTTTTTTGTGGGTGTCTACCGGCATGCCGCGCGCATTATCTTTGACAATAATGCCATTGTCTTTGGTGATAGTTAGTTCTATTGTGTCACCATAACCGGCAAGTGCTTCATCGATACTGTTGTTGACAATTTCATAAACTAAGTGATGTAGCCCTCTAGCACTGGTCGACCCAATGTACATACCTGGTCTTTTTCTAACTGCTTCTAACCCTTCTAATACTTGAATTTGTTCTGCGTTGTAACTTTGTTTTACTTTACTCGGCACTTAATACCTCCTGCGATGATTCAACTGAACCATCTACGATAAAATGTCGCCAATAAGGCGATATGTCTTTATTGCTTAAACCGTGTAAATCGGTTGTTGTCAACAATGTTTGGGTTCGCTTTATTTCCTTTAACAAAATCATTTGTCTTTTGCTATCTAATTCGCTCATGACATCATCTAGCATCAATATGGGGTGTTCGCCAATAATGTCTTTAATAATTTCTATTTCTGCTAATTTTATTGCTAAAAGTGCACTTCTTTGTTGCCCTTGCGAACCGTATTTTTTGAGATTTTTTTGATTGATAAAAAGTTCAATGTCTTCGCGATGTGGCCCTACCGTGGTATAGCCGTATTTAATGTCTTTTGAACGTGCATTTTTTAGTTTTGTTTTTGCCTTTTCTTCTATTATAGCACTATTTTCATCATAAAAATCAGATAGATAATTTAATGCTAAGCTTTCTTTTTTGTCTGATATTTCAGCGTGTATTAAATTGGCTTTTTGACTGAGTTTATTTATGTATTGTGCTCTTCTTTGTACAATGTATTTGGCATATTGCGCCAGTTGTTCGTCCCAAATATCAAATGAGACATCTTCTGTTTTTTCTGTATTAAACTTCAAAAATTTATTTTTTTGGTTTAGTACCCGATTGTAGCTAACTAAGTGATTTAAATATTTCTTGTCGATATGTGATATTTCTCTGTTTAAAAAACGACGTCTTTCAGTGGGGCTACCCTTTACTAATTTTAGATCTTCTGGCGAAAATAACACCACGTTCAAATAGCCAATTAGTTCAACTGTTTTATTGAGCGAAACGCCATTGATGGCTATTTTTTTTTTATTATCACTGCTGATTACCATATCAATTTGCTGTTCACGTTGATTTTTTATAAAATTTAAGCGAATTTGACAATTTGATTGCCCAGCTTTTATTAATTCGATATCGTTTTTGGTGCGAAACGATTTTCCATTTATTGCCGTATAAATTGCCTCTAGTATATTGGTTTTACCCTGCGCATTATCGCCGATAATAACATTGGCTTGCTTGTCAAAATTTAGCAACATGCCATTTATGTTTCTAAAATTTTTAACAGAGAGTGACGTAATGTACAAAATTTTACCTCTATTCGGTAATTAGCATTTTTCTTTGCAGTGGTTGATAAGTGATTTCTACAATGTCGCCCACTTTTATTTTTTTGCCGCGCTGTGTACATATTTCATCATTAACTTTAACGTATTTTTCTAAAATTAATGTTTTGGCCTGTGACCCACAACCAGTAATACCAGCATATTTAATAAGCTGATCTAATTTAATAAATTCGGTGTTAATTGCTACTTTTTCCATTTTAACCTCTAATTTGGTATTCTAATTGGCAGTAATAAGTAAATGTAATTATCATCATCTTGTGATTTTACAATACATGGGCTGGTGCTGGTGGTCATTTCAATAACGACATTATCTTGTTCAATAACTTTTAATACATCTAGCCAATATTTTGGGTTAAAGCCTATTTTAAGATTAGGCCCTTCTAATTCAATATTTACTTTTTCTTTAGCGCTTCTGTTATCGGTGTTTGATGTAATATTTAAGTAGTCGTCTTTTATTTCAAATAAAAGAGATGTGTTTTTTGTTTGATTGACAATTAAGGAAGCACGATCAATTGCTTGATATAATTCAGTTTTAGAACAGATTACTTTTGTTTTGTAATCTGTTGGAATAATTTTTTCGTAGTTAATAAAATTACCTTCTAATAAACGAGCGATTAAGACGACATCACCAATTGAATACTTAATGTATTTATTTGTATGTAGTATTGAAATTTGCATATTTTGATTATCTGCTAAAATTATTTTTAAAAGTTCGTTTAAAGCTTTGGCCGGAATAACCAAATGACAATCAGTTTTACTTATGATATTAATTTTTTTGAGGGCAACGCGGTACAGATCAATTGCAACCATTGTCATTTTGCCATTGCTAATATCAAACAACGCACCGTTTAAGATTGGTCTGTTTTCGTCGTGCGAGGTGGCAAATATTGTTTGGCTGATCATATCTGCTAATACGTATTTGTCGACAACTATTTTTTGATCGTTGCTGACAATTGGCAGCTCGGGAAATTCTGCCGGATCGTGCCCAGTTAAATAAAAATCAGAATTAATACAATTGATGTGAATTTTATTGTCTTTTTTGGTAATTGCAATTGATTCATTGGGTAATTTTTTTACTATTTCACTAAAAATTCTGCCATCTATTGCTATTTTACCCGGTTCGACAACATCGGCTGGCACTGTCATTTCAATGCCGATATTAAGATCATTACTGATTAATGTAATGCTGTCGTCGTGTGCATCAATGTAAATGCATTTTAAAATTTCAATGGTGGTACGCGTCGATATGGCTTTTAAAACAATATTTAATGCCTTTGCCAACTTGTTTTGTTCGACGATTATTTTCATGATAGCTCCTTCGCGATTAAGAATAATATAGTTAAAATAAAAATAGTATCAGTACTAGTTGGTGTAGATTTGTTGAAAAACAGTTTTAATACTGTAGCTAAGCTAATTAGAAATTGTATAAAATTTGTGGAAAATTTGTAGCTTATTTATAACTTATTCACATTTTGAAATTTTGATTTTTTTCAACATTTTATTATACACATATCAACAGTCTGTTGTTAATAACTTATTGTTCTTGTTTAATTTGTTCAGTTAATTGGCTAATTTGTTCTGCTAAATTTTCATTTTCTTTTAGGTCGTTGTTTATTTTGTCACAGGCGTGCATTACTGTGGTGTGATCACGACCGCCAAACACTTCGCCGATTTTAGGTAGCGACATATCGGTTAATTCGCGGCACAAGTACATGGCGATTTGTCTGGGGTATGTAATGGCACGTGTCCGTTTTTTTGAATTTAGTTCACTTACTTTTACATTGTAATAATGAGCAACAACTTTTTTAATGGTGTCGTAGTTTAATTGTTGCGGTTTAGTTGTTTTGACAATATCTTTTAGTGCTTCAGCCGCCAATTCCATTGTTATATCGCTCTTTGATAAATTGGCAAAGGCAATAACTTTGGTTAAGGCGCCCTCTAGTTCTCTGATATTAGATTTGATATTTTTAGCGATAAATTCGTGTATTTGGTTGTCTATTTCAGTTGATTCACGCTCGGCTTTTTTACGTAGTATAGCGATGCGTGTTTCGTAATCAGGTGGCTGAATATCTGATATTAAGCCCCATTCAAAGCGCGAGCGCAATCTGTCTTCTAGTGTTGGTATTTCTTTTGGCGGGCGATCAGAAGACAAAATAATTTGTTTATTGGCCTCGTGTAAGGCGTTAAATGTGTGGAAAAATTCTTCTTGTGTCTTTTCTTTACCGGCGATAAATTGAATGTCGTCGACTAATAAGACGTCGACGGTGCGATATTTATTTCTGAATGATTCGTTTTTATTATCGCGAATAGAATTGATTAGTTCGTTGGTGAATTTTTCTGATGTAACGTAAACAATTTTGGTCTGTTTATTATTTTGGTTGATAAAGTTACCAATGGCGTGCATTAAGTGTGTTTTACCCAAACCAACACCACCATATATAAATAATGGGTTGTATGCTTGGGCTGGCGCTTCGGCAACTGCTAAGGCTGCTGCGTGAGCAAAGCGGTTGCTGTTGCCAATGACGAATTCAGAAAATGTATACTTGGGGTTTAAACGCGCTTTGTTGACAAAATTAATATTGTTGTCGTTAAAGTCGTATTCACCATTTTCGCCAGTGATAATAAATTCGATTGTTATTTCACGACCACAGACTTGTTTTAATGAATTTTCAAGTATGCTAATATAGCGGTTTTCCAATATATTTTTATTGAATTCGTTTGGAATTTCAAGTATTAAAATATTGCCGTGCAGTTTTTTTGGTTCAATTGACTTTATCCAGGTGTTGTAACTCACTTCGGTTATTTCATTTTTTAATATGTCAAGCGTTTTATTCCATATATTTTGGTAATCTTTCAAAATTTCCCCCATTCGCGGATATTTTAGTCAATTGATAAAATGATATTTTCAGATATAATAATTTTAACAAAATATAGTGTCATATTCAACCAGATTATTACTTCTAATTGGTTAAATTTGGCTAAATGTTGTTTTTTAGTTAAATATTTTCTTGACACGGCAAAAAGAGCAGAGTATAATAATTTAGCATAGTTTTAATTAACACTCTTTATGAGTTTATATATTTGTTACGAGGGGGTGTAGCCATGAAGCGCACATATCAGCCAAAAAAAAGACAACGCAAGGTTGAACACGGTTTTAGAAAGCGAATGAGAACTGCGTCTGGCCGAAATGTATTGAAGCGTAGAAGAAGAAGGGGCAGAGCAAAATTATCTGCATAATATTGCTAGATTAGACCGCATAAAGTGGTCTTTTTTTCAATGTTGTAAACTATGTTTTTTTTACATTATATAATAAATAGTGTATAATAAATTTAACCCAGAGTATTCACGCCAATGCGTGAATACTGCTATCAGATTTACAAATTATTGAGTTATAAAAATTAGTGGCGTGCCAATAGGGCTGTATTATGAAATTTTTTTAGAGAAAAGACATTTAAAAATTGAAGCAATTTTGGGGTAGTGATGTGAATAATCTGGGTTAAACTATGAAGTTGACAACGATTAAAAAAAACGTGCAATTTAATTATGTTTATAAAAAAGGTAAATCTGTTGCTGGCGCCTTTATTGTATTATATAAGTTAAAAAATAATAGTGATGATGCGCAGTTTGGCATTACTGTTAGTAAAAAAGTGGGAAAGGCCGTTGTTAGAAACCGCGTTCGTAGGTTAATTAAACAGGCGATAATTAATAACTATCGCCTATTTGATAAAGGTTACGATTACGTATTTGTAGCACGCGTCAGAGCCAATCGGGCGTCGCTTGTAGACATTGAAAAAAATTTACGTTATTTAATTGCGATGATTAGAAAGAAAAATAAAAAGTGAAGCATTTATTGATTGCTATTGTTAAATTTTATCAGGTGACGATTTCACCCTTGCTGGGTAAAAATTGTCGATTTATGCCCACTTGTTCACAGTATACAATTGAGGCGCTGTCAAAGTATGGTGCCATTAAAGGGTTATATTTAGGAATAAAGAGGATTTTAAAATGTCATCCCTTTCATCCGGGCGGTTATGACCCACTACCATAATGGAGGATAAATAAGTGTTTGATTTTTTGTATCAGGGTATTGGTTTATTGTTGGGAACACTTTACAATTTTACCAGTAATTACGGCATTTCTATTATAATGTTGACAATTATCGTTAAATTATTGTTGTTTCCACTAACACAGGCACAAACCAAATCACAAAAGAGCATGAATGAACTTCAACCTAAAATTCAAGAGTTGAATAGAAAGTATAAAAACGATAAAGAAAGGCTTAATCAAGAGACATTAAATTTATATAAAGAACACAATGTTAATCCAGTGGCTGGTTGTTTGCCAATGCTGATTCAGTTGCCAATTATATTTGCTTTATTTGGCGTGTTGCGCGATCCTTTGAAATATGTTTTTAAGGGCAATATGGAAATTTTTCAACAGGCGACCAACCAAACGTTTTTATGGATAACCGATTTTTCAGTACCAGATACTTTGGGCGCAATTATCAATTCGGACTTTGCTAATCATTTACCAGGTTTATTGCCAATTATAGCTGCTGTTTTTACTTATTTACAGTTTAAGACAATGGGCAGCAAACCAAGTGGCGGCAACGAAGCAACGAATAAGACAATGCAGTCAATGCAAATGTTTATGCCGTTAATGATTTTATGGTTTGGTATGCGAATGGCAGCTGGCCTTACGCTTTACTGGGGTGTTAGTACCGGTTTTCAAATTTTACAACAAATGGCGGTTAATGCCGCAAGCAGCAAGGAGGTATAGATGAATAAATGTGAAATAGTTGCAAAATCACCTGAAGAAGCTATTGAACAAGCCTTAGCGCAGCTTAATACAACAATAGATGATGTCGAAATTGAAATTTTTGAAGAGGCGCCAAAGGGCTTGTTGGGTTTTCTTAAGTCAAAAGAAGTACGCGTTATCGTTACCAAAAAAGTTTCTATTGAACAAATTGCCGTTAATTTTTTGGATAGCATTTTACAAAAAATGAACATTAAAGCAGACTATCAAACAGAAATGGCAGAAAACGAAATAAAAATAAATATTTCCGGTGAAAATATGGGTGTTGTCATTGGCAGACGTGGCCAAACACTAGACGCCTTGCAATACTTGGTTAGCTTAGTTGTTAACCGTCGAGTTGAAGATTATATCAGAGTAGTTTTAAATACTGAAAATTATCGCGAAAAGCGTGAAAAGTCGCTAGTAAAGCTGGCTAATAAATTGGCAAATCGGGCTAGAAAATATCGCAAAGATATTGCGCTTGAACCGATGAACCCCTACGAAAGGCGTATTATTCATTCTTCTTTACAAAACAATAAGTATGTCAGTACGCGCAGTGAAGGGCAAGACCCCAATAGAAAAGTGATTATATTTTTAAATAAGTAGAACAATAACTAAATTTTTGCAAGACAGTCGATAAATCGGGCTCTTTTAGTCCGGCCCAGTTTTTACTGGGTTTTTATTTTTTGAAAGGGTTATTATGAACGATATCATTACAGCTATTGCCAGTGGTTCAGGCGGCAACGCAATTGGCATTGTGCGGCTAACCGGTGCCGGTTGTGTTGAACTGATTTCGCCATTATTTAAGTCAATTAAAGGCAAACAATTAATTGATTTTGATGCCCGCTATATGGCGTATGGTCATATTATTAAAGACGATTATGTTTACGATGAAGTAATGATTGTCTATTATCGTGCGCCTCATACCTATACAAAGGAAGATATGGTTGAAATTTTTAGCCATGGCAGTGCTGTTTCGTTGCGTGAAATACTGCAACTAACCATTAAACAAGGTGCTAAACTGGCGGAACCTGGCGAGTTTACCAAGCGCGCATTTTTGAATGGTAGAATCGATTTAACACAGGCCGAGGCAGTCATGGATATGATAAGTGCCAAGACCAAAATGGGTTTTGACTTAGCTTATAACCAGCTTGAAGGGCACCTTGGCCAACAACTTAATGCACTAATTGAAATATTAACTGATGTGATGGCGCAAATTGAGGTTACTATTGATTACCCTGATGAAGATGTCGAAATAATTGCCAGAGAAACGATTATTAAAAAAATGAATGAAATAAACGAGCAATTAGAGGCGCTGCTACAGTCTTACGAAGTGGGTAAAATTGTACGCGATGGTCTGTCGATTGCCATTGTTGGTCGGCCCAATGTTGGCAAGTCTTCTCTATTAAATGCCCTACTGCGCGAAAACCGCGCAATTGTTACTGATATTGCCGGTACAACGCGTGATGTCATTGAAGAAACCGTCAATATTCACGGTATGGCGTTGCGTTTAATCGATACAGCTGGTATTCGTGAAACCGATAATACAATTGAGCGAATTGGTGTAGAAAAGTCGAAAATGCACTTTAATAGTGCCGACATTATTTTATTGGTATTAAATGGTGCTGAACCATTAACCGAAGAAGATGAAGTGGTCTTTACCGCGATTGCCGATAAAATGTGCATTGTCGCCATCAACAAGGTTGATTTAGAGCTGCAAATTGATATTGAAAAAATAAAAAACAATTTGCCGCATGCTTCAATTGTCTATACATCGGCATTAGAAGCTGAGGGTATTACCAGTTTAGAAGAAGAAATAGAAGAATTATTAATTGGCGACAATATGCGCGATCACCGCGAAGTTATTAGCAATGTTAGACATTATGAGGCCATTGTCAAGGCTAAGGCACATTTAGATCAGGTTTTAACTGCCTTAGACGCCGCTATGCCGCTCGATGTTGTCGATGTAGATATTGGCAATGTCTACAGTGCAATTGGTGAAATTACTGGCCATAGTATTCAAGAAGATGTGATTGGTCGCATTTTTGAAAAGTTTTGTTTAGGAAAGTGATACAATGTCAAAATTTACAGTAGACAATTACGATATTATTGTGGTGGGTGCTGGTCATGCTGGTTGTGAGGCGGCACTGGCAGCAGCCCGCTTGGGTAAAAAAACACTCTGTTTGGCAATTAATTTAGACAGCGTTGCGATGATGCCCTGCAACCCATCGGTCGGCGGTACCGGCAAAGGGCACTTAGTGCGTGAAATTGACGCATTAGGTGGCGAAATGGGCTGTAATATTGACAAGACCTTAATTCAATTGCGCATGCTCAATGTTGGCAAGGGCCCAGCTGTGCATTCATTGCGCGCCCAAGCTGATAAGCGCTATTACCACGATGTCATGAAGCAAACGTTAGAGCGTCAGGTCAATTTAGATTTAGTTGAAGACGAAGTGACCGCCTTATCGATTGAAGACAATAAAATTAAGGGTGTCTTTACGGTTCACAATTGTTTTTATGGTGCACGCGCTGTTATACTGGCGACTGGCACCTATTTAGATGCTAAAATTTTTATTGGTGATGTTGTCAAAGTAAGTGGGCCAAGTGGCATGTCGCCGAGCGGCCCATTTGCCGATTATTTGCGCAACAATGGCTTTGACATACGCCGTTTTAAAACCGGTACACCCGCCCGCGTTAATCGCCGTTCTATTGACTTTTCAGAAATGGAAGTGCAACATGGTGATGCTGTTATTGTGCCCTTTTCGTTTATGACTGAATCGATTGATATTGAACAAGTGCCTTGTCACTTGGCCTATACCAATGAAACGACGCATCGCATTATATTGGATAACATCGATAAAAGTGCGATGTATTCCGGTAATATCGAGGGTGTGGGCCCGCGTTATTGCCCCTCTATTGAAGATAAAATTGTGCGTTTTTCAGACCGTAACAGACACCAAATGTTTATTGAGCCCGAGGGGCTTAATACTGATGAAATGTATATTCAGGGCATGTCGTCTAGCTTGCCGCTAAGCGTTCAAGTCGACTTTTTAAGAAGTGTTAAAGGGTTGGAAAATTGCCAAATTATGCGCCCTGCCCACGCCATTGAATACGACTGTATTAATCCGCTAACACTTAAGCCATCGCTTGAACTTAAAGCTGTTGACTGTCTTTATTCAGCTGGCCAATTAAATGGTTCAAGTGGCTATGAAGAAGCCGCAGCGCAGGGACTTATTGCCGGCATTAATGCGGCGCGAAAATTAGATGGTCTTGAAGCTGTTGTACTAGACCGCGCCCAAGCTTATATTGGCGTGCTAATTGACGATTTGGTCACCAAAGGCACCAATGAACCCTATCGCATTATGACGGGGCGCTGTGAATATCGCCTGCTATTAAGGCAAGATAACGCCGATGAGCGCTTAACACCACTTGGTTATCAAATTGGCTTGGTAGAAGAAGCCCGTTATCAAAAATACATTGCTAAAAAAGAGGCAATTGAAGCTGAAATGGCACGCTTAAAGTCGACCAATATTAAAATTGAGCAATTAAACCCCTTGCTTAAAAAATTGGGTTTAAAAGAAGTGACAATGAGCATATCACTATTTAATTTGCTGCGTCGGCCAGATTTTAATTATCAGTCGCTAAAACAAGTTGATAGCGAGCGCCCAAACTTACCTGATTACGTGATTAAACAGTGTGAAATTAACATTAAATATGAAGGTTATATTCAAAAGCAAATTGAACAAGTAAAAAAATACAAACGCATGGAAAAGCGCCTATTACCCGATGGCATCGACTATTATTCAATTGAAAGTTTAAGAAATGAAGCCAAGCAAAAGTTAAACGACATAAAACCGCGTTCAATTGGCCAGGCCAGCCGTATTTCGGGGGTGTCACCGGCTGATATTTCGGTATTGCTGGTCTATTTGGAACAAACAAGGGGAGAACGCTAGTGCGCGACATTTACCGCAAGGCCTTTCAAACGATTGATATTGCAGTTGACGATGCACAAATTGATGCACTGCTTGACTATGCCAAAAGCATAAAACAAGTTAATAAAGTAATGAACTTAACAGCGGTAGATGACGACGACGGCATTTTATGGCGCCACTTTATTGACAGCTGTCAAGTTGTTAGGCACTTAACACTTAGCCCGGCCGATAAAATCGTTGATATTGGCACAGGCGCTGGCTTACCGGGGTTGCCGCTGGCCATAGTTAGCGGTTGTAATGGCGTTTTGTTAGATGCACTCAAAAAGCGCGTGCAATTTTTAAATGATGTCATTGCCGATCTGTCGCTAAGTAATGTAGTGGCGCTACACGCGCGCGCTGAGCAAATGGGCCGTTTAGAACAATACCGCGCTCAATTTAACTACGCCTTTTCCAGGGCAGTCACTGCCCTACCAGTACTAATAGAGTACGCTGCACCCCTACTTAGAGTTGGCGGCACGTTTGTCGCCTATAAAGCAGAAAATATCGACGCTGAACTGATTAGTAGTGAGGCTGCACTAAAAGCTTTAAATTGTAAATTATCTAAATTATCAGAATATACTGATAATTATAACATTAAGCGCAGGTTGCTCTTTATTGAAAAATTTGCGGAAACACCTCAAAAATACCCAAGACGCGCCGGCATAGCAAGCAAGCGCCCAATTAAATAAGTTCTCTTATCCCCTCTTGGCGAGATATCTCGCTTTTAACTTTAGCTGCTTTGCGCACATTTATCTCAGTTTTTATGATTTTTACTTTATTATTGCGCCATTTCAGTGTAAACTATAGTAAGAGGTGTTTTTTGTGAGCATTAAGTGAGGATAAGGCAATGGGGAGAACAATTGCAATTTTTAATCAAAAGGGTGGCGTTGGCAAAACGACAACCAATGTCAATTTAAGTGCTTGTTTAGCTAGTCTAGGCAAAAAAGTGCTAATTGTCGACAATGATCCACAGGGCAATGCAACAAGTGGCTTAGGTATTGACAAGAATAACACGATTTACAATTTATATGACGCGTTAACTGGTGATATCGACCCTTTTGAGGTAATTATGAAGACAGATTTTGAAGGTTTAGATATTATTCCATCTAATATACAGTTAGCTGGGGCCGAAATTGAACTGATCACTATGGAAAACAGAGAGTTCAGGCTGGCGCGCATTATTAATAAGTTGGTTTACCACTACGATTATATTTTTATTGATTGCCCCCCTTCCCTTGGTATTTTAACACTTAATTCACTTGTTGCGGCCAATAGTGTGCTTATTCCAATTCAATGTGAGTATTACGCGCTAGAGGGTGTTTCGCAACTGATCAACACCTATAAGTTAGTTAGAAAAAGCTTAAATAAGTCACTAAATATTGAAGGTGTAGTCATTAGTATGTTCGATCCGCGCAACAATTTATCACAGCAAGTTGTCGACGAAGTTAAAAAATACTTTCAAGACAGAGTATATCACACAATGATACCGCGCAACGTTCGCTTGGCAGAAGCGCCAAGCCACGGGTTACCAGTTATCTACTATGATGCTAAATCAAAGGGTGCAGCGCAGTATATGGCATTGGCGAAGGAGTTTTTGGGAGAATAATATGGCTAAGAAATCTGCATTAGGCAAAGGTTTAGGCGCTTTAATTGGCGAACACTTCGAAGAAGAAATTATTCAGCAAGACCGGCTTTTACAAGAGATTGATATCAACGCGATAACCCCTAACATGCTACAGCCGCGCAAGCACTTTGATAGCGATGCTATTGCAGCGCTGGCCGAAAGTATTAAGCGCAATGGTATTATTCAGCCCTTGCTTTTGCACGAAATAAAGAATGGGTACGAAATAATTGCCGGTGAAAGGCGCTGGCGTGCCGCTAAGTTAGCGGGTTTGCAAACTGTGCCATCAATTGTAATGAACCCCGACGAACAGAAAATGTACGAAGTGGCGCTAATTGAAAATATGCAGCGCCAAGATTTAAATCCAATTGAAGAAGCACACGCCTTTCAATCATTAATATCATCTTTTAGTTTAACGCAGCGTGAAGTCGCTGAAGTTGTCGGTAAAAGTCGTAGTTATATTACAAACGGCTTGCGCTTACTGCAATTAGCTGATGAAATACAGCAGTTATTAATTGATAAGACATTAACTGCTGGGCATGCCAAAGTCTTGGTTGGTTTAGACCAGCAACGACAGTTGGAGCTGGCAAAACACATTGTCGACAAAGGTTTGAGTGTGCGCGAAACCGAGGCGCTAGTTAACAATACAAAGCCAAGTAAACGTGCTAAAAGTGGTAATACAAGTATCTTTTATAAAGTTTTTGCCAAACAATTAGAGGAATTATTGGGTAGTCGCGTTAAAATTGCTGAGCGCAACGGTAAAGGTAATATAACAATCGAATTTTACGACCACGAAGATTTTGAGCGCATCTTCAATCTTATCAATCAGTAATTACTGATGTTTCACGTGAAACCACAGCAAATGTTTCACGTGAAACATTAATGTGAGGTTAAATGAATTATATAATAATTGCCAATGGCTTGGCGGGTAAAGGTATCGGCGAAGAAACACTTTCACAAATTGAACAAAAAATGATACAACACGGCGCTGTTAAAGCTTATTTATTACTGTCGAAAGAGGAGACTGCGCAAGTGTTAGAACAACAGCGCGATTGGCTAGATGCTGTTGTTTTTGTTGGTGGCGACGGAACATTCCGCGAAGGTATTCGCATAGTCTCTGAATTGTCATTAAACGTGCCAATCGGCCTAATTCCAATGGGTACAGGCAATGACTTTGTTAAAACGCTCGGCATACCAAGTCGTGTAGAACGGGCTATTAAGTTAATAAAAGACGGAAAAAACAAAGCAGTTTGCGCTTATAACATTAACGAAAATAAGTTTTTAAATATTGCCAGCGTTGGGTTAGACGCTTCTATTGTTGCCAATCAAAAGGAAATCAAAAAACGCATAGCTGGGCCTATATCCTATGCAATCAGTACAATTGTCTCTGTAATTAAACACAAAAAAAATAGACACAGGCTAATTATTGATGGCAAAGATTGTGGCGACGATTATATGTTGATTGCCTTTGCCAATGGAAAATACTACGGCGGCGGTATGAAAATTGCGCCTGATGCATCGCCGTATGTCGATGAGCTGCAAATTGTTGCGCTTAAGTCTGTGCCAAAAATTTTAATACTATTGCTGTTCCCGGTGCTTTATTTCGGATTACATACATCTTTGTGGTGTATTAGAATATGGCACGGCAATACGGTTGAAGTACAAATGGATCAACAAGTCGCCATAAATATGGACGGCGATATTGATTTTGCAAAAAATATAAAAATTACAAAAAATGGCAAGATGTGCCCTAAAATTTATCTGCCAGATTAGTGTGTATTGAACAAAAAATGGATTAACCTTATCTTAGTATGCTTGATTAATAAAATTTATTATAGGAGAAATAGGCGCCATATGTTTAATTCTCAGCTTGAAAGGGATGCAATTATATTTAATGCTTGGCAATTATTTGTCAAAAATGGCCAAATTAAAAGCTCGGTTATCGGCAGTGCCTTAGCTGTTAAATGGGAACGGTTTAAACTGCTCGGGGTTAATCCACAGAGCGAAATTGATAATTTGTTGCAAGATTACGACAATAGTGCGCGCGCTTTTTTTGCTGAGCTCAATTTTCAGACAGAGCAAATGCCGCAATATCACAGTATGGTTGTCAATGATGCATTAACTGTGCAAGATGTCCATATTAAAGATAATCAGCTGGCTGCAATCAAGCCACGCGCTGTATTAAGTGAAGCGGCAACTGGTAATTTATCTATTTATAAGGCAAAAGAAAAGCGCGAAGCTGCCTTTGTTATAGGCGCAGCGCACTATAAAAGACAACTACATCGGTTTGTCGATATTACGTTGCCGTTTACACTTAAAGGCGAACAATTCTATTTAATTAGCTTTGTACCGCTACTTGATTTTGATAATAATATTGTTAATAATATAACAAACAATTTAAAAAAATGGTCGTCAATTTGGCAAGAACAAAATAGAAAGCCAACAAATAAACAACTGGCTGAACGCGCCTTAATAACAATTGACAATGAGGGCAATATTATTGCTTCAAATGATTTGAAAACTTATAAAATGGGCAGTAATATCAAAATAATACTGCGTTATTTTGACTTCATAAAAATTCGCAGTACAGGTATAGCTTATAGCGTCGAAATGAAAAGTGGTAAAGCGGTTAGTTGTTTGCTGTTAAACTATAGCCAAGACAGTTTAACTTTAGCTATTGTCGATATAAAATTGTTTACAAGTTCGTACCGCAATGTCGATATATTTAAGTTAAAGAATCAAGCTGCCGAAAATGGCGCTGATGTCGATCGTCGCCTGAAACAACTAAGCGAACAACCACACCCTGTTTTATTGTTGGGGAACGACCATGGCAAACTAAGCGAGGCAGCCTATCAGTTAGTTGCACTGACCGCTGTCGCAATGCCGTGTTTTATGGTTGATGTCGCAATTAGCGGTTTCAATAATGTCGACGATTACATCAATTGGTTTGCTGATTTTGAGCAATGCTATATTATTTTTTCACATATTGAATGTGTCAAAAAGTCAGTACAACATCAACTGCTCGGCATGATATTAGAATATAAAGACCGTTTGGCTGCAAGCGGGGTACGCATTATTATCAGTGGGCAAATTTACGGTGCAGATGACCATCGGATCTCTGAAAGAATTAAAAAAACCCTTGAAATGACAACGTATCACTGTATCAAAATAGAACACAACAACATCATGAACCAAAAAAACTATCAAAAAAGTGATACATTGCAATTATTGAGTTTAAAAGAAATAGAAATAGAGGCAATAAAAAAGACATTGCAATTAACAGGCGGAAATATCTCAGAAAGTGCTAAAATACTGGGTATTGGTCGCACAACATTACATCGTAAAATTAAGCAAAATGATATCAAAATTGAAGATGTTTCATAATAAAACAATAATAATATTATAAGTGTTTCGATATGAAACACAATAAAGTGGTTCAAAATGGAACAGAATACCAAAACGACACAATTTGATGAAAAATACATGCGGTTGGCATTAGCAGAAGCCCAGTTAGCGAAACAAAGAGATGAAGTGCCAATTGGTTGCGTTATTGTTAAAGATAATTGCGTTATTGCACGCGCCCACAATTTAAAAGAAACCGTTCAAATGGCAAGTGCGCACGCCGAAGTATTGGCAATTGATATGGCCTCAAAGCAGTTGGGGTCTTGGCGATTGACAGGCTGTGACCTCTATGTTACAATTGAGCCCTGCGCGATGTGCGCTGGCTTAATCTATCAAGCGCGCATCAGGCGGTTAATATATGGGTCAGCCGACCCCAAGGGCGGCGCCTGTGGCACGGCAATGAATGTACTCGAAAACAGCTACATCAATCACAAAGTAGAAGTCAAGCGTGTAAGGCTTAACGGCCCCGCGGGTTCGAGTCCCGCTCTCTCCGCCATGTCAAAATGAGCTCAGTTTTTCTGAGCTCATTTTGACAATAATAATTGCTTTTATGGCATTTATTGTTTCACATTGGTACTTCAATAGTCAAAACGCTCTGTAGACACAGGGCGTTTTTATTTAAATATCTATTCTACATTTTTAGAGAAATTATATACCACAACGCCATCCTTAACAATAAGCAAACAGTTTTCTTTATTAAACGGATTCATCATTCCTATTGAGTAATTATAATCAGGAAAATTTTCTTTTAAACTGTTTGACATTTCGATCCATGCAGTTACAATAGTTTCATTCCACGTCTCTATCATCTCAGTATTCCCGTCAGCAACAAGCATTAGTGCAGCGTTAAAATCATCATCTGAAGACGTAACATAAAAGCCCTCAAGTTCGGAATTATATTCAAATTCGCCTAGACTTTCAAATTTTTCATTAAGCATTATTATAATTGCTTCTCTAACAACTTCTTCACTTATTGTTTCAGAGACAGTAGTTTCAGTTGTAGCTTCTTCAGTTGTAGCTTCTTCAGTTGTAGCTTCTTCAGTTGTAGTTTCTTCAGTTGTAGTTTCTTCAGTCGTGGTAACAGTTGTTTCTTCCTTAGTTACTTCTGCGATGGTTGTAGACTCTTCTTTCTTTTCATCGTCATTAGAACCGCAACCAATTAAACCAATAACAACAATAATAACGATCGCTATAAACCACAAGCGCTTATAAAACAGCTTTTTTGTTTTCTTTTCATTGCTCATCTCTCGGCCTCCCCCTTAAATATCATTAAATTTGGTTTGAAGTATATTACATAATCACCACGCTTTACCATCACGCCGTAGCGTTGGCTTAGCCTAGCGATTGAGTAATCCAATAATTCGTTTTTAACGCCCAAACATTCTGCTAATTCGTACTTATCACGCACGGCTTGATTATAGTTGCTTAATTTTTTATAGTTTAATATATTGCTTGCGATGTTTCGTGTTGTCCGATTTCTTGGCTAGAATGCAACGTTTTTCAATTTCTGCCATACTCATATTTAAATAGATTACGCAAGTGCTAAAAATTCCATTTAACTTTTTGGAGGGCAATTCATATTCGACAACTTCTAAATTATTGTCATCTATATATTTGTATAAATTAGTCATCTTTTCTTTGTGATTTCTGAAACTTAATAAACTCTAATACTTTTTGCCGTTCTTCTTCTGTTAAATCTTCCATTGCGTGTGCGGCAAATGTTTGAATTTCAAGCTCGGGGTTTTGTAAGTCTTTTTTCATTAAGTCGTCTATATTGACACCAAAATATGCCGCAACGGTATCAAGCGTTGTAACGTCGGGTATTCGCAAACCTTTTTCCCATTCACTAACGGCTGAACCGCTTTTTCTGCCTAATTTTTCGGCAAGCTCTTGCTGCTCCACACTTTTTTTATTCCGTAGATATTTTAAGTTTTTAGCAAAATAATATTTGTTATTCACATTATAACCGCCTTTATTGTCTTTTCTTTATTATATCAAAAAAATTTCGAAAATACAGAAATAAAAAGCTTTAATTCTAAAATATAGAAGTTTATAATATGACCATAAGTAAGATAAGAAAAACATTACGACAATAGCGACTGATTAATGAGTATATTTGAATTTGTATCACATATCTAAAGGAGTTATTTTATGATACAAGGTATTAGTCACATCACTTTTATCGTCAAAGATTTAACTAAAGCGACAATATTCTTTAAAACAATATTTGACGCAAAAGAAATTTACTCAAGTGGTGATAAGCAATTTTCACTGTCAAAAGAAAAGTACTTCTTAATTAATGAGCTTTGGATAGCGATTATGGAGGGTAGCGAAGTCGAGCGCAGTTATAATCATATTGCCTTTCAAATTGACGAAGCCGATTACGAGATATACTTAAATAAAATTAAAAGCCTTGAACTTGAAATAAAAGAGGGCAGACCGCGCATTGCAGCAGAGGGTAAGTCGATTTATTTTTACGACTACGACAATCTAAGCTATTTGTTTCATTGGTTTATTAAAATTGGAACAAATAAAATAACGAAAGACTAGTCGTTAAGAATTGTGTGATGTTTGATAATAAAAAATTTGTTTTTTAAAACGAATTATTAGCTAGCTTATAAAGTGATTATTTTAAGGTGTCAGGTGCGAGTATCATCATGATAAATAAAAAAATGACTATCAAAAACGATATATTTATGAATACAAAAACAAAACAATAAAATAGGCAGATAAAGTTGATATTTATCAGTTACTGTAACTTCATTAGCTGAATTATCTAATAAATCTAATAGTACTTACATAGCCCATTATAAATTATATTTTTAATCAAGCGCTCTCTTTCTTTTGAATCGAAAGGCGCTGATTGTTGAACCAATAAAGTAGCTAAGCCGTGCACTGAACACCACAGAAATAAAGTTGTATAGTTTAATTTGTCGGGGTCTTCAATTTTTAGTGTCTTTGCAACTGCCATCTTTAAGAAGTGAATAGGCCTATCAACTGAATCTAAAAAAGTCTCATCAGAAAAATCCATAAAATTAAACTTATACTTACTAAAGAGAATTTTTAAATACTGAGCATTAGCAACGAAAAAGTCGACATAACAAATGCCAAGATACCTAATCAAATCGTGATCCATTTCGTGTTTTTTATAAACGGCTTCCATTTCGAAATAGAA
>PDWI01000720.1_pt1 | contig 53411 bp, 59 predicted proteins | sample 1430891 | NCBI WGS metagenome assembly PDWI01 (sample SAMN01162508, study PRJNA174530) | Oral metagenome, whole genome shotgun sequencing project. | biome: Marine environment; feature: Marine mammal; material: Swab sample of the gingival sulcus; isolation source: swab sample of gingival sulcus... | reverse complement strand
CAAATATTTATGTTCATGACGCTGTTTGTCACGAGGAAGTGGTTCAGATAGCTAAAAGTGCCGATGTCGGACTATGTTTGATTGAAAATGTTTCTTTGAGTGATTACTATTGTTTGCCAAATAAGTTGTTTGAGTATGCCTTTGCAAATATACCAATCTTAGCTTCAAATTTTCCCGATATTTCTAATGCGGTAGCTAGATATAATCTTGGAATAACTAGCGATCTAGATGTGCAAAGCGTGTATGAGAGTATTAAAAAGATGGAGGATTTAAAAGAGCTTCCTAAAATCAATACAAACCTTCTACATGAACTTAGTTGGGAAACCCAAGAAAAAAAACTGATTGAATTGTACAAATATGTATCTAGCAAAATAAAGAAAGGTGAAAAATAAATGTGTGGAATTTTTGGACAAATATCAAAAAACAAAGTAAATAAAGATGATATCCAAACTCTAGTAAAATTATCTCGCCAAAGGGGTAGGGATTCTAGTGGTTTGATTTATGATGATAATGGGATTTACAGTATAAAAAGAGCTGATTTTGATGTGCTTAAACTTTTAAAAAGAGTTGATTTTTTAAGTTCTAAGGTTTTATTAGGGCATAGTAGGCTTATAACAAATGGACTTGTTGATAATCAGCCAGTAATTAGGGGCGATGTATGTGCTATTCACAATGGAATTATAGTAAATGATGAAGAGGTTTGGGAAAAAACTAAACTTAAAAGAGAACTAAAGATAGATTCTGAGATAATCGTAGCTATGGCAAAAGAGCATTTAGGGAACAATAAGGACATTTTAGCTTTTCCAGATGAGCTTTATGGGTTTTGTCAGGGCGTTATAGCTTGTGCTTTATTTTTGCCAAAGTTGGGGAAATTGTTACTTTTTTCAAATAATGGAAGTTTGTATCTAGGAGAAAATGAAAATGGTTTTAGTTTTGCATCGGAAAAATTTCCGCTGACCCAAATAAATTGCCAAAATATCAAGCAAATTAAAAAACCAATATGTCTTGATATAGAAAAGTCTTTGGCTGAATTTAAAATTGAAGATATAAAAGTTCAAAGAAAAGACCTTATACCGCCATTTGAATATAATAAATCCCAAGCAAATATGTTGGAATTTGAAAAACCAGAGGTAAAAAGATGTATAAAATGTATCTTGCCCGAAACCATGCCATTTATAAGTTTTGATGATAAAGGTGTTTGCAATTATTGTCGCAATTATAGACCTAGAAATAATCCTAAACCAAAAGAAGAATTGTTTTCTTTGGTGGAAAGTTATAGGAAAAAAGGCGATAAACTAGATTGTATAGTGCCTTTTTCTGGTGGCCGAGATAGTTGCTATGGTTTGCATCTAGTTGTAAATGAACTTAAAATGAAGCCAGTTGCCTACACTTATGATTGGGGAATGGTTACAGATCTAGGAAGGCGAAATATAAGTAGAATGTGTTCAAAGTTGGGAGTTGAAAACATCATAGTCGCAGCGGATATTGAAAAAAAGAGAAAAAATATAGCCCTAAATCTAAAAGCATGGCTAAAATCGCCCCATCTAGGCATGATGGCTATGCTTACAGCTGGGGATAAGCACTTTTTCAGACACGTTGAAACCATAAAAAAACAAACAGGAATAAATTTAAATCTTTGGGGTGTAAATCCTTTAGAAGTAACACACTTCAAAACGGGATTTTTAGGAATTCCTCCCGATTTTGAGGAAAAAAGAGTTTATAGTCATGGCATCATGAAGCAGCTTAGGTATCATGCTAAAAGATTTAAGGCTATGAGTGAAAGTTTAGGGTATTTTAATAGTTCTTTGTGGGATACTTTATCGGGAGAATATTATAGAAGTTTTACAGAGAAAAAGGATTATTTTCATATTTTTGATTATTGGCAGTGGGACGAAAAAGTTATAGACGAGACTCTTTTAAATACTTACGATTGGGAAAAAGCAGTCGATACAAGCACCACATGGAGGATAGGAGATGGAACTGCTGCTTTTTATAATTATGTTTATTATACAATAGCAGGCTTTACCGAACACGACACTTTTAGAAGCAATCAAATCCGAGAAAATCAAATCACAAGAGAAGAAGCATTAAAGTTAGTAGAAGATGAAAATCAACCGAGATACCAAAATATAAGGTGGTATTTGGATACTTTAGGATTTGATTTTGAAGAAGTTATTGGGGTTGTAAATTCTGTGCCTAAGTTGTATAAATAGAAATCGATTGAAGTTTTTGGGAGATGTTTATGAAAGAATTTGATAAATGGAATACTAAAAAACAACAACTAGATGCCCAGAAGATACATTTTAGATTTAGAGAGCGAGATATATTTTATGCATATTGGAGTAAATATAGGTTTTGAGCAAAATGGCGGTAAAGATTTTTTAAGACCAGTTGTGGTTTATAAAAAGTTTAATAAACATGTTTTTCTTGGTATACCTTTAACTTCTAAGATTAAAGAAGATAAATTTCATTATGAATTTGAATATAAAGCAGACATAAGGAGTTTTGTTATGCTTTCACAGATAAGACTATTCGATATAAAAAGAGTCAAGTTTGGGATGGAACCATTAAGGAGCCAGACTTCATAAAGCTTCACGAAGACCTATCAAAACCAATAAGACCAGATTTGGATTTTATCCCCCTAAAAGATTTAGGGGGTGCGCGCAATTGCGATTTGTGGGACGGTTGTGTCAAATAATTGGAAATATGTCAAGGATTAGGCAACATGAAAATACTAATTAGATACAAGAATTTTTTCTATGGAGGCACAAAGTTGTGGCTATCAAATAGTAAAATATATTATGAGTGAGGAGTAACTTTGAATATTTTATGTGTATCAAAATATGCTAGTCCTATGAAATATGGCAAAATGCCATCAAGGCTTTTTTATTTAGCTAGTAATTTTGGCAAATTAGGGCATGATGTTACTTTAATTACTTCTGATGCAAATCATTTGGCAGATTATCCCCAAAGCGACAAGAGATATAATTTTGAATGTATTAATGGGGTGCAAATCGTTTGGATAAAAACAAAAAAATATACAAAAACAGCCTCCATATCAAGGGTTCTTAGTTGGTTTGACTTTGAAAGGTGGCTTTTTAGATTTAAAATAGACAAGATACAAAAACCAGATGTTATAATAATCTCGTCTCTTTCCATATTTACTATAATTTATGGCTATTTTTTAAAAAGAAAATTTGGTTCATTTTTAGTGTTTGAAATAAGGGATATATGGCCTTTAACGATGACTGAGGAGGGAGGATTTTCTAAATGGAATCCTTTGGTCTTACTGATAGCTTGGGTGGAAAAATTTGGATACAAAAAAGCTGATTTAGTGGTTGGAACTATGCCAAGGCTTGATTTGCATGTAAAAGATATTTTAGGCTATGAAAAAGCATTTTTTTGCTCTCCTTTTGGATTTGAGCCTAAAAATTATGAGTCTCAGGTTTTTAAGGTCAAAAATCCATTTGATGATATTTTTCCAAAGGATAAGATTATCATAGGATATGCTGGAAGCATGGGAATTACAAATGCCCTTGAACCTTTTATGAAATCCATCTATCTTTTAAAGGATAATGATAAAATCCACTTTATGCTAGTAGGAAGCGGAGATCTTAAAGAGGGTTTTCAAAGGAATTTATCCTCTTGCAAAAATGTAAGTTTTTTGCCAAGAATTAAGCATGATGAGGTTAAATATTTTTTGGATAAGTGTGATATTTTATATCTTTCAACCCAGCATTCAAAGGTTTGGAGATATGGACAATCCATGAATAAAGTGGTCGAATATATGCTCTCATCCAAGCCGATTATAGCCTCTTATTCTGGTTATCCATCCATGATAAATGAGGCAAATTGTGGATATTTTGTATCTTCAGATGATCCTTATGATCTCAAAAATGCTTTTTTGGAACTAGCAAATATGGATGAAAAAAAAAGAAAAGCCATGGGATATAACGGAAAAAAATGGATATATGAAAATAGGCAATATGAAAAATTAGCACAAGATTATTTAAAGCAATTTATAAAGAAGAAAGATAGTTTTTAGTATCATTTTAAATCAAACTTAGGAGTATTTATGGAAGTTTCAAATCAAAATGTAAAAATTTTACTTTATATTATTTTGGCATTTTTATTTAGCATTGGCATTAGAATGATCTGGGTTTATTATTTTAATGATACGGCGAGTTTTTTTTGGAATGGTCAGATGATGATTAATACCAACGATGGATACTATTTTGCTGAGGGTGCAAGGGACATCTTAAATGGATTTCATCAGCCAAATGACATATCTCCTATCCATGAGCCGCTTTCTATCATAACTGCTTGGCTGGCTAAAATTCTTCCGTTTAGTTTTGAAAGTATAATCCTTTATATGCCCTCATTTTTTGGTTCTTTAGTAGTTATACCCATAGTTTTGATAGGAAAAAGTTTAAAAAATATCGAGTTAGGTTTCATAGCTGCACTTTTAGCTTCTATTGCTTGGAGCTATTATAATCGAACTATGATTGGATATTATGATACGGATATGTTAAATATTGTTTTTCCAACGTTTATACTTTGGGCAATGATTAGATCAATCCAAACTGAACAATTTAGATATCTTTTTTATTTATCCTTGTTTGAGATTTTATATATCTTGTGGTATCCGCAAGGCTATGCTATAGAATTTGCATTTTTTGGCTTGGTTTTATTATACACTTTGTTATTTAGGGCAAGGAATGAATATTTGCACAAAATGCTCATTATTATGCTTTTTTCTATGTTAAATTTACCCTTATATATAAAAGTCTCAATCATTATTATTTTATTTGTATTATTTAAAACTATTAAAGAAAAATTCAATATTGTTTTGTCCATCTTATTTTTGATAGGTTTGGTACTTTTTTTCTTAACGGGTGGAGTTTCTCCCATTTGGGGGTCCATAAAAGGTTATATTATCAGAGATGCTGTAAATGAATTTGGCGATAGTTTAGTCCTCCACTTCTTTTCAGTTGCTCAAACCGTTAGGGAGTCTGGAAAGATACCGTTTGAAATATTTGCCAGTAGAATAAGTGGACATGTTATAACATTTTTCATTTCTTTGTTTGGCTTTGTTTGGCTTTGTTTTCGTCATCCTATTATGCTTTTATCCTTGCCAATGCTCGGACTTGGTTTTTTAGCATATAGTGGCGGACTTAGATTTACTATTTATGCGGTTCCAATTTTAGCCCTAGGAATTAGTTATTTGATAGTAAAACTTTCAGATCTTATAAACAATAAACAATTAAAATATGCTTTTATGATGCTTTTAACCTTTGCTATTTTATATCCAAATATAATTCATGTCATAGCTTACAAAACACCCACCGTTTTTAACAATAAGGAAGTAAGTGTCATTGATTTTCTAAGGAAAAATGCATCCAGAGAGGATTATGTTGTTTCTTGGTGGGATTATGGTTATCTTCTTAGGTATTATGGGGATGTGAAAACCCTGGTAGATGGAGGCATACACCATGGAAGTGACAACTTTGCTCCAAGTTTTATACTAACATATCCACAACAAGTTGCAGCCAAAATGGCAAGGCTTGAAGTTGAATACACGGAAGCTGGATATCTTGATGAAAACAATACTGATACAACCATATTTAAAATGATGAAAGATTATGGATATAAAAATTCAAATAATTTTCTAGCATCATTAGATAAGATAAAGCTACCTAAAAAAACAAGGGATATTTTTCTATTTTTACCATTTCGTATGACGGGGATTTATACTACTGTTGCTAGTTTTAGTCATATTGATTTGATGAATGGCGCAATGAAAAGGCAGCCATTTTTACAAAGTTTTATAAATATAAAAGATGATGGCAAAACTATGGTGCTTGGAAGAGGAATCAGCATAGATAAGGCAAAAGGTTTAGTCGTTGCGGGCAGACATAAAATTCCTTTGAAATCTTTTTATGTAGTAGAATATGGAAAGGATGGAAAGGCTAAGCATAGTGTAAAAAATATTCGTTCAGATGGGCGTTTAAATCTAGTTTTTGCAAAATCCTATGGCACATTTTATTTGATGGACAATGGCACACTAGATTCAACTTTTGTACAATTATTTTTCTTTGAAAATTATGATAAAAATTTATATGAGCCCGTTTTTTTCAACACTTATGCAAAATTGTATAAGTTAAAAAACTGATATGTATAAAAATTTTATAAAACCAATTTTTGATTTTATTTTGGCTTTATTGTTGATTATATTATTGTCGCCAATTTTTTTAATCTTAATTATTTTAATAAGATTGAAGCTTGGTAAAGGTGTATTTTTTATCCAAAAGCGTCCTGGCTTAAATGGTAAAATTTTTAAAATTTACAAATTTCGTACTATGGATGATCGAAGGGATAAAAATGGGCGCTTGCTAAGTGATAAGGAAAGGCTGGTGGGATTTGGTAGAGTTATAAGGTCTTTAAGCCTAGATGAATTACCTCAACTTTTCAATGTGTTAAGAGGGGATATGAGCTTTATTGGTCCTAGACCACTTTTGGTTGAATATTTGCCTCTCTACAATAAATATCAACGAAAACGCCACGATGTTAAGCCTGGAATTACGGGTTGGGCTCAGGCAAATGGACGAAATGCTATAAGTTGGGATGAAAAGTTTAAATTGGATGTTTTTTATGTAAAAAATCAAAGTTTTTTGCTTGATATGAAGATTTTTTATTTAACTTTTTTGAAAGTTATAAAAAAAGATGGCATAAATTCTTCACAAGATGTTATAATGAAAAAATTTACTGGAAACAATAAGGAGTTATCCAATGGTGCATTATAAATTAGGAACAATTTCTCAGGAAGCAAAAATTTATGATTTCGCTAAAATCATAAATAAAAATAATTTTTATTTGGGTTATGGTAGTCAGATTGATGATTTTGTTTTTATTAATTCTGGAAAAAGTTGTATAATCAAGGATTTTGTACACATATCTTCGTTTTGTTCTATTGTGGGGGGTGGAAATTTTTTGATTGATGATTTTTCTGGTTTGAGTGCTGGGTGTAGAATTATAACCGGTAGTGACGACTTTAATGGTCCCTTTTTGTCCAATCCAACTATACCTAGTAAATATAAAAATGTAAAAATTGGAAATGTAAAAATTGGAAAGCATTGTATTTTGGGTTCAAATAGTGTAATATTGCCGAATACAGAAATACCAGATGGAGTAACAGTTGGGGCAGGCTCAATTGTCAATAAGCAATTGGATCCCTGGACAATATATGTTGGTTTTGTACCTAAAAAAATAGGCGAAAGGGACAAAGAAGGGATTATTGATTTAGAGAATAAATATAAAAAAGAATTGGGATTAAAATTTTAAAATTAAACTGGAATACGCTAAATGAATAAAAAAATTTTCCTATCTCCTCCCCACATGAGCGGGCGTGAGCAAAAATATATAAAAGAAGTTTTTAAAAGCAATTATATAGCCCCTTTGGGCGAATTTGTAGATCGATTTGAACAAAGTATAAAAAATTATACTGGTGCAAAATATGCCCTTGCCTTAAATTCTGCCACATCGGCATTGCATCTAGCTTTAAGGGTTATTGGGGTAAAAAAAGATGATATTGTTTTAGCTTCAAGTTTTACTTTTATAGGCTCGGTAAATAGTATTCTTTACCAAGGGGCAATTCCATATTTTATCGATAGCGATGAAAAAAGTTGGAATTTAGATCCCGCTTTGCTTGAAGATGCCATCAAAAAAGCTCCAAAAAAACCAAAAGCTTTGATTTTGACCCATCTTTATGGGCAAATGGCAGATATTGAAAAAATTTCTTCTATTTGTAAAAACCATGACATTTATCTCATAGAAGATGCAGCCGAAAGTTTAGGGGCTAGCTTTAAGGGCAAACAGAGTGGAACCTTTGGGGATTTAGGAGTTTATTCTTTTAATGGCAATAAGCTCTTGACCACATCTGGTGGCGGAATGTTAGTTAGCGACAATGGGGAGTGGATACAAAAAGCTAGATTTTACTCAACCCAAGCTAGGGAAGATAAGCTACATTATGAACATGAGGATTTTGGTTACAATTACCGACTGAGCAATGTTTTAGCAGCCATTGGAGTAGCCCAAATGGAAGTGTTAGAAAAAAGGGTTAAGAAGGCGAGGGGGATTTTTACATGGTATGAAAAAGAACTAAAAGATATAAAAGAGCTTAGATTCATGCCTGAAATTCCAAATGCACGCGGAAACAGATGGTTGAGCACTTGTTATCTTGAAAAAACAAATCCTTTTAAAATTATAGATCATCTCCAAGGCTTAGGCATAGAAAGCAGACCCCTTTGGAAGCCTATGCACTTGCAGCCCCTTTTTAAAAACTCCCTTTGTTTAGAAAATGGGGTTAGTGAATTTTTATTTCAAAGAGGGCTTTGTTTGCCCAGTGGTACAAGTATGGGCAAAAAAGATGTAAAAAGGGTTTGCAAAGCCATCAAAGAGGCGGTAAAATGATGAGTATTGATAAGAGAATTTTGAATATCCTTGGCATTGTATTTCTAAGCTTTGCTACCTTTTCATGGACATTTTGGATATTTCACCAAACTCTTGATATTCTCGTTGTAGCAGTTGTTGTAGCTTTTCGTATTCTAGCTTCCATTTTGATCTTTAAAGATTATTCTCTTGCTTGGTCCAGGGCGACTGCCAAGACGTTTTTGTTGAAGATTATAGTATTTCTTGTGCCCTTACTTTTCTATGTGCCTATTTTTTACGGATATGTAAGAATAGCCCTTTTCCTTAGCGAATTTGCTTTTTTTATTTTGGTTATCAACTTTACTATGTATTTTTATGCTTGGTATGCGAATCGATCTACCACAAAACCTAACAAAACTTTGGTTATCTATGGGGCTGGTAGTGGCGGTATGAAGATTTATGAAGAATTAAAAAATACAAGCTACAAATTGCTGGGTTTTGTGGACGATGATGAAAATTTACAGAAAAGAAGCATAGATGGAATAGATATTTTATCTAAAAAAAAGCTAAAAGACAAAGTAAAAAAGGCAAATTTACTTATCATTGCCATACCGTCTTTGGAAAAGTCAAAAATAAAACTGCTTTATGGGGAATTGTCTCCATATTTTGAAGAAATTAAAATCCTCCCATCTTTAAGTGAAATTTTAAGAGAAAATAATTTTGTAGGACAACTAAAAAATATCTCAATAGAAGATTTGTTAGCTAGGAATCCAAAGGATCTAGATCGAGAAAGCATAAGTGATTTTATAAGGGGTAAAAATATTTTAGTTACGGGTGCAGGTGGAAGCATAGGAAGCGAAATTACTCGCCAATGTATAAAATATAAGGCAAAAAATATCTATGCTTTAGATAGTAGCGAATTTAATCTTTATATCCTTAAAGAGGAATTAAAAGATAACATAAAAACTATCATGATCAATGTTTTACAAGAAGATGTTTTGAGGAATTTTTTTGCGAATCATAAGGTAGATATAGTTGTTCACGCAGCCGCCTATAAACACGTTCCTTTGGTTGAAGAAAATATAGCTTCAGGGCTAAAAAATAATATCCTAGGAACAAAAAATTGTGTAGATCTAGCTGATGAATTTGGTGTGAAAAAATTTATTTTAATTTCAACCGATAAGGCGGTTCGCCCTACTAGTGTTATGGGTGCTAGTAAGAGAATTTGCGAGCTTTATTCTGCAAACAAACAAACAAAGAAAATGGAGATAGTAGCTGTTAGATTTGGGAATGTTTTAGGGAGTAGTGGAAGCGTTATACCAAAATTTTATGCCCAAATTCAAAAGGGAGAAAATATAACCGTAACTCATCCTGAGATTACAAGGTATTTTATGCTTATTTGCGAAGCATGTGAACTTGTTTTGCAAAGTGGTGCTTTAGGAAGTGGGGGAGAGGTATTTATCCTTGATATGGGAGAGCCAGTTAAGATAGTTGATCTAGCCAAAAAGATGATAGAATTATCTGGTAAAAAGGGAATTGGTATAGATTTTATTGGTCTAAGGGCTGGAGAGAAAATGTATGAAGAATTGCTTATCGATGCGAATAGTATCAATACAAAATATCCTTCCATTTTTATTTCCCAAAACAGCAAATGCGACATAAAAAAATTACAAAAACAAATAAATGAGCTTTTTAAAACTGAGAATAAAATTAAAAAATTAAAAGAAATTTTACCAGAGTTTGAACACAAAATTTAAAAGTTAGGAAGCAAATGATAATTCAAGAAATTCAACAATTTGCCCAAGCTAGATATAAAGCTAGAGCGTATATGTGTTATTTATTTAACAGAAATGTGCCAAACAATTTGCCAGAACCTAGCCTAGATGCCATAGTTGCTGGACTAGAAAAAATTGCTGATGAATCTACTTATTTTGAGGCTTTGTATGTGCTCGATAGCAAGGGTAAGCAAATTTTTGACAATATATCCTTAAATGATAAAAATATAACAGGAATGGGCAAAAATAGGGAAAATAGGGCTTATTATTATAGGGCAATCAAAGAGAAAAGATGTGTCATAACCGATCCTTACCCATCTACCCTAACAAATGAGCTAACAGTTACCGCATCAACCCCTGTTTATAATGACAAAAAAGAACTTTTATATGTGGCTTGCATAGATATTTCTTTGAGTGATTTGCTAAAGATTATAGCTCCAACTTCTACGGATTTTATTTTTGGGAAATCTGTGGAAATTATATATGGTTTATTTTCTTTTGCTTTATTTTTGGTGGCTTTGGCACTTTTTTATCATGGTGTTGAGAGTATGTTTTCAAGTGTTGTGAATCTCAAAAAAATGAATGTTAAGGAGATGTTTGAATCTACAATTATTTTAACTTTAGCATTAGCGATTTTTGATTTGGTTAAGACTATTTTTGAAGAAGAGGTTTTAGAAAGACGCCACACAGATACAAATAGCTCCATCCATAAAACTATGGTTAGATTCCTTGGCTCTATTATTATAGCCTTAGCCATAGAAGCTTTGATGCTTGTGTTTAAATTTGCTATGACTGAGCCACAAAATATCTTACATGCGGTTTATTTGCTAGGCGGGGTAACTATGCTTTTGATAGGCTTATCTGTGTATTTAGTATCCATAAAAACCAAAGAGGAAAGACCATTTTGATAGGCATAGTTGATTATAATGTGGGAAATTTACAAAGTGCAATAAATGCTTTTAGTAAAATTGGAGCTAATGCGAGACTAGAAAAAGAGCCAGAAAAATTAAAAAAATATGATAAATTAGTTTTGCCTGGAGTTGGAGCTTATGGCGATGCTATGCAAAGTTTGGAGCAAACTGGAATGGGACAGGCAACTTTAGAATATGCTAAAAGTGGCAAATGTATTCTTGGCATCTGCCTTGGTATGCAGCTTTTATTTGAAAAATCTTACGAATTTGGCGAGACAAATGGGCTTGGACTCATTAAAGGCGAGGTGGTTGAGTTTGACAAAGCTAAATTTGAAAGTTCGTTAAAAGTGCCTCACATGGGTTGGAATAGCCTAAAAATTACCAAAAAAACCCCTCTTTTTAGTGGACTAGAAGATGAATTTTATCTATATTTTGTACATAGTTTTCATGTAAATTGCGATGAAAAATACATCATTGGTAAGACAAATTATGGCTATGAATTTGCAAGTGCAGTGCAAAAGGAAAACATCTTTGGTTTTCAGCCTCATCCTGAAAAATCCCATGAAAATGGATTAAAAATTTTAAGCAATTTTATAAAATTATAAGGAATATTATGGATATTTTTCCAGCTATTGATTTAAAAGATGGACTTGCCGTTAGGCTTACGAAAGGTTTGATGGATAGTGCTAAGATTTATTCCCATGAGCCTTGGAAATTGGCAAAAAACTTTGAAGAAATGGGCTCTTCATGGCTTCATGTGGTGGATTTAAATGGAGCTTTTGCAGGAGAGCCAAAAAATTTAGAACAGATTAAAAAAATCGTTAAAAATACAAGCCTAAGGGTGCAAGTTGGCGGTGGGATACGAGATGAAGAGACCATAAAATATTATATAAAAGAGCTTGGAATTTCAAGGGTAATTTTAGGTTCAATCGCCCTAAAAAATCCTTCTTTTGTCAAAAAAATTGCCAAAAAATACCCAGTTGCAGTGGGTATTGATGCCATAGATGGATATGTGGCAGTGGAGGGCTGGGATGAAAAATCAAATATGAAAGCAACTGATCTAGCAAAAGAATTCGCCAATGCAGGGGTTAGAGCTATAATCTGCACCGATGTGGGAAAAGATGGAACTTTAAGCGGAGTAAACGTGGAATTTACCGAACAAATCGCAAGATCTAGCGGTCTTAAAACCATAGCAAGTGGCGGGGTTAGGGATATGGAAGATATCAAAAAGCTACAAGCTAGCCAGATAGTCTCAGGGGTCATAGTTGGAAAGGCATTTTACGAGGGAAGCTTGGATTTGAAATCCGCCTTTAAAAGCTTAAAATAAAGAAAATTAAGCTAAAATACCCCAAATAAATCAAAGGACAAATTTTGTTTAAAAATCATCTTTTAAAAGCAATGCTTAATGGCTAAATTTTACAATAAATTATGTGTAATCCCAAGCTCAAACTTAGAATATTTTTCCGATTTTCTACTCAGTTTTGATATAGGGGCTTTGGAAGAAAAAGATGGAAGTTTGATAGTAAGAAGCGATGAGGATTTGGAGAATCTAAAATGGGGCGTTGAAGAGTTTTCCAAAAAGCTTAGCAAGGCTTTGGGTGAAGAGATCTGCTTAAAAACTTCTTTAGAAAAAAAGTCAAATGAAGATTGGATAGAAAAATACAAAAAATCAATCCAGCCAATTGAAGTTGGAAATTTTTACATAAGACCAAGCTGGCATAAAGAAAAGCCCTCTTTGAAAAATATCATCATAGATCCAGCCCTAGCCTTTGGTTCTGGGCATCATGAAAGCACCTATGGCTGTCTTTTGGCATTAGAAAAATATTTAAAAAAAGATGATACACTCTTGGATGTTGGATGTGGAAGTGGCATCTTGAGCATAGCAGGCGCCAAACTTGGAGCGAGGGTTGATAGCTGCGATACGGATGAACAGGCTATAAAAAGCACTAAAGAAAATGCAAGAGCAAACGGAGTAGCTTTGCAAGATATCTGGGTGGGTTCTGTGAAAAAAGCTGGAAAAGCCTACGATGTGGTTGTGGCAAATATCATAGCCGATATTTTATTTGCTTTGGCAAATGATCTTAAAAATGCCCTAAATAAAGGGGGAACTTTAGTACTCTCAGGTATTTTAGAAAAATACGAAAAATCCATAAAAGATGTTTTTGGCGATTTGGTGCATCTAGAAACTATTGCCAAGAATGAATGGAGAACGATTATATTTAAAAAGGTTGAGGATTAATGAACACACAAAATAACAATAATAACAATAACAATAACAATAACAATTTTTTCAAGCAAAATCCCCTTTTGGTTTTTGCTATTTTTTCTGTTGTAATTATCATGATATTTAAAAATTTCACCGAGCCCATGGGTGGTGGAGGAAATTCCATGATGGGAATGCAAAATTCCATATCAAAAACCATAAATTATTATGAATTTAAAAATTTGATTAAAAATGATGAATTAAGCAATGTTGCCATAGGTCAAGGCTCCATTAGGGCAAAGTCAAAGCAGGGGAATGTGGTCTATGTGGTGAAAAAAGTTGGACAAGATCCAAGTTTACTGCCACTTCTTGAGAGCAAAAAAATCCCCTATGGTGGCTTTAGTGAGACAAACTTTTTTACTGAAATGCTCTCATGGCTTTTGCCTATTTTGATATTTTTTGGCATTTGGATGCTTTTGGCTTCACGTATGCAAAAGAGTATGGGAAGTGGAATTTTAGGCATTGGAAGCAGTAAAAAACTTGTAAATAGTGAAAAACCAAAGGTAAAATTTACCGATGTGGCTGGAGTTGAAGAGGCAAAAGAGGAAGTAAAAGAAATAGTTGATTTTCTAAAACACCCAGATAGATACATAAATCTTGGGGCAAAAATCCCAAAGGGTGTGCTCTTAGTTGGACCTCCAGGAACGGGTAAAACCTTACTTGCAAAGGCAGTTGCAGGGGAGGCTAGTGTTCCTTTTTTCTCTGTTTCTGGTTCATCTTTTATAGAAATGTTTGTGGGTGTTGGAGCAAGTAGGGTTAGGGATTTGTTTGAAAATGCCAAAAAAGAAGCTCCTGCTATTGTTTTTATAGATGAGATTGATGCCATCGGAAAAAGTAGGGCTGCTAATGGCATAGTAGGTGGCAATGATGAAAGGGAGCAAACCCTAAACCAGTTACTAGCCGAGATGGATGGATTTAGTTCGGATAAATCGCCTGTTATAGTTCTAGCAGCCACAAACCGCCCTGAAGTGCTTGATAGCGCCTTGCTTAGACCAGGACGTTTTGATAGGCAGGTTTTGGTTGATAAGCCTGATTTTAAGGGTAGAGTTGCCATTTTAAAGGTTCATGTTGAAGAGATAAAATTGGCAAAAAATGTAGATCTAGAAGAGATTGGGAGATTGACCGCCGGGCTTGCTGGGGCGGATTTGGCAAATATCATAAATGAAGCTGCTCTTTTGGCTGGGCGAAACTCAAAGCCAAGCGTTGAGCAACAAGATTTAGTCGAAGCAGTCGAGAGAGCCATAGCGGGCCTAGAGAAAAAATCCCGTCGCATAAATCCAAAAGAGAAAAAAATCGTTGCTTATCATGAGAGTGGACATGCCCTCATAGCCGAAACCACAAAGGGAGCCAAAAGGGTTTCAAAAGTTAGCATCATCCCCCGTGGACTTGCAGCCTTAGGTTATACCCTAAATACCCCAGAAGAGAATAAATTTTTAATGCAACGCCATGAGTTAGTGGCTGAAGTGGATGTACTTTTAGGCGGACGCGCGGCTGAACAGGTATTTTTGGGTGAAATATCAACTGGCGCTGGAAATGATCTAGAAAGGGCGACCGATATCATAAAAGCCATGGTTAGCGTATATGGTATGAGTGATGTGGCAGGGCTTATGGTTCTTGAAAAACAAAGAAATACCTTTTTAACAGGCGGTCAAAATATCAAAGATTATAGCGATGATATGGCCCAAAAGCTAGATGAATATGTTAAAAATATGCTCGATGAGCGTTATAAGAAAGTTATAAAAACCCTAGAAGATTATAAAGATGCCATCGAAAAAATGGTTGAAGCCTTGTATGAAGAAGAAAATATAGAGGGTGAAAAAGTAAGGGAAATTATAAAAGCCTATGAGGAAGAAAATAATCTCCCCTCAAGGTTAAATGAGCATGAAAAAGCTAGCCCAAAAGATGAAGTAAAAGATCCAAAAGATAATCAAAGCGATGACAAAAAAGAGGAGTAAGATCTAAAATGTCAGAAAAAAATAAACTCCAACTTATATACATTTTACCAAATCTCTTTACCGCAACTAGTGCATTTTTGGGCGTTATAAGTGTATTAGCCTCGGTAAAGGGCGATTTTGAAAAGGCTGTTATTTATATCATGCTCTCATTAGTTTTTGATGGTCTTGATGGAAGAGTGGCTAGGTTTACAAAAACGGCAAGTAAGTTTGGAGCTGAATTTGATTCTTTAGCTGATATCGTAGCTTTTGGGGTTGCACCTGCTATTTTATTTTATTATAGTATTGGGATAAATTATGGAAAACTTGGTTCCCTTGTAACTGCCATGTATGTTGTTTTTGGGGCTATTAGACTAGCAAGATTTAATGTTACAAGCCCCTTAAATGAACCTTCAGTTTTTATAGGTGTTCCCATTCCAACGGCGGCTGTGGTTATAGCTATGTGGATAATGATTTATGAAAAATATCCCATTTTTGAGGGCTTTGAGTTTGTGGTAATTTTATGTCAGATAGGCTTATCTTTATTGATGGTTAGCAATGTCAGATATCCTAGTTTTAAAAAAATTGATCTTGAAAAATCAAATGTTATTAAGATTTTGATCTATCTAGTTTTGGCATTTTCCCTTGCTTATTTGTATCCTGTGGAATTTGTGGCATTAGCTGTTACCATTTATCTTTTTTATGGCTTAACAAGGGCTTTTTATAAGTTAGTTGTTGCAAAAACTAAAAAAAACAAGTATAATGAGCCAAACTGAAAAAGGAGCCCTGTTATGGGAAATGAAATTGGCATAAAAAAAGCTATAAAACATTTACCAAAGATAGAAATCAAAAACGCCCTCCTGCATACGGATTACTGATTACAGACTTCAGATTGCAGAGTTTGTTGCCTGCATAAAACTTATCTAAAACTTAACATATATTTAAGGAAAAACTATGAACAATATAATAATTTTTGATACAACCCTAAGAGATGGAGAACAAAGCCCAGGGGCGTCTATGAATATAGAAGAAAAAATTTGCCTTGCTATTCAGCTTGAAAAATTGGGTGTTGATATCATAGAGGCTGGATTTGCAGCAGCTAGTAAGGGAGATTTTGATGCTATTGATCGCATAAGTGATAGGGTGGAGAATTCTACCATTTGCTCCCTTTCAAGAGCTGTTTTAAGTGATATAAAAACTGCCGCAGATGCCATAAAAAAAGCCAAAAAGCAAAGGATACATACCTTCATTGCCACAAGCCCAATCCACATGAAATATAAACTAAAAATGAAGCCAGATGAGGTCATCAAAAGGGCAGTCGAAGCGGTGCAGTACTCCAAAAGCTTTGTGGATGATGTGGAATTTTCCTGCGAAGATGCGGGAAGAAGCGACTTGGAATTTTTAAAAGATATTTTAGATGCAGTAATAGATGCAGGTGCAACCACCCTAAATATCCCAGATACCGTCGGTTACAGACTTCCAGATGAAATGGCAAATATCATAAAAGCTTTGCATGAGCATATCAAAGATAAGGCCATACTTTCTGTTCATAATCACAATGATCTAGGTCTAGCTGTGGCAAATTCTCTAGCTTGCATACAAGCTGGAGCTAGGCAGGTTGAATGTACCATAAATGGTCTTGGAGAAAGGGCCGGAAACGCATCCCTAGAAGAGATAGTAATGGCATTAAAGGTTAGAAAAGATATTTTATCTCCATATTATACAAATATAAATACAAAGGAGATTTACCCCACAAGTAGGCTTGTTTCATCCATCACAGGCATAGAACCCCAGCCAAATAAAGCAATAGTTGGAAAAAATGCCTTTGCCCATGAAAGCGGAATCCATCAAGATGGCATATTAAAACATCAAGAAACCTATGAGATCATGAATGCAAAGGATATAGGATTAGAAACAAATTCGCTTATACTAGGAAAACATTCGGGTCGCCACGCCTTTAAAGATAAGCTTTTAAGCCTAGGTTATAACTTGGATGATAAAGAATTAAACGAAGCTTTTGTGAGGTTTAAAAAACTAGCCGACCAGAAAAAAGATATTTACGATGATGATTTGCGTGCCATCGTTACAGCAGAGATTACCAAAATCTCACAAATCTATGAGCTTGTAACCTTGCAACTTTCAGACTGTAATCCTGGCGGAGTTCCAAACGCAGCCATAACCATCCGCCATGATGGCAAAGAGATAACAGATGCAGCCATAGGAAATGGTACCATGGATGCGGTCTTTAAGGTTATAGATAGGGTTTGTGGGGTCAGCGGAGAGTTGAAAGATTATAAGGTTGATGCGGTTAGCCAAGGTAAAGATGCTCTTGCCCGTGTGGCTGTAAAAGTCGCTTTCGATGAAAATAAACCTTATATTGGACATGGATTAAGCGTGGATACCATGTTAGCAACCGCAAGAGCTTACATAGGGGCCTTAAATAGTTATATGTCCATGAGATAGCTTGCATCTAGATGGATCTAGATAATTATTTAGCCTATGTTGCCATTTCATTTTTTACCATAACTAGCCCAGGAGCGGCTATACTTTTGGCTATCAATAATGCCATGATGTATTCGCTTAGGGCTACTTTTTTATCTACCCTTGGCAATATAATTGGGCTTTTTATACTCTCATCCATTGCCTTTTTTTGGATTGGGGCTATTGTTGGGATTTGGGAATATTTTTTTGTATTTTTAAAAATTGCTGGGGCTTTATATCTAGTATTTCTGGGATTAAAACAAATTTTCAATAAAAATCTTCATTTTCAAGTAAATCCATCTAAAAAAGCCATGTTTTCAAGCTCAGAAGTTTTTAAAAAAGGCTTTTTGGTTGCCATCACAAATCCAAAAGCCATTTTATTTTTTAGTGCTATTTTCCCCTTATTTTTACAAAAAAATTCAAGCTTAACCCTACAATTTTTTATTATGACATTCACTTTTATGGCAATTTCTTTTTCATCTTTAATGTTTTACGGAGCCTTATCAAAATACACAAAATTATGGTTTTTCAACGAAAGAAAAACAAGTATTTTTTATAAAATCTCAGGTCTATTGTTTATATTGATGGGAATATGCATGCTTTTTGTCTAAGCATACTGCTTTGGAAATCTAGTCTTAAATAGGGTATTTTTAGCATAACCTTTTCTTATTTTGGAGAAATAAAGATGTATAGTGTTTTCTAATATAGCCCTTATTTCGGTAAAACACTACCCACGCCATAGAAATCAAAGCAGGAAATGCATTTTAATATAACCTTTATATTGTTGAAACTCTAGGTATAAATTGGACCAATCCTTTATCGCCTACATTTCAATATAATTCTTATTTTGGCAAACACACTACTCTACATATAGCCTTTCAAAACTTCAGGTATCTCAACACTTCCATCTTCTTTTTGATAGTTTTCCATGATGGCTATCAGGGTTCTTCCAACTGCTAAAGATGAGCCGTTTAGGGTGTGGACAAGTTTGTTTTTTTTTCCATCTTTGTAGCGGATTTTTGCTCTTCTTGCTTGGAAATCGCGAGTATTTGAAACAGAACTTATCTCGCGGTATTTGTTTTGCCCTGGGAACCAAACTTCTAGATCTATGGTTTTAGCTGCTCCAAATCCCAAATCCCCAGTGCAAAGCATTAGATGCCTATGGGCAAGTCCAAGTGAGCTTAACAAATCAGATGCGCAATCTACCATCTCCTCAAGCATTTTTTCACTATCTTCCGGTTTTGTTATAGCTATGAGTTCAACCTTATCAAATTGATGTTGTCGTATCATTCCCCTTGTATCTCGCCCCGCACTTCCGGCTTCTTTTCTAAAACAAGCTGTGTAGGAAGTAAGTTTTATGGGCAATTCATCGCAGCTTAAAATCTCATCCCTAAAAAGATTTGTAACTGGCACTTCAGCCGTTGGTATGAGATATAGATCCTCACCTTCGATTTTAAACAAATCATCTCCAAATTTTGGTAATTGACCAGTTCCTGTGAGGGTTTGTTTGTTGGCAATGTAAGGTACGCAAACCTCCTCAAAGCCCCTTTTTGCGTTAAAATCTAGCATATAATTTATCAAAGCTCTCTCAAGTCTTGCTGCATCATTTTTTAGAACAGAAAATCTACTTTTAGCTAACTTCACACCGCGTGCAAAGTCTATCCATTTTGGAGTTATTTTAAGATCCCAATGCTCTTTAGGTTCAAAGGTAAACTCGGGAATTTTACCTACTTTTTTTATCTCGACATTCTCATTTTCATCCTCTCCATTTGGAACATCAGCATCTGGAATATTTGGCACACCCAAAGCGATAATACTAAGTTTTTCCTCTAAAGATCTAACCTCTTCGTTTACCTTTGCTATCTCTTCTTTATTTTTTGCCAACTCTTTTTTAAGCTCATTTATATCCTTGCCCTCTTTAGCATAGGCCCCAAAAAGCTTACTTTTGGCATTTTGTTCAGCTTGAAAACCCTCTAGGATTTGCCTTTTTTCTTTTAGATCTAAAGATAAACTTTTAAGTTGCGCTAAAACTTCGTCGCTAACCTTTTTACGTTTAAGATCCCTGCTTACACCCTCAAAATCATTTTGCAATTGTTTTAAATCTATCATCTTAATATCCCCGTTTTTTCTCTTACTATTTCCATGGTTTTTTGAGCTTCTTTTCTAGCTTTTTTGGCTCCCTGCTTCAAAATATCCAAAACCTCATCTTGATGGTTTAAAAAATACTCTCTCTTTTCTCTGTGCGGTTCAAAATAATCCCAAATGAGCTCTTTTAAATACATTTTAAAATGCCCATAACCCTCGCCACCTTTTTTGTAGCGCTCCATAAGTTTATTTTGTCCATTTGCATCTAAAAATAACTTTGCGATTGCAAAAACATTACACGTTGAAAAATCCTTTGGCTCTTCAAGTGGAGTGCTATCAGTTACTATGGATGAGCAACGTTTTTTGAGTTGCTTTTGGCTTGAAAATATATCTATGGCATTATCATAACTTTTGCTCATTTTAGCCCCATCTATCCCTGGAATGGTGGCAAGATTTTTATCTACTCTAAATGTGGGCAAAGTAAGCACATCCCCATGGGCGTTATTAAATTTCAATGCTATATCTCGGGCAATTTCCACATGTTGGATTTGATCCTTTCCCACAGGGATAACATCCGCATTATATAGTAAAATATCAGCTGCCATAAGTACAGGATAGGAAAAAAGCGAGTGATTAGATGCAATTCCTCGAGCTACCTTATCCTTATAACTATGGGCTCTTTCAAGTAGTCCCATGGGAGTATAATTTGAAAGTATCCAGTAAAGTTCCAAAACCTCTTTTACGTCCGATTGAATCCAAAAAGTACATTTTTCTGGATCAATCCCAAGGCTTAAAAAAGTTATGGCCGCATCTATGGTGTTTTGTCTTAAAATTTCCCCATCTTTAACACTTGACATGGCATGATAATTTGGTATAAATATAAATAAATCTTCCCTCCCCTGGGCATCAATCATCTGTTTTAATGCCCCAAAATAATTCCCCAAATGCAAAGCCCCAGAGGGCTGAAGTCCCGTTAAAGTTCGCATAGTCTTCCTAAAAATAAAAATGAGGCTTATTATAGCAAATTAGTTAGCAAAAGAAAATTAAAGTGCTTAGGTTAATTATATTTACCAAATTAAGTTATAATGACTTTCTAAAAATTTAAAAAAGGAGATTACATGAAAAAGGTAATTTTGATCTTGACGATTTTGGCGGTTTCTTTATTTGCGAAGATAAATATAAATACTGCAACTGCCGAAGAATTTGCGTCTATTAAGGGTATTGGAGATAAAAAGGCGGCTGCTATTATAAAGTATAGGAAAACGCATGGTAAATTTAAAAATTATGATGATTTGAAAAATGTAAAAGGCATTGGAGATGCTTTGGTTGAGAATGTTAAAAATGATGTGAAAGATGGTACGAAAACATCCAAAAAGACAAGTTCAAAGAAAACCAAAAGAGTAGCTAAAAAATCAAACGAAGCAAAGTCAAGCGCCACAAAGGAAAGTGCTACAGAGAGTAAAAAAACTACATCCAAAAAAGCTAGTGCTAGCAAAAAGAAAGCTAAGAAAACTACAACCAAGAAAGTTACAACCAAGAAAGCTACGAATAAGAAAGCTCCTAAGAAAAAGAAGTCTAAGACAAGCAAAAAGAAGTCTAAGAAATAATTTTTACCAGGCTCTTTTTTAGGGAGCCTGCAAATTTTTAATTTGTTTTATAATTTTTTTGATACTTTTATCTTCTGCATCTATAATCACATCAGCTATTTTTTCATATTCCCTAACTCTTAGATCGTAGATCTTTTTAGCTTTTTTTTCGTCATGCAAAAGGGGTCGTTTGGCTAATTTTTTTGCTGAATTTGGATGGGTTTTTAGGCGTTTCATGATGGCCTTGAAGCTTGATTTTAGATAAATTACCTTGCCTATTTTTTTGAGATTTTCTACCTTATAAAAGCCACCACCCGTTGAAATGATGGTATTTTTTACATTTTTTTCTAGCCATAGGGCGCATTTTTTCTCTTGCTCTCTAAAATATGCTTCACCCTTTGTGGCAAATATCTTTTTGATTTTTTCATTCTCTAAGCTTTCTATCAAATCATCGGTATCGATGGCAAAAAGTGAAGTTTTTTTGCAAAGTTCTCTAGCTATACTTCCCTTGCCAACTCCCATAAATCCTATCAAAATAATGTTATTTGTGCTCATCTATCATCTCCTCATCCTTTTGACCCCTTGCCCTTGGCAGGAGTATTATGGGGGTTCCTGTTAGGTTAAAGCTTTCTCTTAGCTTATTTGAAAGATAGCGTTTGTAGCTAAAATGAAGATGTTTTGGTTTGTTCATCACAAGGGCTATCTTTGGAGGCTTTACATCAAACTGAGTTGCGAAATAAATCCTTACTAATTTTCCCTTATCGCTTGGAATTGGATGTCTTTGGACTGCTATTTTCATGAGTTCATTCAGTTTTGATGTGGGTATCCTTTTTGAATACTGCTCATAAACTTCTATTATCAAATCTCTTACTTTATCTACTCTTTTTTTCGTCAAAGCCGAGAGGGTTATGATAGGAGCGTAGGATAGAAATTTAAATCTATCTCTTATCTCTTCACAAGCTTCTTTATATTCAAATTTACTTTCATCCCACTTGTTTAAAACTATTATGCAACCGAGCTTAAATTTATCCACCAAATTTGCAATTCTCTCATCAAGTTCATAAAAATTATCACTTGCATCCAAAACCAAAAGGGCAATGTCGGTTTTTTCAAGTACTTTTTCTGTGCGATTTAGGGCGTATCTTTCAATGCCCTCGATCTTACTTCTTTTCCTAAGCCCCGCAGTATCCACAAAATGAAAGGTATAATCCCCACACTCTAAGCTCTCATCCACTGGGTCGATAGTAGTTCCTGCTATGCTACTGACTATGGACCTATCTTCTTTTAAGATGGCGTTTAAAAGGGAAGATTTGCCAACATTTGTTCTGCCTATTATTCCCACATGGATATCAAAATCCTTTTCATTCTCCTGTGGATCTAGTTTCAAAAAACTCTCTAAGCTTTCATCCTCATCTTCTAGTAAAAGGGGTGAATTTTCAACCTTCAAAAAACCATCTAGCCACGAATAAAGCTTCCCTGTTCCGCGATTATGAGAAACTGAAAGGGCAAAAATATTGTCTGCTCCAAATTCGTAAAACTCAAAAAATCTAGCCTTATCCTTTTCGTTATCTACCTTATTTACGACTAGAGCTATGGGAACATTTAGTTTTTGCAAGTCATAAAATATCTTTTTATCCTCATCTTGAGGTATGCTTTTTCCATCCACCATGTAAAGGATGATATGGGCTTTTTTGGCAGTATCTAGGGACTTGTTTCTAACATTTTCAAAAAGTTCATTGCTATCATCAAGTCCGCCCGTATCGATGATGGTGCAGGGTTTTTCGTTTATAAAAATTTCCTTATCCCTTGTATCTCTAGTGGTTCCGCTTACGTCGGAAGTTATGGCGATTCTTTCCTTTGCCATGCGGTTAAAAAGTGAACTTTTGCCCACATTTGGACGTCCTAAAAGTGCTATTTTTGTCATTTATTTAAATTTCCTTGGGTTGTAAAGCTTGGGTGTAAATGGTTCTGCTTGGAAAGGCAAAATCCGAGCCATTTTCTTCAACTATTTTCATAATTTGCATATTTATTTCCTGCTTGGCTTGTAAAAATGCCGTCCAACTGGTTGTTTGAACATGGTAATGGCATAAAATATTTAAAGAACTCTCATCAAAGTCTTCAAAATAAACCGCCACGCTATCTTTATCTATATCCTTTCTTCCTTTTATCATTTTCGCAATTTCACTTATGATTTTTTCCATTTGGGTGGAATTTGTATCGTAGGTTAAGCCTATATAGATCTTACATCTTCTTTTATTTCTTTTTGTCCAATTTGCTATGGAAGAGTGGGCTACTATGGCATTTGGGATGGCAACTAGGGACCTCTCGTAAGTTCTTATTCTAGTTGATCTGATGCCTATTTCTTCCACACTTCCCTCAATCCCGTTTAATTCTATGGTATCTCCAACCTTAAAGGGTCTGTCGGCAAAAATTACCAGTGAGCCAAAAAGGTTTGATGCTGTATCTTTAGCAGCTAGAGCAAAGGCTAAACCCCCAAGACCTAAAGATGCTATAAAGGCGGTTATATTTACTCCCCAACTTTGCAAGATCATCAAAAAACCTAATATTATTATGATTACCTTTGATGATTTGATGATAAAATTTTCTATATCTTTATTTAGAGGTTTTCCAAGTCTAGATGAAAAAATGGCTATGATGGCGTTAAATTCATTTACTAATCTAAATATAGTCCAAAAGATCACAAAAACTATAAGCGATGAGAGGAAATTGGAAAAAAATATTTTAAACTTTTCCACATGTAAAAATTGCTTTGACAGGTAAAAACCTAGCACTATGAATGAGAATTTAAAGGGCTCTTCAAAGGCATTAATGAGTTTATCGTCCACTTTTGTTTTTGTTTTTCTTGATAATCGCTTGAGGACCCCTAGTATAATATTGCTTAGAAAAGATCTTAAAAATACACAAAAAGCAAATATCGCCGTTGCTATGAGCAGGTTTTGAACACTGATTCCAAAGATGTTTTCGTTTAATAGATTGGTTAAGAATTCCATTTTTCACCCTTTTTTGTAGATAACAGTAAATGAAATTTTAACATAAAATTTATTAAAATAAAGAAATTTAATAAGCTAGGAGTAAATTATGCGTTTTTTGATGATTTTGTTTTTATTATTTTTGAATTTGCAGGCTAATATTATTGAGGCAAAATATCACGTAAGCTATGGTATTTTTGGGGAAATTGGTGTTGTAAAAACTCGTCTTAAAACCCATGATAAATCCTATATCATAAGCATTGAAGCAAATACAACTGGTTTTGCAAGGAGTTTAAGTGGTCAAAGGGACGAATTTTTCCAAAGCAAAGGAAGTATCGAAAATGGGGTCTTAAAACCCAAAATTTACACCCATACAGTAACTAGAATGAAAAGAAAAAATTCTTTTATCATGAACCCAAGCCAATGGGAGAGTGCCTTGAGTAAAAAAGTTAAAACCATGAAATTTTTTGATAATTTTGTCCTAGAAGAGAGGCAAAAATTTTTCGACGGCAAACTTACATCTAAATCAAGTAAAAGGTTAAAATACTATGCCCAAAATGATCTTTTATCCGTCTTTTTTAATTTCAAAAAGTTAAGTAATGATTATAATATCACAAAGCTTACAAAATTTTACGCAGTTGGTGCAAAGAATGAAAATGGGGAACTTTTGGTTTTGCCCATGAGCCAAGATAGACAAAGGGAAATTTTTGAAAATGTCAGTGGGCATAATTTTATAGTTTTTGTAAATCAGCCTATTTTTTCTAGCGAAAAGGGAGAGCTTTTTGTGAAAATAAATAAAGATGATATAGCAGATGAGGCGATTTTAAAAGATGTGTTATTTTTTGGAGACATTAGAGCGAAATTGGTATGGAAAAATATAGTAAAATAACAAAAAAAATGCAAAAAGATGACAAAAAAGTCGGCATTTTATTTATAGCTTTGTGCATATTTTTGTGGTCGCTAATACCAATTGTTACAAAATCCGTACATTCAAGCCTCGATCATCATCAATTTTTATTTTATTCATCAATTTTTTCCTTTTTATCCTTGTTTTTTATAGCCTTGTTTCAAAAAAGCTTAGGAGAGATTTTTTCTTATTCTAAACAAAGTGTGCTGATGTTGTTTGCCTTGGGATTTTTGGATTTTTTATATTATTTGCTCTTATATTTTGGCTATTTAAATGCAAATGGTTTGGAGGTTTTAGTTGTTCAATACATGTGGCCTATTTTTATAGTTTTATTATCGCCCTTTTTGCTACATGAGAGATTGACAAAAAGGAAAATATTTGCACTTTTTTTTGGTTTTTTGGGAGTTTTTTTAACTTTCACAAAGGGAGATTTTTCAAGTGTTGATTTTTCAAACTGGGGTGTTCTTTTTGTGGTTATGCTAGGAACTTTTAGCTTCGCTCTTTTTTCCGTACTTAGCAAAAAAATATCCACAAATCCCACAAATGCGGTTATGATTTATTTTTTTAGTGCCATTTTGTATTCTTTTGTTAGCATGAGAGCTTTTTCTAGCTTTGTTTTTCCAAGCACAAAAGATTTTTTGGCTATTTTTGTAAACGGAGTGTTTTTAAATGGAATTTCGTATCTATTTTGGGTTAAGGGTTTGAAGATTTTTCACGCATCAAAGATTGCCCCTTATATTTTTATTATTCCAGTTTTGGCCGCTTTTTTTATGATTTTTATTTATAATGAACCGATTTTGAAAATATATTTTGCGGGATTATTTTTTGTTATTTTATCTGGGCTTATAAATGCCATAAATTACAAGATTTAAACTTCATTTTGCTATAATTTTTCATTATTTTTAAGGCTTTTTATGACAATTTTTTTCTTCAAAAACATAAATAAAGGCGTTTTACTTATGCTTTTAGCCTCTTTTTTTTCTGCATGTATGGGCGGATTTGCTAAGGCTTTAAGCGAGAATATGGATACCCTTGAAGTGGTATTTTTTAGAAATGTTGTTGGTGTTGTTTTGGTTTTGCTAACGATTATTAAAAAGCCTCTCATACAAGAGGGCGGGCATTTTTTCTTACTTGTTTTTCGTGGGTTCATAGGCTTTATCGCCTTGCTTGCTTGGTTTTATAACGTCTCCCAAATACCTTTAGCAGATGCGGTTACTTTTGCCAATACCTCGCCTATTTTTACGGCTTTATTTGCATATTTGTTTTTGAATGAAAGGATAGGATGGCTTGGCTGGTTCGCTATATTTTTAGGTTTTTTTGGTTTAGTTTTTATTGTTAAACCAAATGGCTTGAGCATGAGTTATACGGATATTTTAGGTATTTTTAGCGGATTGGGTGCTGGGTTAGCCTATACTAGTATAAGGGAGCTTAAAAAATATTATGACACAAGAGCCATAGTGCTTTCTTTTATGTTAAGTGGGACGATTTTTCCCATTTTATTTGCCTTTATTCCCCAAAATTTTCAGATAGAACCTTTGAGATTTATGTTTGGAGAATTCATTTTCCCATCGGCTTACCAATGGTTTTTGATAGCAGGACTTGGTATTTTTGCAACCTTGATGCAAACTTTCATGACCCTAGCTTATGGGGCTACAAAAGCAGGAATAGTAAGCTCTGTTAGCTACATGAACATAGTTTTTTCCATATTTATAGGCATGGCATTAGGCGATAGTTTTCCAGATATTTTAAGTATTTTTGGTATAATACTGATAATTTCTGGTGGGATTTTGATAGGAAAGGAAAATAAATGATACTAATAGCAGGGCCATGTGCCATAGAAAGCCGTGAAGTTTTGTTTAATGTGGCAAAAGAATTGGTGGAATTTCATGAGAATAAAGATATAGATTTTTACTTTAAATCAAGCTTTGATAAGGCAAATCGAACCAGCCTTGAGAGTTTTCGTGGCCCTGGTTTACAAGAGGGTTTGAAGCTTTTAGAAGAAGTGAGAGTGGAATTTGGCTTCAAACTTTTAACTGATATTCATGAGAGCGGACAAGCAAAAAGTGTGGGAGAAGTGGTTGATGTTATCCAAATCCCAGCTTTTCTATGTCGTCAGACAGATTTGTTAGTTGCATCAGCAAAAACAAAGACCATTGTAAATATCAAAAAAGGTCAGTTTTTAAATCCTGCTGACATGAGGTATTCGGTGAAAAAAGTTTTGCAAACTAGAGGAATTGGCGAAGAAGGTAAAGAAGTGGCAAGGCAAAATGGAGTTTGGCTAACAGAGCGAGGAACAACATTTGGTTACGGAAACTTGGTTGTTGACATGAGAAGCCTTGGTATCATGAGTGAGTTCGCTCCTGTGATCTTCGATGCAACCCATTCGGTTCAAATGCCAGGAAGTGCGGGAGGAAAAAGTGGAGGGAAAAGGGAATTTGTACCACCCCTCTCGCGTGCTGCCGCAGGAGCTGGAGTGGATGGCTTTTTTTACGAGACCCACTGCGACCCAGATAATGCCCTGTGTGATGGGGCAAATATGTTAAATGTAAAACAATTAAAAAAAGTTGTTGGGGATATTTTTAAGATTCAAGATGCTTTGGGCGGGCAATTTTGTTAATCGCAAATCAAACAACAATATGCTAAAATACCGCCAACAATATATAAAAGGAAGACCATGAATATAGTTGAAGGAAAGCTTTCTTTGGGTGGAAGTGAGAAGATAGCTATTATAAATGCAAGATTTAACCATATTATAACCGATAGGTTGGTTGAGGGGGCAAAGGATGCTTTTTTAAGGCATGGGGGAGATGAAAAAAACCTTGATCTCATCTTGGTTCCTGGAGCTTTTGAGATACCTTTTGCACTCCAAAAAGCACTTGAGGGAGGCAAATATGATGCCATCTGTTGTGTAGGGGCAGTTATCAGGGGTTCAACTCCTCATTTTGATTATGTTTCAGCCGAGGCAACTAAGGGTATAGCAAATGTAACATTAAAATACTCAAAACCTGTAAGTTTTGGGGTTTTAACCGTTGATAGCATAGAGCAAGCCATTGAAAGGGCTGGAAGTAAGGCTGGAAATAAAGGCTTTGAGGCCATGACGAGCATAATAGAGCTTTTAAACTTGTATAAGAAATTATAATGGCAACAAGACATCAAGCAAGACAAAGTGTTGTGGGGCTTTTATATGCCCAAGACGTGGGCAATGAGGGCATAAGTAAGTTTGCCGATGAGATACTCGAAGAGGGAAAAATTCGCAATAAACAAAAGGAATTTGCCCTAAATTTATACAATGGCGTCATAAAAAATAAAGATAGTATAGATGAAACAATCAATCATCATTTAAAAGAGTGGGAATTAGAAAAGATAGGAAATATAGAAAGGGCTATTTTAAGGCTTGGTACTTATGAGCTTGTTTTTTCGCCACTCGATGATGCTGTGGTCATAAATGAAGCCATAGAATTAGCCAAAACTTTGGCTAGCGATACAAGTCCTAGGTTTATAAATGGGGTTTTAGATTCGGTTAAAAAAGATAAATCATGAAACTCTGCGTCGCCCTAGATCAAAAGGATGAAAGCTCAAATCTAAATCTTGTAAAAAATTTAAAAGGACTTGATATTTGGCTAAAAGTTGGGCTTCGCTCCTATATCCGAGATGGAAAGGATTTTTTGGATAAAATTCGTCAGATTGATGTGGGTTTTAAGATATTTTTAGATCTAAAAATTTATGATATTCCAAATACCATGGCCGATGCGGCTGAAAGTATGGCGGAGTTAAAAATAGATATGTTCAACGTCCACGCAAGTGCTGGCAAAGAAGCTATGAAAGCTGTCATGAAAAGACTAGATGCTTATAAAAATCCTCCTTTAGTTCTAGCCGTTACCGCGCTTACAAGTTTTGATGATGAGAGTTTTAGAAGTATTTATAATGAAAGTTTAGAAAAAAAAGCTCTAGATTTTGCAAAAGATAGCTTTGAAAGTGGGATAAATGGGGTTGTTTGTTCGGCTTATGAGAGTAAAAATATAAAAGAAAAAATTAATACAGATTTTATTACTTTAATCCCTGGCATTCGACCCTTTGGGGAGGATAGGGGCGATCAAAAAAGGGTGGCTAATTTGCAAGTGGCAAAGGAAAATAAAAGCGATTTTATAGTCGTTGGCAGACCTATTTATCAAAGCAGCAATCCAAGATCAATGACCCAAAAAATACTAGAAAATATTTAACTTTTTCCTAGAATTTTTTAGCTTTAAAAATATAAATGAGCTCATAATAGCATCATTTAATGCGTCATGTTTTCCAAGATGGGGCAAATCCAAATCTTTTAAGATGGTATCAAATCTTAGATCAATATTTCCCTGTGGTATGGTTTGCTGTTTGTAGTCATGATAGATGCTCGAAACCTCCAAAGCTTTGTTTGGCAGTTTTATGCCAAGTTTTGGCTTTAGATATTTATTTATCATGGCAATATCAAATTCTAAATAGTATCCAACTAAGATTTTATTGCCGATAAAATCCAAAAATTCATAAATTACATCGTCAATATTTTGGGCATTTTCTAAATCCACTTGTCTGATGTGGTGGATTTTTATAGCCTCTTCATGAAGTTTGCTTTTTGGCTTGATAAATCTTACAAAATTTTCACTGGTCTTTATGGTATTGTTTTTTATTTGCACTGCTCCGATGGAAATTATATCGTCATTTTTGGGATCTAATCCTGTGGTTTCGCAGTCAAAACATATAAATTCATCCTTTGGAGCTTTTTCAAAAAGATAGGCATATTTTTCGTCATTTAGATTTTTTCTATTGAAATGATTTGCTATGCTTTTAAACATAATTTAACCTAAAATGATAGGAGAGAAATTTTTTAAATTCATTTACTATCTTAAAGGCATCTTTTAGTAAATCCTTTTGCATGGAGCTTAGATGCTGGGGGTTTATATAGTTATCTATGGGCTCTTTTTTGCTTATTTTTTCAAGCTGAAAAGTTAGTTTGAGATTAAGTAAAAAGTTAAACGCCATGATAAGATCTTTCGTAAAGTCATCTTCTAAAATGCCCAATTCCCCCAGTTTTTTTATCCTTTTTATGGTATTTGTACTTGTTATTTTATGCTCAATTGCAAGGCTTCTTACGCCATGAACTATGATAAAAATCCCACCTTTTTTTATGTTTAGCTCATTTTTATGTTCATCCTTGCTACTATACACAAAGCCATCGAAAAAACCCAAAGGAACATCAAAATTTGTTATAATTTTAGCAAAGTGGGAATAGAAAATATCCGAATTATCCAACATGTCATACATGTAAGCTGTTAGATTTTTTAAAAGATTTTTTTCGCCACTTATATGCAAGGCATCATAAAAAATAGCTATATTTATAAAATTTTGTGGATTTGGATTGTTAATATAATCATATAAATCTTTTTTATATTCCTTTTGCTTTTTGCACCAAAAAGGATTTGAGATCATGATATTTCCATCACATTTTGGAAAGCCAAAATCCTGTAAGGTTTGACTAAATTGATTGGCAAAATCCCTTAATTTTTTTTCATCCATTTCAAAGTTGTCATCTAGGATAATTCCATTGTCTTGGTCTGTTTTTACAACCTGCTCAGCCCTTCCCTCGCTTCCCATGACAATAAGGCATGAGTTTTCAAAAAGTTCATCTGGTGCAGTCAAACGGTAGAGTTTATCGAGCATTTTTTGGTTTAATTGGTTGATAAGCTTTGTTATAAATTCTATCTTTACCCCCTTTACATACAGGGATTTTATGATTTGTAAAAATTCTTTTGACACCTCTTTTAGATCATCTACACTCTTGGCATTTTGAATTTGATTTGATATGGTAAAAGTGTTTGTTGAGAAAAAAGAAGTTAAAGAAATCTGGTCTATAATTCCTGTAATTTTTTCATTTTTATCCTTAACTACCAATCTTTTTAACCCATATTTGCTCATTTTAAATTGAGCGTCAAATAAAAAATTATCCTCATAGATATAAACCAAGCCCTCTGAAGCAATAGTGATAATTTTTTCGTCAAAATCCATCCTATTTAAAATAACCTTTTGCCTAAAATCAGAATCGGTTACAATGTGCAATTTACCATCCTCATCCCTTATAAGTAGGGTAGGAATTTTTTCATCTTTGATGATTTTAGCTGCTTCAAATATGCTTATGTTTGAATCTGTTATAACCACTTTGTGGATTTTTGCATCTTTGACCTTAGAGAGCATCATGTCCGCTAGGGTTTTATTTTTTTCTTGTATGCTGCTGTTGTTTAATTTTTCGGCTATGGATTGGAAAAAGTAGCTTTCTAATTTTTCATTTACATGTAAAATATTTAAAAATATTTTCTTAGGCAAGGTATAGCAGATGCACTCTTGTTTTGCCCTAAAAGTGTATTTGGAATAATTTTCAATAAGAGAAATATGGCTAAAAATCTCCCCCTTAGAATACACAAAGCTAAGTTCATTTTCATTGGCTTCTTCCACCAAACCCTTTAGTATAAAATACAAAAACTCAGGTTCTTGCCCCTTTTTTTGTATGATTTGGTCTTCTTTAAAATACACAATATCCATATTTTTGGCAAATTCATCCAATTGCCCCTCATCCAAATGATTAAATGGATAGATGGATTTTATAAAACTTTTTTGTTCTAAAATACTCATTCTTTCCCTTAAAAGAGGCTAGAGCCAAAAGCTCTAACCTTAATGTTTTAGTGGCTTATGGCACCAGCTGAGCCTATGCCAGTATTTGCCCTAATATCTTGTGCTTCAAACATTTTTCTCTCTTCTTGTGCTCTTTTTGAATTATCAGTCTTAGAAAAGAACCAAATACCTAAAAAGGCTATGGTTACAGAGAAAATCGCAGGGTATTTATATGGAAAAATTGCCGTTTTAAATCCTAAAATATCAACCCAAACAATAGGTCCTAATATCACTAAAAGTACAGCCGTTGCAAGACCTAAACTTCCGCCTATGAAAGCTCCCCTTGTGGTTAAATTTTTCCAGTAGATTGATAGGAAAAGGATTGGAAAGTTTGCACTAGCAGCAATTGCAAAGGCAAGTCCGACCATGAAGGCAATATTTTGCTTCTCAAAGGCAATTCCTAAAAGTACTCCTATAACTCCTATGGCAACAACTGATATTTTTGAAACCCTTATCTCTTGAGCTTCGGTTGCGTTTTTGTTTATAACAGATGCGTATAGATCGTGCGAAATAGCACTAGCGCCTGCCAAGGTTAAGCCCGAAACAACAGCCAATATGGTTGCAAAGGCAACGGCTGAGATAAAGCCCAAAAATACATCCCCACCAACTAGTTTTGATAGATGGATGGCTGCCATGTTATTTCCGCCAAAAAGTTTTCCATCCACAAAAAATTCTTTTCCCTCGGGAGAATTTAAAAATACAATCGCACCCAAGCCAATGACTGCTATAACCAAGTAAAAATACCCTATAAACCCAGTCGCATAGGCAACAGATTTTCTAGCTTCTTTTGCATTCCCAACGGTGAAAAATCTCATCAAAATATGAGGAAGTCCAGCAGTTCCCAACATCAAAGCTATTCCTAGTGAAATCGCCGAAACAGGGTCTGTTATAAAGCCTCCAGGGGCCATGATTCCCTCTCCTGTTGGATGGCTTAATGTTGCTTGCTTACACAATGCTTCAAAGTCAAATCCAAAATGGCTTAAAACCATAAAAGCCATAAAAGTTACTCCAAATAGTAATAAAATAGCCTTGATGATCTGAACCCATGTGGTTGCCAACATGCCACCAAAAGTAACATATATAACCATCATAGCGCCAACTAAAATAACCGCATAAGCATAATCAAGACCAAACAAAACCTGTATAAGTTTACCAGAACCCACAATCTGAGCTATAAGATACAAGGTAACAACTGCTAAAGAACCAAAGGCTGCTAGGGTTCTAATCTCCTTTTGACCAAGCCTAAAAGCGGCAATATCAACAAAGGTAAATTTTCCCAAATTCCTTAGTTTTTCAGCCATTAAAAATAAAATTATCGGCCAACCAACCAAAAAACCAACTGCATAAATCAATCCATCATACCCTTTAAGGTAAAAAAGTCCAGAAATCCCCAAAAATGACGCTGCTGACATGTAGTCTCCAGCTATGGCCATTCCATTTTGAAAACCGCTTATTCCACCACCTGCTGTATAAAAATCACTTGCAGATTTTGTTCTTTTTGCTGCCCAATAAGTAACACCTAGTGTTGCTCCAACAAAGATGAAAAACATTATAATAGCAGAGATATTTACATCTCTTTTTGCCGCATCAAAGGTAGCATCGCCCGCAAATAAAAATGGGCTTAAACATAAAATACTTAATATTATCTTCATTTACACATCCTTTATGTCGTTTTTTATTTTACTTATCAAATCCTCAAACTCGGTATTTGCCCTTTTGACATAAATAAGCGCACATAAAAAGCTGACAATTATAATTCCGCCACCGATGGGATAGCCTATGGTCATAACTCCCCAGCCTATCTTAGTTCCTAGCAAAGATGGCTCGAAGGCTATGGTAAGAATGTATCCATAATAAATAACAAGGATAAATATAGCCAATGCGACACTAAAAGTGCTTCTTTTTGAAACAAGTTCTTTGTAATTCTTGTTTTGTTTGATTTGTTTTACCAAATCTTCTTTCATAACAACTCCTTTTATTTTGCTTTAGATGCAAATTTTTAGGATTCAATTATAATATTAAAAAATAGCATTAAAATAGCAATCGATTTTTTTGGTGGTTAGATCTAGGCATTAAGAGGAATAAAATCTGTCGATTTTGTAGCCAAGACCGCGGATATTTTTGATAAAATCTTCTTTGAGATTTTTTTTCAGCCTTGCGATCTCACTTCTTATGGTTGGATTATCTATATCTTCACTATCCCAGGCACTGTATCTAAATTTTTCATAATCAACTACCAAATTTATATTTAATGCTAGGGTGTGAATGATGTCAAGCTGTCTTTTGCTTAGGGTTTGGGGTTCTTTGTTAAAATATAATATTTTTTTATCTTTTGAGTATGAGTAGTGTTTTGAAAATCTTATATGGGAGGTATCGCTTTGCTCTTTTTTTAGTATCATGTTTATTTTTATTCCAAGCTCTTCAAGATGGAAAGGCTTTTTTAGATAATCCTTAGCCCCCAATTCATAAGCCTTACAGATATCATCAATATCAGCAGAAGCGGAGATAAAAATCGCCTTTATATGTAAGCGCTTTTGGTTTAATTTTTCCAAAAGTTCAAAGCCATCGATGGAGGGGGTGTTTAGATCTAAGATAAGCAAGTCAAAGCTTTCATCCACGCTTTTGTAGGCCTTTTCTCCATCGGTAAAAGGGACTACCAAATGCCCTATATTTTTTAAATACTCACAAATTGTCTTATTTAAGATCAACTCATCTTCAAGTAGCAATATTTTCATTTATTCTAAACCTATATGTGAATTTTGTGTGATTTTTGTTTGAGTTTATGTTTATCTTTACTAGATTTTTATCGCAAATATCCTTAACTATTCCAAGTCCCAAACCAAAGCCGCCCCTAGCTTCATTTTCTCTGTAAAAGCCATCAAAGATTTTTTCTTTATTTTCTATGGGTTTTGAATGTGTTTGGATAGTAAAATCTATCTTGCTTTCATCAAAATAACAAAGTTCTATCTTAATGGTGGAATTTTCAAAGGAATATTTTATAGCGTTTGATAGGTTGTTATCGATAATGCTTTGAAGTTGGGTTGGGTTAAAATTTATATAAATATCTGGCTTTATCTCATGCTTGAAATTTAGAGAGTTTGAAAGGGCTATCTGGTCGAAAAACCCAAGCCTTTCGTGGAGGATTTGGGAAAAATTCAAATATTCTTTTTTGTATTCAAACCTATCCTTTTTGATAAAATAAGACAGCTCATTAAATATACATTCGATTATCTTTATGCCAGATTCTATATTGGTTATATGGTTATTTTTTGGATGCTTCATTTTGAGCAAATCGGTATTGCTTGCGATGATGGAAAGGGGAGTGTTTATCTCATGAACTGAATATTTTATAAACTTTTTTTGAGCATCCACAAGAGATCTTAACTGCAAGGTTTTTTCATGAACAATATTTTCTAGATTTTTGTTGATATTTTCCAATTTTTCTCTCTTGAATTGTATAGTTTTAATGGCTTTGCTGGCATAATTGGCGATAATCTGAAATTCCCCAAAGGATATTTCTAGTTTTTGCTGTGGATTTTCAAAATATTTTCTTATTTTATTTACATCTTGAGTGATAACTTTAGTAACATTTTTATAAATAAATAAGGAGTAAAGTATAAGTAAAATCCCTAAAAATACCACCTGCGATATATAATAAATCATATTTTCATTATATTTTCTTTCCTTCTCTTTTATAAGGTCATTTATCTTATGCAAATAAACCCCTTTGCCTATACTCCAACCCCATTTATCAAAGGATTTTGCGTAAGAGAGTTTTTTGGCGTAGGAATTTATATTTTTGTTTAACCAAGTGTATTTTATGTATCCGCCACTCTCATTTTTAGATACTTTTATAATCTCAGATATGACTTCTTTTCCAAATCTATCCCTCATGTGTAAAAAGTTCTTTCCCACAAAATCCTTTTGGGGATGGGAATACACCAAATTTCCCTTAAAATCATAAATAAAAAAATAATCCTCATTACTTTGTCTTTTTAGATGCCCGATAGCATCTAGGATCCTTATTTTGAGCTCATTTTCGCTTTGTTTGTGGGAGTGTTCTTTTATATAATAATCAATAAAATTGATAATAAGCAAAACATCATTTCTCAAAAAAGCTTTTTTTTCTAGCACATAAGCTTCCCTTATATCATGTTTTTTTTCATTGAGCTCATTTTTGGCATTAAATAAAATAATAAAAGCAAAACAAAAAGCAAGAATTAACATCAACAAGACACTATAAATCGCTAATTTATACAAGCTTTTAATCTTTAGCATAAAACTTCCTTTAAATTTGATTTTATGAAAATAAATATTATATTAAACTTAAAAACTGCTTTTTTTACTTCAAAAATACCCCTTTTATTTACAAATTAAGCACTTTATTAGAATAATTTATGTAGAATCTTTGTCTATTTTTTATAAATACATTAATGGACAGATGGGTGAGTTGGCTGAAACCACACCCCTGCTAAGGGTGCAAGTCTTTGCGGGCTTCGAGGGTTCGAATCCCTCTCTGTCCGCCATCTAGTTTTATCTTAATTTTTTTAAAAGCTTCAAAATTTACTTTACATACACAAGAAAACTTTTGCATTTTTTGCATATGTATTTGGTTCCTTTTTTTGCTCTGTTGTGTCTTGTTTGGGAGAGTTTGTGGGGTGTGTTGCATTTGCAGGTGTAGGGGAAATATTTTTTGGGGAATAGGTTTTTTTTGGGAATTTCATACTTTGGTCTTTTTTGGGGATTGTATGGGGAATTTTCGAGTTTTTCCATTATGGCTTTCCATTCTTTGCCGTGGGGTTTTGTTTTGGTTTTGTAAAGTTCCATTTGTATAGCATGGGCTAATTCATGGGTTAGGACGTCATTTAGGTAGGTTTGTTTGTATTTTTCCAGTAAGGGTTTGTGAAGCCTTATGAGATAGCCGTTTTTTATCTTACGACACTGACCAATGGTACATGTTCCTTTTAGATCAAAGGTTAGTGTGATTTTTAGATCTAAGTCAAAAAGATTGCAAACTTTTTTTAATAAAACACCTAGTTTTTCTTGGGTTTTTTCTAGCATCTACTTTTTATTGAAAACTTGCCTAAGAGTTAGTTTTAATTGTTTTGTATATTTAGAATCCTTTGGGGATCCGTTGATGATATCTTGATCTAGAAATAATCTTCCATAATAATCTATATTGTTTTGATCGTGAACTTTTATGAGCGAATTATTTAACGACATTCCCAAAAATATCCCATCACTTCTGCCAATAGCTAAGATGTTAGCTCCTAGTTCTGGAATATCCGTCATATGGTGGGAACTTGCCCCTCCTATTATAGATGCATCACCGCCTATATCTATGGTTTTTGATTGGGAAAAAATTCCAGAATAACTTCTTGTATTTTCAAAAAGAAGCACAGCATCATTGGACAAATATCCACCCTGTATGCCCAATCCAATCCCTTTAAATTCAATAAAAAGAGGATCGCTCCAATCTCCATTTTCGTCTTTAATGCAAAAAATGCCATCCCCCTTTTGAGCGCTTACTAAAAATCCACCCTTTGCTAGATCGGGTATAATCGCCACAGCCTTTATTTTATCTTTGCTAAAACGTTTTGGCAATTTAAATTCTTTATTTGTCCCATTATAATCTTGATCGAAAACTTTCAATATACCTATGGAGGTTGTGACTATTTGATTTTGCAAAATGTCTGCAAAAGTTGTGGTTGAAAAAATAAAAAAACAAGAAAAAAGTGAAGCAAAAAATTTATACATAAACTCTCTTTTGTGAAGATCCGTAAAATTGCCAAAATTATAGCGTTTTTTTACTTATAAATGTTAAAATACTGCAAAAAAAGGTAAAAAATGAGATTTTTTATATTGTTTTGTTTATTGTTTAGTTTTTTGGAGGCAAAAATAGAGGCTTTCAATGGCAATACTATTGTGCTTGAGTTTAATAAATCCCAAATTTCCCATCCAAAAATAGGCAAAAAAAAGCTTAACATCTTAGATCATCCAAGGGATAAAACAAAAAATATCTTACTCATACCCATCAAATATAGGCAAAAAAAAGATTTAACACTAAATTATATATATAAAAATAAACCCGCATCTATAATTTTGCACATAAAACAAAAAAACTACAAAAAAGAAAAACTAAAGGTAAGTAGTTCAAAGGTTAAACCCCCTAAAAATCTTTTATCAAGAATCTCAAAAGAGTATAAAGAAGCCATGAAAATTTACGGCACTTTCACTAAAAAAAGGTATTGGAATAAGCCTTTTATCAATCCTCTAAACTCAAAAATAACCAGTGATTATGGAAATGCAAGAATTTTTAACAAAAAACTAAAAAGTTTCCATGGGGGAACTGATTTTAGGGCCAAGATGGGAACTGCGATTAGATCTACAAATGATGGTGTTGTGGTTCTTGCAAAAGAGCGTTATTATGCTGGAGGTTCGGTCATCATCGACCATGGCGAAGGACTTTATAGTTGTTATTATCATTTATCTAAAATGCCTTTGAAAGTTGGAACCCATGTCAAGCAAGGGGATATCATAGGACTAAGCGGAAAAAGCGGTAGAGTTACGGGTCCGCACCTTCATTTTACCATAATGTTAGGTGGAGTTAGTGTGGATTCGCAAGATTTTATAGAAAAAGTAAATGGACTTTTTGAATAGGATATTTAGATGCAGTTTATACAATTTATAGAATATATAGGAATTATGGCCTTTGCCCTTAGTGGTTTTTATATTGCCACAAAACATAGGCTTGATTTACTGGGTATTTTTATCTCGGCCCTACTGACCGCCCTTGGTGGGGGTATAACAAGGGATGCCCTAGCTAATAAAGCGCCATATACTTTTACCCATTTAACTCCCGGACTTTTGGTGGTTGGAGTACTAGCTTTTGCTATCTTTTTTAAGCTCCATAAAAATTTTGAGGTTCAAAGAAATTTTGTATTTATCCTAAGCGATACTTTGGGTCTTGCTAGTTTTGCCATTACTTCTGCGATTTTGGGGCTTGAGGTTGGATTTGGGTATTTTGGAGTGGTTCTTTTAGCCTTTATCACAGCCGTTGGTGGTGGTGTTTTTAGGGATATTTTATTAAATCAAATACCCCTTTTACTAAGCACAGGACTTTATGGAACCATAGCGTTAGTTGTCGGAACCTTGGTATTTTTGGTGGATTTAATTGATTTTTTAAATCCATATAGTATAATGCTTATTTTTATATTTGGGGTTATTTTTAGGCTTTTGGCCTATTATCGAGGGTGGAATTTGCCCATTTTAAAATAAGGAAAAATCAATATGTATAAAAATTTAGATCAAACCTATGTATTACAAACCTACGGGCGTAATTATACAAGTTTTACCCATGGAAAAAATGCTACTCTTTTTAGTGATAAGGGGGAAGATTTTATAGATTTTACTAGCGGAATTGGTGTTGTGAGTGTTGGTCATGGCAATGAAGTTTTGTCTAAAGCCATAGGCGAACAAGCTGGGAAGATTTTGCATATCTCAAATCTTTACCTAAACAAACCCCAGGCACTTTTAGCTAAAAGGTTAAGCGATCTAGCAGGTTTTGATTTGGGCGTATTTTTTGCAAATAGTGGCGCCGAAGCAAACGAAGGAGCCATAAAATTAGCCAGAAAATATGGCAATAAAAAGGGCAAAAACCATATCATAACCTTGGAAAATTCCTTTCACGGACGCACTTTAGCAACCTTGAGAGCAACGGGCCAGGAAAGTTTTCATGTAAAAGATTTTGAACCCTTTATAGATGGTTTTTCTTTTGTGAAAAATATCGATGAGGCTATCCAAAAAGCCGATGGGAAAACTGCTGGGATTATGATTGAGCTGATCCAAGGTGAGGGCGGAGTAAATCCTTTGCCAAAGGAAAAAGTGCAAGAATTAGCCTTATTTTGTCAAAAAAATGATATCCTTTTGATAGTTGATGAGGTCCAAACTGGAGTTTATAGGACGGGAAAATTTTTATGTTCACAAGTTTACGAAATAAAACCAGATATCATAACTTTAGCCAAGGGTTTAGGGGGAGGAGTGCCCATAGGAGCGGTTTTAACCAAACATAAGGATATCTTTACCATAGGCGATCATGGAAGCACCTTTGGAGGCGGTTTTTTGGTTAGTAGGGCGGCTTTGAGTGTGCTTGATATTTTGGAAAAAATGTACAAAAATAAGCAATTAGAAGAACATATAAAATATTTCAATTCCAAACTTGAAAATCTTGTAAAAAAATTTCCAGATCTATTCCTAGTCTCAAAGGGAATCGGTTTTATGCGAGGCATAAAATGCAAAAGGGAAGTAAAAATTCTTATCCAAAAAGCCCATGAAAACAAGGTTTTAGCACTAAAAGCAGGAGGTGATACTTTAAGGTTTTTGCCACCTCTATCCATCTCAAAACAAGAAATAGATGAGGGATTTAAACGCTTGGAGTTAGCCTTTTCATGAAAGCCTTTAGTCTTTATATGAAAGATTGGCTCTACGGGGAAAATGGCTATTATGCCAAAATGCCAGATATTGGAAAAAAGGGCGATTTTTATACCTCGGTTAGCACTTCCATGTTTTTTGGTGGAAGCATAGCAAAGCACCTTTTAGAAAGAATTGATGGGGGATTTTTAAGCAAAAATGTGGCCATAGTTGAGATCGGAGCCCATAGGGGTTATCTTTTAGCTGATATGGTGCAGTTTATCTTTACCCTGCGTCCTAAACTTTTAGAAAGCTTAAAGTTTGTGGTTGTTGAACCTTTAGATGCTATAAGGGCTGCCCAAAAAGAGTATTTTAAATCTTGCTTTGGGGATGGCTTAGAGGTGGACATAGTAAAAGATTTAAGTTTGATAAAAGTAAACGAGGCTTATGTGGTGTCAAATGAATTATTTGATGCCTTTCCTTGCGAGCTTATTTATGAAGATAAGATGCTCTATATCGATTCTCAAAGGGCAGTTTTTGGGGATTTGAGCTCTCAAGCTAGGGATTTGGCTAAAAGATATAAGATCAAAAAAGGTGAAATCGCCCTTGGCTTGGAAAAACTTGCTAAAGACTTGGGGGAAAGTTTTGGGCGTTATGAATTTATTGGTTTTGATTATGGGCAAATGGATCATAGAAATGATATGAGTTTGAGGATTTATAAAAATCACCATTCTTATCCATTTTTTGAGCTTACAACCCATGGTGGCAATGGGGATAAATTTAGTGATTTTTTTGCCAATTCTGATATAACCTATGATGTGCATTTTTCCCAAGTAAAAGATGCCTTTGAGCAAAATGGGGCAAAAATGCAAAGGTTTTGCACTCAAATGGTAGCCTTAAGCGAGTTTGGTATAACAGATCTACTTGAGATTTTACATAAAAATGTGGATGATAAAACCTATAAGATTGAGCTTGAAAAAGCAAAGCAACTTATTTTGCCAAATTTTTTAGGCGAGCGATTTAAAATGATAAAATTTATAAAGGCATAGGATGAAATTAATCATAAATGGCGAGGAAAAACAAACAAATTCAAACACCATAAGTGAGCTTTTAGAAGAGTTAGAAATAAAAGAAAAAGTTATGGCAAGTGCTGTGAATTTGGAAGTTGTTAAAAAGAAAGATTGGGATAAATACCGCCTAAAAGAAAATGACAAAGTTGAATTTTTACAATTTGTAGGCGGAGGCTAATGGCTTATATTTTTATTTTCGATCAAGCTTTCTAAAACCACAACCTCCAACCCCCTAAACATTAAATCTAAAATGCATTACATCTCCGTCTTGTACTTCGTAGTCTTTTCCTTCAAGTCGCATTTTTCCGGCTTCTTTTGCTTTATTTTCGCCTTTGTATTCTATAAAATCTTTATAACTTATAACTTCGGCTCTGATAAAACCTTTTTCAAAATCATTGTGTATAACCGAGGCTGCCTTTGGGGCTTTCCAACCCTTTTTTATGGTCCAAGCTCTTACTTCTTTGACTCCTGCTGTGAAGTAACTGATGAGATTTAGTTTGCTAAAGGCTGTTTTGATGATCTGATCTAAGCCACTTTCTTTTATGCCAAGTTCACTTAAAAATTCCTTTGCTTCTTCCTCTTCTAAGGCAACCATCTCTTCTTCTATCTTGGCACATAAAACTATGATATTAGCTCCTACTTTTTTTGCATGTTCTTTTAGGGCTATCACATAGCGATTATCTTCTAAAAGCCCATCTTCATCCACGTTTGCCCCATAGATAATGGGTTTGTTTGATAAAAATCTAAGCTCTTTGTTTAGGGCTTGAAAGTGGGGATTTTCCTTATCTTCGTAAGTGCTAACAGGATTTAATTGATCTAGATGCTCGCCTAGTTTGTTTGCTACTTCAAGCACAGCCTTTGCTTCTTTTTCCGCCTTGGCTTGGCGGGTCAGCTTTTCTTTTTTCTTGTTTAGCTGCTCAATGTCGGCTAGGATAAGTTCACCTTCGATTATCTCGATGTCTCTGATGGAATCTATCTCGCCCTCAACATGGGTTATATTTTCATCCTCAAAGCACCTTACCATGTGCAAGATAACTTCCACATCCCTTATGTTGGATAAAAATTGATTTCCCAAACCCTCTCCCTTGCTTGCTCCTTTTACAAGTCCGGCAATGTCCACAAAATCAACCGTTGAATGTTGGATGCGCTGGGGGTTTACTATCTTGGCAAGCTCTTCTAGTCTGCTATCTGGAACTGGAACTATGGCCTTGTTTGGCTCAATCGTACAAAAAGGATAATTTTGTGCCTCGGCATTTTGTGCCTTTGTTAGGGCATTAAAGGTGGTTGATTTTCCCACATTTGGAAGTCCTACTATGCCAACTCCTAAACCCATTATGCTTCCTCTCTTGCTAGATCTTCTAGCCAAGTTATGTTCATTCTAACCCCAGCTCCACTAGCCCCACTTTGGTTATATCCCCAAGGTTTTTCTATGAAAGCTGGTCCTGCAATATCTAGATGCAACCATTTATTTTTATTTTCTTTTTTTATAAATCTGCTTAAAAATATCCCAGCTGTTATGGCTCCGCCATATCTTGTATTTGAGATATTGCAAACATCAGCTATTTCGCTTTTGAGTGCCTTATCTAGGTGTCGATTTGAGTAAAGCGGGCTTGTGAGTTCTCCACTTCTTTTGCTAGAATTATAAAACTTTTGTTGCAAACTCTCATCCATGCCTAAGATACCACTTGTATATTCTCCTAGAGCTACCACGCAAGCTCCTGTTAGAGTTGCCATGTCTATAAGATAATCAGGTTTAAAATCTTGGGCATAATCCAAACAATCACAAAGAACTAAACGCCCCTCGGCATCTGTATTTCTAACCTCTATACTTTTTCCGCTTCTTGATATCAAAACATCATCTGGCTTATAGGCATTTCCGCCTATCATATTTTCAGTTGCTCCTATGATACCATGGATTTCAAAGGGAAGCTCCATTTTTGCAGCTGCTTCTATGATGCCCAAAACCGCAGCTCCGCCACTTTTATCTGCCTTCATGGTAACCATGGAAGTTCCTGGTTTAAGGCTCAATCCTCCGCTATCATAAGTTAAACCCTTGCCCACGTAGATAATTCGTTTTTTGGCGTCTTTTGGTTTATATGTTAGGTGTATAAGGCGAGGAGGATGGATGCTTGCTCTATTTACTGCTAAAAAGGCTTCCATTTTTTCCTTTTGTAAAAATTTTTCATTGAAAACCTTGCATGTAACATTTCTAAGTCTAGTTAATCTTTTAGCTTCCTTTGCCATCTGAATAGGTGTAAAATCTTGTGGAGGAGTGTTGATGATATCCTTTGTTGTGTTGGTTGCTTGTGCTATGATCTGAGCATCTTGGGCGGCTTTTTTGATGGTCTTTATATCTATGTTTTTGCCGTCTTGGTCTTCATTGCAAATATATAAAGTCTTTAGACTGGGAGGATTTTTTTTGCTTTTATATCTTTCAAATTGGTATGAAGATAATTCAAAGCCTTCAACGAAAGCTCTTATGTCTAAATAATGGCATTTGTTTATATAAATTCCAACTTTAGCACTTTTAAATTTTGTTGGTTTTAAGATGCTATAAGCTAGTCCCGCAGCCTGTCGGATATCTTCAAGATCCAAGCTTTCACATCCAACATATACATTTGAAGAGCCTGAGATCAAAATACCATCTTCATTAGATCCTTTAAAATTCATATCTTTGAGAATTTTTTTATCCTCTAATTTACTCAAATCCTTTTTCAAAACTAAAACTATGCTTGCATCTGCTTTAGTTTGATCTAGGGATTTATTTGTCGCTATGTATTTCATTTTTTTCCTTTTTTTTCAATATATTTGTTTCAACTTTTCTAAAAAACATCAGTATAGACCCAGCGAAGATAAGGGCAACCGGAATAGCAAAATACCAATGCTCCTTTGCAATCTCAAGCAAGGTTAGTATCTCTTCACCCAAATACCAAGCTGGTATAATGGTAATCGCCGCCCAAGCCCAAGCACTAAGTAAGTTTATAAAGGCAAACTTTTTTGCATCGTATCTAGTTATGCCTATGGACATGGGGATGACGGTTCTTAGCCCGTACATATAGCGTTGCATGAAGATGATGGGCCAGCCATGTTTTTTTAGCAAAATGTGTGCGATGGCAAACTTTCTTCTTTGTTTTTTGAGTTTTTTGTAGATGTATTTTTTATTGTGGCGACCAATGTAAAAATAGATCTGATCCCCCACAAATCCCCCAAGTCCAGCCACAAAAATCGCCAAAGGCAAGTTCATACTTCCCGTATGGGATAAAATTCCAGCCATGATAAGAGCCATTTCGCCCTCTAGGATACACCATAAAAATAAGATGATATATCCATATTCTTTGAGCAAATAGGTAAATTTATTTTCCAGTCCATGCACGGGAGCTTGGTAGAGTTTGTAGCTTATGTATGCTATGACTATGAGGGCAAGAAAGAGAACTATCTTGCCACTATTTGCCTTGAGTGAATTTAATTTTTCTTGTTTTTTCAATACTTTTTCCTAATCTATACTTCTAAAACCGAGTAAACATTTGTAAGTTTTTCTATATCCTTTGCCCCTTGTAAGGCTAAAAGGTTGATGATGAAACATGCCCCAATGCAGTTTCCGCCTATCTTGTTTATAAGGCTAACTGAAGCCTTTGCTGTTCCGCCTGTGGCTATAAGATCGTCTATGAGGAGGACATTTTTTCTTTCCTTTGATTTTAGGGCGTCGATGTGGATCTCAACCTCATCAAAGCCGTATTCTAAGGAGTATTTTTCGCTAACCGTGGTAAAGGGAAGTTTGCCAGGTTTTCTGATGGGCACAAAAGGAAGTTCAAGCATAACAGATAAGGCTGAGCCAAAGATAAACCCCCTGCTTTCAATCCCCGCTATGAAATCTATATCCTTATCTTTGTAAAAATCAGCTAGATGCTCCATGAGAAAATTAAACTGCTTTGCGTCATTTAAAAGGGTTGTAATATCCTTAAATAAAATCCCTGGTTTTGGATAATCTGGTATATCCCTTATGCTAGCTAGAAGGCTTTGTTTTTGGGCTTTTGATAATGTTTTCATGGGCTTTCCTATTTGAATATTTTATATTTAATATACATGAAAAAGGCAACAAAAAATGCAAAAACGATGTAAGTGCCTATCATGATATTTTCTCCAACTTGTGGGTTAAATGATGGGTTAAAAGCTCTTTATGGAGGGTGTCTATGGTTTCAAGCGAGCGTTCCAACTGGCTTTTGTATTTTGCTATAATTTTTTGGGCATCTAGGGCTGCTTTTTTAAATTTTTCCGTGTTTTGTTTTTCTTTTTTAAGCGATGATTGATAGCTAAAAATAGCAATTATCAAAAAAATACATATTAAAACTAAAATTCCAAGTGATATTTGATACGTAAGCATTATCTCTCCTCTATCTTTTTTACTCTTCCCCCATGTCTGCCGCCCTCAAAAGGTGTTTTTATGAAGGTTTTTATCATATCTTCTACTACCCCTAAGCCCACAACCCTTTCCCCAAAGGCTAAGATATTTGCATCATTGTGAGCCCTTGCCATGGTTGCTGTGTAGGTATCGTGGCAAAGGGCAGCTCGTATGCCTTTGTGTTTATTTGCCGATAAACTAATGCCTATGCCAGTTCCGCAAATAACTATACCAAAACTTCCCTTATCGCTTAAAACAGCCTTTGCTACCTTGTGTCCAAAATCAGGATAATCAACCCTTTCATTTGAATAGCACCCCAAATCTTCCACCTCGCAACCTAGATCTTCTAAGATGTCTATAACCTTATCTTTTATATTAAATCCAGCATGGTCTGTGCCTATGTAAAATTTCAATTTTATCCTTTGTTAATTTTTGCCATTATATCACATCAATAGTAAATGCATAATGTAGTTTATCGGTGCAAAAATATAATCTGATACTGGTGTTGCTATGATGAGAATTAGTATAATCATTCCATATTTTGAAAGTAAAAATAACCTTTGTGTGAATTTTTCAAATCCCATCCATGCAAGTAAAAATCCTAGGGCATTAAATCCATCTAGTGGAGGTATGGGAAGGAGGTTAAAAAACCCTAAAACTACGTTTATACTAATGCAATAAAATAAAAAAAGCACTAAAAAATCATCTGGAGAAAGGGGTATTACATGTAAAAGTATGGCAGATACAATGGCTAGGAAAAAGTTATAAAAAATTCCAGCCAAGCTAACCGCTATTGCCCCAAAATATCCCCCATTTGCTATGACCGTTGGCATATAAACAGGTACTGGTTTTGCCCATCCAAATAAAAATCCAGCTTTTGATATGTAAAGTAAGGCTGGAACTATTATACTTCCAACCAAATCCACGTGTCTGATTGGGTTTGGGCTAAGTCGATTTTGACTTTTTGCTGTGCTATCACCATATAAATACGCCACAAGTCCATGCATAATCTCATGACCAACTATGGCTATGATAAGGGCTAAGATCATGGCTAAGGTTTGTGTGATATCTATATTTTGCAAAAAATCCATTTATTTGCCGTTTATGAAATTTTTATCGCTTTGGATGGTTGAGATAAAGCGTCCTATCCTCTCCCATCTTATGCGGTATTTATTTTTGTCATTTGGTTCATTTTCCCCGCTATTCCAACTAAAATAGATAAACCAAGGCTTACCAACTATAAGCGAATAGGGCACACTTCCCCAAAATCTACTATCATTTGAATGATCTCGATTGTCTCCCATCATAAAGTATTCATTTCTTGGCACCTTTATGTAGTAGGCATTGAAGTTAAGCTGGGGATTTTGCTTGGGTAACTCTTCTACAAATGCTGCTTGCATGGCAAGTTTATTTGTCATCAAGTATAAAGCCATTTGCTCAAAGAGATTTTCATTTTTATCATAGTGTATGCCTGGATATTTTTCCATATAAGGGTTTTTTACCCAAAGTTTTCCATTTAAAGTGTGAATTTTCTCCTTTGGATAATGTTTTTTTATGTATTCATCACCCTCATTTAGATGCAAGAAAAAGGCTTTTTCTGTGTAGATTATCTCATCTCCTCCCACAGCCACACAACGCTTTACGTAGTGGATTTTATGATCTTTAGGATAGCGAAAAACTACTATATCTTCCCTTTTTGGCCCATCGGCATCTAGGAGGTGTCCATTGCCTTTAAAATCTGGCAAAACAGGAATTTCTAGCCAAGGCAAGTGGGGAACGGGAACGCCGTATGAGAATTTTTTAACAAAAAGGTGGTCGCCGATTAGGAGGGTATTTTTCATGGAGCCACTAGGAATTACGAAAGCTTGGGCTATGAAAAATATCACAAATAAAACGATTATGATAGTTCCAGTCCAAGTGTTGGAAAAATGATATAATTTTTTAAATTTTGTTTTCAATTTATTTTGCCTTTTTTGCTGATTTTATGGTGTTTGATAAAAGCATGGCGATAGTCATGGGTCCAACTCCGCCAGGAACAGGGGTTATAAGAGAGCATTTTTTGCTAACTTCCTCAAAATCCACATCTCCCACTAAGCTTCCGCTTTCAAGACGATTTATGCCCACATCAACTACAATTGCCCCCTGTTTTACCATGTTAGCTTTTAGTAGATTTGGTTTGCCAACTCCAACTATGATAAGATCGGCATTTTTGGTAAAAAACTCTAAATTTTTTGTTTTAGAATGGGTGCATGTTACGGTTGCTCTTTTGTTTAGTAAAAGGTTTATCATGGGCTTTCCGACTATGTTGCTAGCCCCTATGACACAAGCGTGCAAACCGGTTACATTTATGTTGTAGTGCTCAAGCAATTTCATAATGCCCAAAGGCGTACAAGCCACGAAAGAATCCCTATCTTGGTTAAGATGTCCCACGTTTATGGCATGAAATCCATCCACATCCTTTTGGGGATTTATGGCTTCGAGGATTTTATTTGTATCAAAATGTTTTGGAAGTGGGAGTTGAACTAAGATGCCGTGTATTTTGTCATCATCGTTAAGCTCATCGATGATTTTTAGTAATTTTTCTTCATTGGTTTGTGCTGGTAGGTGGATTTTTTTTGAATGTATTCCGATCCTTTGGCAAGCCTTATCTTTCATATTTACATAGGTTGCACTTGCTGGATCATCTCCAACCAAAACCACTGCTAAGCCTGGATGAATGCCTTGTTTTTTTAGATCTTCGCATTGATTTTTTAAGTTCTCTTTTATATTGTCTGAAAATTTTTTCCCATCAATAAGCGTCATTTTCCCTCTTTTTTATTAGCTATTAATTTGCTCTAGGGTATGATACCCATATTTATATTAAATTTTAATTCAACTAGGAAGAAAATGCCTTTAATTTTGATCTTTATTTTTGTTTTTTCTAACGGATTTAGCGATGATTTTATAACCCATTTTGAGTATGGTCAAATGCTATACCAAAACCCAAGGGGGATAGGGTGCCATGAGTGCCATGGCTTAAAAGGAAAGGGTAAACCTATAGTAACTTATAAGGAAAATGGCAAAACAAAAAAGATTTTGGCACCAGAGATATATAGCTTGCCTAAGAAGAGATTTTTTGAAGCTTTGTATGATAAAAAAGCTAAGCTTATGCCCAAGTATTTTTTAACAAAGGATGAGGTTCAAAGTTTGTATGATTATTTGAGGGCGGTAAATGTGAGAGCAGATTAGTCAAGTGAGGAAAATATGATACATGAAAATAGTATAAAAGCCTTTGATGAGGCAAAAAAAGTTATCCCAGGAGGGGTTAATTCTCCTGTTCGTGCCTTTAGTAGTGTTGGTGGAACTCCTCCTTTTATAAAAAGGGGAGAGGGAGCTTATATTTACGATATAGATGGCAATAAATATATAGATTTTGTGCAAAGTTGGGGACCTCTTATCTTTGGGCATTGTGATAAGGATGTAGAAAAAGCCGTTCTAGATGCTATCAAAAATGGTTTAAGCTTTGGGGCTCCAACTGAGGTTGAGACAAGGTTGGCTAGGACGATTTGCTCTTTGTTTGAAAATATAGATGAGCTTAGATTTGTAAGTAGCGGAACTGAAGCAACCATGAGTGCCATAAGACTTGCCAGAGGTGTTATTAAAAGGGACGATTTAATTAAATTTGAGGGTTGCTACCATGGTCATAGTGATAGCCTTTTAGTTCAAGCTGGAAGTGGGGCTGCCACCTTTGGAAACCCAAGTAGTCCAGGGGTTCCAAAAGATTTCACAAAACATACCTTTGTTGCAAAATACAATGACATAAAAAGTGTTAAAAAATGCTTCGAACAAAGTGGGGGCATAGCTTGTGTGATCATAGAGCCAATAGCTGGAAATATGGGACTTATCCCTGCAGATGAGCACTTTTTACATGAACTTAAATCTTTGTGCCAAAAGCATGGGGCTTTGTTGATATTTGATGAGGTTATGAGTGGATTTAGGGCAGGATTGAGGGGTTCCATGTCCCATACAAAGGTAGTGCCCGATATGATTACTTTTGGAAAAGTGATCGGAGGAGGTATGCCTGTTGGTGCCTTTGGTGCAAGTAAAAATATCATGGATCACCTTTCCCCAAATGGAGCCATATATCAAGCAGGAACCCTTAGTGGAAATCCAGTGGCTATGAGTGCGGGGCTTGCATCTTTGGAGAAGATTTTGAATGATGAAAGATTGTATGATAGGCTAGAGTCTTTGGCGCTTCGTTTAATAAGTGGCTTGAAAAAATCTGCTAGTAAGTACGATATACCCTTGCAAGTTTGTTTTAGGGGTAGCATGTTTGGATTTTTCTTTAATGAAGATGAGGTTAGAAATTTTGAAGATGCTAAGAGATCTGATCTGGAAATGTTTGCTCTTTTTCATAGGGAAATGCTAGATAGGGGTGTTTATCTTGCTTGTAGTCAGTTTGAAACTGGATTTATAAGCGATGCCATGGATGAGAAAATCATAGATGAAGTTATAAAAAAATTTGATGAGGTGTTTAAGAAATTATGAGTAAAGAGAAATCAAAACCAAAAAAGATTATTGAGGGTGCCGAGCAGTTAAGTCTTGGTATCTCAATAGTAGTTGCCGTTCTTTTAGGCGTTGGCATAGGGCTTTTGCTAAAAAGTTGGACAGGATATACATGGACTTTATGGCTAGGAGTTGCTTGGGGAGTTGGGGGAGCCATTTTGAATGTTTATAAGGCTTACAAAAAACAAAAGGCCTCCCTAGATGAGCTAAAGGATAGATACAAGGACTATAAGCCAAAGTATGATGAGGATGAGGATTGATAAAGGGGTTTATATTTTTATGTATAATCTTTGATATATTTTTGATAGGTATTTCATTATATAAGGGTGGCTTTTGGATCATAAACACTCAAATCGCCTTTATCGCTTCTATGCTTATAGTGCTTTCTTCCTTTTATAGCTACAAAAAAATGATAGATGCAAAATCCTCTTTATTTGACAAGGATGATTTTGACGAAGAAAAAGAAGACAAAGAGATCATAAAAACAACAAGAAAAACCGCCCACACCCTAAGAGCTTCCCTTTCCCCACTCCGCATCTTATCTTATCTAGTTTTGATCTTGGGCTTTCTATGGCTAAATCGCCAAGGATGGCTTGAGGTAATGCCCTTTTTATTGGGCTTAGCAGTTGTACCTTTAGGAAGTTTGGTTTTGGGATTTAGGGGGGTTTTGTTAAGAATAGATAAAACATAGGTGTATTGTTGAGAAATATGTCTTCACGAATAGATGTAAATAAAGTCTCTAGCCGCCATTAAAGGTATTTAAAAAAATCTATTGAGGAAGATTAGGTTTACTTTTTTATCATGGGTATTGTAGATCTAATTTTGAAGATATTTAACAGATTGATAAGTTATTTTCTTGCCAAAAAAGTAGTAAAATTTCCCCATTTGATAAGTGTTTGAATTTCTTTAAAGCCTGCATCTAGTATCATTTTTTTGTTTTCTTTTTCGGTGTAGGGTACTAGCACGTTTTCTAGGGCTTCTCGTTTTTGGGAGATTTCAAAGTCGCTGTAGCCTTGGGTTTTTTTGAAATCTAAGTATAGATCTATCATGATTTTGTGTAGGGTTTTGTCTTCGTAAATAATTTTTTCGCTAAAGATGAAATATCCCTCATTTTCCAATGCTTGATGGATATTTTTTACCAAAATATCTCGCTGTAAGGGGCGAATGAATTGGAGCATGTAGTTTGCTATTAAGGCGTTGCATCTAGGGATTTTTAGGTTTAAAATGTCGGCGTTTTGCAAGCTTATATTTGCCCCATAAGCACTTATTTTTTTTCTTGCCATTTCAAGCATTGGTTCACTATTGTCAAAGCCAAAAAGGGTTAGGTTTGGATTTTTTTTGTGCAGGGATAGTAGGGTATTTGCGGTTGAGCATCCTAGATCTACAACCTTAGCTTCGCTTGGGTATAGTTTTACTATTAGGCTTGTTATGAGATCAAGGCTTTTATTATATAGGGGGATGGAGCGATGGAGCATATCATCAAAAACACTCGCTACGGAGGCGTCAAATTCAAATTGTTTTTTGTTTGCTTTGCTGAAAATTTTATCCATTTTATCTCGATTTGCCCTCAAATTCTATTTTACATGCAATTAAGGATTGTTTAGCTTTTTTGATATCTTTTTGGATTTGCTTTTTAAGCTTATCTAGATCATCAAATTTCTCATTTTCCCTCAAATACGCCACAAAACTAAGCTTAACCCATCTAGGTTGCTCTATGTTTGTTGCATCTAATATATGGGTTTCTATGGAAAATTTTTTATCGGTGCTATGTCTTGTTCCCACAAAAGAAACCGAATCATAAACTTTATCGCCTATCATAGTTCTTGTGGCGTAAACTCCATTTTTGGGTATTAGGAAGTTTAAAATATGTAGATTTAGAGTTGGATAAAGCCTTTTTTTGCCCAAGCCTTGACCTTTTATAACATCGCCTGTGATGGTATATTCTCGGCCTAGGAGTCTATTTGCATCTACTATGTGTCCGTCTTTGATTTTTTGGCGTATGATGGAAGAATGTACGGAAATTCCGTCATAAAAATATTCATCTATTATCTCAACATCCCCATCAAATAAGTTTTTTAGATCCCTTGCTTCATGGGATTTTGCCTTGCCAAAGGTAAAATCATATCCGACTACTATTTTTTGCAAATTTGGAAAATCTTTTTTTAAAAGGCTTATAAATTCTTCACCATATAAATGCTTTATCTTGCTAAAATGATAAAACATACAAGGGTATTTTGAGTATTCGCTCCTTTTTGCCATGGGTGTGAGATTTGCATCTTCTTTATCGATAACCACCAAAGCTCCATTTTTGCCGAGTTTTTTTATAAGCTCCCTATGTCCTCTGTGTATGCCATCAAAGCCCCCGATAGCTATGGTGTTGATCTTATCTTTTTGCAAAAGCATAAAAACTCTCCAAATTTCCCTGTTTTCCCTTGAATTTAGAGGGTTTTTTGCTTAACAATTTCCAGCCTTTTTGTGTGGCAATTTTTTCAAAATCTTCCCTTGCTTTTTGTATGGCCCTCTTATCACAAACAACACCTTTTTTATCCCTTTTAGCCTCTTTTCCCACTTCAAATTGGGGTTTGAAAAGTATAATTATTTCGTCATTTGCAAGCTTATCTATACTATCAACTACATCCTTAAAAGCTATAAATGAAACATCACATGTTATAAGATCAAACCTATCCTTGCTGGTAAAATCTCGTATATCGGTTTGCTCATGAAGTTCAATTTTTTCGTCATCTCTTAGGTTTGCATGCAACTGTCCGCTACCCACATCCACAGCCACAACTTTTTTTGCACCATTTTCTAGCAAAACCTGCACAAAACCACCCGTGCTACTGCCAATATCAAGGCAGATTTTGTTTTTTACACTCAAATGAAATTCACCCAAAAACCCAGCCAATTTTTCCCCTGCACGGCTTACATATCGG
>PDWI01000718.1_pt1 | contig 53469 bp, 41 predicted proteins | sample 1430891 | NCBI WGS metagenome assembly PDWI01 (sample SAMN01162508, study PRJNA174530) | Oral metagenome, whole genome shotgun sequencing project. | biome: Marine environment; feature: Marine mammal; material: Swab sample of the gingival sulcus; isolation source: swab sample of gingival sulcus... | reverse complement strand
GCCACCCACTTAGGTGTCGACTCAGCGGCGTTAGAGACCATCATCCCGGGGCACAGCTACTCTCCTCTGGGTATTTTTTAACCCCAAAAGTGTCTTTAATACAAGCCATCCCGATGGAACTTGTCGGGATGGCCCTGACACACTGTTCCAAAATCACCGGGATGCCTGATGCAGGCATCCCGTTTTTACAGGAATACCCTGGAAAACGGCATTGTGGTCTGCAATAGCTTTTCATGAGATACCGGTTTTTCTCGATTTCCCCCAAATTGCATGGCTTACAGCCAGGCTGAAAAGCCTACTCGGTTGATTATGTCCGCGTATTGTGGTTAGATGAAAATAAAATAGGAGTTGATGAGGAATAACCTATGACAAAACAAGAATTGCGGCCTCAAGCACTTGAAGCGGTGGATACCCTGCTTCGATATATTGGAGAAAATCCCGAGCGAGAGGGGTTAATTGAAACCCCGGAACGTGTCATCAAAAGCTATGATGAAATTTTTGGCGGCTATAAAATGGAACCCTCCAGGATTTTAAAAACCTTTCGGGATGGCAGTGAATCGGTTGATGAAATGGTGATCCAGAGGAATATTCACTTCTTTTCCATGTGTGAACACCACATGATTCCGTTTTTTGGCGTGGCTCATGTCGCTTATGTGCCAGAAAAGGAAATCGTGGGATTATCCAAGCTGGCTCGTCTGGTAGAAGTGTATGCGAGGAGACTTCAGGTGCAGGAAAGAATGACAACCCAGATTACCCAAGCCCTTATGACTCACCTTAAACCCAAAGGTGCGGCCTGTGTTATCCAGGCGACCCATCTATGTATGGTTCAAAGAGGGATAAAAAAGCATCAAAGTGATACCATCACCTCTTCGCTGGAGGGCGTGTTCAGGTCTGGTAAAACGCGTTCTGAGTACCTTAATTTAATAGGTTTGAACTTCGTCAATCCGATTTCCTGAGCCTCCCTTTATCATGCCAATTTCAAAACTTCTGAGGCCTGTTGGATGGTAGTCATCAAACTCAAACAAATCAAAACTTGCCTCAACATTATAAAGGGACTATAATTTGTTTCGCACTTGTGTGCAGGGCCCATAGCTCAGTTGGTTAGAGCGCCCGGCTCATAACCGGATGGTCCCAGGTTCGAGTCCTGGTGGGCCCACCAAGCAGGGTGTCGTGTGGATAACTTAAACTCAAGTCATCTGTTTTGTTAAATTGGCATCTTGCAAGGATCATGCGTTGTCCCTCTTTGATTTCTACAATACACTGGTTCGCTCAACCCCGGCTAACAAGGCGGGGAAGGGTAGCAGTAAAATAGTCAAATGGCAGGGGTAGCCAGAGTAATTAAGAATTGGAAACGGGGTTTTAAACCTCGTTTTTTCATTTGGAGGATGAATTGAAAAAAGCGATCTCCGCACTTAAAGATTATCAGGTTACATTAACGAGAATTTCTGCACTAGAAAAAGAGCTTTCACTTATTCCACCGGAGATAAAGAAACTGGAAACAGATTGGAAAAAGCAGTCCTCTCAAGTTGAACAATACAAGGAAGAACTGGAAGAGCTCAAGAAGAACAAGCGTCAGGATGAGCTTGATCTTCAAACGGAGGAAGAAAAACACAAAAAGTTTGAAAGCGACCTGTCAGAAGTTACCAACGATAAAGAATACAACGCCGTATTGAGAGAAATCGATATGGCAAAAAAAGAGATGGGTCGATACAAAGAACAAATTAAAACAGCTGGTGAGTCCATGAAGGACCTTGAAGCAAAAATAGAGGAAGGTACTATTTTAGCGGCGGAATCAAAGAAGCAATTTGAAAAAGAGTTGTCTGATTACCGCAAGAGTCAGGACAAATTGAGCAGTGAGTTGAAGTCGCTCAAGTCAGAAGCAAACATCGTCATGGAAGGTATTCCCAAGGGCCTGCTGTCAAAGTTCAATCGCATTGCAGAAAGAAGAAACGGTGTTGGTCTGGCTTTTTGTCAGGACTCCATTTGTAAATCCTGCAATGTGCGCGTTCGACATCACATTGTTGAGCAATTGAAAATGCACGATAAAGCATTGCAGTGCGAAAGCTGCAGACGCATTTTATACTATCTGGAACCCAATCAGGAGACAAAGGGCTGAGTTATTGAAAAGAGTTCGTGTTAGTGTGAGTTGAAATGGGACAATCAGTTAATATAAAAACCAATTGGGAAAATTTTGAGAAGGACATGAATGAGTGTCTTCGTGTTAATTTACGGAATCACTCCAATTGTCAGTGTATCGTTGTTTCAAAAAGGCATCCGCTTTCTGTTGTGATGGATGCTTACAAATTGGGTATCAGACACTTCGGAGAGAGTCAGGTCCAGGAAGGTACTGTCAAGGTGAAGGCTTCTCCTGAGGATACGGTTTGGCATTTCATCGGTCATTTGCAAAAAAATAAAGTTCGCAAAGCAGTACAGTATTTTGACTACATCCACAGTATTGACAGTTTGGAATTACTGGACCGCGTTGTTAAAATAGCTGAACAGGAAAAAGTTTCGACAAAAGTCTTCTTGCAGGTCAATCTGCTTCGCATTCCCGGTCGATTTGGTTTCTACCCCGAAGACTTACCCATGATTATCGAGAACCGCAACGACTGCAAAAAGACAGAAGTCATAGGACTGATGGGCATGAAACCGCTTGAATCAGAGTTAACCAACAGAGCTTATTTTGAGCTGCTGAGAGACACACGCGATGAGTTGAAGAACGCTTTTCCCGACTGGCCCGGTATGATCAGTGCCGGGATGAGTGGAGACTTTGAAGATGCCATCGCCATGGGCAGTAATTTCCTCAGAATTGGGACGAGGATACTCGGGACAAGGGACTGATGCTGGTTTTCAAGTATTATCTCTATCATATGTTTTCCACACTCATTTGGTTTTACATTATCGGTTTATGGATCTATATCATCGCGTCCTATATCCAGTTCGACAGGAATGTCAGGTGGTTTCGCTTTTTAGAAGCACTCATGGCGCCACCGTTGAGATGGGTCCGGAAGTTGACTGGTGGTCGCACCCAATTCGGCATGATTGACTTTTCACCTATGGTTCTGGTTTTGGTTCTTCCCTTTCTTTTGACGATTCTCAGCTGGCTGCTTGGAATTCGCTGATTGATCATCACAGCAAGGTGTGCCGTGCCAATCGACCTTGAAGAAAATATCAGTTGCACTTTCCACGCTTGAATGCCCGGGTTAATTGAGCTATGGTCGTTATGAAAAATAAAATGCAACGAGGATAATATGAGTGAAAATGCAGTAGATTTCCTGGTAAAGAATCTTGGTAAACGTGAATTTTCAGCGTTTGATTTACCTGGATTGACGAAAATGGGTATCAGCCATTTTTTTGTGGACGACAAGGATCGAATCCCCTTGAATTTTTCCTTCCTTGAAGGTCAGGATTTCGATCAGGAACTGGCCTTTGAGCGGGCTGGCGCAAGAGAAAAGCTCTATTTCAACGCATCTAAAACCAAAGCGGGCATTGTAACCTGTGGCGGTATTTGCCCTGGAATTAACGATGTTATTCGAGCTTTGGTCATGAACTTGTACCACCTCTATGGTGTGAAGAGTATTACCGGATTTCAATACGGTTACGCTGGGCTCAACCCCGCAAACGGTCTTTATCCTATTATGCTGGAACCCTCTATCGTAAAGGATATTCACACCACTGGCGGGAGCATGCTTGGAAGCAGTCGCGGTGCTGTTGACCCGGATATTATGGTTGAAACCCTGAGACGCTTGCGTATTAATATCCTGTTTACCATTGGCGGTGACGGCACTCAAACCGGAGCTCATCTCATTTACGAAGCAGCCCAGAAGAAAGGCTACAAATTGAGCGTGATCGGTGTGCCCAAGACCATCGATAACGATATCAATTACGTACACAAAACATTTGGGCTCGATACAGCTGTTGAAGTGGGCCGCAATGCTCTTGATTGCGCACACACAGAAGCGAGAGGTGCCATGAACGGAATCGGACTGGTTAAAGTAATGGGCAGGGACTCCGGTTACATTGCCGCTCTTTCCGCTTTGGCATCCTTTAATGTCAACTACGTCCTGGTGCCGGAAGTGCCTTTCGACCTTGAAGGTGAGGGGGCTCTGCTGGAACATTTAGAAAACCGACTGCGCAATCGGGGACACGCGGTCATCGTGGTGGCAGAAGGTGCCGGTATGCATCTCATAGAGGATAGAAACACCAGGTTGAAGAAAGATAAAAGCGGCAACATTCTTCACAGCGATATTGGCGTGTATTTGAAGGAGCGTATCAAGGATTATTTCTCTCAACGTGAAATGGAACACACCGTCAAGTACATTGATCCCAGTTACACGCTGAGAAGCATTCCCGCCAATGCCAATGACAGCATTTTTGCGGGTACCCTAGCCCATAACGCCGTTCACGCTGCCATGGCAGGCAAGACCGACATCATTGTGGGCTCCTGGTACAATCGATTTGTGCATGTTCCCATTCCTCTGGCCATTAAAGAACGAAAGAAAATCGATCCCAATGGTGTCTTGTGGATGAATGTGCTGCAGGCTACCGGCATGCCTTCCAATTTAGTTGCCAAATAACACATGCTCTTCCACTTTTGTACCTATGGATTTTTAAAAAATCAACGGTACTTTGAGCCTTTCATCTACCTGGCCTTTCTGGATAAGGGATTGAACTTTTTTCAGATTGGTTTGTTGATTGGATTCAAGGAAGTGACGCTCAATACACTGGAGGTGTTTTCCGGGATTCTGGCCGATGTTTTTTCCAGAAGAAAACTCATTCAACTCTCTTTCCTGTCCTATGCCGTCAGCTTTGCCGTACTGGCTTTTGTTCATCACGTCTTCCTGCTCTCATTTGCCATGATACTGTATGCCATCGGCGATTCCTTTCGAACCGGCACCCATAAGGCCATGATCTTCAAGTGGCTTCAGTTAAACGGGAAAACAGATCAGAAAACAAAGGTTTACGGTTATACCAGATCCTGGAGTAAATTGGGTTCGGCTGTTTCCGTTATCCTTGCAAGCGGTCTTTTGCTTTACTTTGACAGCTATGAGCCCGTATTTTACTTCTCAATAATTCCCTGCCTGTTGGGTATTGCCAATATCTGCTTTTATCCGGAAAGTCTGGAAGAATACAAGACTCCATCGCAGCGACCGTCCATCGGGCAACACATTTCAAATACCTGGAACATAATGCGTGAGAGACCGGTACTCCGCAGGCTGCTGGTGGAGGCAGCCGGCTTCGAGGGCGTGTTTCTAACCATTAAAGATTACCTCCAGCCGCTTCTGAAAACGGCTGCTGTCTTGTGGCTGACCGGATGGTTGGCTCTGCCAATCAGTGATACGCGTGCCGCAACCCTGCTTGTCGGTCCCGTTTACTTTGTCTTGTTCATCGGTTCAGCCGTTGCCAGCCGCCTGACCCATGTCTTTGTCAGGCAGTACGGCAATGAAGAGAAAGCCAGTCGCGCTCTTTGGGTTATGGCAGTCTGGATTTACGCGGGCATGCTGTTTGGCTTTATCTATTTACCGATGATGGCGCTTTCTCTTTTTGTGTTTCTGCACATCCTGCTGAATCTATGGCGGCCTACCATCGTCAGCCGATTCGATGATTACGGGGCCTCAACGCAGGGTGCGACCTTGCTTTCCATGGAGAGTCAGGCGCGGCGGTTCACCGTCATGCTTATGGCCCCGATTTTAGGCTGGATTATCGACTTTTCAGGTGGGAAGGACAACATGCACGCGCTTTGGCCTTTGGCCCTGTTCGGTCTTGTAGTTTGTATGATATTTGTACTCTCAACAAGGGAGCTCGATCAGGCGGAACCTCAAATCGATTTAAACCATGAAAATGTAAAACACCGTGTTGAATTGCCTTCTGGTGATTCGAGAAAGCCCTGAGCGCCAGTTAACAATAAGCTACAAATGTCACAAAATAATAAAATGCGACTGTCCTGGGATTTTTAAAATAGTTTTGTTAGAAATCTTTTGTTTTTCTTGTTATAGTAGGTCTTCAACATGGGGGTTCTTTTTTTTAAGATGTACAGGAATATATATGAATAATCGGATGAGCATACTCAAGTGGTTTGTTATTTTATTGTTTTGCTTTCCAGTGCTTGCACAAGAAGATCAGTGGTTGAAGACGCGAAGTGAACAAATATATGAATTCAAGGGTGCTAAGAGTATCCGGGTCGTCAACTCTTATGGAGATATTCGAGTTAAGAAAGCACCGTTTAAAGATCGTTTTTTGTTAATCGGTAACGTACAACAGAAGAAAGAGGACACCTTTAAACTCAAGTACGATCCCGTTTTAAAAGGTGAGGAAGTGCTTGTGAACGTCACTCTTTTTTCACAAACTGAAGATAAAAAAGAAGACACGTTGCCGCGCAGAGTTGATCTCTCTATTTTGGTTCCTGTTGAGTGGGAATGTGAATTTGAAACACAATCTGGAAAAATTGATGCGAGAGACATGATTGCCAGTGTCAAAGCGAGCTCTTTTTCAGGCCGCATCTACATACGTACAGCGGGAGTCGCCAAATGCATCAATCGCCAGGGGGAAACGGTTGTCTATTTAACCGATCAAAAAGCCTTGTCCAGTTCATTTGAGAGCATCACAGGTGATATAGAAGTTGGTTTATCCAGCAAAAGTGACTGCCAGATTACAGCCAGTACCACAGGACAAATCAGCAGTGACTTCAGCATGACCATTGATAGGCAGCCGGGTAGTACAATAAAACACATGAAAATTTTGATGGGCAAAGAAACAGCCCAACTCGCCATCAAGTCGAAGCACGGCAAGGTCAAAGTCCTTCATCATGAACCGTAATGGTTCTATTTGACGTATTCAGTAACGCGATGAAGATTGTAAAAATTAACCACAAATTTGGAGAAATTATCAAAAGAAAAAGGAGTACCCATGAGATTCTCATTGATAAAACAGAAGTCAGGAAAGCGTCATGGTCTGGCACATTGCTTTGTGCTGATGGCATGCCTTCTTGGCAGCGGCTTATTTGCCCAGTCAACCACCTACGTATCCGATCCTGTCTATCCTGAGATTATTGACATTGACCTCAGGACACTGAATCGTGCGCCTGCCTGGAAACCGGGGGACCCCATTAAGGAGATCCCCAAACTTCGTTTTGGGAAGGACATCGACTACCAGGAACCCGTCAACACAAAGGATCCACTTGTAGACAAACAGTTTACACATGGATCCAGCTCGGCTGGCCGTGCTTTCGGTACACCGCAACTCAATATGGATGGTCAGGGCTATACCGGTGCCCACCCTCCTGATACCGTGGGAGATGTAGGAACACAGTACTACATTCAGTCCATCAACGCCGGTGGGGGAGCTGTTTATACGATTTATAACAAGTCGGACGGTTCCGTTGCAGCCGGTCCCTTTACCATGGATGATCTTGGCTCTGGGGCCTGTGGAAATGGTTTGGGTGATCCCATCATTTTATACGACTGGATGGCTGATCGCTGGTTCATCAGTGAGTTTTCCACACAAACTGGCGAGTCTCTTTGTATCTACATTTCACAGACAAACGACCCCATAACAGGCGGATGGTTTGCCTACTCTTTCCTCAACCCCAATGGCTTCCCAGATTATCCCAAATATGCTGTTTGGCCTGACGGTTACTACGTGACCACCAACCACCGCGGTCCCAACACCTGTTCTGTTTTTGAAAGAGATAAAATGCTGCTTGGTCAAGCTGCTACATTCCAGAGTCGCACCGATATTCCCGACCTTGCCGGATTTGGCTTTCAAGCGTCCACACCAGCGGATTTGGATGGCTTTACAGCCCCTCCTTCCGGTTCCCCTGCTTACATCATGCGCCACCGCGATGATGAAGTACACAACGCTGGCAACAACGATCCCAATCAGGATTTCATAGAGCTGTGGGCTTACCAGACCGACTGGAATACACCTGCCAATACGTCCTTGACCAAATTGCTGGATATTCCCGTGGCAGAATTCGACTCCTCTCTCTGTGGCCTGTCTAATTTTTACTGTTTCCCTCAATCGGGTTCTACGACCACACTGGATCCCCTGCGGGAAGTCATCATGTGGCGGCTTGTGTATCGCAATTTTGGAACCCACGAGGCTCTGGTCGGGAACTATGTTGTCGATATCGATGGCAACGATACAGGTGGTATCCGCTGGTTCGAACTCCGTAAAACCGGATCAGGTGCCTGGTCGCTTTACCAGGAAGGTACGCACGCTCCTGACGATGGTAAAAGTCGCTGGATGGGTGCCATTGGCATGGATGGCAAGGGCAACATTGCTCTCGGGTACAATGTCTCCAGTTCATCTACCTATCCCAGTCTTGCCTATGCAGGACGCTTGAATACAGACCCCCTGGGTACCCTGCCCCAAGCGGATGCAACTGGCGAGTATACCATCGTTGAAGGTACTTCACCTAATAGCAGCTACCGATATGGCGACTACAGTTCCATGAACCTGGATCCATCGGATGATTGTACGTTCTGGTTTACTGGAGAGTACAATGTAGCGTCAAGCTGGTCCACGCGAATTGCCAAGTTCACCTTTGAGTCCTGCCTGTGTACGCCTCTGGATGCACCAACTGGTGTAACCGCAACCGCGGCAGGTGACAATCAAATTGACGTATCCTGGAATGCAGTAGCCGGAGCAGAAAGTTACTCTGTTTATCGGGCCTATGGAGCCTGCCCTCCGGATAGTTGGGTTCTTTTGCAGGATGGTGTAACCGGCACTTCCTTTGCCGATACAGCAGCTTCTGGTGGTGTAACTTATTCTTATACGGTAACATCTTATGATTTAGAGGAAGATTGCGAATCAACCAAGGATGATTGTTCTTCAACTCAAACAACCGGTTCCTGTCTGCTTTTGCCTGATTTTTCAGGTTTGGCTGAAGTGGTCAACCCGCAAACGACCGACTGCTCTCTGATTTTAAACTGGAATGCTGGACAGTCTTCTTGTTCAGGAACACTTACATACAACGTTTATCGAGGTACCACTGAAGACTTCACACCCGATGCATCCTCTCTCATTGCCAGTTGTATCGATGCCACAACCTACACCGACAACGATGTCGAATCCTACCAAATGTATTACTATATCGTGCGTGCGGAAGATTCAACGGGTGATGGCTCAGGTCCTTGTAACAATGGCAACATGGAATTAAATACCGTGGTGCGGAGCGGTTCCCCTTCAGGACCCGATACCATCTTCTTTGAAGATAACCTGGAAAGTGGTGACGCGAATTGGGTCATGAATACGCTTACAGGAGATCAGACCAATCAGTGGCTTGTTAACGATGACGAACCCAACGCTTACTCTCCCACTCACGTTCTGTTCGTACCCAATGTTTACTCAACCCAGGATCAAACCGTGCAGTTGGCCAACCCGGTCAACATTCCCGCCGGTAGTCCCGCCCGTCTCAGTTTCTACAATCACTACAACACCGAATCCAATTACGATGGTGGCGTGCTTGAGTACTCCGTCAATGGCGGTACAGATTGGTATGATATTCTGGCTGGTGATGGAAACAACATTCCCGCTAATGCTGACAGATTCATTTCTGGCGAGTACAATGATTCAAGCTTGTCGGGAAGTGGGCCATTAGCCGATCGCAGTGCCTGGACAGGTGATTCCGGAGGCTTTATTGAAACAGCCGTGGATTTATCTGACTTGACAGGAGTCGATCTGTTGCTGCGTTGGAGAATGGGCAGTGATTCTAGTGCCTCTCGCACAGGTTGGTGGATAGACGATATCAAGATATTCTACGGAAATAGCTGTGAAGCCAATAGTTGCGCATCCTATGCTGTGACTGTTTCCGATGACACCATTGTTTGTACTGGCGGATCCACAGAATTGAACTGTGATGTCACCAATTCCACAGGTACGGTCACGTATCTCTGGACTCCTGCTACAGGACTTAGCAGTGCCACGGCTCAGAATCCCGTCGCTTCACCTGCTGTCACGACAACCTACACGGTTTTGGCGACAGATGACTCGAGTTGTGAGGCGTCAGGTTCCGTCACTGTAACCGTCTTTAACAACACCGGTACAGAACAGGAACACCTTCCTGAATGGTTGTCTGTCGATTCCGCTTTCGATGTCAATGGCAACGGAATTTTGGAAATCCTGGATTTGATTGACCTCATCAATAGTTGCAACATGTAATCCACTGGAGTTATTTTCCATAACTAAACGATCATCGCATTGAGATCCCGTTTATTTCATTTCCAGGGTTCTCACATTTAGAAAAGCGTGCTGCAGGTTGTACTTGCAGCGCGCTTTTTTATTTCATTTGGGAAACGGCTTGTTGTGGCACAATCCGAGGGAAATGGCGTTCGAACCCGAACAGTTACTTGTCCACGATGACCAACACAAAGAGGTATTGCATTTTCCCTTGAACTCCCGGTTCTTGAGTTGAAGAGGGGCTATGGCAATAATGCCTCATGCTCTGGAATGTCTGTTTCAAAGCGTATTCAGTTTAGTCTGTGACCTGATTCAGAATTTTCAGGGTGAACCGATACTCATTCCCAGTTTTATTTTCATGCCGGGGTGAAGCGCCTTGTCAAAGGTTATACTGTTCGGCTCAAAGAGCATGACAACGGTTGAACCCAGGTGGAAGGCCATGATTTCTTCTCCTCTATTAGCGGATATCGCGGGATCGTATCTGCGAACGCCAGGCTTTGCTTTCCGGTGGTTTGTAACCGATCCATTGGAGCCATTCCAGTCTGGATCAAACTGTGAGGAAATTCGGCCCACATTGAGTGCTCCAACGGCTACAACAGCGACCCTGGCGTTTCTGCTCTTAATGCTGCATACCAGGCGTTCATTTCGCGCGAATAAGTCTGGTATCAGTCTGACAGCGGGCTGGTTGACAGGGAAGAGTTTGCCGGGAATGTAGCTTGCCCAGTCAATCTCGCCCGAGAGGGGAGCGTGAATGCGGTGGTAATCCTTGGGGCTCAGGTAGATGGTCAGGAAAGACCCATTGAGATAGCGTCTGGCTTCTTCCTCGTCATTGATCAGGCCGTTCAAGTTATAGTAGATATCCTTTGCCTGTATCATCTGACCGTTTTTTATTGTTCCGAATTCAGCCACGGTACCATCGACAGGTGATACGAATACATCATCCAGTTCAGGCAGCGGTCTGATACCAGGTTTGAGTTTTCGGACAAAGAAGGCATTCAGGCTGGAGTAGTCAGACACACTTTTCTCTGCTTCTTTCAGATCGATGCCGACCAGGGAGGCGAACCCCCCCAGTACAGGCTTTCTCAGAATAGGTGGAAGGTGTCGGTCTGTCAGGAAGCCGATGACTCTGCTCGTGTAAAGCTGAGGCATGCGCCTGATAAGCGCCATCATGGCCCGCCATCGAAACGGAATGGGTTCGGCTTTCATGTTGATTCCAGTTGATCACCTTGAGACATGTGCTAGGGTGTTGGGCAGTCTCCGTAATGCGCCATGACTTCCATAATATCAAGAATGTCAACCCTGCCGTTTTCATTGACATCAGCTGGATGATCTAGCGCGTTCCATGCGTTTTGACATAGTTGTGCATCGGCTGCGTCAATAATTCCCGATTCATCCAGATCCCATGGACAAGGTATTTCAACAACGCAATTGTCAAGTTCACTCAAGTCAGTTTGGTAGAAATTGGAAGGGATGCCGAGGCCTTGTGACAGTCCGGCAATAAAATCGTTTGTTTCGATGAGTTCGTAGTTGATGGCGATGGTGCCATCGAAGAACAGTTCGATCTGGAATGTATTGTTCGATCCTGTCGAGTATTCATCTACTTCGTTAAAAGTGACAATAACTCGATCACTCAGTTGTTCCCAGCTAATGGTTCCTCCTGTGGTTGGGTTGAGGTCGTCAAAAAGAGCCGCAATTCGGGGAACGTCGAAGTGATACTCGATGGTTTCAGTAAAGTCCGAGTTCTCCTCTCCAAAGGTGAGGAACCCGTTGCTGCAGATATAAAACTCACTGTACTGCTCTCCGTAAAACGATACCGTTGCGCCGTTGGTAAGTGAGACAAGTTCGGTCCCATCGTCGCCGAGTGTGAGGATGGTACTGTTTGCTGGATTGTTTGGAATATTTGTCAAGGGAGTCGCAGTGCCGCAGTAATAATCAGCTGAACCGTTGGGGGTGAACTCAAGACGGGTGTAGCTTAAATCCTGCATTGTTTCAAATTGTTCTGTGAAATAAAAAGGTATGTCCAGTGTCGTGAAATAATAGCAGACACCGCCATTATCAGCTGTTGTCTGATTACCGGCCTCGTCTCTCGCGCTGACCTCGAAAAAGGTCGTTTCATCGCTTGTCAGGCCCTGAACCAGAATGGTGTGAGCGGTTTTAAGACCTGTACCCACAGCCGTTTCATTCAATGTCCCGCATGAAGACCCATAGCGAACAGTACCCGTGCACTCTTCATTGCTTTCAAAAGTTACAGTGGCACTGAAAGGGCCTATATCTGTTACCTGAATATTGGATATGACAGGGTTGGTGCAGTCAATGACAGCCGTGTCTGTCACGTTGACATTGAAGTTGCCGTTACCGTCATCGGCATCAACATAAGTGACGGTGACGGTGTCTGATTCCGCTATGAGCAGAACACCCGGTGCATCCGTGAGGCTTAAATCAATCGATCCTTCAAAACGAGAAGTATTCACTCCTGTTTCTGTGAGCAGAACGTGTTCGATTCCCGTTTCAGAATTGGAATCTATGGCTACTTGTACGGTTTCAATGGCGGAGTTGTCTGTATTCAAGCCTGCATCGAGAACCCTGATTTCCGCTGTGCTCTGGCAGCCGTACTTATCTTTATCCAAATAGACTTTGCCTGTTTCTGATACGGAATCTCCAATTCTAAGATAATAAACGTCCTGTTCTCCATTAAATGTTGCGCTATAGGCAACGTCAACACCGAGATCATCCGATATGGTTTCATAGTAATCGCCTATTTTATTTTGTTGGGGCCAACCTAAATGAGGGTCGAAAGGCTGGCTGACAGGAACGTTGGCGGACCAGGTCAAACCGCCGTCAACAGAATAGGAATAGTAGAGTTCAGATAAATAACCTCCGGGATCGTTCCGTGTATCGTTCCAGACCACATCGATCCGGCCGTTGGGTGCAACAGACATGGTTGCAAACCATTGCCAGGCGCCGTTTGAGGTGGAATCATCGTTGATACGGACAGGTGCGGACCATGTTTGTCCACCGTCTGTACTGCGGGCGAACATGGCGTCCATGGGGTCAGAGCCGGAAGGGTCAACCGAGGCGCAAAGGTAAACATTGCCTCTGGTTGGACCGTCTGAGTAATCAACACTAACGTGAACTTGTCCCAGTAAACCACCGGGATTGGGGCCTGCTGAGGCCACGGTTGTCCCGCCTAAGTTGACATCGACAGAGTAATCAAAGCCGGGAGTTACATTGGGGTCCTGGATGGTGGAAGATTTAACCAGCTGTCCGCTGTCTCCCGCTACATAAACTGCGCCGGCGGGACCAACGACCATATTTCCCCAGCGGGGACTGTCGGGCATGGCGACACAGTTGAAGTAGGAGTTGCCGCTGTCTCTTGAACCCGTAAAGTCGCCATTGCAGATACTGAATATCCGGTTCCATGCGGAATAGATATTGCCATCTCCGATTAAACCGGTTCGATCGATACACATCCACTGTTTGTCGCCGCCATGAGCGTAAACACCGTTATCCCAGGTTGCCCCTCCGTCTGATGAGCGGTACACATTGCACCAGAAGTTAAATGAGGCATCCTTGGTCAAGCTGTTGTAGTAGAAGTTACCCGCGGAATCGAAATCCAGAACGGGATCGGATCTGAAAACACCCGGCTCAATTACTCCGGGGAAAACCCAGGTGTTGCCGCCGTCTGTTGTGTAACCGTAGCCTGCCTGGCGAAAGTCGCTGGTGATGGAATCAAACTGGCGCCAGCCTATGACCTTGATGGCAGGATCCGTGGGGTCCACAGCCATGGAAGGTTCGTTAGCCGCGTCTCCAACGATGTTGTTGCCGTTGGCATCGACATTGACCTGTACACTGACATAGCCATCGCGGATGGAGCGCATGGCTGGTGATCTTAGTGTGGGTTTGTCTTTTGGGTGGACTGGAGGGTCGTTAGGTGCTTCATAGTGCGCCTCATCAGGGGCTCGCTCAGCCTGCTGGGCCTGTACCCAGGTTGCCACACTAAATAATAAGATCATTGTCATTAAATTTCGATAACTTATGAATGTCATGTTGTTCTTCCCGCCATATATAGGTTGATAGCGACTGAATAGTCTGCCACATACAAGAGCTTATTATAGATGATGACGCTGCTTTTTAACCTATCCGAATCCAAAAAAAATGAATAAAAGACCATCGCGGATCCACTTTTCGGCGATGGCGGTCTTAAGCAGATGTCAAGACGTTCAATCTGAAATACAAACCGTTGAGAACTCGTATTCTTAAGTGTGATGTGATAAATGACATGAAGGTTGATGGATTTTTCAGCAAATTTGAGAGGCCATGCTGTAAGGGTTGAAAGGGGTGTCATTTTTCATGGCTGGTTTGCGTCAGTTTTTGTGTATGATATATAGAAAGCTTATGAGTCAGGGAGTCTGGCATGTTAATTATCGGGATTGCAGGCGGAACGGGATCGGGGAAAACAACTTTTGCCGAGACATTGAGAAATAATTTGAGAGACGCTGATTTAGCTCTTATCAAGCACGATAGTTACTACGAACCACAGGATCATTTGAGCTTTGAGGAGCGTTCCAGGACCAATTACGATCATCCGGACAGTTTGGAAACCAGTAAGTTGATCCACGATTTAATGGAATTGAAATGTGGACGGGAAGCTCATGTGCCTGTGTACGATTTCAGCCGGCACACCAGATCGGATGAAGTGGAAGTGATCAAACCATCCAGAGCCGTTATTGTCGAAGGCATTTTGATTTTTGTTTCTAAAGAGTTGCGGGATTTATTCGATATGAAAATATTTATCGATACCGACGCGGATGATCGAATTATACGCAGGATCCGACGCGACATGATTGAGCGGGGAAGAGATCTCGACAGCATTTTGAATCAATATCACGCGACAGTCAAACCCATGCACCTGGAGTTTGTTGAGCCATCCAAACGCTGGGCCGATCTCATTATACCCCGTGGAGGGAGAAACCGGGTCGGTCTGGACCTGGTCAGCCGACGTTTACACATGCTGCTTGAAAGGGAATACCCGGAAAGTCTTCATATGAAAAAAAAGCATTGACCAGCGAGATTCTTTTTCATATACTCAGTGCTCGTCATGTCGCCCAGGTGGTGAAATTGGTAGACACGCACGGTTCAGGTCCGTGTGCTGAAAGGCATGGGGGTTCGAGTCCCTTCCTGGGCACCAAAAAATAAATTAAGCCGGCACTTTTCGCCGGCTTTTTTCTTGTCAATACTCTGATCACGCATCAGATTGGCGAATTGGGTCGAAAACCCTTTCGTGATAACAGGTTTTTCCGGGTGATATTTTGGACCATCGTTTTTTTGTTTCTGTACCCAGACATTTTGAGGGACTCATTCTCAATGAACTGACCGCTTTGCACTGTCGCAATTTGAAACAGTCTGGAACGGGCTTTTACTTTAACGGCAGCCTTGAAGAAGCGTACCGCGTTGTGATTTGGTCACGGTTGGCCAATCGCGTTTTGCTGCCAATAGCTGCAGCGGAGCTCTACGGCAGTGAGGAACTCTATCAATGTGCTTTAGAGCAGACATGGGAAGACCATCTCTCTAAAGAGAGCACCTTTGTCATCGATGTGGCCTCTACCAAAAGGGGAGAGAAAAAGACAGGACTGGACCACAGCCGCTATGCCGCTCTCAAGCTGAAAGACGCCATAGTGGACCGCCTGAGAGACAAATTCGGTGTAAGGCCTTCAGTAGACAGGGAGAACCCGGACGTTCGCGTTCATCTCGCGATTACCAGTAAAGGTGTTCAAATAAGCATCGATCTCGGTGGCGGCAGCCTTCATCAACGCGGTTACAGGCAGTATGCCGGACAGGCTCCACTCAAGGAAAACCTCGCGGCCGGCCTCCTCATTCAGTCCGGTTGGTTGAGTCATGACGACAGTCAAAACTCAGACCAAAGGCTGCTGGTCGATCCCATGTGCGGCAGTGGAACCTTGCTGATCGAAGGCGCCATGATGGCTTACAACATAGCTCCGGGATTGTACAGAGACATCAATAAACTGGCAGGCTGGAAGCTCTTTCCCCGTAAAACCTGTCAGCGGCTTTTGAGTGAAGCTCGAGCTGCGGTGGTGGAACCGGGAAAGGACGTTTGCTTTTACGGTTTTGACAAAGACGCTGAAACCCTCGAAATGGCTCGAAAGTCATTCCGGTTCCTGGGGCTGGAATCGGTCGCATCGTTGAAAAGGCTTGATATAAAAGACTGGGCACCGTCCAGTTTCCATTTTCACTCCCGTTTCGGTTTGGTTGTCACCAATCCACCCTATGGAGAAAGGCTGGGCTCCCTGCCTGTCGTCAGTGAACTCTATCGAAAACTGGGGATAGGCCTGAAGCATTATTTCCCAGGTTGGGAGGCGGCCGTTTTTACATCCAACAGCGGATTGGCTCATCGTCTGGGAATGCGTTCCCACCAAAAACACAGTTTCATGAATGGGCCGCTTTTTTGTGAACTCCTGCGCTTTCACATACCTGCTCAAAGTGAAGCGGGCCCGGAGCTCAATCGGCAGCAAACACCGGCCTGGAACCCATCTGAAGAGATGTTTTACAATCGCCTGGCTAAAAACAGAAAGAAGATGAAGAAGTGGCTTAAAAGAGAGGGTATTTCCTGCTACCGCCTGTACGATGCCGATATGCCGGAATTCAATGCGGCTGTTGATGTTTACGAAAATCACGCTGTTTGTTTTGAATACGCAGCACCCAAAAGCATCAATCCCGACAAAGCGGAGAAACGACGCTTTGAAATGCTCCACGTTTTACCTGAATTTTTAGGTATCGACACCGATCACCTGCATTACAAAGTGCGGCAGCGTCAGAAGGGGAACCAGCAATATCAGCGAAGAGCCAGTACAGACCACAAAATGATTGTCAATGAGGGTGGACATTCTTTTTGGGTCAACCTGGTGGATTTCCTGGATTCAGGCCTCTTTCTCGACTCCAGAACCATGCGGCAAATACTCAAGGAAGAAGCACGGGGAGCCGATGTTTTGAATCTTTTCTGCTATACCGGTTCGGCCAGTGTGTACGCTGCCGGTGGAGGAGCGCGCTCGGTCACTTCCGTCGATCTGTCAGCCCGTTACCTGGAGTGGGCTGAGGAAAACATGAAGCTCAACGGGTTTACCGGCAGAGCGTTTCAGTACATTCCTAGCGATGCATTTGAGTTTCTGAAAGAAGAAAAAAAATACTACGATCTCATCTTCCTGGACCCGCCCAGCTTCTCCAATTCCAAAAAGTTTCGCGGTACTTTTGACATACAAAGAGATCATGTTCCGCTGATCTCACTGGCAATGTCGAGATTGCGAAGCAGAGGTATTCTCTATTTTATGTGCAATTTGAGAGATTTCGCACTCAATGAGGACGAACTCAAGAAGAGACGCATACTCTGTGAGGAGATCACAAAGCAAACCATTCCCCTTGATTTTCAGCGAAACCGGAAAATTCACCGTTCCTTTAAACTCACCTGGAGTTAATTCTCCCAAACTATGGCATTCAGCATGCCGCTCATGTTGGCAAGTACAATGAATCCAATGACGGAAGCTCCCGACTTATGTCAAACTGGTTTTTTCGGATTCAAAAAGCGTCAAAAAAGAAGGCCAATATGGTATGCTTTATGGGTGTATAAAGAGCTTGGTTCTTTATAGAATCCAAATAAAACAGGAATGAGCAGTGGAATTATTACAGAAATTTGAAAAAGCAGCAGACGATGTCTTAAAACTGAGTTCTGCACCCGATAACAACGCCAAACTGAAGTTATACGCACTGTACAAGCAGGCAACCAAAGGCGATGTAGAAGGCAGTCGTCCCGGCGTGTTTGACATGATTAACCGCGCTAAATACGATGCCTGGGCGGCATACGCTGGAAAAGCCAAAGAAGAGGCCATGCAGGCGTATATTGATTTCGTTGAAGAACTAAAGAACGGTTGATGAACCCCTGCATCAGGCAAGGTGTTGATTCAACAACATACAAGGCTTCGCCGCGTGACCGGACCTTTCAGCATGGTTACTGAAGTCTTTCGGGCACACCATGAGCACCGTGATGATTTTAAAAACGGGTTCATTTAATGCCGCTTGGCCAAATGATATGAACGGCCTTGTTTACAATCGTTAGAATTAAATTCATTACATATTATAAATCAGGAGAGTATATTGTTTTCAGTTGAATTTCTAAAAGCACTACCTAAAACAGATTTACATGTTCACCTGGATGGATCCATGCGTCTTTCCAGTATGATTGAAATGGCTAAAGAGAGAAAGGTCGAACTGCCTTCATATACAGAAGAGGGTTTGCGTGAGCTCGTTTTCAAAAACGGGTACAACAATCTCGATGAGTACTTAACTTGTTTCGGTTACACAACCCAGGTTCTTCAGGATGCTGAGGGACTTGAACGCGGAGCTTATGAACTGGCATGGGATAACATCAATGAAGGTGTTCGATATATAGAAGTTCGGTTTGCTCCCATGTTGCACATCAATGAGCACTTAACCATGCAGGAAGTTCTGGAGAGTGTCGACAGAGGATTGAAGAGGGCAAAGAAAGAGTTCAATCATCAGCTTACAGCTGAGAATAACACCAGCCCACCTTTTGAATACGGAATCATCGCTTGTGCTTTGAGGATGTTTACCGCTGGTTTCAGCTACTATTACAATCAGCTGTGTGAAGCGCATTCCTTCATGCCGGCTCGAAAACTTCACGGACTTGCTTCGCTGGAACTGGCGCGAGCGGTGGTGGATATCAAGGAACGCACGGGTTTGCCCATTGTCGGCTTTGACCTTGCCGGGGCTGAATTGGGCTATCCTGCGGGAGATCACATTGAAGCCTTTGATTATGTTCACAGAAACTTCATGAAGAAGACCGTGCATGCGGGTGAGGCCTACGGACCTGAGAGTATATTTCAAGCGATAACCGAATTGCACGCCGATCGCATCGGACACGGATATCACCTTCTCGACGATGATTTTGTCAACAAGAATAAAGTGTCTGATCCCAAATCCTACGTGCGGGAGCTCAGCCAGTACCTGGCTGAATCCAGAGTGACCATTGAGGTCTGTCTCTCTTCCAATATGGATACAGACCCCGGTTTATCTTCCATTGCCGATCACCCTTTTAGAAAGATGAAGGAATTGAAGCTCAGTACAACCATCTGTACCGATAACAGATTGGTCTCACGTACCAGTGTGACCAGAGAGCTCCAACTGGCTGTTGAACACTTCGGGTTGACGTCCAGAGAGCTGAAGCACATTGTAATCTACGGTTTCAAAAGAAGTTTTTATCCAAAAGACTATCGGCAGAAACGAATCTATGTCCGCCGTGTAATTGATTACTACGAAGCACTTGAACGGAAATTCAAGATAAAAGGAGCTGAATCCTGACCAAACAGTCGATAAAAAAACTTCTCGAAAAGGTTCACACCTATCAATGGAAAGAAATGCCTGCCGATAACTTGCAAAGATCGGCAGTGCTTATTCCTGTGATTGAAGCAGAGGGGTTCCCTCTGCTCTACACCAAGAGAAGTGCGGCCATGAGACATCATGCAGGACAGATCAGTTTTCCCGGTGGTCGTCAGGAAGAGGGCGAATCTTCCTGGCAATGCGCTTTGCGAGAAGCAGGTGAAGAAGTGGGGCTGCAAGCCGCAGGTGTTACTTACCTGGGAAGAATCGATGATGTGCTTTCACCTCAGGGCTTCCATGTAGCCTGTCATGTGGGACTAATAGATGATTTCAAACCTGTTTTGAATCCAGCCGAAGTCGAGCGTGTTTTTCGGGTTCCACTTAGCTTCATTTTCAAACAAGCTTGGCACGAAGTGAAGCCCTGGCAGACCAATTCCGATGTTTCGGTTCACTATTTCCACTTCCCCGAATGCCTTGTCTGGGGTGTGACAGGCCAGATAACGTTCAGACTGATGAGGGCCTTGACAAAAGTGAGTGAAAAGGCTGAGTGGTCATAACCGGAAGATGAAAAAAAGAGAGGGAACACGATGAATTGGCAGGAAATAGTCCATAGCAGAACGCTTGATTCAAAAACAGGAGAGCCCTTTTCTGCCTGCCACTTTTGCGGTAAATCGCTTAATCACGGTGACTTTTACGTCATAGCAAAAGCCTTTGACAAAGGGAGACTGGTCATGGAAGCGGTTCAATGTCTCGCGTGTCAGCAAAACGCATCGGGGTACATTTCAGCTCAGTCAGCAGAAAATATTCAGCTTTTTGCGGGAAAACGGTTTGTAAAGTATATGGAACAAGATGATTTCAGTGGAACATATGAACCGGTGGAAGTCAAATGTCTGTTCACGGACGAAGAGCTGTCTGTTTATGATTCGGTGGAACTCTACTCCATGCATATGCCATGGAGCGGCGATCAACCCTATTTCTTTGTCGGGCCTACAGCCATCGAGATGATGTCCGACCTGCTTTCTGAAGAAACAAGAAAATTCTGGGAGCGATACATGGAACAGCTTGATCCCGTTTCCCCCGAACACGTGCTTTCACCTATGTTTTTAAAGTAGAGCTTTTCCTTACGCTATTGAACGTGTGAATGCGGGTAACTAACGGCATAACAGGGCAGACCGGCAAGTCGGGAAATGTGAACTCTTTCCTCTGAGTAGAGGAAAACGCGCCTGTTTCATGCATTCCGAGCCGTTCTTCACTCCGGGAAGCGTGAATCCAGCACCTGCCTGTTTTTTGCCGGTGGTTCAATCCGGTAGGAAAACATGTTTTCCGTGGCTAACTGTCAACCACGGAAAACACGATTACTGAGAAGGGCGTTACGCTTTTTTACTTGATGCCGGCAATTTCTTCCAGCATATCGGTCGTCAGTGATTTTGGACGCTCTAAGGCATAGCCCAGCGCTCGATCCCATACGATGTTTGCGCTAACACCGAGAGCTCTGCCAATGCCAAAGAGAACCGTATAGAACTCGTATTCCTTGAGACCGTAATGCCACTGAATGACACCCGACTGTGCGTCCACATTGGGCCATGGGTTTTTGGCTTTACCTTGTTCCACGAGGATATCGGGAACCACATCGTAAAGAACTTTAACATAGGCGAAGAGAGGATCATCCGGGAAATGCTCCAGACAGAACTCACGCTGGGCTGTGTATCTGGGATCGGTCTTTCGAAGTACCGCGTGACCAAAGCCAGGAATGACCTGACCTGAATTGAGCGTTTTCCAGACAAAATCCTTCATGTCTTCATGGGAGGGAACCGTGTTGCCCATGACGAGCCTGACACCTTGAATCCAGCGTAAAACTTCCTGATTGGCCAGCCCGTGCAGGGGACCCGCCAATCCATTGAGCATGGCTGAAATGCTGTAATACATATCAGACAGGGCGCTTCCCACCAGGTGACCGGTGTGGGCACTGACGTTGCCGCTTTCATGATCACTGTGCAGGATAAAGTAGAGCCTGGCTACCTCGTCGTAAGGTGCATCGATACCCATCATATGTGCAAAGTTACCGCCCATGTCGAGATCGGGGTTGGGAGGTATAATGTGACCATCTTTGTATTTGAGACGGTAGATAAATGCCGCTATTTGAGGTAGCTTGGCCAGTAGATTGAGGGCATCCTCCAGGGTGGGATCCCAGTAATCCGTCTTGTTCATGCCTTCACCGTACTGTTTGACAAAGACGGACTCTCGCTGCATGGCCAGTATGGCCGAAGAGAAGAGAGCCACCGGGTGTGAATCCCTGGGTAAGGCTTTCAGCATATCAAAAACATAGTCCGGGACATGCTGCCTCTTGTTGAACTCTTCTACCAGGGTGAGAGCTTCTTCTTCAGTTGGTATGTCACCTGTGAGCAAGAGCCAGTAAAAACCCTCAACGTAGGGCATTTTGTGACCGGGAACTTTGGGCAGCTTTTCAAGTGTTTCGGGAATCGTGAACCCTCGAAATCGGATTCCCTCCAATGGATCGAGATAGGAAATATCGGTGGTGAGTGCTTTAACACCGCGCATGCCTCCAATGCACTGCGCTATGGTGACCTCCCCAACTACTTTGTTTCCGTGTTCTTTGAGCAATCTGGCGGTTCTTGGACGCCATCCTTCTATTTTTTCGAGGAGCTTTTTCTTTATGTGGGACATAGCTTATCCTTTTTGTTTATTTTTCTGACAGCCTTTACAGTTAGACATTTCGCCTGTATCACTGTTGTCAATGGTATGGTGTTGTACAGGGCCGCCCTCTATCTTGAGAGCTTTACCGTTGGTGATGGCATCTGCCAGCTTCCTCCTGCCAGTTTCAAGGATTCGGCCAACTGTCGCTCTGGATATGTGCATCCACTCGCTGACTTCTTCTTGAGTCATACCCTCCAGATCTGCCAGCCGAATGGCTTCACTTTCATCTAATCCCAAAACAACCTCCTCTAGTTCACGTAGGGGGATGCCCTTTGGTTTATAGTAATTAGCATCCGGCTTGCAGTGTATGGTTCTCATAACAGGTTGTCTTGGCATGCCTCTGTACTTCTCCTAGTGTTTACCTATTGAGAATAGGCTTGAAGGATGAATTTGTCAAGGTAGAGGCAAAAAAAATGAGAAGGCTCCGTTCTTTTCACTGTTGCCTTACTCATAAATTAAATACCGCGCTCTTTTTTTGTTAAATCTTTTTAAGTAGGAAGTCTCACTACGTCTTATTTCCGGGATATGATTCTTGGAGCATAAAGCTCCATATGCTTCCCGATTAGCTAAAAGGCTGATGTAATTTTCCGGTTTAAATTCGCGTTTGTATGTTGTTCTGAGTGCGAGGAAAATGGAATAAGAAGTTGCAATGGGATCCATAATCGCGGCATCTTTCAGCATGATGTGAACACCACCGCATCGCTCACCCTGGAAAGGACCACTTTCGGGACTGAAGTAAAAGGGCACGAAGCTGAGACCCTTGAGCTTGAGCTTGTTTAAATGGCGGGCAAAACTCACGGGTTCAATCCATGGCGCTCCAAATAGTTCAAAAGGTTCGTCGGTTCCTCGTCCCACAGACAAATTGGTTCTTTCCAGCAGGCCAATAGCGGGATAGAGCAGTGCCTGTGTGAGGTTGCGCATATTGGGTGATGGATTGATCCAGGGAAGTCCCGTTTGTTCAAAGGTCATGCTTCTTTTCCAGTTAACACAGGGGACGACTTTCAAATCCAAATGCAGGTTGAGTTCGCTGTTGAACATTTTCGCCAGTTCACCCATGGTCATGCCGTGAATTACAGGCATGGGGAAGGAACCTGTAAAGCTGTGCCTGTCTCGATCCAGTGAAGGACCCAAAACCTTTAATCCGCCGATGGGATTGGGACGGTCCAGAACCATAAAGGAAATACCCAACTTGGAGCACTCCTGCATGGCGTACAGCATGGACGTTTGATAGGTGTAAAACCTTACGCCGATATCCTGTATATCAAAAAGCAGCAGGTCAACTCCGCGAAGCATTTCCTGAGACGGCCTCTTGCTTTTTCCATACAGACTGAAAATCCTGATTCCCGTTTCGGAGTCGATGGAATCGGGTATGTTCTCCTGATCCAACTGACCTTCAAAGCCGTGCTCTGGGGCCAATATGACTTTTAAATGAACGTTCTTCTGGTCTCTGAGATGGTCAAGCAGGTGCTTACCGCGAGAATCAATAGCTGAGCAATTGGTGAGAAGAGCCAGGTTCTTGCCGTAAAGAGGTTGAAAATGACGCTGGACGAGTTGATCCAGACCTGTTTGAACCTGGAATTGAACCATCAACAGTAAAAGAGGCGTGACAATCATGGCGGCTCCAATCAATTGGGAATGATGCGTTTATTTCCATCGAACATGGAGGCATCGCATTACCGGAATTATAGTCGATGTGTTCGCTGGAGTAAAAAGGGATCGAGCATGCGAAGAAAGTGGAAGCACGGAAGAAAGACAATGCTCCTGGCTTTTTAAAGTTTCTTTTGGGTATCATTCACTGCCTCAGTTCTTTGTAAACGATCATCTAACTGCATTCATACATAAAAAAAAGGATCATGACAGAATCCATATGAAGGAGGAGCTATGAGCGAAATAAATAAACATACTCACTTACCCCGGGTTACCTGTAAGAGGGCTTCCGTTTGTTTTCACCCCTTCCTCTCACTCCAGCCTTCTGACAGGCAAACGGGATATCAGATACAGTCATGTATCCTTCACTCGGAAACCGGTAATTGTAATTGTCGTCAAAGAGAGAAAACAGTTGACGTCATACAGCTATTGGCAATGATCGAGGCCAAACAGTGCGGTTGAACAATCGCTTATGGACTTACTTTGCAGACGCGTTAAGCCTTTAATATGAAAAGCTTGTGCAAGTACTTGGAATGCAGTTCCTTGTTTGGCTCCAGTTGGATGCAGACAGGGTTATGGAGATTGTTTTTTCGTCCTTTTTTCATTCCAGATATGGAAATGAACAAAAAATGGACGAGGTAGTCATGTATCTTTTTTGTTAAACCTTTAATATAAAACGGATTTATGCTTGACTTTCATCGGATCAAAGAATAGATTCCCCTGCAAGACATGCCAATCAATTCATGCATTGGAAAACAATCAGGAGAAAGAAAATGGTAAAAAAAGTGGCTGCCAAGAAAAAAAGAAAGGTATTTAACGTGAGAGCTGAACCTGGAAGCGAAGTTCTTATTGCAGGTTCTTTTAATAATTGGGATATATCAGGTAAAAACAAAAAAGTTATGAAAGATGAAACCGGAAAGGGTGAATTTAGTCGTATTCTGGTTCTTCCTCCGGGACAGTACGAATACAAATTCTACATTAACGGTGAATGGGTTGCTGATGATTCGGCTCAGTGGGTTCGCAACAAAATGGGCACTCTCAACAGTGTCTTTGAGTTAAGTTAAATTGTTTTTTTACTCAAGTTTTTTTTTATTAAAACAGCCCGAAGCTTAAAGCACTTCTGTCTGGATTTGCTTCAACGAAACTCGCTGTGATAAATGAGAGAAAAGTTCAGAAAAGATAGTCTAACTGTTACCGATCGACTATAATCATAAGACAGTTAATTGTTTTGAATACAATATCTACTGCTTCGATGGCAGTGGCGTATTGTCAAACAAAAATATAAAAAAACAATTCTTCGTTCCTGGCTTGGGCTGTGTGCAGACGGCGATCCAATCATGGGCAGGAACCTTGAACGCGGAATTGTCAAGTACAGTAAGAGGGGAGTTGTTTTGAAACAAGTGAACAAACAAAATGCCAGGATCTTAATCGTAACACCTGAAATTACTTATCTGCCGAAAGGCATGGGAAATATGGCCAACAATCTGAAGGCGAAAGCCGGTGGATTGGCGGATGTTTCGGCCTCACTGGTAACAGTGCTTTTTGAAAACGGAATCGATGTTCATGTCGCTTTGCCCCATTATCAGCGCATGTTCACGGTTAACGTCGGCAGACTGATCAGCAATGAGTTGCGAATATATAAAAACAAGCTGCCCGATGAGAGGATCCACCTTGCGGAAGATCGCTGTTTCTATTATCGCGATGCGGTTTATTCCTACAATCAGCCTGAGGAAAACATCAAGATCGCTCTGGCCTTTCAACGGGAAGTGATCAACAACATCATGCCAAGAGTCCAGCCGGATCTCATACACTGTAACGACTGGATGACGGGTTTGGTTCCGGCCGCCGCAAAAGCTCTGGGAATACCCTCCATTTTCACACTGCACAATATTCACACCATTAAAACGACCTTATCCAAAATAGAAGACATGGGAATTGATGCATACTCATTCTGGAACCACCTCTTTTATGAAAAATTTCCCGGGAACTACGAAGAATCAAGAGATTCAAACCCCGTGGATTTCCTTGTTTCCGGCGCGTTTGCATCAGACTACGTCAATACGGTCAGCCCCACCTTCCTGGATGAGATTGTCGACGAAAAGCACGCATTTGTGGCCGGCAATTTACTCAATGAACTGAAACTGAAGAAAGCACAGGGTCGAGCTGGTGGTGTTCTGAACGCACCCGATGATTCGTTCCATCCTGAAAGAGACACATTCCTGCCCCATTCTTACAACTGGGAAACGGTTGAAAAAGGCAAGAGTGCCAACAAACTGGAAGTCCAGCAAATGTTCAGTTTAGTTGAAGATCCCGATGCGCCTCTCTTCTTCTGGCCATCTCGATTGGATCCCGTTCAAAAAGGTCCTGAACTGCTGGCTCACATCCTGTACGATCTGACAGTCAAGTATCCTTCACTTCAAATTGTCATGGTGGCAAACGGGCCTTATCAACAGCACTTTCAGGATATTGTTCGCTTTCACGATCTCTACAAGCGAGTGGCTGTCGGTGATTTCGATGAAAAAATATCGCGGGTTGCTTATGCTGGCTCCGATTTCCTGTTCATGCCTTCGCGCTTCGAGCCATGCGGCTTGCCGCAAATGGTAGGACCAAAATACGGTACTCTGGCTATTGCCTGTGACACCGGAGGTCTTCACGATACCGTTGAGTCCATCGATCTGGACCGCGGTACAGGTAACGGTTTTCTTTTTAAGGACTACTCCATAGAAGGGCTGTGGTGGGGAATTGAACAAGCCATGGCTTTCCACTTAAAGCCAAAAGCATGGAAAATCAAACATCTGCAGCGAATTATGAAAGAGGCCGATCAGGCCTTCAGCCATGCGCGTACCGCTGAGAATTACATGGCTATTTATCGAAAAGTTTTAGGTTTGTAATGAAGCAGCCACGCCTTCTCCAGCTCGATCCTTACCTGGAACCCTATCGCGATGCCATTCTCGGCAGGTTGAGGTACATCAGGAACAAAGAGGAGAAACTGACGTCGGGCATGAGCCTGTCCGATCTTGCTCAGGGGCACCATCACTTTGGTTTACACCAGACAGAGCATCACTGGATTTTCAGAGAATGGCTTCCAAATGCTCAAGCTGTTTTTCTTGTGGGCAGTTTTAATAACTGGTGTGAGTCAGAGGAATTTCAAGCCAAACAAATCATGGGAAAAGAGGAGTGGGAGCTGCTCATGCCCGCTTCTGCCCTGAAACACGGTGACCTCTATCGCATCATCATAAAAACACATGCCGGAGAAACGCTCAGCCGAATCCCCAGTTACGCGGATTATGTGGTGCAGGACCCGGAGACTCATGGTTTCAATGCCCAGGTCTTTGTTTCAGATTACCAATGGAAAGTGCCTTCATTTTGTCAAAAAGTCACTCCGCCCCTTATTTATGAAGCCCATGTTGGCATGGCACAGGAGGATGGCAGAGTAGGCAGCTACATCGAGTTCAGGGATCACATCCTACCCATGATTGCAAAGGCGGGTTATAACGCGGTTCAGTTAATGGCTATTCAGGAACACCCCTATTACGCTTCGTTTGGCTATCAGGTCACCAATTTCTTCGCGCCTTCATCCCGTTTCGGTACACCCGATGAACTGAGATCACTCATCGATCGCGCTCATGAACTGGGATTGGCGGTCATCATGGATCTTGTCCATTCGCATTCGGCACCCAACGAGCTTGAAGGCCTGGCTCTTTTTGATGGCACGGATTATCAGTATTTTCACACCGGTAAAAGAGGCTACCACGAGGCCTGGGGCTCGCGCTGCTTTAACTACGGCCGCAATGAAGTCCTGCATTTTCTGCTGTCAAACTGTCGTTACTGGCTGGAACACTTCAAGTTCGACGGATTCCGGTTTGACGGTATTACGTCCATGCTCTATCTGGATCACGGTCTTGAAAAAGCCTTTACCGGTTACGGCGATTATTTCCACTGCAACCTGGATGTGGATGCCTTGACCTACCTTACTTTAGCCAACAAGCTCATTCACGCCGTCTGCCCACACGCTATGACGATTTCCGAAGACATGAGCGGCCTGCCCGGCATGGCATTGCCTGTGGAAGATGGTGGTGTCGGCTTTGATTTTCGCTTGAGTATGGGTATGCCGGATTACTGGATCAAAACGCTTGTCGAACAGGAAGACGAGCATTGGCGGGTTGGCGATATGTGGTACAGTTTCACCTCCCACCGTCCCGAAGAGAAAACCATCGGTTACGCGGAATCGCACGACCAGGCTCTGGTTGGCGATAAGACCATCCTGTTTCGTCTGATCGACAAAGAGATGTACACTGGAATGTCTATCTTTCAACAATCGTCAGTCGTCGAGAGGGGAATCGCTCTGCATAAAATGATACGGCTCTTCTCATTGGCCACAGGCGGACAAGGCTATCTCAATTTCATGGGCAATGAATTCGGGCACCCTGAATGGATTGACTTTCCAAGAAAGGGCAATAACTGGTCCTACCACTACGCGCGCAGACAGTGGTCCTTGAGGTACGACAAAACCCTTCGCTACAAGTACCTGGCCGAATTCGATCGAGCCATGCTGGAACTGGCAAAAAGGCATCGTTTTATTGAAGATTTCGATCGTTACCTTTTCTATGAACACACAAGGCACCAGGTTATCGCGTTCCGGAAAGGTGAACTCTTTCTCCTTTTCAATTTCAGCCCGGCCAAGTCCCGTGAAGATTATTTCATACCTCTGCCCGCGGGCGATTATCAAATTGTGCTGGATTCCGATGCGAAGTGCTTTGACGGTCATGGCAGAGTGGCTTACCGCCAACGCTATTTCACCAAAGAGCGAGAATCAGGTCAGCACGGTATTGAAGTCTATCTGCCAGCCAGAACCGCTCTGGTGCTCACCAAAGGCCAGTGCGAAGCTGTTTATCACCCCGATTATTTGAAAGATTAAACATAGAAGCCTAAAGTCAGAACCAATTCGGTATTCTGAAGAAACAAGATGAACATGGGACACCCAAACAAGGGTATTTTAATCAATAACGCACTGAACCTCAAATGCACAACCAGTGATTTTGTGGGTGGTTTCCTTGTATAAGCATCTGTGTTCATCTGTGGTTCCTTTTTTTCTGTTTTGTAACCACAGATGGACACAGATAAACACAGATAATTTTTCACAATAGAAATATCTGCCTGTCTAATCTATTTTTAATCTATTTGATCAGTTAAGATTGTGCGAGCGAAGCGAGCCACAATCTGAACCGTTTGTTAGAAACGGCCTAAAAACATTATTGCAAATCATACCACAATGAGTTACACTTTAAACCGTGAGAAAGCTATGCACATAATGGTTTGCGAAATGGTCTGAAAAAGCAAAGCTAAGCAACGAAGACTTACTTGAAGCAGTCAATAATCTTGAAAAAGGGCTATTTGCTGTTCGATTGAGTGGAAATCTCCTCAAAATTAGAGTCAAACGAGCAGGAAAAGGAAAAAGCAGTGGCTTTAGAACCATTGTTGTCTTTCAAAGAGATGATAAAGCAATTTTTCTTTACGGATTTGCAAAAAAGGAAAGATCAAACATCTCAAAAGCTGAATTAGAATCGTTCAAGAAATTAAGCAAAGACTTCTTGCAATTAGATTCAAATCAAATCACCAATCTTATTAAAAAGAAAATTTTATTTGATCTTGAGGTAAAGAAATGAGAGAGTCCATAAAAAACGCCATTGGTGAAACAATACAAGATCTAGTCAATTCAGGCATAAAAACATCCTTTAGCGAAAGAGAGCTAAAGAATCTTGGTGTTACTATTCCAGAAATTAAACTCACAGCTAGTCGAATAAAGGAAATTCGGGAAAACTTAAAATTGAGTCAAGTTGTATTTGCCAAACTATTAAATGTAAGCCCTTCTTCAATACGTCAATGGGAACAGGGAAAACGTCGCCCTACTGGTTCAACACAGGTTTTACTTGATTTATTATACAGGTCTCCTAATGTTTTAGATCACAGGCTCAATTCATAGAACGAACACAACTTTGGACACCCAGGTCTTTGATCTTTGGGTGTCCGGTATTTCCGTATTTCCCCTATTTAAAAATATCGCTGGTGTTCAGCCAAATGTAACAGTTTTTCATTTTTTATCCGCTGGTCACGCAATCTTACCGGAAGACACAACGCAATTTCCTTAGACGTATTGAATCGCGCGTTCGTTTCAGCTTTCGTTTGAAGTATCTTCCTGACCTTCGTATTCCTTTAGCTTGCGCTGCAGGGTTCGCAAGCCTATCTGCAGGATTTCAGCTGCCTTGGTTTTGTTGCCGCCTGCGTGTTCCAGCGTTTGATAGATGGCCGCTTTTTCGAGTTCACTCATGGTGATTCCCTGGGGGATTTTAAACTCGTGGTTCACGGACTTGGTGAAAAATGACGGAGACAGATCCTTGCGGGTCAGTTTGCCGTCTTTACAGAACACCACCAGATTCTCCATCACGTTTTTCAGCTCACGCACATTTCCGGGCCAATCAAAGTTGATCAGTGCATCCATCAGTGAGGGTTGAACATCGGGAATGGGCTTTTCGTTTTCTTCAGCGTACTTCTTCAGATAAAAGTGAGCCAGCAGGGGAATATCCAGGCGGCGTTCCCGCAGGGGTGGAATATCAAGTGTGATCACATTGATTCGGTAATACAGATCTTCCCGAAATGTTTTTTCTTCAATGGCTTTTAAGAGGTTTTTGTTGGTGGCAAAAATGAAACGCGAATTGATTTTGACCGTTTCACTGCCTCCCACTCTCATGAACTCTCTGTTTTCAAGCACTCTCAGGAGCTTGACCTGCAGGTCCATGCTCATGTCACCTATTTCATCGAGAAAGACCGTTCCCGAAGAAGCCAGCTCGAATTTGCCGATTTTTCTCGAAATAGCGCCGGTGAAAGCGCCTCGCTCGTGTCCAAAGAGTTCACTTTCCAGGATGTCGGATGGAATGGCCGCGCAGTTGATGGCAAGAAAGCGGTTGTTTTTCTTTTTGGAGTTCTGGTGAAGCGCGTTGGCGATCAACTCTTTGCCTGTTCCGCTCTCGCCCAGTAACAGCACACTGGCATTGGTTCCCGCTACCGTTCTGACCCGGTCAAAGAGCTCTTCCATTTTATTGGATTTCCCGATAATTTCATCAAATCCGTAGTACTTATCCAGTCGGACATGCAGTTCGTCCAACTCCCTGTTCAATGATACATTTTTTATCAGCTTGGAAACCCGGGCTCTGAACTCGAAGAGGTCAATGGGTTTGGTCAGGTAATCGTCGGCACCCAGTTTCATGGCTTCCACGGCGTTCTCCACGGATCCGAACCCCGTAACGAGCAGAACATTGATGTCGCTGTTGGCCTCTTTGGTCTGTTTCAATACGGTCAGTCCGTCCGTGCCAGGCATTCTTAAATCGGTGATGACGAGATCGATTTCGTTCAGATGGTCTTTAATGTAGCTCAAAGCCTGATTGCCGTTATCGAAGTCCTCGACATCGTAACCCTTCTTTCGCAAAGCCAGGGCCATGACTTTTCTGGATTCGTTTTCATCCTCGACGATAACGATTTTACCTACGCTGTTTTCTTCAAGTTTTACTGTTTTTGCCATGACTCGAGCCACTCCTCATTGACGATTTTTATTCCCAGCTTCTTGGCTTTAGCAAGTTTTGAACCGGCCTTGTTGCCCGCCAGCAGATAGTCGGTTTTTTTAGAGACACTGGAGGTGACATTGGCACCCAGCTCTTTCAGTAGAGAACCAGCCTCGATCCGGCTGTATTTTTCTAACGAACCTGTGATGACCAGGGTCTTTCCTGCAAGTGGAAGCTGTTTGCCATCTTGTTCCGGTTTGCTTTGCAGTTGGAGGCCCAAGGCCTTAAAGGCTTCAAATGTTTGCCTGTAGCTGTCCAGCTTCAGGTGATGGGTGATGGAGACTGCGATCTGTTCTCCAATGCCGTGAATGGTGGCGATATCTTCAACTGTCGCTTTGTTCAGGGAATCAAAGGAGAGAAAGTGACTGGCCAGCAGCTCTGCGGCTTTGGCTCCGACCATGGGGATGCCCACACCAAAGAGAACGTGTTGAAATGACTTGGACTTAGATTTCTCGATTTCCTTGAGCAGATTGTCTATCCACTTTTCTCCTGTTCTCTCCAGAGGTTGTAAATCTTCTTTTTTGAGTCGATAGATGGAAGGCAAATCGGTCAGCAGTTTTTTAGAAACAAGCTGCTCCACCCACTCTTTACCCAAACCGCGTATGTCCATGGCTTTTCTGGAAGCAAAATGTTGAATTCGCCGCTCTAACTGGGCTGGGCACGCCAAATTGACGCACCGTATGGCGACTTGATCCTCTTCGCGTTCCACCTGACTGCCGCATCTTGGACAATTTCTTGGCGCTTTGAAGGGGACAGAAGCCGGATCGCGTTTTTCAGGAATGACTTTCACAACCTTGGGTATAATGTCGCCGCCCTTTTCGATGAAGACCCAATCCTTCAATCGGATGTCCTTTCTGCTTATTTCTTCAAAATTGTGGAGCGTTGCCCGCGATACGGTCGTTCCCGCCAGTTGAACGGGTTCCAGTTCGGCGACAGGTGTCAGTGTTCCCGTTCTGCCCACCTGGATGGTGATCTCTTGAATGAGGGTCGTGGCCTGTTCGGCCTTGAATTTGTAGGCCAATGCCCATTTTGGAAATTTGGAGGTGCTGCCAATATCTTTGTAGAGCGAGGTGTTATCCACCTTGAGAACCATGCCGTCTGTCTCGTAGTCCAGTTTCTTTCTTCTATCCTGCCAAAAAGCCAGGTGTTCCATAATCTGGCTGCTGTCGCTGAAGCGCTTGGTGTGTGGATTGACGGGAAAACCGAGTGCCTTCAATTCAGACAACAGCGTGTAGTGGCTTTCAAAAGTCTCGGCCCATGGGCCAAGGGCTTGAAACACAAAGAGGTGCAGCCCTCTGGCAGCCGTTTCGCTCGAGTCCAGTAAGCGCATGGAACCCGATGCCGCGTTCCGTGGGTTGGCGAACGTTTCAACGCCCTCTTTTAAACGGTTTTCATTGAGTTGATTAAACTGTGTTCGGCTGAGATAGACTTCTCCCCGCACTTCCACTTCTTCTTCGTCCTGCCATTGGGGTATGTAAAAAGGCAGATCGCGAATGGTTTTGGCGTTGGCGGTGACTTCTTCGCCCGTAAATCCGTCGCCCCGTGTCACGGCATGGGTCAGCACGCCCTGGCGGTAAATGAGACCCAGCGACAGACCGTCAATTTTTAATTCCGCAGTGAAAGCCAATTTTTCTTTTTCAGTGAGATCGTCTTGAACGCGGTCAATGAAATTAATGACATCCGACTCCTGATAACCGTTATCCAGGCTGAGCATGGGCGTGCGATGCTGTCGCGAGGGATGGTGATCCGCTACAAACCCGCCTACTCTGAAGGAAGAAGAGTCGGGTTGAACACAGTGAGGGTAAGCTTCTTCCAGCGCTTTCAATTCTCTTTCAAGCGCGTCGTATTCTGAATCGCTGATTGCCGGTTGATCTTCCAAATAGTATTTTTTACGGTGGTACTCAATTTCACCGATGAGTTGTCGCATTTTAGCGATAATGGCGTTATTCACTCTTGCCTCTTATTTCTATTCCCAGCTGTTTTATTTTGCGGTGCAGGTTACTGCGTTCTATTTTCAGGGCTTCCGCCGTGTTCGTGATGTGAAAATCGTTTCTTTCCAGCATGAACTCAATGTACTTCTTTTCAAAGTCTTCTCTGGCTTCTTTCAGGGTATTGAAAGGTTGGACTTGAAAGCCGCTTGGTTCGGATCCCGTAATTTCCCGGGGAAGATCTTCAAAATGAACCGTTCGATCTCGATTCATAATCATCAGCCGTTCAACGACGTTCCTGAGTTCCCGCACGTTTCCAGGCCAACTGTAGGCTTGCAGAGCCTGTAGCGTTTGGGTGGTGAAGGTGAGAGGCGGTTTGCCGTAATCACGGGAGAACTGGCTGCAGAAGAAGTTACAGAGAAGGGGAATGTCCTCTGAGCGATTGCGCAGAGGAGGAATGTGGATGGGAATGACCGACAGGCGGAAGTACAAATCTTCCCTGAACTTTCCAGCTTTGATTTCTTCTTCAAGGTTTTTGTTGGTTGCGGCAATGAGCCTGACATCGACCTGGATAGTTTGAGAACCGCCTATTTTCTGAAAGCGCTGTTCCTGAAGCACGCGCAGTACTTTTGCCTGGGTGTTCATGGACATGTCGCCAATTTCATCCAGGAAAAGAGTGCCGCCATCGGCTAATTCAAATTTACCCGTCCTGTTCTCGATGGCTCCGGTAAAACTGCCCTTAATATGACCGAATAATTCCGATTCAATTAATTCTTCAGGAATGGCAGCGCAGTTTAATTCAATAAAGGGCTCTTCAGACCGCTCCGAGTGCTGGTGGAGAAGCCGTGCGGTCACTTCTTTTCCCGAGCCGCTTTCACCGCGGATCATCACGCGTCCCAAACTTGGAGCTGCAAGCAGGATATCCTCGTTCAGACGCTTTATTTCCGGACTGTCGCCAATCAGGACGGGTTTGGTCAGCTGTTCTTTCAGTGTTTGCTCTTTTCTCAAAAGACGCGAATGGCTGAGTGCGTTGTTGATGGTCAGCAGGATGCGATCGAGGTTGAGGGGCTTTTCAAGGAAATCGAACGCACCCAGTTTGGTGGCCTGTACGGCGTGATCCATGGTGGCATGGCCAGAAATCATGATAACGGGCAGCTGAGGATTGATCTTCTTGGCTTCGGAAAGGGCGTCGACACCGCTCATGCCTGGCAGCCAGACGTCCAGCAAAACCGCATGGAGCTCTTCTTCGCCTTTCTTTAAAAAGGAGAGGAGTTCTTCACCTGATGAGCAGGTATACACAGCATAGCCTTCGTCTTCCAATATTTCGGCGAGCGCTTTGCGGATACCGGGTTCGTCATCACATACCAGGATTCTCTTCTTCGCCATGATGTCCTCCTGCTCTATTTTAACCCAAAAAGGGTTTCGTTGGATGCATGAGAACACTTTAAAACTGTTACCTTGCCTGGATAAAAAACAATTCAATCGAGAAACATGAGGTTTTTCAGGGAATTGTGTTGTTTCAGGGGGTTTTTTGTCAACAGGTTGATTACATGAAAAGGGTCGCACGCGAAAAGAGCCGTTCCGCTTCAACTTTCGTATGGTTCAAGATAGTTGTGGCGGCTTTTTCGTGTTGTAATTAGTAACTTTGCGTGAGTAGGTATGATAAAAAAGCCCCCGAAGTATTCCGGGGGCTTTTTGTCGTTCGCTCTGGTTCTGCGCATGAAGATGTGAGCGCGGTCAAAGGAGTTAATTACTGGGCAGCATTCTTTGAATGTTTTCCTGCTTGATGTTATCCGGGTCCAGTTCCTGTCTTTTGGCAAAAACGTAGCTGGACATCAGTTCCATGCCCTTTGTCTGTTTAAGCTGCTTGCGAATCATGTCTTTCTGTTCATCAAACTGGCTGAAATCAGGTTCGACCTTTTTCTTGATGAAGGCGATGACATTTTGACGCATATAGCGGCCTTTCATAGGCCCAATGACAGTACCTTCGCTGTTCTTGTAGAGTGTTTCGAAATTGAGATTCTCTACACCGAGGCTTGTTGGAGGGTTCGTCTTGGAAATGACAGGCAGAGACTTGATACTCTTCTGCTTGATCGAGGATTCATCGGAAGCCAGTTCAGCAAAGGAGGCATCGCTTTGGGCTTTGGCCTTTTTATTCAGTCTGCCAACCAACCCGGTCAGATACTTTTGAGCCAGGTCTTCCTCGATCAGGTTTTTAATTCTCAAGTTATCTTTCTTCCAGTCAAGAGGAGCAGGATCACTTTCTTCAATCCATTTGCAGATTACAACACCTCTTCCGATGTCGATGTTAGCGGTAAAGTCATTTATGTTTTTCAATTCAAATACTTTGGAGATAACATTGGAGTTCTTTCTAATGACCGCATCGATGGTCGCCTGGTTGTCATTATCGAAAAACTCTGTGGTGCTGATTTCCATGCCTTCCTCTGCTGCTGTGGCTTCAAAATCCTGACTTACCTGAAGTTTTTCCTGGAACTGGGTTGCTTTTTCGCGCGTGAGATCTCTCGCGTTTCTGTTTTTGAGTTGGCGTTCAATTTGGTCTTTCACTTCGTCCAATGTTTTTTGGTTTTCTGGCCGTTTATCAATGACTTTGATTAAATGGAACCCGAAAGCACTCTCAACAGGGTCGGAAACAGCTCCCTTTTTCAATGAAAATGCGGCATCCGCGAAACTTTTATCCCAACGATCCCGGGTAGCAAAACCCAGATCGCCCCCTTTTGAGGCATTGGCCTTGTCTTCGGAGTATTGTTTTGCTGCGTCTTCAAAAGAGAGACCCGCATCGATTTTGGTTTTTATGGTTTTAATCTTTGCTAATGCGGCATTCTTGTCATCATTGACCGGCTTGATGAGAATGTGTTTGGCGTGAACACTTTCCTTGGTGTGGTATGGCGGACGATCTTTTCTCTCTTCGTAGAAATTTTTAATTTCCTCTTCGCTGACTTTAGCTTCTTCCCTGAACTTTTCGTTCTGGAAATACACATATTGAGCCTTTCGACGAGGGCCCGTCTTGAACTTATCGCGTTCAGTCTCAAATATTTTTTTTATGTTTTTGTCTGATAAATCGAGGTCTTTTCTCAATGTAGCTGTGTTAATAGTCGCGTATTCCAAATCGAGCGATTGATTGCGATCGGTAAATGCTTCTTTAACTTCGCTCTCTGTTACAACCGCCGCGTGCATGAATAAATTGCGGAAATTGGAGATTTTTAAATCATTATCGCGAAGGTAGGATTCAAACGCACCCACAGGCATTCTGTAGTTGTACCGTACCCATTCAGCCCATTGTTCATTATTAATGTACTTGCCTTCGCCTGAAAATCCCCGACGAAATCTAATGATAAAATCCCTCAGTTCTGCATCTGAAACATGCATTCCCAATTCATCAGCAAGGTCCTTCATCACCGCATCGTTGATGACCGTTGCGCTGACGAGCTGATTTAACATGGAAGGTTCAATTTGTTTGAATCGCTCCCTCATGTTTCTCAAAACCATATCGACATCTTTGACCTTGAGGGTTGTATTTCCCACCTTGGTCACAGTGTCTCCCTGGGCTTTTGGTGGTGCTTGACCAAAAGAAACAAGGACGTAGGATGCCAAGGCAATGATAACAAGCGCTATGACAAAATTTCTGGTGAGTGTTTTTCTTCTCATTAATTTTAACACGATGGAACTCCTGGATGATGGACTCTTGAACGGCCCGATTGGGATGGATTGAATAATGCCCGTAAGCAGCTTGTTGAGCTCAACTTGTCTTCAAGTTGCAGCTCACGATGGTATTAACTCGATTCAAGCCTCGCTTGTGCAGCTTTTTTTCATTAGCCAGAGCATGTTTGCGCAGGCGCAACTCCGCCATTGCAAAGGCATCATTATAGTTGGTGTTCTGGCTTGTGGCAAGAAAGACGTTGAGGAAAGTTGAACCTGAGGGGATGGCTCAACACTTCATCCAGTGTTACATACAACACTTTTTTTTATTGTGCGTCTGAAATTCTTGATCAAAAAGCTGATTGAGGCTAATATGATGAGCTAGAACTATTAATTCCTGTAACCAGATAGCAAGGGGTCGATATGGAAATTAAGTGGGTACAATTACCAGTTGCTTCAATTAAAAAATGGTTTCTTTTCCTGGCAGTTCCACTGGTTTTTATTGTTGTTGTTGTGCTGTGGTCTGCACCATCCGGAGAGGAAGAAGCAAAAGTAGCGTTAAGTAAAGCTTCAAAAGTGTGTCAGCAAGCTCGTGCCGATTACTTGAATACCAGGAACCCTGAGGAAGAAGAAGCGTTAAAACAAGCTGAATTCCATCTTAACAGGGCAACGAATTTTGTGACTGAGAATGAATACGAGCAAGCTTTACTGGCGGCAGAAGAGAGTATAGAGTACTCCAACAAGATTCTCAAACAGCCTAAGGCGAAGATGGTCGAAAAGCCCGGGTCCATTCGCTTTGATGAACTGATTGGGAAAGTTCTCGTGAAGCCGAGCGGGAGTCAGGAATACATTCTGGCAACCAAGAGCATGCTTTTATCCGAGGGTGATCGAATTCAAACAGGTCAAAAAGCCAGCTGCCGGCTTGTATTTCAAGATGGCATGGTCACCGTTATTCGGCCCAACTCGCTCATTACAATCAGGGAATCAGTTAAAGGTCGGGTTGATCCAGACAGCCTGGCGGAAATACGCTTGGAAACGGGCAAGTTAACTTTAAAATCTGCTTACAAACAGTCTAACAAAGCTAAGGTCGACACCAAGGCCGGTGAAGCGTCCGCTTATGACCAATCGGAACTCTTTGTTTCGTATTCAGCACTTGAAGTTGCCACCGATTTAAGTGTTTATGAAGGTAAGGCCATCGCGAAAGCGGGCGAGACATCGACAGAAGTCCGCATCAATCAGATGGTGACCTTGAGGGACAACCAGTCTTTAAGTGAATTGGTGGATCTTCCTGCTCCGCCCAGACTCTTGACTCCTGATAACTTCAGTAAATTTGAAATGGAGGTCGATCAGAAGCTGCCCATTCTACTGGGCTGGGAGAGTTCGGAAGCAACGGCGAGCTATCATATCGAGCTGAGTCCCAATATCCTTTTCACTGAGTACATTCACGAGGATAATCGATACTTCCGAAACACCATACAATTCAATAATCTGTCAGAGGGTGTCTATTTTTGGAGAGTGAGCTGCATCAACTCCAAACATGTTGAGGGTACGCCTTCAAGTGTTTTCCAGTTCCAGATCGGTCAGGAATTCATTTCCAACATGGTTGCTGTTGACACCAAGCCTCCGCTGCTCAAGATTACCGATGCCAGTGTATACGGTTATACGGTGCTTGTATCAGGAAGAACGGAAAAATCGGCAACCGTCAGTGTTAACGGGAAAAAAACGGTTCACGATGTTGCAACCGGGAAATTTAATGTTGCGTTGAACATGCCTAGTGCGGGTGTTCATCAATTGCTTATTGTCGCCAAAGACCCCGCGGGCAATAAAACAAAAATAGAGAAAACTGTATTAATTGATGAATAGGGGGAAAATCGGGATTGGTACAAGCAGAGCTGGTATACATTTCAGAACTGAGCTGGTTGAAAAATACGGCTATACCGGGAGTTTTATCGCCTTCTCATTTAAATGAAAAGGTCTTAAAAACCGCTACAGCTGTTATTGTTGACGATACGGTTTCTGTAAAAGATTTTGAAAAGGTAGAGCGACTTTGTCAAAGAGCTTCGGTTCCTCTTTTTAAATGTGAAACCGAGGAGACTATGCCGGATCAAGTTGAAGATCTCTACAGTCAACCCATATTTCGTTTCCTGCGGAATCACCACAATCTGTTAAAACAAACGCGAAGTGCCTCTGATTTAAATGAAATCCGTCAGCAGACCTTCATCGACATCATTACAACAGCCAACTCCATTCTTATGCCTAAAGATGTCATGAAGTCCGTCATGAACGAAATAGGACACTTAATTAAGTGCGAAGCCTGGTCTGTTTTAATGATCAATCAAACACAGCCAACCTGCTTGACTTTTGAAATGGCCAGCGGTCCCATTTCTGAAAAATTGAAAGAGCTAACCATTCCTCTCGGAAAAGGTGTTGCCGGCTGGGTGGCAGAAACAGGCAAGCCTGTTCTTGTTAACGATCCCGAAACGGACAAGCGTTTTTTCAAACACGTCGACAGAGCCAATGAATTCAATACAAGGAACTTGCTGTGCGCGCCTCTGGTTTCAAGAGGCAGGATTATAGGTGTGATTGAGATGATTAACCGGCTGGAAGCTGATGCATTCACCGAGCACGACCTTGAAGTCGTTCAGATTCTCGTCAATCCCGCTGCTGTCGCTATTGAAAATGCTTATTTGTTCCAAAAAGCGGAGATGCTGTCGGTACAAGATGACCTGACGGGCCTCTATAGCTCCAGGCACTTTAATTTTTGCCTGGAAAATGAAATTCGGCGGGCTGGCAGACATAAGGAACCGCTGAGTCTCCTTTTCCTCGATCTGGACTTTTTTAAACGAGTCAACGACCGGTACGGTCACCTTCAAGGTTCGCAATCTCTGATTGATGTCGCCCACATTCTTCGTCAAACCTGTCGTGAAACCGATATCATTGGCAGATACGGAGGCGATGAATTTGTGATCATTCTGCCTTCAACAGGAGAGAGGGGAAGCAAAAAAATAGGCAACCGCATCCGAAACGCGATTGAACAGTATCAGAATGGTAAGTTCAACATCACGGTTTCAATTGGCATTGCCACTTTCCCGAAATGCGCGCGCAGCCGCGATGAATTGGTGACTCTGGCGGATAAAGCAATGTATTATGTTAAAGAAAATGGTAAAAATGGTGTTGCATTAGCCTCGGAATTACCGTGAACCCTCACTCTCACAGAGCTGTTTAAGCGGTTTTTATTGTTTCTTTACTTAAAAACAACAGGACTTTGTTCTATGATACGTTGTTTGCAGGTTACGCAGATCGGCTGTATCAATCGTGCAGTGTGTGTCGGTGAATACTGTTTTTGCAGATTGTAAAATGATACAATCACATACCCGATCCCTTGGGAATAATCAATTCAGGTGAAAATGATGGCCTTCAGTCTCAGACGCTTATTTTCTATGTTTAACAGAGATCTCGGAATTGATCTTGGTACAGCTAATACCCTTGTGTTCTCAAAAGGATTGGGAATAACGGTTCGGGAGCCATCTATCGTGGCAATCAACAGAGATACCAATACCGTTGAAGCAGTAGGCGAAGAGGCCAAACGCATGCTTGGCAGAACACCGAGTAACATCATCGCTATCAGGCCCATGAGAGATGGTGTGATCGCTGATTTCGAAGTGACTGAACAGATGCTCAGTCATCTTATCAAAAAAGCGCAGAAACAAGGCGGACGTTTTAATGTCCTGCAAACCGATGTTGTTATTGGAGTTCCAGCTGAAATTACACAGGTAGAGAGACGAGCAGTCAAGGACAGCGCGAAGAAGGCGGGTGCATCCAATGTCTACCTGGTTGACGAAGCCATGGCTGCAGCCGTAGGTGCCGGACTACCGGTTACAGAACCAACCGGTAACATGATCGTGGATATTGGCGGCGGCAGTACCGATGTGGCTGTTATTTCGCTGGCCGGTGTGGTTTATTCCCGTACGCTTAAAGTAGCGGGTAATGCCATGGATGAAAACATCGTGCATTACATCAAACGGAAATATCGGCTTCTCATCGGAGAGCGAACAGCTGAAAACATCAAACAGAAACTCGGCAGCGCGCATCCGCTGGAAGAAACCATAGAAATGGAAATCAAGGGCCGCTCGTTAGAAACAGGCATACCGCGTACGTTAGTTATTCGCGATGATGAGATCAGGGAAGCTCTTGCAGAAACGGTCAACACGATTGTGGAAACCATCAAGATCGCATTGGAGCGAACCCCACCTGAACTTGCCGCGGACCTTGTGGATAAGGGCATTGTATTAACCGGCGGGGGAAGCCTTTTGAAAAACTTCGATAAAAGGCTCAGGGAAGAAACCAATCTGCCGGTCTTCCTTGCAGAAGAACCCCTTCTCAGTGTGGTACTTGGAGTGGGCCAGATGTTATCTGACAACTACCTTCTTCATCGCATCTGCAAAAATAACTAACTTTGAGCAACAGGCATTTTCGTAAACTGACTCCGTTTATGGTGTTCCTTGCTCTGGAATGCTTCACCTTACTTCTGATCAGTTACCAGGTTCGTGTGAACAGTAAATTGACGGTGCTTGAGAAAACAGGATTGGTTTTGTTTTCACCCTTCCAGAAAATAGCGGACACAGCCTCGGATTTTGCCCTGAACCTGAGAGAGAAAAGAAAGTCGCTGAGCGATTTAAGAAGGGAAAACAGTTATCTCAAACAAAAGGTTTCCCGCTTGGAATTATTGGAATACACGCTCAAAGAAGCTCGGCGAGAAAACAGAAGGCTCAGAAAACGGTTGAAGATGAATCAAGTTCCCGGGTGGGATTACATTCACTGTGATGTGATTGGACGCACTCGGCATTACAGTGATTCTGTATTTATCATTAACAAAGGCAGTCGAGACGGATTGAAAAATGACCAGGGGGTCCTCTGCAACGATGGTGTTGTCGGGATCGTATGGGAGACAGGGCTGTTTTCCTCAAAGGTAATTACGCTGAACAGCCCGGGTGCGGTTGTGGCGGTAATGATCGAGGATTCTCAATACATGGATGCCTTTTCCGCCGGCAAAGGTGGAATTCACGGCAAGCTCGAGAACATACCGAACTACGAACAAATTACAGTGGGCGGTCGCATCCTCACCAGTGGCATGGATGCTCTTTTCCCGAAAGGAATACCCGTCGCGGTCGTTTCTGACCAGCGCAAGACCAGTCAGATGTTTCAGGATATCTCCATTCGTTATTTGGTAGATCTGGCCCGAATTCAGGAAGTAACAGTCATTCAACCCAGTTATCCCGAAGAGGTCGCTCCATGACCTGGCCCTGGTTCTTCTTTCTCTTGGTGGTTTCAGGAGTTTATATGTTCACGCAGGAGCGGTTCTTTCCCGATTACTCCTTTATCGAACCCACCTTGATTGCTTGCTTCCTCATACTCAGAAGCTCGTCCAGACGGAAAATTCTACTGATGACTTTCATTTTTTCCATGTGTTTGGATTTCTTGTGTCTCGGCAGCCAAATCAAGGGCGTTACCACCCTTTCCGTTCTCCCGCTTGTTTATCTTGGTACCCTCTTGAAGGAATATATTTTACCTGCCTTTTCAGATATGGCACTCTTTGTTTACTTTATAGCCTGTTTTCTGCTAAATTACTTTATGGTCAGGTGGCTGTTTGGTGCTTTCGGGGCTTCTGTTCCAGAGCAGTCGTTTTTACTTGTATTGTTTCAAGTTCTTGTTCATACAGACATATTCGGCGGTGTGCTTATTTTTCTGAGTCGATTTAAAGGGAAAGGGTTGTGAAACTTGCTAAAGATTTAAAGCTTCTCCACAGTAGGATACGCTTCTTTCGCTTTGTTCTTTTCAGCTGCTTTTTGCTGACTGCTTATGGCTATTTCAGGGTTCAGATTGTCCACAATACGCATTACGAAACGCTGGGTCAGAAATATCGAATTAAAAAGCTCCCTTTAAGTGCGGAGCGCGGGTTGTTCTACTCCCGCGAAGGAACACTGCTGGTGGAAAATCAACCCACCTATTCGCTGGTTTTACACCGAGATGAACTGAAAGCCCCATGGAAAAAAGCCTGTCCGGAAATTGCTGAATTTCTGAACATAGAGGCTGAGATCCTGAATGAAAACTACAAAATGCATCAAGGCAGATACCTTGGCTTGCCTATTCCACTCATACGCGACCTCTCTTTTTCTGAAGCACTCAGGATAAAGCGACAAAAAAAGCGCTTCCCATTCCTGGAGGTTGAAGCCGTTTCACAGCGGCATCACAAGCGGTCGCACTTGTACAGTCATATCCTGGGGTATGTTGGACTGGTAACACCCAAACAGCTCAAGGAGAACGATTCACTGAAACCAGGCGATTTAGTTGGCCGTACCGGACTGGAAAGCAAGTACAACGATTTTATGCTGGGAAAGTCGGGAGAGAAGACTATTCACATTGACTCCAAGGGTTTAATCCACCATGTTGAGATCAGCAAACCTGCTGTCCCCGGATCGGAATTGGTCTTGAGTTTGTCGAGTGAACTGCAGGAACAAACTCACCAGATCATGAGCGGGCAAGTAGGGGTGGCCCTCTTGATGGACGTCAAATCAGGAGAAATTCTGTCCTATTTCTCTGCTCCTGCTTTTGATCTAAATTCCTTCACCGGAGGCATTTCCCAAAAAAAATGGGATGAATTGACGAATTCCAAATTGAAACCTCTCTTTAATCGACCCATTCAGGGGACATACGCACCTGGGTCGACATTTAAACTGGTCTCCGCCATAACCGCTTTAAAAACCGGGAAAGTGAGTCCTTCAACAAGAATTAATTGTGCAGGCTCGATCAGTTTCCTGGGACGTGAGTTTCATTGTCACAAAAGGGGAGGTCACGGTTGGATCAACCTATCCGATGCTTTGAAAATGAGCTGCAATGTCTACATGTATCAGCTGGCAAAGGACATTCCAGCTGATGAATACGCGAAAGTTGCAAAAGAAATGGGGCTCGGTGTAAGGACAGGAATCGATATCCCCGGAGAGGTAGCGGGCATTGTTCCCTCTCCTGACTGGAAAAAGAAGAAATATAATAAAATTTGGTTCCCCGGAGAGACGCTATCGCTATCCATCGGCCAGGGAGACCTGCAGATCACTCCCATACAAATGCTGCGACTGATGGCTATCATTGCCAATGATGGAATTGCCATCAACCCTCATTTCTTGAAATCCTTTTCAACTAAAGGGCAGCAACATGCTTCTCAAGCAGAGGTCTTTGCTGTAAAGGATATTTCGCCTTCCTTTTTCCGTCTGATCAAGCACGCCATGTGGCGCACCATCAACGAAGACTTTGGCACCGGTTCACAAGCCCAAATACCTGGCTTTGATGTCTGTGGAAAAACTGGAACAGCTCAAAAAATCACCTTTAGAAGCGATGATGAAAGAAAAGAGAAAAGATATCAAAACGCCTGGTTTACCGGGTTTGCACCTTATAAAAATCCTGAAGTCGCTGTTGTCGTGCTGGTTGAGAGTGCGGGGCATGGCGGGGAAGCAGCGGCCCCCATTGCGCGAAAAATTTTGGAGGCGTACATGAGGTCTCCTGTAAGGGATCAGATTCTTGCTTCGTTTTAATCTCATGGATTACATTTCCATTTTCTGCATCCTGCTGCTCTCTGGAACAGGTGTTCTGTTGGTAAGGACCGCCACGAATCACCAGGAAATGGTTTCCAATTTATGGGTCAAACAACTTTTATGGGTTTTTGTCGGGCTGGTGATTTATTTCATCTTGAGTAACAAGGACTACCATTCCATTTTAGATTTTGCGGGTTATCTCTATGTTTTGGGAATTATCTCATTAATTCTTTTGATGATATTCGCAACACCTGTCAACGGTGCTAAGTCATGGTTTAAATTGCCCTTTATGAGTATTCAACCCTCTGAATTAGTCAAGGTTACAACGCTTCTCTTCCTGACAAAGTACTTTTCAAAGTTCCAGGAAAGGCAGTCGAGTTTTATTGAGTTCCTCGGCTCCGGTTTGCTGGTGGGGTTACCTCTCATTCTGGTTCTCTTACAACCTGATCTCGGTACCGCCTTTCTCTTCCTGCCGTTCTTTCTGCTGCCTAACTTTCTGTCGGGAAACAAAGAGATTCTGTATGTCACCTTTGGCGGTTTACTTCTCGTTGCTATCTTGATCCTCGGTGTTGTATACAAACCGGATTGGGTTTTTTTCTTGAAAGACTATCAAAAAGCGAGAATATCCTCCTTCGTGTTTCCTGAAGAAGATGTATCCAACAAGGGTTATCAAGTTCATCAGGCCAAGATTACCATTGGACAGGGCGGACTTTTGGGGGCAGGACTAGGCAAAGGGAAGCAAACACATACCGGGTTTCTTCCTGCTCAACATACAGACTGCATTTTGGCTGTGGCTGCCGAGGAGTTGGGATTCATAGGTATCCTCATTATTTTATTGCTCTTTCTTGTGCTCTTTGTTCGCTCGGTTACAACGGCTCTTCAAGCCGCAGATACAGCTGGCAGCATGCTCGTCGTGCTGGTTCTGGGTACGTTGAGCCTCCAGATGTTGTTTAATGCCGGAATGATGATCGGCTTTGTACCTACTACCGGAATTCCCTGCCCCTTGCTGAGCTACGGTGGCAGCAGTGCCTTGAGTACCTTGACCATGCTGGGTCTGATTCAGTCTGTCAAGACCCATCGCTATATCAACTGATCTGAGTTGTAAAGCTGCCAGGGTGGACGCAAAACGTCATCAAATCGACTCTGCGCCAGTCTGTTTCGCGAATTTAAGCAGGAGGCTGTGTAGGCCGATAGAGGAAAGGTGAGGCGGTACACAGCCACAACCATGGTCTCGATTTTATCCCAAATTGCCGTTACAGAGTTCAGGTCATCGCGAAGAGGGCCTGATGAGAAGGGATATGCGGTTTTATCAAGACAGTATTTTTGGATAAGCTGTAAAATGCCTGTAAGGCCCATAGAAGCATATCTCGAGTGTAATGAATCCAATGCAAGAGCCTGCTCGTTAAATGCTGCAGAGCGTTGCAATGAATGAATCAGTTTCCCGAAAATGAGCCAGGAAAACGGAGCAAATAAAAAAACGGGGCCTGCCGGGACGTTCCCACTCTTGTGAATGCCGCTTTAAAGGCCGACAGAGTTCATTGAGGGGCTTGTCGAGGAAGGCATCAACCAAATGTCATTAAACCTTTCAATATGGAGGAGCTGCTTGATAAAATCACGTACCTGGAAGAACTTTTTACGACTTGGTGGGACGGTGATGAACAAAAGTTTGCTGAAACTCAGTTTTCTGCTGGCGGTATTCTTCTGCTTGATCCTTTGGGCCTATTACAGCGGTCAGGATAAGTATGTTTTTGAAGTCGTTTCGTTTTCCGAAAAAATTCCCATTCCCATAGCACACACTGTGTATTCCGGTTCGGCTGAGTGGGAGGATGAGAAGAGCGTGCGAATCACTTTTTCACCTAGAAGCATTGCTGAAAGCGAGAAACGGAAGTTCATCAGCTGTCTGGGCTATATCGAGACAGAAAATGCAGTCTGTTATCTGTTGGAATCTCCTGAAGGTTTGATTGTTGAGAAAGCGACCTTTATCGAGCCTTTTGTCGATGCTGTTCGCCTGTCTTTGCTGGAATACCGTTGGAAGTCTCACGTCCCGCCAGGCATCAGTGAGGAGATGAAAGAATTGATTCCCTGGGAAAGTGAGACGACTTTAAGGGAACTGGAAGCCTGGAACCGCGATGTACGCACCGTTAAAACCAAAGATTACTTACTCTGGAGTCAAGAATAACTTGACTTTACATGGAGAATCCATAATCTAGAAGGCTGGGGGAATTGTTTTGAGAATATTCTATTATTTAACTCTATTGATAGTCTTTTTTATTCCTGTTTCATGTGTTAAGAAAGCGGTGCCAAATGAGGCAGCCTCTCTGCCAGAGCATACTTCAGTGGATTATATCGATGATCTTGAACTGCATGCCTGCCAAATGGTGGCGGAGGGTATGGATGCTGTCGAAAATGGAGAAAATGACAAAGGTCTGGATCTCTTTGACCAAGTCCTTACTATGCTTTTTGCAGAAGAGGAATTGATGCATGACAGCCGGTTTGAATTACTCTACAACCGCATTTACTCAGAGATAGAACTGGAAGAAGAGTTCATGCAGGCAGAAGATGAGGCCAACCTGGTCCAGACAGAACGGAGTATGATCAAAGACAAAATACCCAACCAAACGGTCTCAGATGAAATGGTAGGGGAAATGAAAAATGTATCGGATCATTTTTTCTTCGATGCATGGGAAATGGAGAATCCTCAAACGGCCGAATTCATACACACTTTTACCAATAGAAATGCCAAAGCAATACGGTCTAGTATGGAAAGGGGCAGCAAGTATATTCCCATGATTCGAGCGATCTTAAAGGAAGAATGCATGCCTGAAGATTTGTGTTATCTGCCTATTATCGAGTCTGGATACAAAAATCACGCGCGTTCGCGGGCGAAAGCAGTTGGCATGTGGCAGTTCATGAGCGGAACAGCGCGTATGATGGGTTTGAAAGTAAATTGGTGGGTCGATGAGAGATGCGATCCGGAAGCGGCAACCAGGGCTGCAGCCCGCTATTTGAAAAAACTGCATGAAGACTACCACGATTGGTATCTCACTCTTGCTGCTTATAATGCAGGACCAGGCAGAGTGAACCGGGCCATTGAGAAGGGTAAGACGAGAAATTTTTGGGAATTGGTTCGAAAGCGCCTTCTGCCGCGAGAGTCCAGGAACTACATTCCCTCCTTTATGGCTGCGGTAACCATCGCTAGAGATCCTGAGTCCTTTGGTTTCACGAATATGGAATACCAAATACCTATGGAAAGCACCAAGATAGAAGTTGATTTTTGTATTGATCTCAAGCGGTTAGCTCGCGAGATGGGTGTTACCAAGGATGTTCTGATTGACTTGAATCCAGCACTTAAAAGAGGTGTTACACCAGGTGGATTTCCACCCTATTTAATCAATGTGCCCGTTCAACTCCGTCAAAAGGCAAAGCAGGCACTACGCGAAATTCCCGAAAATGAGAGAGTCCAATGGAAACGCTACAGGGTAAGGAAAGGGGATACCTTAGGGCGAATCGCCCGAAAAATGGGGGTTGCTGTCAAGTCGCTGAAGACAGTCAACCGTATTAAGAACCCCAGACGTCTTCAGATCGGGCAAAAACTTATCATTCCCTACGGTCCCGAAAAAGAGGTTATGGCATACGCTGTCAGTCGTATTTCAGAACCCTATATCATTCGAAAAGGTGATACGCTTTCTTCCATTGCCGTTAATTACCGAACCAGTGTGGCCAGCATTCTAAAGTACAATCCGGGAATTAAACCCACTCGTTTGAGACCAGGACAAAAAATCTATCTCACCAGTGGCAATCGCAAGAGGAATGTCGTTCATCAGAGAAACTTCCATATTGTCAAAAGGGGAGATACTCTCTACGATATCGCACGCAAATATGGTACTTCCATTCAACAGATTTGTTCCATGAATGGCATTAGAAAGACCAAAACCCTGCGATTAGGAGAAAAACTTCGCATTCCTTATCCGCTTGAAAAGGGTTTTAAAAACTATCAAGTGCGAAAAGGCGATACGCTGAGCAAAATAGCGAAGAAGTTCCAGGTTCGAATCAGTGATCTCGTGGCATGGAACAGTCTCAGCCGAAAGGATATATTGCGCATTGGTCAGCAACTGAAAATTCGTCGTTAGGCTTCAGTTTGTTACCGTTGGTTTTAATGAAGGTTTGAAATACACTGAGTTAGGCTTGTGGTGAAACATGGGATTTGGCATATCTGATATCGCAATTGTACTCGTTTACATGATCGCGTCTGCAGCAGTTGGGGCCTGGATAGGCAGGAATCAAAAAAATACCGATGACTATTTTCTGGGCGGACGCCGCATTCCCTGGTATGCGGTGATGTTCAGCATTGTGGCAACTGAAACCAGTGTGTTGACTTTCATCAGCATCCCCGCCGTCTCTTACTTGGGCAATATGACCTTTATTCAAATTGTTTTTGGATACGTCATTGGCAGAGTATTGGTGGCATGGATTCTCATCCCCGCTTATTACAAGGGTTCCATGTCAACTGCTTATCATTACCTGGGTGAACGCTTTGGTCAGAAAATGCGTCACACGGCGAGTATCACTTTCATGATAACCCGAATCCTGGCCGATGGCGTGCGTCTTTTTGCCACCGCCATTCCCCTGGCTATCATCATTAAAAGCAGTGGTTTGTTCAGCTCACTAAGTGACAGTCAGTTTTATGCCTTATCCATTTTGGCTGTGGGTTTTTTAACCATGGTTTACACCTATGTTGGCGGCATTCGTTCGGTTATCTGGATGGATATGGTTCAGCTCTTTATCTACATGGGAGGAGCCATTCTGGCGGGTTTCATCATCTTGAACAGACTACCGGACGGCTTTGCCAGCGTGACGGCAGCAGCCGCTGTCGATGATAAATTGCAATGGTTCTACATCGGTTTTGATCTTACTTTGACTGAATTCATGAAAAAACCCTATACCTTTTTTACGGCTGCAGTGGCCGGCGCCATCTTCAGTCTGGCCTCGCATGGCACGGATCAGCTTATCGTGCAGCGTGTTCTAACCTGTAAAGATCAGGTATCCAGTCAAAAAGCCATGATTGGCAGTGGTCTTGCCGTCTTTATTCAACTCCTCATTTTCCTCGTTCTGGGCGTGACGCTCTTTGCCTTTTATCAGGGAGCCGATGTCGAGGCGTTAGGCGTTACCCGTGCCGACGGGATTTTTCCCAAGTTCATTGTGGAAGAAATGCCTTCGGGTATCAGCGGTCTGATTGTGGCCGCTCTCTTTGCCGCAGCCATGAGTACGCTTTCCAGCAGCTTGTCAAGCCTTGCAAGTGCATCCATTCTCGATGTGTACATCCCCCTCTTTGGCAAAGAGAAGACCGAGGCCCAGTTGCTGAAGTATTCTCGTGTTTCAACGCTAGTGTGGGGTGTGATCCTGGTGGGAACGGCTCTGGTCTTCATTGGTTTGAAAGGGACCGTGGTCGAGGTCGCCCTGGGCATTGCGTCCTATACCTACGGCGGCTTGCTGGGTGTGTTCCTGCTCGGGCGACTGTACCCCAAGGCAAGAGAGCGCGATGCCATTCTGGGATTCATTGCCGCTCTCATCGTCATGACTCTCGTCATTCAGACCGTACAAATTGCCTGGCCGCTCTACACCGTGGTGGGCAGTGCAACCACGCTCCTGGTGGGTGTTGCACGCCATAAACTGAGATTGTAAGCACGTAGGCCTAAGACAAAAAGTAAGCGATCACGGAACCGCATCTTGACATGTCAGGCTCAGTTTTATATTGATTTTGCTTTTCAAATCGCTCGTTTTTATTTCAGGTGAAGCGACTTGTTGAATGATTATAGTCTTATTGAACTGTTTACTATCCAAAAGCCTATAGGCCAAAATGCAAGTAAAGCGTATGTAATCATATTTGCATTACGCACAGCTATTTTTATTCTCTGTGCCGAATACTCTTTGAGTATTTTTTTCAATACCAAATATTCCGACCACCAAGACGCAAAAAAGAACGGAATTAAAAGGTTTGCTCCCGCTACAGGAATCATCCAATGCAGGTCTGATTCATAAGGGATTAACCAAGCGGCCTGAAGTGTAACAGACAGCACTTTATCAAGTGTTGACTCCAATCCGAATGCACGGCCTCCTCCGAAAAGCATTTCAATCAGAACCAGCAACAGCCACGTTAATGGAATACCAACTACCGTAGAGACGAGATTTGAAATAGCAGTCACTTTAAACGATCGAAGCATACCTATTTTTATTTTTTTACTAAAGAAAATCGCCTCGATTATAATAATTGGAATGATCGAGAGTCCTAGTGCAGGCATGGCGAGAAAAATCATAGGTACACCAGCATTCGCTAATGCTGCACTGGGCATACACAACAATATAAATACTGTTATTACAAGTGATGTCCTTCTTTTGACAGTATTCACAATCTCTCCTCCTGGCATTTAACGCTGAGTTCAGGGGCAGCGGGATTTTACAGCCATGAATCACCATTTACTCGCGTGATTGGAGCAGGCAAGGACATTGATAATACCGCGAACCTCTCGCCGTAACGGGGTTACAAAATCATGGCTGCAATCCATCCTCCGGCGATAAGCGGTAAGTTGAAATGGATAAAAGTAGGTACAACCGTATCCCAGATGTGATCATGCTGACCATCGACATTCAGACCGGCAGTTGGTCCGAGAGTAGAGTCCGATGCCGGAGAACCTGCATCCCCCAGCGCACCGGCGGTGCCGATCAGCGCCACTGTCGCCATCGGCGAAAAGCCGAAGTTAAGGCAGAGCGGCACATAGATAACCGCGATAATCGGAACGGTTGAAAACGACGATCCGATGCCCATGGTGATCAAGAGACCGACTATAAGCATCATCAGGGCGGCAAGCCCTTTGCTGTTGCCAATTAGCGCGGTTGAGGCATCAACCAATGCCTGAACTTCGCCTGTATTGTTCATGACGGCGGAGAAGCCCTGTGCTGTCACCATGATAAAGCCGATCAGCGCCATCATACGCAGACCAAGCACGAATACATCGTCAACTTCGTTCCATTTATAGGATCCCGAAAAACTGAGAATAGCAAAGCCAATCAGCCCGGACAGGATCATGGATCCTGAATAAAGCTGCACACCAAGTACGACCATAATCGCCAATACGCTAAGCACAATTTGAAAGGGTTTGAGGTCACGATTAACTGGTTCTTTGTCGTCTTGCGCAGCCACCCCCCGCAGCTCATACTCACGCGGCTTGCGATAGCTGATCATAATCGCCACCAGTAACCCCAGAATCATGCAAAGCGCCGGGATAAGCATTGCGAGCGGTATCGACGAGGCATCCATGGAAAAACCGACCCCTTCACCGGCGAGGTTGATATTTTTCGCCAACACGTTTTGTTGATAAACCGCGCCAAAGCCAACCGGAAACAGCATATAGGCCAAAATTAAGCCACAGGTTAGCGAACAGGCAGCTGCGCGCCGGTCCAGCTTTAACATATCCATCACAGTTATCAGCGGCGGCACCAAGATTGGGATAAAAGCGATGTGCACGGGGACAAGCGTTTCCGCCAAGCTCGCACAAATCAGAAATACACTGTACAGTACTACTTGCGCAAAGATAACATTGGATTCGCTACCCTTTGCACCAACAATGGCGACGATTTTTTTCCCCAGCAGATGAGTGATACCCGAGCGAGACAGCCCCACAGCAAAGGCACCCAGTAATCCATAAGACAACGCAATCGTGGCACCATTGCCAAGCCCGTCCTCAAACAGTTTGACAATTTCAGGAATCGACAAGCCGGCATTCATCCCGCCGACGAATGCGGCAAGAATCAGTGCCAGAACGACCGGCACTCTGCTTAGGCTCAAACCCATCATAACCACGACGGCTAGTACAATTGAATTCATGATATCTCCTCCCTTTTTAATAACAAGCCGCGCAGGTGCAGCGAACAAATACAAAGGTGCGAAGCGCGAGTTATATTTTTATAATTAATAAAAAATATAATTTTTCATTATGGTCAATTGTATGCTGTTTGTCAAATTTTTCTAAAACATACGGGTCCTTTTTCCCTTGTCAGATACACAACGTTATCGCTTGGCTATTGACAATAGTTACAGCTAAATACTGCGGTTAAATGATCGCTTGCGGTTTAAGATTGAAACATCAATGCTTACAGAATTTTCATCACAGAGAGCCTCGTTCAATTGGTTTTATTAATATCTGACGCCTCAATAGGATGTCCCTATGGCGTCGCCTTGATATTTGTCAGGTGCTTATTGGCATGCGTTAACTACAGCGCTGTTTTTGCTCGCTCTATGGCAGCACTAACCGCATTTTTTGCCTGTGGACTGTTTTTCCAGCATGGGCTATTGAGCATACTTGCCACCATTTCTACTATATCTTCGGCACGGTACTTTGCAAGTTCTTGTAACGACTGAATACCTATTTCTTCGAATCGTTTTACTACCGTTGGACCAACACCTTTAATCGCCAAAAGTGCCTTTTTCTCTTCTTTGGTAAAGCCCATATGTCAATCTCTCTTTTATGCCACATAACGCGGAATTCACCGGCGAGGGCGTGGTGAACCGGAACGGTTCAGGTTGTGGCTCACTTCGCTCTCACATTCTAACCTCATTCGTTAAATTAAAAACCCCTACGATCAATTACGAGACATTAAGCTGGTAAGGGTGTACAAGAATTTCAGCAGAAATACCTAAACCAATTTGTAAATTTCTTATCATATTTAAGGTTAATGCCC
>PDWI01000823.1_pt1 | contig 53488 bp, 48 predicted proteins | sample 1430891 | NCBI WGS metagenome assembly PDWI01 (sample SAMN01162508, study PRJNA174530) | Oral metagenome, whole genome shotgun sequencing project. | biome: Marine environment; feature: Marine mammal; material: Swab sample of the gingival sulcus; isolation source: swab sample of gingival sulcus... | reverse complement strand
AGCGTGGCAAAACCATTTCGGAGGTTCTAGGACTATGAAAATGTTAAAAGTCACATTGGTAAAAAGCAAGCACGGACGCAAGCCGGGGCACAAAGAGTGTGTACACGGTCTAGGTCTTCGTCGCATGCATCAGACGGTTGAAGTGGCTGATACCCCCGAAAACCGTGGAATGATTAACAAAGCCTACTATATGCTTAAAGTTGAGGAGGCGTAAGATGGAATTAAATACGTTAACACACGGCGGTAGTCGTACGGCGCGTCGTCGCGTTGGTCGCGGTATTGGCTCAGGTCTTGGTAAGACTTGTGGTCGCGGTCACAAAGGTCAAAAATCGCGTTCAGGCGGTTTCCACAAAGTCGGTTTTGAGGGTGGTCAAATGCCACTACAACGCCGTCTGCCAAAAGTGGGCTTTACTTCGCGCAAGAAAGCCGTCAACGCTCAGTTGCCGACTTCTGCACTGAATAAGTTCAATGGTGAAGTAACCTTGCAAGCGCTAATTGAAGCGAACTTGATTCCTGCGAATTCACTACAATGTAAAGTGTACTTGTCGGGCGAGTTGAAAAACGGCGTACAGCTAAAAGGCATTAAAGCTTCGGCCGGTGCTAAAGCTGAAATTGAAAAAGCAGGTGGTTCTGTTGGCGAGTAATCGCTGATAAACAACTTGTGATAAACGACATGCGGCTTGTTGGCTAGTGCTAGCAAGCCGCCAACCCAGTGGTAAGAGAAGACTTATGGCAAAATCAAACCCTATGCAAGCAAGTGGGTTACAATCAGAATTAGGACAGCGCTTGTTGTTCTTGTTTTTGGCAATTGTGGTCTATCGCATCGGCACGTTTATTCCCATTCCGGGTATTAGTATGGCGGAGCTAAGGCAGGCAATTAGTAACGGTGACGGTGGCAACCTCAGCGCCTTTGCGAATTTATTTTCGGGCGGTGCTATGGAGCGCATGTCGATTTTTGCGCTAGGGGTGATGCCGTATATCTCTGCATCGATTGTTATGCAGCTGTTGTCGCATATGCCGGGCAAATTGAAAGAACTGAAAAATAGCGGTAGTGCGGGTCGTAAGAAAATTACCCAGTACACGCGTTATTTGGCTTTCGCCGTGGCGTTGTTCCAAGGCATTTCCATGTGTTTGGTCTTTAAAAATGTGGCGCTGTATTCTGGGCCAGCATTTTGGCTCATCGGTGGTTTTTGTTTTGCCACGGGCGCGATGTTTTTGATGTGGCTGGGTGAGCAAATCAACGAAAAGGGTATCGGCAATGGTATTTCTATGTTGATTATGGTTGGTATCGTGGCATCTATGCCGCGAGTGTTTGCCGGCTTGATTAGCAGTGCAAAATCCGGCTTGGTCAATACCCCATTTGTTTTGGCGATTTTTGCCATTATTTTTGCTTTGTTCTTTGTCATTGTTTACATGGAAACTTCGCAACGGCAGATAAAAATCCACTACGCCCGTCAACAGGCCGGTATGGCAATGGGGCAAAATGCGCCGTACTTGCCACTTAAGGTTAACTTGGCCGGTGTGATTCCAGTAATTTTTGCCTCGGCGATTATGATTTTGTTGGTGACTGTTCTGACCTTCCTGTCCAAAGTGGATGTTGGTATGGAAAGCTTTGGTCGCTACATGAGTATGCTTGCTAACCACCTTCAGGGTGGGCAGCCGGTTTATATCATCGTTTTTGCTTTGTTGATTGTCGGCTTTGCCTTCTTCTACACTGGTTTGGTGTTTGAAAATAAGGAACTCGCTGACGATTTGAAAAAGTCGGGTGCTTTCATTCAGGGTGTTCGCCCCGGTAAGGCAACGGCTGATTACATCGACAAGGTGCAAAATCGTTTAACCTTGGTCGGGGCGCTGTATGTGGCCGCCGTGGTGATTGTGCCGGAAGTCTTTAACATGAATTCCAGTAACAACGTGTTGTTGCAATTCGGTGGTGCGTCTATTTTGATTATCGTGGTGGTTGCTATGGATTTTGTGCAAAAAGTCCAAGCCATGCGCATGTCAACGCAGTACGAATCACTGATGAAAAAGTCCCATTTGGGGCGTCGTAGAAACTAATTTTTGAGGATATTATTATGAAAGTTGGTGCATCTGTAAAACCAATCTGTAAAGACTGTAAAACGATTCGTCGTAACGGTTCACTACGTGTGATTTGCAAAACAAATCCACGTCACAAGCAACGTCAAGGTTAAGTCGTTTGTCAAATAACGACTGCTCCTAAAGCATGTATCAACGCCTAAATGTATTTTTTGCATTTAGGCGTTGATGTGTGCTTTAAAAAGTGTATAATATTGCGCCTTTCCTTACTATATTGTTTGGTGGGGTGAATATAATTGTTAAGTTTAACTAATTCTAGGAGAATTAAATGGCTCGTATAGCTGGTATTAACATCCCAGTGCACAAACATGCCGAAATCGCTCTGACTGCCATTTTTGGTATCGGACGTAAAACGGCTGGGGATATTTGTGCTGCGGTTGGTGTTGAAAAATCAACCAAGATAAAAGATTTGAGTGAAGACCAAGTTGAAAAAATTCGCGCAGAAGTTGCGAATTACGTTGTTGAAGGTGACCTTCGACGCGAAAAGGCTATGGATATCAAGCGTCTTATGGATCTTGGCTGTTATCGTGGTTTGCGTCATCGTCGCGGACTTCCTTGTCGTGGTCAGCGTACCAAGACTAACGCAAGAACTCGCAAAGGCCCTAAAAAGCCAATTAAGCGTTAATTTGAGAGGTTTATAACAATGGCAAAAGCTCCTGTTAAAGCCAAGAAAAAGGCTAAAAAAGTTGTCTCTGAAGGCATTGCGCACATTCAGGCAACCTTCAATAATACTATCATTACCATCACCGATAATCAGGGCAATGCGTTGTCTTGGGCAACATCTGGTGGTTCTGGATTCCGTGGTTCGCGTAAGAGCACCCCATTTGCGGCACAGGTTGCAGCAGAACGTGCAGGTACAGCGGCCAAAGAATTCGGTATGCAAAGTTTGCACGTTAACGTCAAGGGCCCCGGCCCAGGTCGTGAGGCCGCTGTTCGTGCTCTAAATGCAGTCGGATTTAATATTCATACGATTACCGATGTGACGCCTATGTAAGGAGGCTATTCTACTATGGCAAGATATATTGGACCAAAGTGTAAGTTAAGCCGTCGTGAAGGCGTTGACTTAGAATTAAAATCAGGTATTCGTTCACTAGATTCTAAGTGTAACATGAGTGCCAAGCCGGGTATGCACGGCGCAGGTCGCGGTCGTTTATCCGACTACGGTTTGCAGTTGCGCGAAAAGCAGAAGCTACGTCGTACCTACGGTATTTTGGAAAAGCAATTCCGTAACTACTTTAAGAAAGCGGCGAGTACTAAAGGTAGCTCAGGTGAAAACTTGTTGCGCTTACTAGAGTGTCGTTTGGATAACGTCGTTTACCGCATGGGTTATGCCTGTACGCGTGCTGAAGCACGTCAATTGGTGTCTCACGGTGCCATTGAAGTCAATGGTGAGCGCGTAACGATTCCTTCTTTCCAAGTTAAAGCTGGCTTCACTGTTGCCGTTCGCGAAAAATCGCGCGGTCAAGAGCGTATCCAAAATGCTTTGGCCTTGGCAGAAAGCCGTGAAGCCATTGATTGGGTTGAGGTCGATGCAAGCAAAATGACGGGCGAGTTTAAACGCGTGCCCGATCGCGCTGACTTGTCGGCCGAAATCAACGAATCGTTGGTTGTTGAGCTTTACTCGAAGTAATCGTTGAATACAAACGACAACTATTATTTAATGAGGCATGGACGTTATCGTGCATGCCTACCCAGATTAACCCGAACTAACCTAAGGTGAAGGCATGTCAAATTCTGTTTTACTGCAACCCCGTAACATCAAAGTCTCTAGCGAAGGTGATGTTTCAGTTGTTACTTTAGAGCCTTTGGCGCGTGGCTTTGGCCATACTCTTGGTAACGCACTGCGTCGTATTCTGCTCTCTTCGATTGAAGGTGCGGCGGTCACTGAATGTGAAATTGAGGATGTACTCCATGAGTACTCGGCGATTGAGGGAGTTCAGGAAGATGTAATGGACATCCTGTTGAACCTGCGTTCGTTGGCGATTAAAATGCCAGAGGGCGAAGAAGCCACTATCAGAGTCTCTAGCAAAAAAGCTGGTGTGATTACTGCTGGTGATTTTGAGTTGCCACACAACGTCGAAATCGTCAATCCTGAGCAGGTCATTGCCACCGTGACGACTGACCGTAGTTTTTCTATTACCTGTCGCGTTGAGAAAGGCTTGGGCTACCGTCCTGCCGCTGCTATTGATGAGACAAACGAAGAAACACAAAGCGTTGGTAAGCTCAAAGTCGATGCCATGTTTAGCCCCATTTCTCGCGTGTCTTACCGCGTTGAAGCGGCGCGTTTGGAACAGCAAACGAACTTGGATAAATTGATTATCGAAATCGAAGGTAACGGCACGGTTGACCCACAAGAAGCTGTCAGTGATGCGGCGACTTTGTTACACAAACAAATTGCCGTCTTTGTAGATATTGAAGAAGAAATTGTTGAAGAAGCCGAAGAGGAAAAAGTTGAAATTGATCCGGCGTTATTGCGCTCAATTGACGACTTGGAATTGACGGTTCGCTCTGCAAACTGTTTGAAAGCTGAGAAGATTGATTACGTTGGTGATTTGGTCTTGCGTACAGAAATGGAGTTGTTAAAAACACCTAACTTGGGCAAGAAATCACTCAATGAAATCAAAGATGTGTTGGGGCAACAAGGGCTAAGACTGGGTATGGTTTTAGAAAATTGGCCGCCAGTGAAGTAAGCCGGCATCCAAATCACTTAAAGAATTTAAAGGAATCCTATTATGAGACATCGTAAATCAGGTCGTAAATTAAACCGCAACAGCTCGCACCGCAAGGCTATGTACCGCAATATGGCGTGTTCATTGCTTGAGCATAATGTGATTAAAACGACTGTACCAAAAGCTAAAGAATTACGTCGTGTAATTGAGCCGCTCATTACACACGCAAAGAACAACGATAATGTTGCAGGCCGTCGTCATGCTTTCGATCACCTTCGTAGTGACGAAGCGGTTAAGGCGCTTTTTGATGCCGTTGCACCATCTAGCAAAGATCGCAATGGTGGCTACCTTCGCATTTTGAAGTGTGGCTTCCGCACTGGCGACAAAGCACCGATGGCGTTCGTTGAGCTAGTTGATCGCGAAGCGATTATCGAAGCAAAAGAAGCTGCTGCTGTCAGAGATGAAGCGCGTGCTAAAGAAAAAGCTGAAGCCAGAAAAAAGGCAAAAGCTGCTAGATCAGAAGGTTAATCACTTCTGGTAAGCGCTAGCTTCGCATCAAAGCCCACTTAACGTGTTGTTAGGTGGGCTTTTTTTATTGGCCTTTTTATGACTTTGGTATCATGCCAAATCCAATAGATAGTGTTTTGGAACGTAGAGACAGGGCGCACCCTGTCTCTACAAAATGGCAAACTGTATATTTTGTGAATGGCATCACTATGGTGTCTTGTTGTATGCTATGGATATTTTTAAAGGAGTGTGATAATGACCCCAGCGGTTCACTTAGTCAAAAAACGACAAATAGATTTCGTTTTGCACGAATATCACCACGACAGTGGTACGCTATCCTATGGTTTGGAGGCGGCTGAGAAACTTGCTGTTGATCCGGCATGTGTTTTTAAAACGCTGGTAGTTAGCGACGAGAAGGCTAAACTCGCGGTTGCGGTGTTGCCGGTGGGCAACACGCTCAACTTAAAGAAGATGGCTAAGGCATTAAGTGTGAAAAAAGTCGCCATGGCCGACCCCAAAGTGGTGGAGCGCAATACTGGTTATGTGTTGGGAGGTGTTAGTCCGTTGGGGCAAAAACGATTGTTGCCAACGGTGATTGACGCCTCCGCACAATGCCAGAAGACCATCTATGTGAGCGCCGGTCGGCGCGGCTTGGAAATTGAGTTGTCGGCAAAGGTGTTGGCGCAAGTATTGGGGGCAACCTTTGCCGACATTGTTTCGGGATGAGGGCGTGACTACACTACCTAAGACAATGTGACCTTAGCAATGCGGCGTTTGCCGACTTGAATAATGCCGGTAAAGCCTTTTTCTAACTTAATGTCTTTGTTGTCAATTTTTTCGCCGTCAATTTTTACTGCGCCCTGTTTAATCATGCGCATACCTTCGGAAGTCGAGGGTACGAGGCCGGCATTTTTCATAACATTGGCGATGGCCAGTGGTTGTTCGATGGTCAAGTTTTTTTCAGGGATTTCATCGGGCAGTTGGCCTTTTTGAAAGCGTGCAATAAAATCGGCTTGCGCTTTTTGTGCCGCGGCTTTGTCGTGGAAACGCGTGATGATTTCCTCGGCTAATTCAAATTTGATGTCGCGTGGGTTTCGGCCTTCGCTGGCTTGTTGTTTCAGTCCTTCGATATGGCTAAGACTCTTGAACGACAGCAACTCAAAATAGCGCCACATCAACTCATCGGAAATCGACATGATTTTGCCGAACATATCGTCAGGCGTATCGAAAATACCGATGTAGTTACCTAGAGATTTCGACATTTTTTGTACACCGTCTAGGCCCTCTAAAATTGGCATGGTTAAAATGCACTGTTGCGGCTGACCGTAGGCTTTTTGCAATTCGCGGCCGACTAGCAAGTTGAATTTTTGGTCGGTGCCGCCCAATTCAACGTCGGCTTTCATGGCCACCGAATCATAGCCTTGCACCAAGGGATAGAGGAACTCGTGCACGGCAATGGATTGGCCGGCTTTGTAGCGCTTGTTAAAGTCGTCGCGCTCTAGCATTCTGGCGACGTTGTATTGTGCTGCGAGCTTAATCATATCGGCCGAGCTGAGTTGCTTCATCCATGTTGAGTTGTAGCAAATTTCCGTCTTTTCTGGGTCTAAGATTTTGAAAATTTGTGACTTGTAGGTTTCTGAGTTTTTCGCAATTTCTTCTTCGGTAAGCGGTGGGCGCGTGGCGCTTTTGCCGGTGGGGTCGCCAATCATAGCAGTAAAATCGCCAATTAAGAACATAATATGATGACCTAATTCTTGGAACTGGCGCAACTTGTTGATAACAACGGTGTGGCCTAGATGTAGGTCGGGTGCGGTTGGATCCATGCCTAATTTGATGCGTAGCGGGCGGCCTTCTTCGAGTTTTTTGATAAAGTCGGCTTCGGGTAGAAAGTCTTCTACGCCGCGTTTGATTAGGGTCAAGCTGTCGTTTGTTGTCATGATTTTCTCGTTAAATTTCATTTAGTCAGTAACAGGGGTGCTTGCTTGATAGGGGCTTGGTGGCCGGCGCAAACAGGACGGTTTATTATATAGTAAGCTTGGGCAACATCAAAGATTATCGTGATGCAAGCGGGTTTTTGTGACAATATCGCATTTTCTATGACCCTAGGTCGTGCAAAATCTTGATGTCATTGGTGCTTTTCTATATAATGCCGTCCGAGGTGCGAATAATAACGATTGTTCCTCAAAGACACAACTGTCTTAATTAGCTTAATTTCTTTTCGACCAATAGGAGTCACTATGAAAATCATGAAAAAAACCTTATTAGCAACCACCGCCGGCTTACTGTCATTGTCTAGTGTTGCCCAAGCCGATAATGGCGAAGTCAATATTTACTCATACCGCCAGCCGTTCTTGATTCAACCCTTTTTGGATAAATTTACCGAAGAAACCGGCATTAAAACCAATGTGGTTTTCGCTAAAAAAGGCATTTTCGAACGCGTCAAATCAGAGGGCAAAGACTCACCGGCCGACTTGATTTTCACTGTTGACGTTGCCAATCTAACTGCTGGCGCTGATAAGCACGGCATTGCTCAACCTATTGAGAGTCAAACCGTTGAGGCCAACATTCCGGCGCAATACATCGCCGATGACAAAGAATGGGTTGGCTTGACTAAGCGCGTTCGCGTTTTTGCCGTTTCGAAAGAAATGCCATTGTCTCAAGCGCCTAAAAACTATGAAGACTTGGCTAAACCCGAATACAAAGGCAAAATTTGTATTCGTAGCGGCAAAAATAAATATAATGTCTCGTTATTTGCTTCGATGATTGCTGAACACGGCGAAGCCAAGACCAAAGAATGGTTAGAGAGCCTGAAAGCCAACTTGGCCAGAAAGCCCGAAGGTAACGATCGCGCTCAGGTCAAAGCCGTTACCGAAGGCATCTGTGAAATTGCGGTGTTGAATAACTACTACTTGGGTAAGATGTTGTTCAAATTTGATAAAAAATTGGGTAAAAATGTTCCCAACTTAAAACAAAGAGATTGGGTGCAAAAAGTCAACATTATCTTCCCTAACCAAGACAATCGCGGCGCTCATGCCAACATTTCGGGCGTATTGCTAGCAAAGTATTCGCCAAATAAAGAAAACGCGCTCAAATTGGTCGATTTCTTGACCGGTGATGAGGCGCAGGCGATGTACGCCGAGTTAAACTACGAATATCCATTGAAGGCAGATGTCCAACCGTCGGCTTTGCTAGCCTCTTGGGGTGCGCCTAAAGTCGATTCGGTCAGCATGGACAAAGTTGCCAAGCTGCGCGATACGGCTTTGAAATTGGTTGACGAAGTCAAATTCGACAGCAAGTAAGTACGTTCTCACTTTTGTAGGCAAACCGTCATGGCTATATGAAGATAGTCATGGCGGTTTTTCGTTTTATTTGATTTGATTTTAATAGATATGATTTTTATTTTGGGTAGGGTTTTAATGAAATCTGCGTTAAAAAAGCCATATTATGCCCACGTTAAAGCGTTTTTGGGTTATCATTAGTAACTATGATTTTTCCATCCTATCTAATGCCCGTTAATAAGAAAAAGCTCGCGCTCATTCCGCTATTGTTGCTCATCATTTCTCTGCCGTTCACGGTGGAGAAAATGACCGATAGCCAAATGAAAGCGCCCACCGTTTACGAATATCAACTGATTACACAGGAAAAGGGCGAGAGTCTGGATGAGGCTTTTAAAGAAGCCGGCCTCAGTGCCGATAATATCGCTGTGCTCAATGAGTTGCCCATTTACCGTACCGAAGAGGTTGACCGCGACTTTCGCTTGATATTTCAAATTGAAGCCGGTAAGCGTAGCGTCAAGGAAGTCAAGCTAACCTACGACAATCGCATGGCTAACTTTGTCTTGAATGAGGAAGAGGGCGAACGTTATTTTGTCAGTCAAGCCAGCCAAATTCCTGAGCGCCTTATTCGCAACTCTAAAGAAGCCAATGATGAGCTATTCTTCACCGACGCAAGCGACGCCTCCAACGGATTGGCCGATAATCTTGACCCCGGCTCGTTAATTGATAGTCAAGAAGATGCCGCCGCCGTGGTCATTCCACCCGAAGCGCTACTCATGGAGAAGCAAGCACTAACGGGTGCGCAAGCCAGCAAAGCGCAATCGATTGCAGCCGGTCAGCGCAGCCAGACAACCACCTCGCCAACAACCGTTGAAGAAACGATTAACCCTTTTATTGGCAGTACGGATGACGCAAGTGATGGGACAACGGCAGATTTACACGCTGACGATGCGACAGCCGACAAAGCCGACAAAGCCGGCAGTGCGAGTACGGTCGCTCGTGAATTTGCCGATGCCGGCTTAACCGTCGCCCCGATTATTGTCGATGCCGTGTTTGTTGGCGAAGAGCCGAAAGACAAGCCCAGCACAGCGGCTAAATCGCCAGTACCGGCCGTAGCCAGTCCGCCAAAAGAAAGCGTCGCCACCGTAGTTGAGACAAAAAAAGAGATTGATTTACTCGGTAAAAATGAAAATATTTTTGCGTTGCGCGTGACGCAGTACAAGCGCCAACGCTTAGAAAACGCCCTCGCGCCACTGAAACTCAGCAAAACCCAAAGCGAGATTGTCGCAACGGGTGATTTTATCAAATCGGCGCTCAGTAGCCGCCAACTCACGCTCTATTTTACCGGCAGTAAAAAACACAAACTCCTGCGGGGCATGACCGTCAAACGCGGCAGTCACCGCGTCGATTACGTGGTGTCGTCATTCGGCGATAAATACTACCTCAGCAATTTGAAATCGGTGGACAACGCCACGCGACAATTGGCGCAACAGCGCTTTGAACGCGTGCCCACACAAACGCTAACCGGCAGTGCTCAGACGACAATTGGCAACGCCAGCGTCGCCAGCAAGAAAACGTCAAAGGCTTCGAAAGCGCAGTCCGGCAAGCAAACCCAGCGCGGCAGTGTCGTTGACAGCGGCCGTTTTCGCGTCTTGCGCATTCGTCAGAAAAAGGGGCAATCGCTGTCATCGGCATTACGCGCGTTTTCCTTATCCGGCGCTCAGAAGCGCCTAATTGCGGCTATGCCGGTGAGTAAGCGCGCCAAATCAACGCGCTATATCAATATCTTATTTGAAAAACGCGGCCGCAGTAAATACCTGCGGGCTGTGCGAGTGACGCGCGGCAAGCGCGCCTCGGAATATGTGTTGACCCAGTATAAGGGCAAGTGGTATTGGGCCGACCGCCAAGGTAAAATCCGCATTGGTGGTACGATTCGCCAAACGGGCGGCGGTGGTTTTTTACGCTATCCACTCAATTTTTCACGTATTTCCTCGCCGTTTAATCCGCGCCGTCGCCATCCTGTGACGCGGCGCATTCGTCCTCACCGCGGCACAGACTTCAAAGCCCCACATGGCGCACCAGTTTGGGCGCCGGCTAATGGCGTGGTCACTTTTGCTGGGCGGCAGCGCGGTTACGGCATTACCCTGATTATTGACCACGGCAATGGGTACAAAACAAAGTACGCGCATTTGTCGCGAATTATGAAAAATGCCCGTCGCGGCAAACGGGTTCGCAAGCGCCAAATTGTTGCGCGCGTCGGCAATACTGGCGTTTCCACGGGAGCGCACTTGCACTACGAAGTATTGGTTAACGGCCGTGCTAGAAACCCGATGACGGTGCGCTTGCCCGGCGGTGGAGGGGGAGGACGTCGCACGGCTAGCGCCGCGAAAACCAAACAGCTGGCATCGGCGCGACGCGATGCGAACAAATATTTATCGCCTTTGCGACGCATGGCGCGCTAAATATGAAAATTATCGGCATGATGAGCGGCACGAGTTTGGATGGTGTCGATGCGGTATTGGCTGAATACGATGTAAAAACATTTGGTTGGCGCTTGTGCGCCCATGCCGTTGCGCCGTTGCCGGCAGCGCTTAAAGAAACGCTGTTTCAACTGAATTTCCCCAGCCGCCTCGCCAATGAATTACACGTGGCCAAAGTGGCCGAACACCAACTCACTCACTGCTACGCCAGTGCTTATCAGACTTTAGTTTCCCAACTGCCGGCCACTGATTGTCAGGCCTTGGCCGGCATCGCCGCGCATGGTCAAACCATTCGCCACGCGCCCAATATCACCACGCCTTACACGCTACAATTGCTCAATGGCGCACTGCTGAGTCAATTGACGCGACAGACTGTGGTGTGCGATTTTCGCAGTCGCGACATCGCCAGTGGTGGGCAGGGTGCACCACTAGCGCCGCTGTTTCATCGCGAATTATTTAAAGCACAGCCACCCTTTGCCGTTGTCAATATTGGTGGCATCAGCAATATCAGTGTGCTCGACCCAACAGTAGCCAGCGGCTTTGATTGTGGGCCGGGTAATGGGTTGTTGGATGAGTGGATTGGTCAACACCACGGCAAAGCCTATGACCACAATGCCCACTGGGCGCGGCAGGGCAGGGTGCTTGAGCCACTATTGGCGCGGCTGTTAAGTGATGCGTATTTTCGTGCGCCTGCGCCGAAAAGTACTGGCCGCGATTACTTTCATCTGGCGTGGTTAGCCGGTCATTTGACGGGGGATGAGCGTCCCGAAGATGTCATGCGAACATTGGTGGCACTTAGCGCCAAAGCTATTGCCGACTGTGTGCCGTCGGCGGTTCAGACGCTGATTGTGGTGGGGGGCGGTGCGAAAAATCCGCTACTGATGGCCGATTTGGCCACGTGCTTGCCAAACAGAGCAGTAAAGTCTAGTGAAGTCTATGGCATAGACGCCCAACACGTCGAGGCATTGGGGTTTGCAATGTTGGGACGCTCGGCGCTACTAGGCGAGGCGGTGGATACCACCCGCATTACCGGTGCTAAGAAGCCGGTGGTATTAGGGGCAATTTACCCCAGTAGCTAGACCGGCATCGACGCGACATCAAACTCGCAAAGTAGCTTATTTTCGTTAGACTCGCTCGCCGTAGCCATCACAAAAAACCGAGTCAACCGCTTAGTCTGCTTGTTCGGGTAAAACCACTGTGAGCACGTCACAATTGGCGTAATTCAAGACACTAGAGGCCGTGTTACCTAACAAACCACTCAACAAGCCCGTGCGCTTGTGCAGACCGATGACGATGAGATCGACTTCGTTCTCATTGGCATAGTCTGCAATGCCACCGGCTGTGGATAACGCTGGCACGACCTCGGTATTATCGGCGTGCAACGTAGTTTCTTTCAAAAAGGCTTTTAATGCTTTGGCATTTTCTTGAATATTTTCCTTGTCATCGGCATAATTGAACAGCGGCATGACCTCGTAGCCACCAGCGATAATGTTATCCAACACCACGTGCACTACTGACAATTTGGCATCGGGGCAAGTGGTGAGCATTTCGGCGACTTTTTCCGCAATTTTAGGGCTATCACTTTGTAAGTCAGTGACGAATAAGATGTGTTTGTAGTTCATCGTGTAAGCTCCTTAATAAAGGCTAGTTGGATTATTCCAACGTCATTATAACACCAACTTAGACGGCGCATCAAGTCGCATAAATATTCTCTTTGTTTTTGTTTTTATATTGTTTTTTTCTTGTTTCCTGTCGATGGGTGGCGCTGTGGTTAGACGAATAGCTTATAACATATGGCTTTTTCTTTCTAAAAAGAAATTATTTTACTTATAAAATACAACAGCTTTTGACTCTATACATTACACAGGAAACATCATGAAAAAAGTTTTATGTTCAGCCATTGCGCTACTTATCGTCATGACCAGCGCTCAAGCTGGTGAACACCTAGACGCGGTCAAGAAAAATGGCGTCATCAAGTGCGGCGTGGTGCAGTCACTGCCCGGTTTTGCCGCGCCCGACGACAATAACGAATGGCACGGTTTGGATGCTGAATATTGTCGCGGTTTAGCGGCCGCTATTTTTGGCGATGGCAGCAAAGTCGAATACGTACCGCTGTCGTCCAAACAACGCTTTACGGCACTACAATCGGGTGAGATTGACGTATTGGCGCGCGTAACGACCGAAACGCTGTCTCGCGACGGTTTGGGTATTGATTTTGTTGGCGTCAACTATTACGATGGCCAAGGCTTTATGGTGCGTAAAGACTTGGGTGTCAGCAGTGCCAAGGAACTCAGCGGTGCTTCTATTTGCTCTAACACCGGCACGACCACCGAAACCAATATGGCCGACTATTTCAACGCTAACGGCATGGAGTTTAATCCAGTTATCTTTGAAAAATCTGACGAGGTCAAAGCTGCCTTTGAAGCCGGTCGCTGTGATGTGTATTCCTCGGACGCTTCGGGTTTGTATGTTCAGCGCTCGCGTTTGAAAGACCCTAGCGCCTACGTTATTTTACCGGAAATCATTTCCAAAGAACCGTTGGCTATCGCGGTACGCGAAGGTGACGACAAGTTTGCCGACGTCGCGCGTTGGTCGCGCAACTGTTCGCTTAACGCCGAAGAATTGGGCGTTACTCAAGCCAATGTGCAAGCCAAAAAAGCCTCAAAAGACCCTAAAGTCCTGCGTCTGTTGGGTGTTAATAACGACTTGGGCGAGAAAGCCTTGGGACTCTCCAACGATTGGTGCGCGCAACAGATTACCGCCGTTGGCAACTACGGCGAGATTTTTGCTAAGTACCTCGGCAAGGACTCGCATTTAAAAATCAATCGCGGCTTAAATAAGTTGTGGAATCAAGGTGGGTTGATGTACGCCGCCCCTATTCGCTAATGGCTTTAGGGCGAGTTCTCAATCCAACGATAAATAAGTTGGGACCGAGGACGCCCTAGGTAAAAAAATAGAGACAAGGTGCAACGCCCTGTCTCTATTTTTTTGAGCGATGTCGGCCAGTAAAGGCTGGCATCGCATTCGGTGGACTATTTATTCTTTTTGTTTTTTTGCTTTTTCGACAAACGCTTATTTACATCTAAATCGCGCAAATCAAACGACGAGCCGGCGCGGTCAACCAGTAATGGGTCAATCGGGCCAATTTGCTCCAAGTCTTTATTCTCATAAGGCAACTTGTGCAATACGTAGCGCATAGCATTCAAGCGCGCACGCTTTTTACAGTCACTTTTGACCGTAATCCACGGCGCTTCGGCGGTGTCGGTGTGGAAGAACATGGCCTCTTTGGCGGCGGTGTAGTCGTCCCACTTATCCAAAGATTCCAAATCGACTGGGCTGAGTTTCCACTGTTTTAGTGGGTGTGCTTCACGGGCTTTGAAGCGTCGGCGCTGTTCGTCGCGTGTCACCGAAAACCACAGTTTAACGACGAAAATACCACTACGAGTTAGGTGTTTTTCAAATTCGGGCACTTGGCGTAAAAATTCTTCGTACTCATCGTTACTGCAAAAGCCCATGACGCGCTCAACGCCTGCGCGGTTGTACCACGAGCGGTCAAACAACACAATTTCCCCCGTGGTCGGCAAATGCTGGACGTAGCGCTGGAAATACCATTGGCCGCGTTCGGCATCGGTGGGTTTATTGAGGGCAACCACGCGCGCGCCACGCGGATTGAGGTGTTCCATAAAGCGCTTGATTGTGCCACCTTTACCGGCGGCATCGCGGCCTTCAAAAATAATGACGAGGCGCTGGCCAGTCTCTTGTACCCATTTTTGTAGTTTGAGCAATTCGACTTGCAAGTGATACTTTTGTTTTTCGTAGTTCTTGCGCGACATTCGGTTTTTGTAGGGATAAGCTCCCTCGCGCCAGTTATCGACTAACTCATCATCGGACTTCACGCCGGTTTGAGCGACGTGTGCCAAGGAATGCTTGACGAACAGGCTGTGCAACGATTCCAAATCGTCAGGTGACGCGCCTTCTAGGACGGCGTCAAGATGTTCGGCCACTTCGTCTACTTTGCCGGCCTTGAGGTAGCGGTCAATCAAATCAGAGATTTCAACTTCTTCGGTCAGATGCGCATCCTTCATGTTGGAATCAATTTCGTGAGCCTCGACAGCGGCCGGTGTGAGTGGTGGCGCTTCGCTGATTTTGTGCTTGTGCTTATTTTTCGCTTTGAGCTTGTCGTTACTTTTGTTGTTACGCTTTTTGTTTTTGCTTTTTTGAGCCATGGTGTCACCTTGTGTCAGTTAAGTGGAATGAAAACAAGTGGGGGAGTGAATGTCAACGCATTCGCAAAAAATCTTAATGTCGGTCATGCCGAGGCCTACAAGTGCTTGCCCGACCTGTCGCGTGAGCTGTGCTTTGTCGTTGTGGCTACGCCCATCGAAAAGGCGAATAGTCACGTGAACAAAGCCCGACGCCTCGCCCATTCGACAATGCTCATAGCGTTGCGAGCTAACGCGCACAGCACTGGCGTCGAATAGCGGAGAATTCGCTAAGGCTTGAAAAACACAATCCAACAACTGCTCGTCGCTGGCTTGTTCGGCAACGGATGAAGAGTATTCAATAAGGCAATGCGGCATGTGAACTCCGAGAATAATTTAAGACTTGAACAGCTTGGTTCATCTGAGATTATACGATAAAAAAAACCGGCTGTCAGCGGAAATGGCACATATAAAAATATAGAACAAAAAAGCCTGTAAAAAGGATTAAAGCATGTTTGGATTGAGGACACGCTCTACTATTTTTTGAAAATTTTTCCTATAGGATGGTCGGTCATACTTACATAAGAATAAACAGCACAAACCTTGCGGTTATGCAATGTGTTACCAAGGAAAATGCCCTACGCGAGCCGGTGGAAAAGCCGGCCAACTTTTGGTTTGCTTGGTTTGTGGTGGTGGTAGACGAGCCAACAGTTCGTCCGCCAGCATCGGCGCCATCGCCAACTTGGTCGGCCAAGCGACAAGGGTATCGCCGTTGACGCTAATCATCGGCGTATCGGGACGTTTGCCATTGGCGATACCTTCAGCGCGATTGATAACAACCGTATTGAAGGCCAAGCTCGAAAAATCCAACCACGGGAAAATGGCTGCCAATTCCGCTTCTGCCAAAGCAATGGTCTTATCGGCCGATAGCGCCGCGCCCTTTTCCGCGAGGTTGCCGCCCAAATACCAAATGTATTCATCAGTACGGTCGCTATCGTGGGTGGTGATGGTCAGACGCGGCTTATCGGAGGCCGCCAACACGTGCACAAATACGCGACCAAAGGTCTTGGGTACGCGCACATAAACCATTTGCAATGGTCGCAATTGCTGTTCGGCAAAGTCAGCGTTGCCTTGACCGGCGGTAACCATGCGCTTGTCGGCGTGAAATAGCCACGTTTGATCACCACGTCGAGCGCTGACTGCGTGGCCGTTGTATTCAATTTCACAATCCGTCAAAATAAAACGGCCATATTGCGCGACAAAAACATCGAGTAGCGAACGCACGTCCAAAACCGGCTCATCTAAACGATAAAATCGTCCGCAGCAATCGGGGTGCGACAAGCCATTAGGTTTCTCACTGCCGGTCAATACCGTCACGTGACTTTGCATGGCCTTGCTCGCAAAAAAGCCAGTCACGCGCGACGACAGGGTCGGCATCGCCCATAAGCTGTGATGCTCGGCCAACACGCGACAAGCTGATAAATCAAACTCGCCCTCGCCGGCCAAACACTGCCGCCAAAAGGTTGGCAAGTGGGCAATCTGACGCTGCGCTGCCGTGGGTTTGCCTCGCAAAGCGTATTTGGTGCCGCCGTGGATAATGCCTTGGCTTTTCAAAGTTTGGCCATTGCCCAAAGCCGATTGCTCCAGCAATACCACGCGATAACCAGCTCGCAAGAGTTTGGCCAGCGCAAACAAGCCGGCAATGCCTCCGCCGATAATCACCGCGTCTAAGGTCACGGCGTCGTGGATGATTGCTTGGTTGTTGACTGACATTACGCTGGCTTAGACATTAGACAAAGGTAAAGTGCGATTGCTCCAAATCCAACCCTGTCGTCAAAGTGGCAAAGTGCACCGCTTCGGCACTGCCACCGGCATCGCTGTCATAAGACAACGCGCCGCTGGTTTTGTCGTAATGGATATAGTCTAAAACATTACTGGTGGTTAAACCGGCAAACACGTCTTTAGCCAAGGCAATCTTGTCATCCGCCAGCGAAAAGTCAGTAATGGTATCGACGCTGCCGTCCAAAAGGTCGGAGAACTGGAAGGTGTCCAGTCCAGCACCACCGGTTAGCGTATCGCTACCACAGCCGCCATTCAACAAGTCGTCACCGCCCGCACCGACTAAGACGTTGTCGCGGTTGTTGCCCAACAGCTGGTTATTGGCGGCATTACCGGTGGCGTTGGTTGCACCCTCTAACAACACGATATTTTCCACATAGCTATTCAAGGTGTAATCGCTGACGGCACTAAGAATGGTATCAGTGCCTTGACCGCCCTCTTCAATCACCTTGTCTTGGGCGCTATCGACAACATAGACGTCATCGCCCATACCGCCAGTGAGGGTGTCTTGGCCTTTGCCGCCGTCTAGGTAATCGTTGCCCTCGCCGGCGTTGATGGTGTCATTGCCACCGCCGCCATAAATGACGTTGCCGGCTTTGTTGCCGACCAAGGTGTCGTCGAACTGCGAGCCTTTCAAGTTCTCAATCTGCGTGCCAAAACCAATCATGACTTGATTGTCGACAAATTCGTAGGATTTCTCCATACTCTTATGAATATATTTTTCATCAACATATTGCACGGTATCGTACTCGGAAATGGCTTTGAAATAGTCGTGGCCATCGCTGTACAATTCTTTTTTGATGGCAAATTTGGAATTTTCTAGGGCTTCCACGGTGCTAAATTCCTGACCCGAACCTATTGTGCCGTTGTAGCTACGCGCCCCCGGTGTCAAATTGACGTAAACGCCATTTTTTTCTTGTGAAGCGTCAAAGGTATCGACACCGTTGCCGTCCCAAATATACACCCCGCCATCAGTCGTTGTTTGGTCAAAATGGCCAAAGCCATAAGTATCATTACCGGCGCGCGAATTGGGGTTAACGCCATAACGATACTGCAAAAAGGCCAAATCAAAAATGCGTAGGTCGTCTTTATCGACGAAATCTTGGCTGTCCTCATAGGACATTATCGTTGCGCCGACGCTCTCATCGGTATTTTTCCCCAATTTGACGGCATTCGCCATATCGCCCTCGGCGTTTTTGAAGGGGTGATCTGAGCCCAAGGTGTGCATGACTTCGTGGAGTACCGTTCTAACGCCATCGTTTTCCTGCAACGAACCCAAACTGCCGGAAAATTTATTATCGCCGTAAACATTGGCGGATAAAAATACATCACCACCAAAATAGGCATAGCCGGCGGTAAAGCCATTTTCGGGTACAAAGGGGTCGTTCATTGTGGTGAGATAGAAATCCATGTCGGATGAACGCAATGAAGACGTTTCCTCAAATTTGACATCGATGTATTGGCTGATGGTCGCCAAAGCATCGCGCACCACCGTTTTGTTGGTGGTGCTAAAATCGGCATTGCCGGTGAGGCCGTCTTCGTGTCGGTCGCCCTCTTTGGCGCTGGCAAAGTCGTAGGTAATGGTTTTCGTCCCGCCTTCATTGCCATAGGCATAATTCTGCAGCCGCTCGCCAATGGCAAAACCGTCGTTATATTTTTCACCGTAGTGCTCAACATCCAACGCCTGTATAAAGTAGGGTAAGTCATCGTAACTATCGACGCGATTTGGCTGGCCTTTGGCATTTTTGAAATAAATTTGCATGGCATCTTTGACACTCATGCCGGCGGTAAAGGTGGTGCTATCGCTAACGCTGACGGCATTACCCACCAAATTATGCGTATTCAAGGTGGCCGTTATCGTGCCATAGCCCTTGTCGTTCAGTGTGAGGTCACTGGTTTTGACTTCGACAGTAAAAGTATTGTCGGCGGCCACTTGGGTAGTGAGTGTTTGTCCACCCACCGTTACCGTGACACTATCACCAACGCTGGCATCCGCTACTGTGCCGGTGATTTTTTGCGTCAGTTGCGCTGCTAATTGTTCGCTGTTTATCACGTCGTTCTTGCCGACAACGCTGTTGCTATCAAATTGCAACGTGGTGTTGTTTTCCGTCAGCTTGGGTGCAGGCACTTTTTCCATCACGTGGTCGTAGCCAACGGCACTACTACTGTCTAATTGGTAAACTTCTTTATCGGTCTCGACGGTATAATGAATTTTTTGACCATTGGCCTTGACCAAATCGGCAACTGCCACATCGACAGCAAACGTGGTGTCCTTTTCATCTAAAGCCGTGTGATAAGTTGCATCGCCAATTTTTAGGTTCAAGGCCTTAATGCGGCTGTGGTTACCGCCCTTGGCAAACAAGCCCGAAAAGTCCAGCTTACCTGACAAGCGTACGCTGTCGATAGAGCCGTCGTTGACCAGCACGCCATCGCTACCGACTTTGTCAATGCGAATATCGGCGAGGCTGTCACTGGTAACGTCGTAATCTTGATTGCCCTTCACGCTCTGATAGCCCTTAAGGTGAGCGGTGACTTTACCGCCTTTGGCTAGCACCATACCGGATATTTTGGCAGAAAATACCAGTTGACCGGCCTGCTCAACCACCATCGCATCATAGGTTTTATTACCGACTTGAAGCACAATCGTTTGACCGGCTTTGGCGTCTGAACCTTCGACAGTGCCCGACACCAAGATATCGCTACGGGCTTCGGCAACGTCGATTTTGTTATCGTCAGTAACAGGGTTGAGTTTGACGTTGATTTCGGGCTGTGCGATTTTATAAGTAAACGGTTTTGGCGCTGAAAAAACATTACCGGCCGCATCGGAGACACTCGCCGTCACTTGAGTGGCTTGCGTCAGGACATTACCGGCCACGGTTTGGGAAAAACTGCCATCGGTTGCGACTTGAGTCGCGAAGGTTTCCTTGCCAACCGTCAATGTCACGGTATCACCGGCTTGATAGTCGCCGGTGACTTTGCCGGTTATATTGACGTTTTGACTCGATTCGTCGAAACTGATGGTGTTATCGCTGGTCACGGGGTCTAGGGTAATGCCCGTGGCGATTTGGGTATCGACTTGATAAGTGGCCGAAACCGCCTTATCGGTGGCGGCGGTATTGCCGTCGTTGTCGGTGACGCTAGCGCTGGCAGTGACGGTATTTGTGCCCTCTTTGACTGCCACTTGGTCGCCATCTAGCGTTAACGTCCATTTGCCAGCCGCAACTTGGGCAGGATAGGCCTTGCCGTCAATGGTTACGGTTAATTTGACGTTGCTGGCCTTGACGTCACTGTCATAACTGACCGTGCCTGTGAGCGTGATTTTTCCCGCTTGGACGTCGTGGTTGATGACTTTGCCGCCGTTGACGGCATCAATGGTGACAACGGGGTTGTTAGTGTGGGTGTCGGGTTCTTTAGGTGCGTCATCATCGTCACCGCCACCACCACCGGCCGCGGCCGCAATGCCACCTACGGCTAGTGCACCGAGCACCAATGGCGTCGCCGAAAAGCCGCTCCCAGCAGTACCTGCGGTTTCAGCTGCTGTTGTCGCCGCGCTCGCCTGTGACATTGAGCCAGCCGCCTGAGGTGCATTCGAACTCAACTCCGAAGCTAGCACCACCCCGCGCTCACCACCCGATGTGGCCGGCAACGCCGTGCCGGCACTGTCCAAAGTTGCCAACGAGCTGTTCATCTGTACCAAAGTGGCACTGTCTTCCACCAAGGGAATGTTGGCATAATCCTGTAAAATCAAAGCCGGCTGTTCAGCCCCCTTGTTCACGTATACCCACAAATCCTCACCGTATTGTTCGACGTGCGGCTGACTAATGAGCCGGCCGTCTGCGGTTAAAAACTGAAATTGCATATTGGGTTGCGCCGGTACGACTTGGTATTGCTCGGCGTTGAGTTGGACGGTTTTAATTAACTGGCCGCCGTGGAAGATTTTTAGGGTATGCGTCATGAGGGTACTCCGAAATCAGAAAATAATCTTGGATATTATCACATAATTATCAGAGGGTTTCTAGGCTTTTATACCTTGAACCTGAAAACTGCAGCGAGCCGAAAAATAAAAAAAGCCCACTGCAAAACGCAGTGGGCAACTTCAGAACTTATTGGAGACTTCTTGAAATGCGGTCATTATACGCAGTTAAGATGGGCTAAAAATTTCTGTTAGATTAATTTTTGTTTATTTTTGCCTATTTTCGTGTTTTTCTGCAACGGCTGTCAGTGATTTTAGCAAAGTTGGCGCTGAAATCGGGCCGATATGGCGCTGCTGAGACTGTTCTTTGCCTTGTATAAAGAACAGCATCGCTGGTGGCCCAATCAAATTCAGCTGTTTTAATAGCTCGCGGTGAGCCGGCGTGGTGTCGGTAATGTCTAGCTTGAGTAGGGTGTAATTTTGTAGCGCCGCAACAACGGCCGGCTCGGTGAGGGTGAAGTGCTCGACTTCTTGACACGATACACACCAGTCGGCATATACATCAAGCATCACTGGCTTATCGCTGTTTTGCAAGGCTTTTTGTAAACTCTCGGCATCATTGACTTTGACAAACGGCAAATGCACCTGTGGCGTCAAGGGCTTGAGCGGATTGCTGTTGCCCAAGCTGCCGCCGATAAACCACGTGCAACCGACGACGGCAATGACTGCCGCCATGCCGGCGGCGGCGCGTTTGGCGCGCTCGTTGACAAAGCCACTTTGCCAGAAAAACCACGCCAACACCATCATAAAAATGCCCCACAGCGCCAACGACAGCGCACCGGACAGCAAGCGCCCCAGCAGCCACAGACCAACGCCAAACATCAGCATCGCCAACACGCGCGTCACCAAACGCGACAGCGCCCCCGTCTTCGGCACGGTCGGAATGAGCGAAGCAAAGACCACCAACGGCAAACTCATGCCAGCGCCCAAAGCAAACAAATACACCGCGCCCAAGACGCTGTCGCCCGTGGTGGAAATAAAGGCCAACACCGCAATCAACGGCGGCGCGACGCACGGCCCGACCACCAAAGTTGATAACGCCCCGACCACAAACACACTAGCCGGATTGCTGTTTTGGAAAGCGTTTTGCCAGCGCATCACGCGGCTTTGCACGCCGCTTGGCATGGCGATGCTAAATACGCCCAACATCGCCAAGCCCATAGCAATAAATACGCTAGCAAAGGCAATCAGCCACAGCGGTTGTTGGAAAATAATCTGTAAATTGATGCCGGTTTTAGCAACTACCAAGCCGACCACCGCCATCATCGTCGCCACGCCCAAGCCGTAAGATGACGCCAACAGGAAGGCGCGAGGCTTGCTGACACTGCGTTGATTGGTGATGATGCCGGATAAAATCGGCAACATCGGCAACACGCACGGTGTGAATGACAAGGCAATGCCGGCCAACAACAGTAACCCCACGCCGGCCCATAAATTGTGGGTGAGGGTGTTTAGCAAGTCGGCTATCAAACCGCCGTTGCTTGGTGCTTTGGCGTTAGCCGTTGGCTTATTGTCGACCTTGGGCGAACTGTCTTGATTGGTGCTGACAAAACCGTTAGTCACGTTGAGGTGACGCCGCATGACGGGGTAACAAATCCGGCCTTCGGCGCAGCCTTGGAAAGTCAAATCCAGCGTCAAAGACGACACTGGCCGCTTTAAATAAATCGTGGCGACCATGCCGTCACCGCGATAGATAGATTGCTCGCCTTTGAAGTCGTCGTGATAGGCTTCGCTGGCACTCAGGGAAATATTGGCGAGCGGCGACTCGCCATCGGGCGCATCGTTATCGCTGACGTGAATTTTGAGCTTGTCGCGGTACAGGTAATAGCCGTCCACCATGCCGAAATGCAACTGCAACGTGGTGGCGTCTACCGGTTCAACCACTGGCGGAAAAGCCTGTTCTTCTCGCAGTAGCGGTTGTTCTTGTTTTGGGAACAAGGCATTGTTTGAACTAGCCGATGCGCTAAACGGCGAGGCCGACTTGCTAAAGGCTGGCGCTGTTGATTTAGCGATGGCTGGCGTTTCTGAGGGCGATTGTTCTGGCGCTGAGTCGGCAACCAGCAGAGGGGCTTGGTTTTGCGCCGATTGCGCCTCAACAGATGGCAGCGTCACCGGCAAACTAATGCGCTGAGGCGGATAGCACAAAACGCCATCGTGACAGCCCTGATAGGTGAGTTTAAGCGTTGTTTGTTTAAGGTGCTGAGGATTATCGTAAGCCAAGGTCACGCTTGCGGTATCTTTACCGCCGTACCAAACTGACTGCGTGCCAAAAAAGGCATCCGTTTTGTCGCTACCGGCCGACAGCGCCACATTAACATCGTCGAGTTCGGGAGCACTGGCAGAAAAGCGCTTTTGCCGATAGAGGTAATATGTCGGCTCGATGGCGATATCGACGCGAATGCTGTTGTCACTGACGGCACTGATATGGGGTTTGAAGGCTTTTTCGGGACGTAATGTATCGGCTTGGAGTGTAAAAAAACAGCCGACAAAGCCAATTAAAAAGCATTTTTTGATAAGGTCAATCATGGGTGGTGGCCAACAAGTAAAAAGACGAGGCATTTTACCATGTCTTATAGCTGGCCGACATGGCAAGTTTTTCATGCGGCAAAATCGTTTAGGGCACGCCCTAGTTTTTGCTACATTTTACTGGTTGGGTATAGCCTACCATGGTTTGCAGATGGTGGGGAAGGGCAAAACCGCAGGCAAAAAAATAAGAGACTGGGCGAAAAGCCCAGCCTCTTATATCACAACACAAGGAGAATATCATGAATTAAAACACTTAATCCACAACCTGGTTTACAGCTTAGATTTCACCAATTGGCTCACTTGTCCCATATCGGCCTTGCCTTGGACTTGTGGTTTGACAATGGCCATGACTTTACCCATGGCGCTCATGCCGGTTTCGCCTACTTCGGCGATAGCCTTATCGATGAGAGCGACGATTTCATTCTCGTCTAGCTGCTTTGGCAAAAACCCACTTAAAATGGCCAGTTCACTGGCTTCTTTGTCGGCCAAATCATCACGACCCGCGTCGCGGAATTGACTTTCTGAGTCTTTGCGTTGTTTAATAAGTTTGTCTAAAACGGCGAGTTGTCCAGCGTCATCAAGTTCTATTTGTTCATCAATTTCGCGTTGCTTGATAGCGGCGGAAAAACCGCGCAATACTGTCAAACGGGCCTTGTCTTTTTCTTTCATAGCAACTTTTGTTGCACTTAATACTTCAGATTTTAAAGACATGATGCTTATCTCAATTTAGAATAGATGAAAATCAGCTGATACAGTGCTTTGTCTTAGTACAAACGCTCGAATCTTCTTTTTTCGTTACGTAAGCGGCGTTGGTTACGCTTAACAGCGGCTGCTTTTTTGCGCTTTCTTTCTTGTGTCGGCTTTTCGAAAAACTCGCGTGCACGAACTTCGGCTAAAATACCGGCTTTTTCACAAGAACGCTTAAAACGACGTAAAGCAATATCAAAGGGTTCGTTATCTCGAACTTTAACTGCTGGCATAAATACTCAACTCCATAACAAAATAAATGAAATGTTAAAAATTAACTTAACTAAGGGCGCGGATTATACGCCCTCTTTGGGAAAAATCAACCCATTTGTAAAAAACTTTTAAAAAATCTTAAGGCCATTGACCGGCGCAAGTTAGTGGTCGTTATTGCCATGATTGCGGTGGGCAGAAAATGACATCTTATCTAAATAGCCCAACAACAGCGCCGATACCACGAACACCAAGTGCATCACCGTGTACCAAAACAGCGGATTGACGAACAACGACGCATCGGGCGGCAATTTGGCCAAAATTTCCTGCGCGGTGACGTATTTTTTTAGTAGAAAAATGGCCGAAATGGCGACTATCGAGGCGGCGACTTTTAATTTTAACGTGCCGGTGTCGAGCTGCCCTAGCCAGCCGAGGCGCTCGCCGCCTTCGCGAATGTCGATTTTGGAAACAAAGTTTTCGTAGCTAGAAAACATCACCATAACAATCAAGCCGCCCACCAAGAGCATGTCAATCATGCCCAAGGCCGCGAGGATAAATTCCGTTTCTGGCATATCGTTGAGGTGGGTAAAAATATGGATAATCTCTTTGAAAAAAACGTAGCCCAACGCCAACAACACCAACGACATACCCAAATAAACCGGCGCTAAAATCCAACGCGAGGCAAATAATAACCGCTCAATAATACTTTCCAACATAATGCTAACACTCCGAAATAACCGCTGTAAATTGGGATGCTAGGTTAGAGGATTTTGGTACAGATTTCAAGAAAACGCTACAACAAAGCCGTAGCAAAGCGAAGCAAAAACACCAAATAACCTTAAGAATACTAAGTAAAAACGACAATGAAGCGCCAAAAATTTAAATAAAATTGGGCTGGTGGCAATTTTTTTTCTCTGCCGGCTTGAATTCTTTTTTCCCGTCTCCACTTACCGTGTCAGATTGACACGCTTTTGCGTATCTTTACATTTTATCCATTTAATTAATATATAGATTAGGAGTACTAACTATGGCATTACGCCCTTTACACGACCGCGTTATCATCAAGCGCGAAGAAGAAGAGACCACCACTGCCGGCGGCATCGTTTTACCGGGTTCAGCAACTGAAAAACCCCACCGTGGCGAAGTCATCGCTGTTGGCGCTGGCAAAAAACTAGACAATGGCGAGCTTTCACCTATGGCGGTTAAAGTTGGCGACAAGGTGCTTTTCGGCAAGTTCTCTGGCACTGACGTTGAGTCTGGCGATGAGAAATTGTTAGTCATGCGCGAAGACGAAATTATTGCCGTTATCGAATAAGCACAACCTATTTTTAAAAGTATTTTAGAGGAACATATAATATGTCAGCAAAAGAAGTAAAGTTTGGCGAAATCGCCCGCAAAGAAATTTTAGAAGGTGTCGATATTTTAGCCGACGCGGTTAAAGTCACCCTAGGCCCTAAAGGTCGCAACGTGGTATTGGAAAAAGCCTTCGGCGCGCCAACTATCACCAAAGACGGCGTGTCAGTTGCCAAAGAAATTGAATTGGAAAACAAATTCCAAAACATGGGCGCGCAAATGGTTAAAGAAGTGTCTTCACAAACCAACGATGTCGCCGGTGACGGTACGACAACTGCGACCGTTTTGGCGCAATCTATCGTTCGCGAAGGTTTGAAATCGGTTGCCGCCGGTATGAACCCAATGGACTTGAAACGCGGCATCGACAAAGCCACTACGGTTGTCGTTGAAGAGTTGAAGAAAATCAGCAAGCCTTGTGCCGACAGCAATGCTATCGCTCAAGTTGCTACCATTTCAGCCAACGCCGACGCTAGCATCGGTAACATCATCGCCGAAGCCATGGAAAAAGTTGGCAAAGAAGGCGTTATCACGGTTGAAGAAGGCCAAGCCCTTGAAAACGCGCTAGACGTTGTTGAAGGTATGCAGTTTGACCGCGGTTACTTGTCACCTTACTTCATCAACAACCAAGACAAGCAAATTGTCGAGTTGGAAAACCCATACATCTTGTTACACGACAAGAAAATCAGCAATATCCGCGAGTTGTTGCCAACTTTGGAAGCCGTTGCTAAGTCTGGCCAACCACTATTGATTATCGCCGAAGACATCGAAGGCGAAGCCCTAGCCACTTTGGTTATCAACAGCATGCGCGGCATCGTTAAAGTTGCGGCGGTTAAAGCCCCCGGTTTCGGCGATCGTCGCAAAGCCATGTTGGAAGACATCGCTATCTTGACTGGCGGCACCGTGATTTCTGAAGAAGTCGGCCTAGAGCTAGAAAAAACTGACATCAGCCAGTTAGGTACTGCCAAGCGTGTCACTATTGACAAAGAAAACACGACGATTATTGACGGCACTGGCGCTAAAGATGCGATTGACGCGCGTGTTGAGCAAATCCGTACGCAAATCGAAGCGGCGACTTCTGATTACGACAAAGAGAAGTTGCAAGAGCGCGTTGCCAAATTGTCTGGCGGTGTTGGCGTTATCAAAGTTGGCGCGGCTACCGAAGTCGAAATGAAAGAGAAGAAAGACCGCGTAGAAGATGCTCTTCACGCCACACGCGCTGCGGTTGAAGAAGGCGTGGTTGCCGGTGGTGGTGTTGCGCTTATCCGCACCTTGCCTGCGCTTGAGAGCCTAAAAGGCGACAACGAAGAGCAAGATGCCGGTATCGCCATTTTGCGTCGCGCCATTGAGTCTCCACTACGCACTATCGTGCACAACGCGGGTGACGAAGCTTCTGTCGTTGTTGCTGCCGTTAAAGCCGGCGAAGGCAACTACGGTTACAACGCCGCCACTGAGCAATATGGCGACATGATGGAAATGGGTATTCTTGACCCAACCAAAGTGACGCGTTCTGCGCTACAGCACGCTACGTCAATTGCCGGTCTTATCATCACTACCGAAGCGATGGTTGCCGAAATCCCTAAGGAAGAGTCTGCCGCCGGTATGCCTGATATGGGTGGCATGGGCGGAATGGGAGGCATGGGCGGCATGATGTAATCAGCCCCTCACTTCTTTATTTCCAAAAAAGCCGGACATTCGCTGAATGTCCGGCTTTTTTCATGCTAGCAATCATTGAATTGAGGACATGCCCTAAACAAAGATAGGCTATTTTGCAGGTTTGATATTATATTTGGATTGAGAATACGCCCTAGTATTTTTCTCACCAAAACGGTATACTACGACAGCTCTATTTTTTGATATAAGCTATATCAATATCGGTATCTTTCTCGCGAGGGCGGTGTGATAGGCTTTGTGGCAAATAATACTAGCAATTGATTGAATAAAAATATTTTCACTATTTTCTGGAGAAACCATGAAAAGAAAAACCCTAGCCTTGTGCTTATCGCTGGCGCTTGCCGGCACAGTCTCAGCCGATGAAATCAAACAACAAAACAACGACTGGTTCAAAGCCGGCCAAGACTTTGTTGCCTCACGTCTGACTGAGCAACCCAAACTGAAAGCCAAAAACGTCATTCTCTTTGTCGGTGACGGCATGAGCATCGCCACGCTGACGGCTTCGCGCATCTACGAAGGTCAATTGCGCGGCGAATCGGGCGAGGAAAACTTGCTGTCTTTTGAAAAATTCCCTTATACCGCTTTGGTGAAAACCTATAACACTGACGCGCAAACGGCCGATTCGGCCGGTACGGCGGCGGCCATGGTCACTGGTATCAAAACCGACAAAGGCGTGCTGGGCGTGAACGAGAACATCGAAAAAGGCAAATGTGACACCGTCGCCGGCAATGAAGCTACCACCATTTTAGAAATGGCCGAAGCGCAAGGCCTGTCAACCGGCATCGTCACCACAGCGCGCGTTACTCACGCAACACCGGCTTCTAACTACGCCAAAACAGCTGATCGCGGTTGGGAAGACAACAGCAAGTTGGCCAAAGATGCTGTCGGCAAATGTGAAGATATTGCCTCGCAACTGGTTAATTTTGAAGATAATATGAAAAAGCTCGGCTTTGGCGAATCAGACGGCATCGAAGTGGTGATGGGCGGCGGTCGCCGACACTTCTTGCCCAAAGATGCCAAGTTCAACAGTGCTGATAACAAAAAAGAAATCGAAGGCAAACGCACCGATGGTCGCAACTTGATTGACGAGTGGCAGGCCAAGCACCCCGACGGAAAATACATTATGGATACCAAAGGTTTTGAAGCCCTAGATGCAGCAAAAACCAAAAAGGTCTTGGGGTTGTTTAATTCCTCGCACATGCGCTACGAAGCTGACCGCAAAAATGACATCGCCGGCGAGCCGTCATTGACGGAAATGACTAAAAAAGCCATCGACATTTTGGATAACAACGACAAAGGCTTTTATTTGATGGTTGAGGGCGGCCGCATCGATCACGCTCACCACGCTGGCAACGCCGCCGGTGCGTTAACGGAAACGGTGGAAATGGCCAAAGCCGTACAAGCCGCCTATGAAGCGACCAATCCAGAAGAAACCTTGATTTTGGTCACCGCCGACCACGGTCATGTGTTTTCTATCGCTGGCTACCCCAAACGCGGTAACCCGATTTTGGGCAAAGTCGTCAAGACGGGCAAAACCGAACCGGCCTTGGCCGAAGACGGCAAACCCTACACCACCTTGGGCTACATGAACGGCCGCGGATTTATGGACTTGGGGCAGGAAACCAACTCGGACAAGTCGTATAAGCACGACATCAACGCCGGCCGTGCCGACATCACCGACGTTGACACCACCGCACCGGGTTATCACCAAGAGGCGTTAATCCCCAACGGTGCTGAAACGCACTCTGGTGAGGACGTAGCATTGTTTGCCAGCGGCCCAGCATCCCAGCTAGTGCGTGGCACGATGGAACAAAACGTGATTTTCCACATCATGCGGAAGGCTTTGTTTAACAAGTAATACCATTCACAAATACACAGTTTGTCATTTTGTAGAGACAGGGCGCGCCCTGTCTCTACGTTCCAACATACTATCTACGAGTTAACTGCATTTTTTAGGTTCAACAAAAAAGCACCGCTACGCGTACGCATGGCGGTGCTTCAAACAAATGCATTTAGTTGACTAAGCCTTAGTCATCGCAATGGCCGTATCAATCATGCGGTTAGAAAACCCCCACTCATTATCGTACCACGTCATAATCTTGACGAAATCTCCACCGCTGACGCGCGTTTGCGTGGCATCAAAAATCGTCGATTCGGGACGGTGTAGGAAATCCACCGATACTAGCGGCTCGGTGTTGTAGCCGATAACGTGACCAAGGCTGTTGTCGGCTTCGCTGGCGGCTTTGATGATAGCGTTAATTTCTTCGACGCTGGTGTCGCGGCCGCTGTTAAAGCTCAAATCCACCACTGACACATTGGTGGTCGGCACGCGTACCGAAAAGCCATCGACTTTGCCAGCCAGTTGCGGTAATACCAAACCCACAGCTTTGGCGGCACCGGTTTTGGTCGGAATCATCGACACGCCGGCGGCTCTGGCGCGGCGCAAGTCTTTGTGCGATTGGTCTAGCAAGCGCTGGTCGGTGGTGTAGGAGTGAATCGTGGTCATCAAACCCTTTTCAATACCCACCGTGTCATCTAACACTTTGGCGATTGGTGCGAGGCAGTTGGTGGTGCACGAGGCATTGGAGACAAAGGTGTGCTCCGGCTGTAACACCTCTTCGTTGACACCGTAAACCACAAAGGCCTCTGCACCATCGGCCGGTGCGGAAACCAAGACGCGTTTAGCGCCGCCGTCAAAATACGGCTGGGCTTTTTCGCGCGAGCGGAAAACGCCGGTGCATTCCATTACCACATCGGCCACCGACCAGTCGCATTTGGCGGGGTCGCTGTACTGCGTGTAGCGGATGGCGTCGCCACCGATGACGAGCTGGTCGTTGCTTGGCGTTTCGACCGCGGTGTTGAAACGACCGTGGATACTGTCGTAACGGGTTAAATGTGCGATAGTTTCTATCGGGCTACGGCTGTTGATGGCGACGACTTGGACTTTGTCCTGTAAGCCGTATTCGTAAATGGCGCGAACCACGCTAGAACCGATGCGACCGTAACCGTTAATGGCAATTTTTACTGGCATATTTTGACCTCTTTGGCGAGTGAATGAATAAAAAAATAGTTCAAAAGTTAATAACCCACTTTACGCAGGGACTAAAAATGCCCCGTTTTTTCAGCAAAAACAGGGCGGGGAATTAAATTAAGGCTTTGGCCTTGGCGGTAATCGTCTCGGCATCAAAACCGAATTGTTTGAACAACTCGCCGGCCGGTGCGGAAGCACCGAAGCTATCCATGCCGACCACAAAGCCGTTGCCGGCCACCAAACCTTCCCAAACCAAGCTAGCGCCGGCTTCGATAACGATGCGCGGCTTGTCGGCCAAAATGGTGGCGTTTTGGTAATCGGCTTTTTGCTGGCGGAACAAATCGTAACACGGCATAGACACCACTTGCACCGACACGCCGTCTTTGGCGAGGTTGTCGGCAACGGCCACTGCCAATTCGACTTCTGAACCGGTGGCAACGATAGTCATATCGCTACCGGCGCGCAAGACGTAGCCGCCTTTGGCAATGTCGGCAATTTGTTCAGCTGTGCGCGGTTGTTTGGCCAAGTTTTGACGTGACAACGCTAGCGTCGAAGGCGTGTGTTGATGTTCTAGCGCCGACTGCCAAGCCGCCGCGGTTTCCACGACATCACACGGACGCCAGACGTTCATATTCGGCATAACGCGCAACGAAGCCACATGCTCAACCGGTTGGTGTGTTGGGCCGTCTTCGCCCAAGCCGATAGAGTCGTGGGTCATGACGTAAATAACGCGCGATTTCATCAATGCCGACAAACGCATGGCGTTTCTGGCGTAGTCTGAAAATACCAAGAACGTGCCGGCGTAGGGAATAATGCCGCCGTGGTTGGCCATGCCGTTCATCATTGCTGACATGCCGAATTCGCGCACGCCGTAAGACAAGTAGTTGCCGGCCGGATTGTTGTTCGGCTCGAAAACTTGGCTAGTGCTGTGTTTGGTGTTGTTCGAGCCGGTCAAATCGGCTGAACCGCCGACCATTTCCGGCAACAATTCACCAAAGAAATCCAAAGCCATTTCGCTGGCTTTGCGCGTGGCGACATCGCCGCCGTTGTCTTGCAACTGTGCTAAAAATTCACTGGTCTTGTCGGCAAAATCTTTGGGCAAGTGACCGTTGGAGCGGCGCAAAAATTCTTTCGCCAATTCGGGGTGGGCGCTTTCGTATTTGGCGAACAGCTTGTTCCATTCGTTTTCGGCGGCTTTGCCGGCTTCCTTGGCGTCCCACTCGGCGTAAATATCGGCCGGAATTTCAAACGGCGCGTGTTCCCAACCCAAGGTTTTAGCGGTAATTTCGCGGTTGTCTTCACCCAGTGGCGAGCCGTGCACGCCGGCGCTATCGACTTTTGGCGAGCCGTAACCGATGTGGGTTTTACAGCAAATCAAAGTCGGCTTGTCGCTTTGTTTGGCGTCGGCAATGGCTTTGGAAACGGCTTTGGCATCGTGGCCGTCAACGTCGGCAATAACGTGCCAGCCGTAGGCCTCGAAGCGCTTCGGCGTATCATCGCTGAACCACGCATCGACGTTGCCGTCGATTGAAATGCCGTTGTCGTCGTATAAGGCAATCAATTTATTGAGTTTATAGGTGCCGGCCAACGAACAGGCTTCGTGTGAAATGCCTTCCATCAAACAGCCGTCACCCAAGAAAGCGTAAGTGTAGTGGTCAACGATGTCGAAACCGTCGCGGTTGAATTGTGCCGCGAGGATTTTTTCCGACAACGCCATGCCGACAGCGGTGGCAATGCCTTGACCCAAGGGGCCGGTGGTGGTTTCGATACCCGGTGTTTCAAAGTTTTCGGGGTGGCCGGGGGTTTTGCTGTGCCATTGGCGGAAGGCTTTGAGGTCGTCCATTGACAAGTCGTAGCCGGTCAAGTGCAACACGGCGTACTGCATCATCGAAGCGTGGCCGTTAGACAAAACAAAACGGTCGCGGTTCAACCACTTAGGGTGCGCCGGATTGTGTTTGAAGTGGTCTTTCCACAGCGCCACGGCCATATCGGCCATGCCCATAGGCGCACCGGGGTGGCCAGAGTTGGCGCGGTTGACGGCATCAATGCTTAAAAAACGAACGGCATGAGCCATTTGCGTGAGGGTGTTTGACATGGTTGCTCCCAAAATGACAAAGTAAAAACGTATTGGGCGACTATTATAATGAAATTGGCGCAACTACTCAATTGGCAATGTCCAAAAGAGGTGCTAAACTGAAAAGCATCATAACCCTTATAGTAACCATGCCATAATCATGTCTGATTCATCCACTCATTCACCGCCTTGCCCGCCCAATGCCCGTATTTTATTCCGCCTGCCGAACTGGTTGGGCGATGTCTGCATGGCTTTGCCGGTCGTCACTGCCATACAAAAAAAATATCCGCAGGCGCAATTCGCGTTTTTGGCGCAACCGGCCTATCTCGATTTGTTGGAAAAACTCGGCGTTGAAGGCGAAAAGCTGCCCTTGCCGGCCAAAAATTGGCGCTATTTTTTCCACTTTTTGATGCAACGCCGGCGCTTTGACGCCCAGATTTTGTTTACCAATTCCGAGCGCGGCGACTTGGAGGCTTGGCTAATGCGCAGCCGACAACGCTACGGCATTGCCCGTCCCAACAAAGGCCGCAAATTGCTGACGCAACGCTATACGCTCTCAGGCGATTTTGACGAAGAAAGCTATCACCAAACGCAATTGTGGGGCGACTTTACCGCCAGCTTTGGCTGGCATAACGGCTTGGATTTGACAGCCTTTCAGCCTGTGGAAGACAATGCATCGGGCAACGCATCTAGCAACGTAGCCGACAGCACAGCCGACAGTGTAGCCGACAGTGTAGCCGACAAAGCGGCCGGCGCTAAAATCGGCTTAATTTGTGGCTCGGCCAATACCCCTGAAAAGCGCTGGCCGGCCGAATATTGGCAGGCGCTTATCGACGAACTCTTGGCGCGCGAAGTGGCGCAAATTGTCTTGTTGGGCACGGCCGATGACGCCGCCGTTTGCGAACACATCGCCGCAAACGCTGGCGATGCGCGCGTTGAAAACCGTGCCGGCAAAACCCAGTTGCCGCAACTGGTGGACACCATGCGCGGCTTGGACTGTGTGATTGGCAACGATACCGGCGGCTTGCACCTCGCCAACGCCGTGGGCGTGGCGGTAATTGGCTTGTACGGCCACACTAACCCCGTGCGCTGTCGTCCCATTTTTGACGCGCCGTTGACGATTTTGCGCCCCGAACCGCCGGCTGACGGCTCGCCGGCCGGCATGGCCGATATTGCCGTGGCACAGGTGGTGACGGCGGTTGAAACGCTATTACCAAACGATAGTCGCGCCAAAAAAATTTCACCACAAGGCGCATCGTCGCAGACAGTACAATCGCTACGGCAAGACGATGCAACGCCGTAGCGGCAATTTTTTGGCATGACGATAATGACGAATCCGCGCCTGCTCGAACAACTGAATTATCCGATGATTGCGGTGTTTCTGGACTTGTGCCAGACGCGCAATTTGTCCCTGACGGCGCGGCGGCTGAAAAAATCCAAATCGCAGGTGAGCACGCTGCTGAAAAAGCTCGAAGCCATCACCGGCCTCGCGTTAGTGTGTCGGCAGGGGCAGACGGTTTATTTGAATGAACAAGGACTGAGCCTCGGCAAATCGCTTTTTGCCCTCGTCAACCTCACGCAGTTTGCCAGCCAATTGAGCGAACGGCATTTGCGCCACGGCCAAGTACCGGTGCTCAGTACCATGCGCTTGAAAATTCCCATTCGCTTTTTCGGCGGCGGCATGAGTCAGGCGTTGATTCGCAGTGTCGCCATTTGCCGGCGGCTGTATCCCGATGTCTTTATTGCCTGTGAATTTTTCGACAGTTACAACTATTATCACTACCATCAAACGGCGTGGGCGCTGGACGGCGCGGCATTGGGGGAGATGCGCATCAATTATTGTCTCAACGCTCGCGAAGCCGAACAAACGCTGTCGCCGTGGGTGTTGCTTTCGACCGGCAGCCGCCGGCCGGTGGCCATTGACAGCCTCGAAGCCCTCAAACACTATCAACTGCTTATCCCAAAAATGCCGTGGGAAATCATGCAGCAAATGGCTGCGTTTTTGGAGGCGCGCGGCATTGATTTTGTCTATCACCACACCGATTACACGCAATTATTGGCGCAGGAATTGCCGGCCGACAGGGTGTTGTTGGTCAATCGCTTGCTGTTGACGCAAGGCTTGTGTCGCGGCCATCACCTTGCGCCGTTTCCGGCCGATTTGCGCGTTGGCTTTGATATCGCGTGCAGTGGCTCGCACCCCATTTTTGCCGATTTTGAAGCCATTTTTCGCCGCATCGTCCACAAGCCAGCGCAGTATTTTCCGCGTTGGCGCGCCCAGCACACCTTGCGGCAGTGGCAATACTTTCACCAAATCCTCGTGGCCGGCAGTGTGGTCGGGGCGGCCAAACAGCTGTATTTGTCGCAGCCGGCTGTGAGCAAGCAACTCAATCAAATGGAAAAAATGGCCGGCGTGCCGCTGTTGGTGCGCCACGGTGGGCAGACCTTGCGCCCAACGCCGGTGGGCAAAATTTACGCCGACATCGCCAAAGGCATGGCCATCGCCAGCGATGACTTATTGCGCCAAGTCGCCACCCAACGCGCCTATCAGCGCCAAGATTTGAATTTGGGGATTTTGCCCAGCGTCGATAAAAATAGTCATTTGCTGGATTTGGTGATGAATAAAATCAGCAAGTGGCAGCGGCAATTTCCAGAGCTGTCGATTAATATCATCGAAGAGCGCCACCAGCACTTGCTGAGTTTACTGCACAATCAAGAAATTAACTTGGCGATTACCGAAGCCAATGCGCCTAGCCTGACGCAATACCCGATTTCTCAGCCAGAGCCGTTGGGTTTGGTCATTCACCCCGATGTTTTGCCGACCCCGATGCCGGACAGTTTGAGTTGGCAAAGCGTTAGCGACTACGCCTTGATTGTGTTGCGCCACGGCACCGGCATTCGCGATTTGATTGACCAGCAGTGCTCGAAGCTCGGCATCACGCTCAATATCGCCATAGAAAGCGACAGTTTAAACCTCAATCAGCGTTGGGTGACGAGCGGCAAATACGCCACCATTTTGCCGCGCTCGGCCATGGGCAGCAGCATCGAACGCGGCGAAGTGGCCTTTATTCCGCTGTCTCCAACAGTAGAACGGGTGCTGAAAATCAGCCATTTGAGTGCCAGACGCTTGAATGCTTTTGAGCAGAGTTTGTTGGATTCGTTGCGGGGTGGGTAGCCGGTAGTTTGGGTATTATTCATTCTTTCATTTTTTGATACAAGGTTTCTAGTGCCCGCATATGCTTATCTTTTGATAATACGTGTAAACCATTAACTTTAGCCGTTGCAAAATGAAAAGTATCAAAGTTTCGTTTGTCAAAATTTTTGTTCCCGTTTTTCTGTTGGCTGTTATGGACATCAAAACGATACAACTTACTGGCCACTTCGGCTATTTCACTGGTAATATCTAACATTTCAAACTGTTGAGTTACAGTTTTTAGTCGTTCATATTCTTTGTTATTCCCCCACGCCGGCTTTCGTAAAAATTCATAGGCGATCAGTGGGGTGACAAACAAGCGCGAACTGTCGTCTTGCAGTACTGCTCTGATTTTCTCCAAAGCCTCTTTTTTATTGGCGCTATCTTCTTGGCTGGAAAGATAAATCAGCTGATTAGTATCCAGTAAATAATCTGCCATTACTCTGTCTCCAGTTGTGCCAATTCTCGCTCAACCAAGGCCAATAACGCTTGTTTCGCTTGGGTTTGGTCGGCGGCTTTGGTTCGATTGATTTTAACTTGGTTTAAATCGACACCAAAGGCATTGTGTATCAAATCAACAAACGGAATTTTGTTGGGATTTTCGATTAACTCGCCATACACAACGCCGTCATCGTGGCGCGTTAAGCGATAGGCTTCGCCTTGTGCCAACTGGCTAATCACCAATGATGAGTGGGTGGTGATGACAAAGGTTGTGTTGGGAAACAGCGTTTTTAGTAGCGGCACGATATTAACTTGCCACTCGTTGTGCAAGTGGCTTTCGATTTCATCAATCAAGACCATGCCGCGCACCTGCTGAATGTGCACTTCGTTGGTGAAATAGCTGTAACCAGCGATAATGGCTTGTAGTATTTTTAGGATAGCGGTGAAGCCGCTAGATAATTCCGATAACTCGCGTTTTTGTCCTTCAACTTGGATAAATACGCGGCCATTGCCGGCGATTTCTAGAAATTCGGCATCAATTCGCTCATCAATTTTATTAAGTAATGTCAACAAGGTGGTGATTTCGACTTCGCGGTTGTCTTCCTTAGATTGGTATTTGTTGGCGGATTGGGCGCGTTGGACAATCCATTCGTTGAGACTCACATTCGTATCGCAATGAGCAAGCCGTTTAGAACCATCTAACAAATAAGTTAGCAGATATTCTAAATGATTATCAAATCTGTCTTGCTGGTTTCCTAGTTTGAAGAAGCAAGCAGCGTCAATTATTTTTATGTTGTTTCTATTGCTGGCAGAAAGATAAACAATAGGCAGAGAGTGAGTGGTAAAATCTCCCAACTCTTCTTTGTTGACTATAAATTTTGTTTCCGGCTGAAAGTTGTGCTCGTTAATTTCTACGTTGCTAAACGGTAGGTTTTTCTTTTCAATAAATGGGTTTTTCTTTATTACCGCATTATGGCTTATAAATAAAGTGACAAACAAACTCTCCAAAAATTTCGTTTTGCCGATGCCATTTTCACCAATTAGTACATAGGCATTTTTATCGGGGGCAAAGTTGATGTCCATTGTTCCCACGCCCTTGACACCTTCAAAGCGCACGTGACCGGCTATTAAATTGTTTTTCATTGTGTTTTTTTTTTGTGCTACTAAAAAATACCGTTAATCTGACGATTGCTTGGCCGATAGCGCCGCCTCAATCCCCAACTCGCCCCATATCGCATCGACTTTGTCGCGCACATCGGCGTCCATGACTATCGGCTCGCCCCATTCGCGTTGGGTTTCGCCCGGCCATTTGTTGGTGGCATCAAAGCCCATTTTCGAGCCCAAACCCGACACCGGCGAGGCAAAATCTAAATAGTCAATCGGTGTGCCTTCGATGCCAACGCTGTCGCGCACCGGATCCATGCGCGTGGTCATCGCCCAAATCACGTCTTGCCAGTCGCGACAGTTGACGTCATCATCGACCACCACCAAAAACTTAGTGTACATAAATTGTTGCAGGTACGACCAAGCGCCCATCATGACTTTTTTGGCATGCCCCGGAAATTGCTTTTTAATAGAAATAATTGCCATGCGGTAGGAACACCCCTCCGGCGGCAAGTAAAAATCCACAATTTCAGGGTATTGCTTTTGAATAATGGGAATGAGCACCTCGTTTAACGCCGCCCCCAAAATGGCCGGCTCATCGGGCGGCCGGCCGGTGTGGGTGGAGTGATAAATCGGATTTTTACGGTGAGTGATGCGCTCGACGGTGAAAACGGGGAAGTGCTCGGTTTCGTTGTAGTAGCCGGTGTGGTCACCGTACGGGCCTTCTTCAGCAGTTTCATCGGGATAGATAAAGCCTTCGAGGACGATTTCGGCGCTGGCCGGCACTTGTAAATCGTGGCTTAAACAGTCGGCAACTAAGGTGCGCGATTTACGCAGCAGGCCGGCAAAAGCGTACTCGGACAAGCTGTTGGGAATGGGCGTCACGGCCGCCAAGGTCGTTTGAGGGTCGGCGCCAATGGCCACCGCGACTGGGAAGGGCTTGTCGGGGTTGTCCTTGAGCCACAATTGATAGTCCAACGCCCCGCCGCGATGCGCCAACCAACGCATAATCAGCTTGTTTTTGCCGATAAGCTGTTGACGATAAATGCCCAAATTCAGCCGGCCTTTGCGAATGGAGTTAGTCACCGTCAGCCCCCAAGTCAACAGTGGCGCCACATCCCCCGGCCAACAAGTTTGAATCGGCAAGTCGTAGAGGTTGACGTCATCGCCCTCGATAACCACTTGTTGACATGCCGGTTTTTTCACCGTTTTACTGGGCATGGTCATCATGGCTTTGGCGAGTGGAAACATTTCCACCGCGCCTTTGAGGCCTTTGGGTGGCTCGGGTTCTTTCAGGCTACCTAGCAACGTCCCCAAGTCGCGCAATTCCATCACCGAATTGAGTTGCATGGCGCGCGCGATGCGGTCTTGAGTGCCGTAGAGATTGGTTAGCACCGGCATGTCGTGGCCTTTGACGTTGGTGAACAACAGCGCCGGCCCGCCTTTGTCCAAGGTGCGCTGGCTGATTTCAGTCATTTCCAGCTCGGTAGAAATGGGCAGCGTGATGTCGATTAAGTCGCCGGTTTTTCGCAGGCTGTCTAAAAATTCGCGTAAGTCTTGTTTCATGAGTGAGTGATAATTTATTTATAAGTTATTCATAAGTTATCCAAGGGGATAGCTTTGATGTTTTGCAGTTCGATCGGCAAGTTATCATCGTGGTAGTCAGAGAGTTCCGGCGGCGCTTGCCATGCGTTATTGTCCGAGTGACTCGACGGTGGTGGCGTCAGAAACGGCTTTGTCTCCGGCGGCACGCGGAGCTGAATGACCGGCGGGATAATGGGCTGAGTGGCCGGTTTAATAGCCGGTTTGATGGCCGGTTTGATGGCCGGTTTGATGGCCGGTTTGATGGCCGGTTTGATGGCCGGTTTGATGGCCGGTTTGATAGCCGGTTTGATAGCCGGTTTGATAGCCGGTTTGATAGCCGGTTTGATAGCCGGTTTAATAGCCGGTTTAATGGCCGGTTTAATAGCCGGTTTAATAGCCGGTTTAGTGACCGGCCGCTCGATGATTTTGACTATCGACTGTTGGGTTGGCTTGCTAGCTAGTTTAGCGGCGCGTTGCGGTGGCTGCGTGGTTTTCTCGACTATTTTTTCCTCTGGCTTGTCGCTCGATTTCTCGGTGGCGACTTCGGCCGGCTGTTCGGCGACTGGCTCGGCCGGTTTTTCAGCCACTTCGGGTTTGGGAGGCGTTGGCATGGGCTGACCGTCCGGCTTTTTGCGGTCGATAACTTTGCCGTTTTCGTCATAAATTTCATAGGCAATCAGCTGACCTTGGCGGCGCAAGACTTGCATTCTGACTTTGCCGTCTTTGGTGTAGCCGGTTGTCCAGCCCTCGGCTAAACCGTCTTTCAGCGGCCGGTGCTTTTCCAGTTGGCCGTTGGCGTAATAAATATCCATGTACTCGTCAAAAATGCCGTTTTTCGCCACGGTCTTGAGCTTGCGGCCTGAGGCGTGGTAAATCTGGAATACGCCTTTGGCGCTCGACGGGGCAGGACGCAAGGGAATATAGTCGATAATTTTCGGCAAGCTCGCGCGCTGTAGCGGCGATAATTTGGGGAGTCTTTCCGTTTTCGGGGCGGTGGTTTTTTCGTCGTCATCCGACAAGCTGATGCAGGCAGTGAGCAACAAGGGCGCAAACAATAATAAGGGGGCTTTTTTCATGGTTTTCCTTGTGTTTTATATCCATTGGGGTGGGTGCGTCTCGACATTATATGATGATTTTGCTTTAATTGCCAAATACAGTAAAATGCTTCATTTTAAACCCAGAGGAAAGTCATGACCTTAGACACCTTACAAGCCATTCGCCACCGCCGCACCATCAAAGCAATGAGCCACACGCCGCTACCGGCCACGCCAGTCGATAAGGCGTTTATCGAAACTTTGATTGAATCGGCCTATTGGGCACCGTTTCACTACACCGCCCACGCCAACCACAAACAAGCACTAACGGCCGAGTTGCCGTTTCGCTTTTACGTCCTCGACAGCGCCACTTGTCGCGAAGTGGCCAAGCGCTTGCAAGACAGCGGTGTTAAAGCCGGAAAATTACAGTCGATGCTGCACACCGCCGACTACTTAATCCAAGCGACGTGGACGCCACAACCCCACGACGGCGCGCAATTGTTTGAGCCTAGCCTAGCCAATATGGAGCACATCGCTGCCGCCGGCGCGGCTATTCAAAATTTGTTGTTGGCGGCTACAGCTTTGGGACGCGAAAACTATTGGGGCAGTGGCGGCGTGTTGCGCGACGAATTTGCCTTTGAATGGCTAGACATTCCCAAGGCAGAGGTTTTGCTAGGCGCACTGTTTATTTTCCCCGATGCCGATAGCGACATGGAAGGTGTTGAATTCAAAACCAGTCCCAAACGCGACAAACGCGGGGCGTTAGGCACCTGCTACCGCTGGGTGACGCTGTGAGTACGGTACCTGCGATGGGCGAGAGCAAGGTTATGAAGCCCATCAAGCGCTTGGCGCTGATTGGCGTCGGTATGATTGGCGGCTCGTTTATTTGGTCGCTCAAGCGCGCCGGCATGGTCGAGCACGTCATCGGCGTTGATCTAAATATTGGTGAACTCAACCACGCCGTTGAGCTTGGCATTATCGACAGCAAATCGCACTTGGACGCTTTGCACGATGTCGATGCCATTGTCCTTGCCACACCCGTCGGGGCGATGCAAAGTATTTTCAATATCTTGAAAGACAAGCCGTTTATCCGCACGGCCGTAATCACTGATGTCGGCAGTACCAAGCAATCGGTGATTGCCGCCGCCCAAGCCGGCCTCGGCTATTTGCCGGCCAATTTTGTACCCGGTCACCCGATTGCCGGCCGCGAGCATATCGGTGTCGCTCACGCCGAGGAAATGATGTTTTACGGTCACCGCGCCATTTTAACGCCGCACAGTGAAACCGACGAAGCGACTATTGCTACCGTGCGCGGTTGGTGGGAAGCCTGTGGCGCGCACGTCGATGTCATGTCGCCGGCGCACCACGACCGCGTGTTGGCGGCGACTTCGCATTTGCCACACGTTTTGGCTTACGGCATTATGGAAAGCCTCGCTACCACCGAGTACGAAGAGCCGATTTTCAGCTACGCCGCCGGCGGTTTCAAGTCGTTTACGCGCACGGCTTCGTCCAACCCCATTATGTGGCGCGACGTGTGTTTGAACAACAAAGACGACATTTTGTACTGGTTAGACCACTACCAACAGACGCTGACAGACTTGCGCGCCATGATTGCCGCTGGTGACGGCGCGGCGTTGGTTGATGTTTTTGAGCGCTCCAAACGCGAGCGCGACGCACATTTGGTGGCGAGGTAGCTGTGATGTGTCTTGGCTAGGGCAATTTTGGCTATCAACAGTGTCCATGTTTGGATTGAGGACACGCCCTAGACAATTTTGGTTATCAATAGTGAGCATATTTGGGTTGAGGGCGCGCCCTAGCCTCGGCGCAAATATTTCCATGAGATTAAGAATAGTTTTCGGTATTGACTGATGTCTGCTATTGTGTAAAATGATGTCTTTGTTTTTATTTTGATAAAGGTATAACTATGATACAAGACTTACAAAACAACCTACCAGAGCGCAACCTAAAGCTCGCCAATGCCGGCGACGGCGGTTTGTTGACGTCAATCATTACCGGCTTAATTAGCTTAGTGGGCTTTGTCGCCTTGGTATTGGGTACATACACCATGACGCAAGGCATTTTAACAGACAGACAATTGATTGATAACCACAGCGTGGTTCAATCGGCTGACGTCAGTGGCGAATGTAGCGTCAAAAAATTCATCGCCAGCTGTGATGTCAAAATCGTCAACAGCGGCCAAACGGTTGAGCGCAGCTTTTACTTTGTCGATTTCAGCAAAGACGACTATAGCGTCGAAGTCATCGCTCAAAAAGACGATCCTAGCAATATGACCGTTGATTTGGCTATTGATAAAATGACCAATCGCATGTTGACGGTTGTCGGCCTCGCGGTGTTGGGTGTGATTTTATTGATTGTTGCGATTACCACTTTCCGCGGCATTCCGAAAAAGCAACGCCTAAAAAATATCATGAACGAGCCGGCCAACCAGCCGTGGCAATTTGTCGAAGTGTCTGCCGAAGTCGATGGCGATTTAATTACCTACACCACCGACATTGATGGCAAGCCGGTCGAAATGGAAATCGGTTTTGAAGGCCGCAAGCCGGTGATTTTGGGTGAAGACGGCGATAAAAAACGCTTGTTAGCCATTCAAGCCAAAACGCAAAACACCTGTGTTATCGTTTGTCAGAAGCTAAAAAATATCAACTTTTCAAAAGCCGAGAAGAAGGCTTTGTTAGCCATTATCAAAGCCGCTTCCTAACGGATTTAATGAGTTAATACCATTCACAAAAAATATAGTTTGTCATTTTGTAGAGACAGGGCGCGCCCTGTCTCTACGCTAAAAAACGCTATCTATTGGGTTTGGTATAACTCATCGGGTTAATCAGAAAAACAAAGGCGCTAACCAATCGGTTAGCGCCTTTGTTTTTAAGACAATAATATCAATCACTGCGCGCCGCGTGTTGAAAAAACTTCACCAAACCCAAACTCGCCGATAGGGTCGTGCCAACCACAATGCCGATGAGCATACCCTGAATGCCTAGGGCAAAATAAAACGTCAATAACAACCCCAAGGGAATGGCTACGCCCCAATAGCCCAAAAATCCCAATAGCATGGGGATTTTGGTGTTTTCTAAACCGCGCAGGGCACAGCTGCAAAAAATCAGTAGACCATCGGGTATTTGCAATAACGCAATGACAAATAATAGCGTGCTAGAGAGGGCAATCAGCTGTGGGTCATCGCTGTACAGACCGGCGATGGCTTCGTCAAATACCAGCAAAATGGTCATTGACAACAACGCAATCAAACTGATGAATGACGCGCCAGAAATGCCGATGTCTCTAACCTTTTGTGTGTCTCCCTTGCCTTTTGCCCTAGCAATGCGCATCGACAAAGCGAGGCTGATACCCAGCGGTATCATAAACATATTGCTCATATAGTTGAAAGCAACTTGGGTGGCCGCCGAGGTTTCGACGCCAATGCGACCCGCGAGAAAGATAACAAAAGTAAACGCCCCAACTTCAAAAATCATCGCAAAACTGCTGGGTAGGCCGAGTCGAAAAAAGGCTTTGAAATATTGCCAATCCGGCTTGCTGATATGGTCAAATAAATGGTAGCGTTTGATTTTGGGCGCGCTCAACATATACCAAGCTGCTAGGCCGCAAGAGACACTGAGACCAATCACCGATGCCAACGCAATGCCGGTTGCCCCCATTTTGGGCAAGCCAAACAAGCCATGAATAAACATATAATTGCCGATGATATTGACCGGCACGCTCAAGGATAAAATGGCGACGATAATTCGTAGGTTTAAAATACTTTCATTCCACAGCTTAAAAGGGAAGTAAATGGCAATCAGCAAAAATGCCCCTACGGCAATGGTTTGCAAATAACTTTTGGTGTCGGGAATAATGGCCGGCTTGATGCCGATAAACGGCAGTAGCTGATAAGAAAAATAGAGCATTCCCACCGCCACCGCGCCTAGCAACATGGCAAAATAGACCATATTCCAAAAGGTCGCTTGCAGTGCCTCGGCATTGCTGGCGCTATCCAGTTTGGCAATTTTCGCCGAGATGGGCAACAACAGGCCGAGCATAAACAAAATCACCAAATCCCACATCGCCACGCCCTGCGAAATGGCGGCCAGTGTCAAGGTGCTGTCCGAGCCGGCCATGATACTGTCAACAGTGACATTGGCCAAAATCAGCACTTGATTGACGGTAAATGGCAGCGCTAGCCGAATGCTGGTTTTAATTTCGCGCCAATAGTCGGCAAATCGAGGAGAGGTTTTCATCAGGTTTTGTTGTGTTCGGTGCGATCGGCTGCCGGTCTAGAAAGCGAGCCGCGTTGAGTCAAGGCTTGAAAGCCGCTATTGGCGAGTTTATCAAAACGCATCAATCAGCGCCAGCACTTGCGAAAAGCGGCTAAAGCTGTGGTCGCCATGATTAAAAATCAACTGGTTGCAATCTTGATAGTAAGTGACCGCCTGCCGGTAATCAAGGGTTTCGTCGCCGCGCTCGACCATCAAGAAAAAGTTGTCCGGCCGGCTAATGCGCTCACAGCGCATGGCTTGCAGTGCTTTAACGTCGTCTTGCGTGAATTCTACCGCGTTATCGGTGTGCCACGCTTTGTGCGTGCCGATTTTCTCAGCCAAGGTTTCGGCCGGATTGACCGAAGGGTTGATGACCACGGCCTTGAGGTCGTAGCGCTCGCTTAAATAGGTACTGTAAAACCCGCCTAAGGAACTGCCCAGTAATTTAATGGGTTGCTCGGCCGTTTCGATAATGTCGGTTAGTATTGCCAGCGCTTGTACGGGGTTGGCGGGCAGGTCGGGGCAGCACCACTCGTCGACGCGACCCTGTTCATCCAGCCATTGTTTGAGTTGTTGGGCTTTTGACGACTGTGAAGATGACAAAAAACCATGAATATATAATAACATAGGTGCTCCTCATTGATTGTGCTGTGGTTAGGACACGTCTTGTAACACCCTAAATCCAGCGTCTAACGCGACGGGTATAACGGCTAAATGCCTCGCCAAATTTCTCGCTGAGGCGGCGCTCTTCAGGCTTGATTTGGAACTGGGTTAAATAGGCAACGAATACCACCGGCCAAACCGCCAATAGACTATGCCCTGCATAGCTGACCAAGCCGATGATGACCAGCGCCATGCCCAAATACATCGGATTGCGGGTGTAGGCAAAAATGCCGGTATCGACCAAGGTGCTCGCTGTGCTCGGTTGGGTTGGGGAAAAAGAGGTTTGCGCCTGTCGAAATTGTCTCACCCCCAAGGCGGCCACGCCGATGCCGGTGGTGGCAAAGACGAATAACCCCGTCCATCGCAACGCCGATGGCCAGTGACTGTTGCCAAGTAATAAGCTACTCAGCCACAGGCCGAGCAGGGTGATGAGTAAAGCCACTACGGGCGGGATTTTTAATTCGATTTTTTTCATGGCGCGAGCTACTCAAGGGGGGAAGGATAATGCCCTTGCGGTTCTTGGTGTTGATATAGAAACAAAAGCCGCAAGGGCAATCTATTGAGCTTATTGGCTCATGGCGCGCAACATCCACGCGGTTTTTTCGTGAATGACCATGCGGTCAGAGATGAGCGAGATGCTCGATTCGTCGTCGGCGTCTTGGGCGATTTTTAGAGCTTGACGGCAAGTTTGGACAACCTGTTCGTGGTTTTCGGTCAAAATGGTCACCATTTCCTCGGCGTTGGGGATGTGCTCAACGGGTTTAATGGCCGCTAATTGCAAGAAAGTTTGATACGTACCCGGTGCAAACACGCCCAATGAGCGGATGCGCTCGGCAATTTCATCAATGGCGGTGGCCAATTCGGTGTATTGCTCTTCAAACATCATGTGCAGGTCGCGAAAACGCACGCCGGTGACGTTCCAGTGGAAGTTGTGCGTTTGTAAGTACAAAGTGTAGCTGTCTGATAGCAATTTTTTTAGCGCTTCCGCGGTGGCGATGCGGTTTTCTTCGCTAATACCGATATTGATTTTTGGTGAATTATTATTCATTATTTTTTCCTCTAATAACTAATTGGCGACATTGCCAAATTTGGGCGCGCATTCTACCAAGACGCGCCAACATAGTAAACGAAATATAAAGTGATAACATTTGCAACTAAATTCGCCGTGTCATTCTGTAGGTACGATTAGCGAAGCGTAATCGTACGAATGTTTGCTAAAAACGGCAATTGACACCGTAAGGTGTGTTAGCGAAGCGTAACGCACCGTTTGCATGGAAGTATTTGGTGCGTTACGCTATCGCTAACGCACCCTACGAGATTAACTGCGATTTTTAGGATTAATGTAGAAAAATCAACCTGATTTTATTCCACACATCGGTCGCCCAAGCCACCGGCGTTGGGTGAATAAAATAAGCGTAATAAACCGTAAAGGCAATATTGATGAATACCGTGATATAAAAAGTCTTAACGAAAGAAGATTTTGAAATTTTATGTGAGAATAGATACTTGCCAACCAAGGCACCGGCCCAGCCACCAATGAGAGATAAAAAGTGTAACTTAGACTCGGATGTTCGCCAACGGTTATTACGCGCCGCCATTTTGTCAGAAAAATACAACAGGAATAATATGATGCTAAGAACAGCATAAATAGAAAACAGTGGCTTTACGTGGAGAAACAAAATGATAAACCAAATGCCAACAAGGCCTAAGCTGACAATAGTCTGAATACCTTTTAATAGCACTTTTTTAAGCCGTAACCAGACATTCGGTCGGCGATGATTTTTGTTATTCCATTTCTTTTTCTTATTTCCTTTCTTGGTTCGGCGTGCTTTTTCTCTTCTGGAAATCGTTTTTTCTGCTACTAACTCAAACTGTGGTTTGACGCGGTCGGCTTGTAGTCGGCCGTCTTTTTTCACAGCAGAAAATACCACAATATCATTTACACTTGGGCGCTGTGCGCCGGAATAGGCAGAAATGTGGAAGAATATGCGACGCTCGCTTTGAGCAGTGGCGACACTAATAAATCCATAGCCTTTAGTATCGTTCCATTGTGTGATAACTCCCTTGTACTGTTTTCTGTTATTTTGCTTGCTGTTATTGTTTTTGGCGTTGTTTGTTGTGTTCATTGTATTGTTCTGTTTGAGCCGGCATGCGTACGATTACGCTTCGCTAATCGTACCTACTCCAAATCAATTCCCAAATCCTTGGCTTGGCGCTGGGTGTTGCCGGCGCGCATGGCGTCGATTTCTTGCCAAGTGACTTCGCAGAGGTTACTTTCGTGAACATCGGGGTCGCGTTCGGCGATAATCAAACTGCGTGCCGATTCGCGCGCGAGGTTGAGGTTTTTATACGGCGTAATCAAGTTGACGTGGATGTGCAACTCTTTGAAAACGCGCAATACGCGGCGGCTGACGGTCTCGGCAGTGTTGGAGAAGGCCTCGTCTAGGAAAACGGTGCTGTAAACCGGTTTATCGGCGTGCTCCGGCGTTAACACATACGCTAAACTGGCGGCGACTATCATGCCGGCAAACGACTCTTTTTCGCCCCCTGACTTGCCGCTGGAAGAATTGAGTACGTCTTTGACTTCCAAGGTGTCAAAGTCGATTTCCTCGGCATAAAACGACAGTTGGAAACGCGGGTCTAACAGGCGTTGACTCTCCAAGGTGTGGGCGGTGCCGGCATCGCTGGCTTTGTCCAACATTTCCACCACCTCTTTGAGCAGTTGGAAGCGCAATTCGTGGTCTTCGTGGTTGATGTGCGCCAAGGCTTGGCCGATTTTCTCTTCAAAGTCGGCGACGTGGGCGAAATTTTCGCGCTTGGAATTGATTTTCAGGTGCGAGTTTTGCCGGAACTCAGTTTTTCGCAAGACGTTGTTAATGTGGCGAATACGGCTTCTGATGTCCTCGTGAATGTCTTCAAATTGGCGTTTGAAGTTGGCCAAGGATTGCGTGGTGTGCTTGTTGAGGCGCATTTTAAACTGCTCCAACAAGGCCGGCAAGCCTTCGCGTTGCAAGCGTCGCAAGTGGGTGAGATAATCCTCGATGCCGGCCAAGCCAGTGTGCCAAGCGACGGTGAGCGGCTGCCAGCAGTCTTTGCTGCGAAAGCCGCTCATGATACTGATGGCTTGGCGTTCGTTGCTGCTTTTGCTGGCGGTGAGCTGTTCGATGCGGTTGCTGAGTTGGCGTTCGGCTTGGATTTGTTGCTGGTCGTTGTCCAAATCGACGACGCCGACGAGCGCACTTAAACAGGCGTGCATGTCATCGTCTAGTCCTTGTTGGGCGAGCTGTTCGGTCGTTTCTCGCAGTTGTTCAGCATTATATAGGGCTTGCTCTTTGCCGCCTTTTTCGACCAATAAATCGGTTTTGCTTTGTTGAATGTGCTGCAATTCGGCTTTGGCGGCTTCCCAACGGCTCTCGGCCGCTTTTAAATCGCCGTCGGCGCTTTGAATGGCGTCCAACTCGTCTTGGTTGCGCTGGCGTTTTTCCTGCCACAACAGCAAATCCAAGTCCGACCAGTCGTAATTGAGGATTTTTTCCCACAATTTGAACTGGTCGCTGACTTTGTTCATGGCCTTGCGCGAGTCGTTGAGCTGTTGTTGCAAAGCCGCCAAGTCTTCGCTGACTTGTTGTTTGTCGCGCTCTAACAGTCCAAGCTGACGGTGGTTGCTAAATCCCAGATACCACGCGCGCCGGTCATCGATGCGGGTTTGGTCTTTTTTGTCGAAATGGCCTTGTTCTTTGTGAATTAAGCCGGCCTTCGTCATTGAAAATGGCGTTTCGTCTAACTCGGCCGTCGAATTGACACAAGTCAAATCAAAGCGGCTGAGGTGTTGTTTTAACCAATCGCGGTAGTCGTGTTTTCGCCATTGTAGCTTTCTTAGAAAACCTGCTTTTTCAAATACTACTGATTTTTTATTGCTCGGTTTGCCGGCCACTTGCACGCGCACGTACAGGCCGGTGTGATGCCGGTTCAACCAGCCGGTGACCAGCGAAAAACTGTATTCGGGAACGAGTAGCGTGGTGCGAATGCCGCCCAAAGCGCGCTCAATCGCGCCTTGCCACGCCTGTTCTTTTTCCTGCACGTCAATCAGCTCACCGACAAATATCAGCGCCTCTTTTTCCAGCGCCAATTCTTGGCACAACTTGTCGCGTAGCTGTTGATATTTTAAAGGAATATTGGAGTCGGGACGCTGGGCAATTTCCTTGATTTCGGCTTCAATGTCGGCGCTTTGCTTTTGCGCTTCGCTAAAGGCCGTGGCCGAATCGGCAAAGTCGTTTTGACTGCTGAGTTTGTTGCTTTCCAAGTTGGCCTGCTTGCCTTCGGCGCGTTTTTGGTTGCTGGCAAACGTCTGAGCGTCCAACTCGGCCGGCAATTCCAGTTGCCGACACATGGTTTGATAGCGAGACGCCGACTTGGCAATGCCGGCAATTTTTTCATCGATAGTGCCCAAATCCCTTTTCAAATTTTCAATGCGATTGCCGCCTAAATTCATATAGGCATCGCGGAATTTTTGCACGCTGGCGTTGGCGTCGTCCTCTTGGCTTTCGGTTTGCACGATTTGGTAGGATAGAGCGCTGAGTTGGCTTTGCAGCCGGTCGATTTGATCCGCTAATAACTGCTGGTGGCACAAGGCGAAATAGGTCGGCAAGCTGTCTTTTTGGGCTTTTAAGTCGCTCAACTCGGCGGTGATGGCGGCTAAATCGTCGGCAATGTCTGGCAAGTCTTGCAGTTGCTCGACCTGCTTGCGCGTGTCTTCCAACTGGTTGTGGGTAGCGACCAAATCGGCAAACTCATCGACAATGGCGCGCGCTTCCTGCCGCGTGTTGCTCGGCTCAAGCACTAGGGTGCGAATGAGGTCGGTCAAGTCGTCGATTTTTTTCAAGCCCAACGCCCGTGACAACAGCGCCGGCGCATTGGGGTTGTGCATGTGCAACAGACGGCGATACAGGGTTTGATACTCGCCGAAGCTGTCGCTGTAGGTAATAGCTTCGTCTTCGTCCAGCCAGTTTTTGAGCTTGCGGACGTTGGCATCGGGAAATTCTGCCAGTAGGGTTTCTAGTGACAAGGCCTTGCGCGAAATGACGTACAGCCGGCGCACATCGCTGAGTAAGTTGCTGGCATGGCTAGTCCAAAACAGCGCCGCCAAAGTGATTTGCGAGCCGTCATCGCCTTGGTACAGTGCGCGCAGGCCGGTGACCACGCCCTTGTCGCGCTTGCTTTTGACGCGCGTGCTACTGCCGTCGTGCGCCGAGCCAAAACTACCGCGCATATAAGACACCAACGTCCGGTCACTGCGGTCGTTTTGCGCCGCCGCCATATTAAAGTTGGCGCGGCTGGCCGGCAACAACAACGCCATTAAACCGTCAATCAAGGTCGATTTTCCCGAGCCGTTGTCGCCGGTAATCAGCGTGCCTTGCTCGTCAAAATGCGCCGTGTGTAGGCCGTGAAACGAGCCCCAGTTAAAAACGGACAATTCCGCCAAACGAATTTGCGGCAAAGGGAGCAGAGAAAGGGATTGTATCGGCAGTTGTTTCATTGTGGTTTTGCGTGTCAGTGGGTTGTGGGCAAAAATTAAAGGGCGGCATTATAGCATAAATGGCTGGGGGGTTAGGGGCGGGGAATGTTGGATTGCGGACACGCTTTAGCGCTTGGCGCGTGGGGTTAGAGTCCGTTTAGTGGTTTAAAGGCTCGGAGTTGGCGTACTTGAGTAGATTTTTTTCTAGCCGTTCCCAACGACGAAGAATTTTTTGTTTAACAAAATAGGGAAAAAGATTAAAAAACTTAATCGCTACGGGGTCGCCCAGTGCATCGACAACAACCAGTATCTGCTCATTCTCATTGACGCGCTTTAGCACAAGGTTGACCGGCCAAATGATGCCACTGTTAATCAAAATGGCATATTTTAAAAGATAACACTTTAGCTCATCGAGTTCAGAACGATAAAGCGCCAAACCATCTCGCTCCAAATAAAACTGGAATGTTTTTGAAATCTCCCCATCAAAATCACGAATTGCTTCGAAAACGGGGCAATCTCCTCGATTGGTGGCTTGTACGCCATAAAAATGAGGAATGTGTTTCCAAGCCTCCGCAGTATCAGGCAAACGCGCTATCAGTTTTTCATAATAGGCGACCTCTCGCTTTGTTTGTGAGTCTTTCTCGTCCGGATGAACGACTTTGACTAACTGGTTGGGATTGTCGGGGTGAACATATACCGAACGCTCAATACCAGAACCAATTTTTACCGCATCAGTTAAGTTGATTATTTTATTTATTTTCATGGAAATGATTTGAATAGTAATTCCGTTGGATTCAAGTATGAGGTGCAGTCTTTGCTATCCAACAGATGGACAGAGCATAAGATACCATATTTACGGGTTTAAAAAGCGAGATTTTTATTTTCTAGCGTGTAGGCATGCGCTTTTGGAACGCCAGAACCATAGAGTACTTTTTTAGCTAATACGCTGTCATTTGCGTATGATTCTAATCACTTTTTAAACCACTAATGATTTGCTCGCTCAGTCCTGTGATTTCGGCAATAAAGGATACTTCTGTGCCTTTTAAAAGCATTTTTTTGGCAATTTCAATGGCTTTCTCTTCTTTTCCCTCCTTTCTTCCCTCAATCTTACCTTCTTGTTTACCCTCTTCTTTCGCCGTATCCAAAGAATTTTTCAAATCCCGATAGTATTTTAAGCTGTCTTCGTAATCTTGATATTCTTTTCGGCTGAATTTTGCAATTTCTGCTGTTTCAAAAAGTTGCAAAAAAATGCTTTCTTGTAACTTTTCGGGGATGCGCTCTAACTTATGCAAGTTTTTAATCACGTACAGCCATTTCTCAAACCGCGTTTCCAAGGCGTCAATGTCCTTATTAAATTTCGGCATTTCGAGATAAATAAAGTTCAATTTATCCGAAAAGATGCGATTGGTTTCTAACTCTTTTAGCTTCACATCGTGCCGAAATTTGTTGGGATAATCTTTATTTTCTTCAAATTCAAAATCTAAAATGGCAATGGTGTAAATTTTTTCTAGTTTAAAATCCCACTCACTGCCTTTTTGCGCCTGTTCTTGAATGGGAAAAGTCGCATAGTACAGCGTTCGGTCTTTGAAAAACTTTTGCTTGGTTTTTTGCAACTCGACAATAAAGCGCTCCCCTTGCTCGTTAGTGCAGTAGAGGTCAAAAATCGCTTTGCGGTTCAGCTCGGTAGCGCCAAGGTTTTCGTTTTTCAAATAGGTGAGTTCGGTAATCCTGCCTTGTTCCTCTTTGAGCAATTCATTTAAAAAATCGAGCAACAAATTTTTATTCGGCTCTTCGCCAAATAAGCGTTTAAAGCCGTAATCTGTAAAGGGGTTGACATATTTTTCTTTGAAGTTTTTCATATTATGATACTTTATTGGTTGCTGTTATACGGTTTTGCCCCACAACGATCACCGACCATACCAATCGACTTCGTGTTCTTCAAGCAATTTTGTTAGGTTTTGATGATTGCAGTGTAATTCCTTGAATAATTGTGTTTCATGTCGGCTTTGCTTGCCACCACCAACACGTAATAACCGATTAATATAGCGGACAAAGTCTTGAGACTCATCGCCAAAACGCTCACCTTTGAGAATTTTCTTTTGCACAGGATAGAGTCCCGAACGCACACGCAAAGCTTGTTTTGCCGAAAATCCCACGGTGATAAAGCCAAATTCATCGGCTAATTCATAAGCGATTTGGGGCACGCCCGTATTGGTGTATCCACTGACAATTTCAATATTTTTATCACCATGTTCTTCCGCTAATTTTTCATAATAGGCGCGAATAATTTCTCGTGCGGCATTTTTGTCAAATTGATTTTGACTAAAGCCGACTACGCCAATAGTGATTGTTACTGACTTCATATTGTTATTCTTTTTCATTCCTTAATAAATCCAGCATTTTTTCAACGGCTTCTTGCGTGTAAGTATGCGCTTTCGGAACGCCAGAGCCTCTCGGTCCTGCGAAATTTAAGCGTTTTACGTCATAATCCTTGATAAACTGTACGAGGCGCTGTGCGGCGCGAGTTGTACTCAACTCTTCAGCATCTATGAGTAAATAGGGGCGGTGTTGCTTGATACACGTTGCCAATGTCAATTCCGTACCGCCGCGCAAGTAAATATAGCCAAAATAGATGATGACTGTTGCGTCACTGTCTTCGACATTTTTGCGCGTGCGTGCTCGGTAACTGCTGTTGGGCAAAACAGTGAGTGGGTATTTGTCGTCAATAATACCGTCTTCGGCAAGCCGGCCTTCGGGACACCAACCGGCACAAGGAATTTGTTTAGCTAATGCACCGTCCAGTGCGCCGCGGTCAACGCCTGTTTGTCCGCCTGAGATAATGGTGATTTCCATATCAATTCCAACTTGTTTTAAATTGCGTGCTATTATTGTGCCATATTATGCTCAGAAATAAAGACACCATGAAAAAATTCACTACAAAAACCTTGCATTCCAAAATTTACCCACTAAAATACGCCCTGTTGTAAAAATACAACAAACTATCAATTAAACCAATTTTCACCTGCGGAGGTTAA
>PDWI01000717.1_pt1 | contig 53512 bp, 47 predicted proteins | sample 1430891 | NCBI WGS metagenome assembly PDWI01 (sample SAMN01162508, study PRJNA174530) | Oral metagenome, whole genome shotgun sequencing project. | biome: Marine environment; feature: Marine mammal; material: Swab sample of the gingival sulcus; isolation source: swab sample of gingival sulcus... | reverse complement strand
AGGTGCTAGTGTCGCTACACTTGCTGGTGTAATTGGTGATAAACCAGCTAGTGGATCTTCCACACTGACATCCGTCATGGTGACATCCCCTGTATTCTCCACTACAAAGGTGTATGTGAGCGTATCGCCTACTGCGATATCCGTAGCATCTCCTGATGTTGTTACGCTCTTCTCTAATTTTAAGGAAGGTGACTGAACTGCCGGTATCGATGCACTCGACTCATTACTCTCTACTTCTGAACCGTCTGGCGCTGTGCCCTTCGCTGTTGCAGTATTCTCTACTTTACCACTATCCACATCATCTTGTGTTACGGTATAAGTCGCTGTAAAAGTAACCGTATCACCAGGTGCTAGGGTCGCTACACTTGCTGGTGTAATTGGTGATAGTCCTGCTAGTGGATCTTCCACACTGACATCCGTCATAGTGACATTTCCTGTATTCTCTACTACAAAGGTATATGTGAGCGTATCGCCTACTGCAATATCCGTAGCATCTCCTGATGTTGTTACGCTCTTTGTTAATGTAATCTCTGGATTAGCTCTAACAGTTGGAGTGTATGTTGTACTAGCAAAAGTTCCATTTGTATCAGCCATTTTAACTGTTACTGGAGCAGCTGTTCCAACAAAAGTACTAACTGGTTGGAAAGTTATAGTACCATCGTCATTTATGGTGTACGTACCAACTCCTGGCACTGTCTTTGTCTTTGTTCCATCTTCAAATACCATAGTACTTGGAACCATAGGAACATCGTAGGTAGGATCCAGAGGACAAGAACCTTTTGTAAATATAGGAGTACCTGTCTGCTCTTCTCCTTGATTACCTATGCTAGTTGCAGGTGAAGCTGTAGGAGTTATAGGAGTTACTGTAGGAACGTATACTGCATCCATAGTCTCCTTGCCATTTATCAAATATCCTTCACCATTAACACCATTTATATTTTCAAGTTGATTTTCAGAAGTATTAGATGTCCAACCTGTACTTCGGTCATTTTCATCTATAGCGCGAAGAGCAACACCTGTAGCTTTTCCTGTAAAGCTTTTAAGAGGTGTAAATGTTATAGTCTCATTATTATCTCCAGATAGAGTATATGTACCTACATTTGGTTCCGTATACGTATCTACTAAAGCACCATCAGGAGTCACAATCTTCACCTTATGGTTACTATCTATTTTCATTGTATTATCTGGTCTAGGGTCAGCAGGAGCATCTGGGTCGTAACTACCGAAATTATAGTTTTGTTTACCATATGCTGTAAAACCATTACCTTCTGTGAAGGTTTCAGTCTGTTCTTTACCTTGACAAGCCTTGGTTTCTTTCTTTATTCCACGAGGAGGATGTACTACACCCACCTCAAAGTCTTCAACCTCTCCAGAAAAGGCAAAACCTGTAGCGTTTCTAATTTTTTCTTCTGACAATGCAGTCCTTATTCTAAAGCCTAGTCGATCTATATCTGTATCTTTAATTTGAGGAGGATTAGAAAAGGTAAGTGTATACTCTCCATCTGAGTTTACTGTGACTAAATCACTCCTTTCTGTATCATTATCAAAAACGCCGTCATGGTTAAAGTCAATCCATCCTCTTATATACGATTTATCATTTGCAGCGCCTTTATGAGCCTGAACGTTGAAAGTATAGCCTTCTTCTGTAGCTACAATTGATTTAGGATGCCTAGTAACCCCATCTGTATCTAAAAAAGTATTTCCGATTCCCACAAGCTGAACTATCCCTTCATCGCTCTGTCCTGGAGTAGCATCTCGTTTATCATCAGACCACCAGTTGTTTTCATATTCTTGCATATCTGCATCGGCTTTATTATCTCCAAGATAAGGCTGTGTTTCTCCATTTTCTTCTTTAATTAGATGTGTCGCAGCTTTATAGGAAGAAGGAGCATCTCCTAAATCATTCAATACAAAACCAAACATCATGGATTGCAAACCCCCATAGATGTTATAATACATAGAAAACTCTGTTACATTATTTGATACAACAATAGGTGTAGACCAGTTTTCAGGTCCTACTGCTGGATTGCTCCAATCTGTGGTATTCGCAAAGTCATATCCTATTTTATTAATAACACCAGAAAAGTCCTGAGTACCAAGACCACCATTCGGATCATCAACAAGTTGACCATTTTCTAATTTTGTACTGAGTAAGTACTTTGCCTTACCTGTTGCGCTAGCACCTGAAGTATTGTTAATTTTATTTTGCAAATCAGCTACAGTCATAACTTCTGCAGGGTGAATTATTGTTTTATCTGGATTTTCTGTTTGCGCAATGCTTGACATTAGTTGCCACGGAGTACCGTTTGTTTCATAAATAGTTACTTCTCCTACACCTGCCTCTTCACCATCTGCAATTATAATAGTAGGATCTATTGGAACTCCGCCATATGTAGCCGAAACTTCAAAAGTTACTCCTGTTTCTTTATATTTTTTACCATCTTTTGCATATCCATTTTCTAGGGTAACATATCCAGGAACATCAAATCCCGCCTGAGCAAGATTTGACCATATTGGAGATTGAGGCCTAACTCTAATGTCTGCATTAGGCACAGCTTCGGGACTATTAGGATCAATAATCTTAGCTAAATCTTCTGCTGTATGGTTAGGATCACTCAATACCTTATTCTTATATGATTCTGTTGCTCTATACCTTTGAAGTGACTTTACAGTTACTGTTACTACATAACCTGGTGAAGGTTCCATAGTAATAGTAGTGCCAACTTGGAGTCTTCTACCAGGACCTAAATTTTGAGCATTATCAAAATTCGCCCACACAATTTGCCTATTTAAGCGTGTTTTGAGTGGATTTTCAACTGTATCCACATCTGGGTCAACTCCCAGATGAAAACCATCATTGGGAACGCCGTTGTCAGCATATGATGCATTTATATTACTTGCAAAATAAGTAATCGTAAAAATTAAAGCTAATACGACAGTCATAACGGTTGACATAGTTTTTTTCAAAAATATATTTTTTGTTTTTTTATTCATTTTTATTACTCCTTGTTGGCGATTTAAAAAAAATCAAAATTCCAGTTACATTATACAGTATATAGCTTGAAATTTCAATTAAAATCAAGTTTTAATTTTAAATTTATATGTTTAAAAATTATAATTTAAAACCTTCAGATGATTTTTGATCTTTGAAACTCAATTTTTTCCAAATTTTCTTATGCAAATTTATCACATGAAATATATTTGCTTATCGTCAAAAATCGTTCATTTTATAAGGTTTTCACTCCAAATTAGAATGCCAAATAAATCTTTTTTATCAAATATACAGTAATAATTCTTCTTAATACTAAAACATGATTGACACCTCTCTTTATTTTTACAAAAATTAATAAATATATCTATTCCCATTTCGATAAATAAGATTCTAAAAATTCAATTCTATAATTCATGATATTCAATGAATATATTTAATAATATTCATTGACGTTCCCTTTTGTATGTTATAAGATATTAACGAATGAATAATTAACTAAATATTCATTGATATATTAAATAAAGTGAGGTAATTATGGCAAAGGCCTTTAGTGAAACCGAAAAAAAAGAAATAAAAAATAAAATTATGGAAACAGCACTGGATTTATTCCACGATAAAGGAGTTAAATCTATCAATATTAAGGAAATTACAAAACGAGTAGGAATTGCTCAAGGTAGTTTTTATAGTTTTTGGAAGGATAAAGATACTTTAGTTATCGATCTGGTTTTTTATAGATCCACACAGAAGTTAAACATACTTGAAAAACAATTTCCTTCTTCTCTTAAAGATCCATTTAAATTTTTGACAGATATTATATACACATACTCTACTGACCTTATGGAAAAAATTGAAAATCAAGAGACTTATAGAGATGCTTTTAAGGTTTTCTACAAAAAGGATAATAACACGGTAGATCATGTCAAAGAGTTGTACATGGATTTTATTAAAAAACTGATAGCATACTGGAAAGATAATCAAGTGATTAAAAACGCTGATGAAAATGGTTTATTAACCGCATTTGTAGGAAGTTTTGTTCTATGTTTTAATTCATATCACTTCAATAAAAAATATTTTAGGGAAACGCTTATAAACTATATATTTAGCGCTGTAAGCAGATACATAGAAAGGTAGAAAATCCCAATTAAGGGGGACGCAATAATGATATTAGCTTTAAATCAAATAGGAAAAGATGATGTGTCAATAGCAGGTGGAAAAGGTGCTAATCTAGGAGAGTTAGTATCCATAGGAGTAAATGTACCTGACGGATTTGTAATTAATTCAGATGCTTATAGACTGTTCATTAAAGAAAACAAAATTGACGATGGAATCAGTGCAGTTAGTTCTAATGTGAAAAAACTTGCACATATTAGAAAAATGATAAAAAACGGAAGTTTTCCCAGTACTGTTAAAACGCTTATTAAAGAAAACTACATTAAACTCGGTGCTGATGCTAGAGTTGCTGTAAGATCATCTGCAACAACAGAAGACTTATCTGATGCAAGTTTTGCAGGTCAACAGGAAACGTATCTCAATGTACAAGGTATAGATGAGGTTCTCAGTAAAATAAAAAGCTGCTATGCATCACTTTGGTCAGATAGAGCAGTATCTTACCGCAGTACTAAGAACTACGGACAAACAGACATAGCAATCGCTGTCGTCATTCAAAAAATGGTAGAAAGTGAAAAATCCGGAGTTCTATTTACTGTAAATCCCGTAAATAAAAGTAAAGATGAAATGCTCATAGATGCAAGTTATGGTCTCGGAGAGAGCATTGTAAGTGGTCGCGTAACAGCTGATAATTACGTTATAGATAAATTCGGAAAAATAATTAATTCTAAAATTGGAAAAAAAGAAACGCAGATTATCTATTCAGATACAGGAACTAGAGAAGCTAAAGTAGAAGAACATAAAAAGACAGTCAGAGTCCTTAGCGATAAAGAAATTAATGAGCTATCAGACATCGCTTTAAAAATAGAAAAACATTATGGTTATCCACTTGATATTGAATGGGCTATTAAAGATAACGATATTTATATTCTGCAAGCGAGAGCAATCACTACACTGGAAGAAGAAAGAGAAGTTCCAGAATATATAACAAATGTAAAAATCAAAAAATACAACCAAGAACTTATGTCCTTTTTAATTGAAAAAATTCCATTTGTGTTCAGAGCTATTGAATTTGACTATTTTACAGTAGTAAGTGGGCAAAAAGAAACTATATTTGCTGAAAATGGAATAAATATAACTTCCAACCTTCACATGGATTCTAATGGTGTAATGAGCATAAGACGTGAAAAAATGAGTTTTAACTTGAACATTTATAAGATTTTTGGAATGATAAAAAACTTACGTGACTATAATCGCTGCGCAAATGAGTGTAAGCGGTTCATAAAAGAATATCGAGAAAAAGTAGAAAAGTTAATAGAGTTAGACTTTGATCATATGAATCTTTCTGAATGTAAAGATTATATTATATATAGCTATAAACTAGTAAAAAATATATCTTATTACCGTTTCAAATACGCTGTTTTTCCATCAATACTCAATAAGGGCATAGCTAAATCTTTAAAGAAAATAAATAAGAATTATACATCATTTGATCTTTATTGGGGATTAAATAACAGAACATCTCTTATTGCAAAAGATTTAGCAAAAATGGCAAATACTATCAAGAATAATAATGAAATTAAAGAAGCTATTATGGATGGAATAAAATATAACGAACTCTCTAAAAGATTCTCAAACTTTGATGTTATAACCGATAAATTCCTTGAAAAAAATGGTTTTGCATCCGATTATACCTCTTACTGCGCACACGCTAAATCTTTTATTGAAGATCCTGATAGAATATTGGAAATAATAAGACCACTTTTAACAGAAGAAAATGACTCATATAACAAAACTAAGTTAAAAGACTTTAATGAAATAACAGACGAACTCAAGAAGATATATGGAGCAAAATATCCTAAGATAGAAAGCAAAATTAATAGTTATCGATATTTTCACTTTACGCGTGAAGAAGGTCAATACTTTTATGAAATCGTTTTCTTCTATTTGAGAAAGTGTTTTAAAAGAATAAATACTTTACTACTTAATAATGAGAATTATAAACTAGGAATTTCAAACCTGTTTCACGCTGAACTTGTAGAAACACTGGAGAGAGGTTTCTTAAGTGAACTTGATATGGAAAAAATAAGAAAAAGAAATAAAAATATACCGTATGCTCAAAAAGTATGGGAAGCATCAAAGTCAATTATGTACCAAGAAAAAGGAAGCTTTTTAAGCGGAATAAGTGGAAACACAGGAATTGCAATAGGAAAAGTATGTATTATTAATAGTCCTAAAGAATTTTATAAAATGAAAAAAGGAGATATATTAGTATGTCCATTTACAGCTCCTGAGTGGACTCCTCTTTTTAAACTAGCTAGTGCAGTTGTTGCTGATACTGGCTCCGCTCTAAGCCACGCTGCAATAGTTGCAAGAGAATTTGGAATTCCTGCAGTCCTAGGAGTTGGATTTGCAACAGAAACACTCAAAGATGGTGACATGATAAAGGTCAATGGAAACAAGGGTGAAATAACAGAGCTCCAAAAATGAAAATTAATAAAAAAGAATTAAGACGCTTAAACATTTTAAATAAACCACTACTTCCTCTTCTCATAAAAATGTCTATCCCAACAATAATAGGAATGCTTGTGAGTGTCACATATAACCTTACTGATACATTTTTTATAGGGTTACTAGACAATAAATCAATGACAGCTGCAATAGGAGTTGTATTTAGTTTTGTCAGCATAATCCAAGCAATTGGTTTTTGGTTTGGATACGGAAGTGGCAACATAATGTCAAGACAACTGGGGCAAAAGAACGAAGATGAAGCAGAAATCATTTCCTCAATTGCTATTATATTTGCTATTTTAAGCGGAATAATCATCTCTCTTATAGTAGGAATATTTGTTAGACCACTAGCTTCTTTTATAGGGGGAAGTGCTTCAGAAAATCTGCTTATATTTACAACAGATTATTTAAAAATTATCGCCATAAGCATCCCATTTACGCTTTACGCAATAACAGTTTATAATCAGCTTAGACTCTGCGGAAACCCAAAAGATGGTTTGATTGGTCTTCTTTCAGGAATTCTAAGCAATATAATATTAGACCCAATTTTTATCTTTGTTTTTCATATGGGATTTATAGGTGCCGCATATGCAACTCTTACAGGCCATATTATTGCATCTGTAGTATTAACTATTCTGTCAAGAAAAAATGGAAATATACCTGTTAGATTATATCCTGCTAAATTAAGTAAAGAGAGACTGTATCATATACTTGCAGGAGGCGCCCCTAATTTTTCAAGACAAGCAATTACAAGCTTTTCATTAGTACTGCTAAATATAGTAGCCGCAAAATACGGTGAGTCCCTGATAGCAGCTTTTACTGTTAGCTCAAGAATTATTGCTTTTGCCATTATGATTATGGTTGGCTGGGGTCAAGGATTTCAACCAATATGTGCAATGAATTACGGGGCTAAAAATTATTATCGAGTAAAAAAGGCTTATAGACTTACAGTAGGTATAGGATTTATTTTCTTAAGCATATCCTCTGTCATCCTATTTATTTTTGCTGAGACACTGATTTCCTACCTATCAAAAGATCCAGATGTAATAGATATGGGAATAACGCTACTTAGAATGCAAGCGTTTACACTACCTCTTTTTTCCATTCTAGCCACAAGCAGTATGTTCACGCAAAATATGGAAATTACTTTTCAGCACTAATAATATCTACATCGCGACAAGGCACAATTTATATCCCTCTTTTGTTAATTCTACCTATGATATTTGGAAAATTCGGGCTTTATTTATTGCAACCAATAGCAGACATTCTCTCCTTAATCCCTACAATTTTTATAGTCAAAAATATATTTAAACACGTAACTTAAAAACGGTAAGACTATTAGTCTACCGTTTACTTATTGCAAATCTTGCAATTATCTTTTAAAACTATTCTACTTTCCTACAATTTTATTCATTTCATCACAGAAACTCATAAATTCGGAACTGAATTTAAACTTATCTTCATAGAAAATAACCTTAATATCCTTGTAATTTATTACTATAGGTTTGGTCAATAACGTTTCTTTTGAGTACGCTAACTCATTTAATCTAAGTTCTATTAGATGTCCTTTCTTAGATATAATCATGTTATTTAAAAATAAATCAAATAAAAAGTAATCTTTTTTTCTTTACCTATGTTAGTTTTCTACCTTTCTACAATAATTTCTCTGTCTTTATCAGATGAATCCCTCGTGGACTTTCTACAAATTAAAGAAATATATAAAAATAAGCGCGATAACTATTGCTAATAACGCTGAAGCAAAAGCATAAAAAACTTTTTGATAAACTCGTTTTCCTTCTTCTCTTGCCCTAGATATTTCGTCCAATTTTTTACCTTCAGTAAAAGCAATAATTTCTTTATATGTTTGAACATTATATTTTTTCTTTTCTTTTTCTACTAAAAAGGCTATATAGATAGCAAATATGGATATTACTGCCCAAATGGCAATACCAGTTTTCCCTAAAAAATGAACTAGTGGTATTGGTGTAATTATCACCAGTAAAAATGAAATGGTAAATAATACAGCTAACCTATTAAACTGAGTAATCTCATGTTCTTTGATTTTATTTTTCATAATATTAATATCTCCTTTGATTAAATGATCGATTGTCATATTAAAAGTATCAGATAATAAAATAAGACTATTTAAATCAGGATAACTTTTTCCATTTTCCCAATTAGAAATTGTCTGCCTTGAAACATACACTTTTTCAGCAAGACTTTCTTGAGAAATCGATATACTTTCTCTATAAGTTCTTATATTTTCTCCGATTTTCATCATCCTCCTCCTTTCACTTACGATTTTAATCAAAGAAGTGTTTTCTATCTACCAAATACCGTTTACACTTCTATTTTTTACTGTCAAAATTCTTTTACATACAATACTGTTAATGATTGGTGAATAAAAAATACCTTCTATACCTTTTTTTCTTGAAGTATTCCCTTCTTCTTAGAAGAAATAATGTACCAGATCAAAACAATTATAAATGAAATCGTTTGCGCACTGGCTATTCGTATTACCATATAGTTATCTACAGCTATATTGGAAACTACATGTAGAATATTTATGATTGTATTATTTACAAAATGATATGCCATTGCCATATAGAGGCTACCACTTATCTTGGTCATCAGCGCAAACTGAAAACCAACTAAAGCAGATGTAACCACTAATATAATACTATTCATAACAAGACCGTCAAAGCTCATACTTCCATCATAAAAAGCGCGTATTGGCGAGACAATATGCCATAGACCAAATAATAAAGATGATATAATCGCAGCTATCAGAAATGAGTATTTACGTTCTAGTACTTTTTGAAATAATCCTCTAAAGAGACCCTCTTCCATAATAACGTTAATTATATTTCCTAAGATACATATGGCGAAGGCTAAAAATGAAATCTGCTTCCCTACATTGCCTGTCACTGAATAAGAACTCACATAAAGTTCAAACCTGGCAAAATTACGATATCCAATAATAAAGTATATTTCAATTAGATAAGCAAACATGAAAGTAATAATACCGATTCCAAAACCCACTAATAGGTTGAAAATCCTATTTGTTCCCAAAAAACCTATGTCATGAATGCTATAAATCTTCGCTACAACTAAAAGTACAATAATTCCCAAAAACTTATGGAGAATTGCTTCTCCTATAATAGTTTGATCTGTACGAATAAAAAAGTATTCCATTAGCCTCAAAACAAAACAGATAGAGAATACCGTAAAAACAAAAGATAGAACGCTCTTCTTATTCATAAGATACCTCCTATTCGTCTAAAAATCCTTTTACTTCTTTCACAGCTAGGCTATAAATATACTACTTTTCATTAATTATACTACCTACACTATCATTACTCAAATAAAAAAACTATCTAAAAGTAGATAGCTTTATAGATATAGAGCACATTTACTTGCGATTGCAAAACTAACTCCACTATAGGTTTGAATGATATCAAACAAAGTAGCTACATTACCGTATATCTCATGTGAAAATTTTAATTGTTTTATTGTTTTTGATTGTATTATTTCAATATCTCCCTTTTTATTGATCTATTGATATAACTTTTTCACCTTCAGAAACGCTAAATTGACCTTCTACAATAACCTTATCATCAAATTTAAGTCCTTTTATAATTTCAACCATCTGACCTTTGCTCTTACCTAACGTAACATTTTTTTTACTAACGGTTTTATCCTTGTTAAGTACGTAAACATAAGTTTCATCGGCGAATGAAATAATAGATAGTCGTGGTATCATAATAGCTTTTTCTCTTTTATATGTTTCAAGTAGCACCTTTACTGTTTTGCCCGTTAACAATTCATCTGTAGTATTTATTTCTATTTCAACAGGAAATAACAGCTTCTGTTCATCTCTACTTTTAATCGATTTTATCCTTCCTTCATAGACTTCATTTCCTATAATTGTTTTAACTTTTTCGTTTACGACAAAGTGGTCAATATCTGCTTCATCAACCATAATAAGACAAGTTGGTAATTGGTTTTTCTTTATCTTAATAACATCTTGTTGTCCAATGTACGTTCCAGGCACTATTGTTACTTCCTCTATTCTACCTGCAACTGGTGACAAAACTTCTGCTTGATTTCTACTTTCTAATAGAGTGTTATCTAGTAATTCATGCTGATCATTCAACTGATCACGCTTAAGTTCAATTCTCTTTAACTGATTTTTGGCTTCCTCTAATTCAGTGGATTCAACCAGCCCTTTATTATATAAGTCTTTTAATTTATCAATTTGTGGCCTCAATTGATTTATTTCTAAATCTAATGAGCCTTTCGCATTTTCTAATTCACTTAATTGAAACTCTGTGCTAGACAATGCGCTCGAAACATCGAGAGTAAACAATGTACAACCTTGACTTACCTCATCACCTTGCGAAACACATACATCTTCTATTCTACCTTGAACCCTATCTGCTCCTATATAGATGCTTGAATTTTCTATATATCCATAGTACTTTAAATACATAACTAAGTCATTTTGAATGACTTTTTTAACCACAACACTTTGCAATTTATCGTTAACACTCTCTTTTGGTTCTGGAGGACTTTGACTAAGAAAATTTAAAACAAACAGTAAAATGACAGCTACAATCATTCCCATAAGTAACTTAACCCAAGGAATTTTTTTAAACCAACTCAACTTTTTCATATTCTTCTCCTTTTGTAAAACTTACTTTTTCTGAGATGTTTTCTAATATATTTAAAACAACCGGCACTACAAATAACGTTAATACTGTTGAGCCAAAAAGCCCAAATATTAAAGCGAATGCCATTTGGCCATAATCTTCACTATATAAAGCTAAAGGCGCTACTCCTGCCATCGTTGTCAGTGATGTGGCTACAATCGGTTTAAATCTTGCTAAACAGCCATGAATAATAGATTCTACTTTATCATAATTTTTTTCTCGTCTTAAATTATTAATATAATCTATAAGCACAATTGCATCGTTAACAGCGATTCCAACCAAAGAAACAATTCCAAGGAACGATAATGTCGAAAAAGTTAACCCGCTAATATAATAACCAATAGCAACACCAATAATTGAAAAAGGAACGCTAATAATGATAACAATAGGCTGTAAAAATCCATTAAACTGAATTAACAAAATAACATAAACAATTAAAGCCGCCATCATAAATTTTTTCGTAAGATCCGAATAAGAATCTTGCATAGCTTTAAAATCTCCACCTAGAGAATAAGTGGTAGAAGGAGATAGAACGTTCGAATCATTTAACTGCTTTTCTAATTCCTTCAATACTGAATTAACCGTGAAGCCATCAGCTAAATTTGATTTAACTTTTAAAATCTTTTTATAGTTTTCATGCTTAATTTCGTCAATTTTTCTCTGCTCTTTATACCTCACAACATCTTTAAGTAAAACCGGAACTCCTTGATTATTTAATACGCTTATTTGCCTCAGTTCTTCTATAGAATTAAAAATATTTTCTTTTTCGATAAATACATCTGTTTTAATACCATCTACTGTAATTTTCATTATTTTTTCATCCACAATAAATTCTCTTATCCTAGCAAGAATGGATGAAGGCATAATCTCCATTTTACTAGCCAACACTCGATCTACACTAATGGTAAACATAGGTGCTCCGTATTCGAAATCAATTCTAGGCGAAACCGTTCCTGATATGCGCTCTAAAATCTGCTGAATCTTCTTCGCGTCTTCAAACATTTGAACACTGTCACTATTGCTAATAGTAATAGAAATTGGAGCAGCGTTAGCTTCATCACCTTCTACAACAAAATTTCCCTTTATATCAGGCAACGTAGAGACATAAGATATTAGTTCTGTAATAATTGCTTCTGAATGCAACTCTCGCTCTCTTTTATCTTTCAATTTAATGGCAAAATTTATAGTATCCTTACCTATATCAACGCTGTAATTTTCAATGTATTTTCTATCAGACAGGTACGTATTAATCTGATCAAACACTTTCACACTGTCTTGTTCTGTTGACCCTTTTACTAGCGATACCTGCCCTGTCAAATATTTACTATCTACTTTAGGCATTGCTTCCATAGGAATATGACCTGATAATAAGAGATTGCCGGAATAGATTAATAAAATAATCATTACAACTATAACAACAGCTTGATAATATTTTGACTTCATTATCGCACTAATAGCTTTTTTATAAAGTTCATTTTTGCCCACTCTCTTTTTTCTTAAGATAAAATAATACTTTATGATTGATGCCAAAAAGAAAGCGAGACCGGCTATATAAGATATTGTTGTCAACTTCCACTGGTCAGAGAATGCATAAGCTCCTAAAACACCAATTAAAATACTATAAATACCAGCTGTAAAAATGGAAGGCACTTTATCTACCTTTTTAATAAAAATATAAGCAAATACAGGTGTAACTGTTATTGAAACTATAAATGAAACACCCATAGCTAAAGCTGTTGCAATAGGTATCGTTCTAATTAGCGCACCTTCTGCCCCGCTAAGAAAAGCCAAAGGAATAAACGCACCTATTGTGGTGAGTGTTGAAGAAAAAATAGCCGTTGCTACGCTATTAGTAGATTTTATAATGATTTCAGTTAACGTCATGGATTTATGACGTTTTTTATGTTCATCAATCATCTCAACAACGACAATCGCATTATCAACCAGCATACCAAGTGCAATAATAAGACCCATAATGCTCATTACATTTAGCGTTAGTTTAAAAGTTTCAAACATTAGAAAAACACTGATCATCGTAACAGGAATCACTAGAGATGCTAAAATTGATTCTCTTAAATTAATGAATAAAAAAAGAACAACAATAACAGATAATAAACCACCTAATGCATTATTAAAAACATCATTAATATTTGTTTGGATATACTCAGAAGCATCCATACTTGTTCTAATTCCATATTTATCTTTATTCGGAAGTCTTTCGTTGTACTCAGTTACAATGGATTTAACATCATTAGCAATAGCTACTGTATCTCCCTTTGGTTTTTTATAGACAAATAAACTGATAATCGGTTTACGCTTTCCATCCTCAACTCTATAATTACCTACTATAGTTTCTTTGTTGCCGTACTTAACATCAGCAATATCGCTAAGTTTTATCGACTGATTTGCGCCTAAATTAAATGATATATCTTTAATTTCTTGAATGCTTTTAAGTCGATTATTTGATTCAAAATAGTAGTTAAGTCCACTTAATTCCCGATTACCAAGCGGAATATTAAACTGCTGCTCTTTAATAAGCCCTGAAATCGCCTCATACCCTATCCCAAATCTATTCATTTTTTCAAATTTTGGAATAATTCTAACATAGGGTTTATTTAATCCTTTTATTTCAACACTCTTAACGTTGTTTACTGATTTAAGGCGACTATCAAGCTCGCTTACAACATTTTCTAACTGAGGATACGCCATATCGGCATTTAGTTCCACTGCAATAATCGGAAATTTAGAAATGTCATATTCTTCTATAGTTGGCGTCTCAATATCTTTAGGCAATTTCGCTCTAATATTATTTACTTTTGTTTGGATTTGCTGCACTTTTATTTCAGCATCAATACCTTCTTTGAACTGAATAATGACTAATGAATAGCCACTGCCAGAGGAAGATGTTACTTTTTTAATATCTTTTACGTCTTTAATACCATTTTCTATTGGCAAAGTTACCATTTCTTCCATTTCTGACGCACTAGCACCAACTAAGTATGTTTCAACAGCAACATAGGGTAATTTTACTTCTGGTAAAATAGACTTTGTCATCGTGTCGTATGTTCTTACGCTAAGAAAAGTTAGAATTATGATAAGAAAATAGATAATCTTTCGTCTATTTAATGCTACTTTTGTAATCTTACCGAATATGTTTAATTTCATAGTTTCTCCTAATAAATTCATTACTATATTTTTTTAATTTTATATCGCAAAGTTTATGGTTACCTTAATAAGTACAATGTTGAACTCTTTAATAATTTCTAATACTTCATCTTAACGAAGTGTTTGATTTAACCAATCAACCATTAAGTCTAATGCACCATCAGCGAAAATATCGTCACCATAAAGAATAGAATAGATAGCAATTAAATCTTTCCTCCCATTATATTTACTATCAAGAAGTTCATGGTTTGCATTTTTAACTAGAGAAAGCACATAATCTGATTTGTTATTATCTTCAAATATTTTTTCGTAAACTTCAATTGAATTTGAAACATCAACGTTTTTATCCGAATCTCCAAAAACTCCTAGGAAAGGAGCTTTTATAGCGTTAATTCCTTTTTTTGCGTTTGACCCAAGATTTAAATATACAAAATGAAAACGCTCTTTTGTCATAGGAGATTCATAATCATGGTTTTGAACATGATTTACATAACCTTCATAGTCATTTGATACAATGTACGAATCAGCTTTCCTAACATAATCCAAATATATTTGAATCTCATCTTCGCTATAACCTAACGACTTAGCATGCTCCGTTTCGTAGTAGATATGTTGCTCCATCCAATCAATTGCGCCACCAACTACAATGTTAAAATCTAGCGGAACCTCCATTAATGCTAATTCCGATGTTACCCAACCACCCTGTGAAAAAGCTAAAGTTCCAATAGATTCAACTCGAACTTTTTCTTTAATTGCTGGAATAGCGTTTTCTATTTCTTGTGCCCTATCCTTCATAGTTTGACTTAGCCAATTTCCATTTGACTTTGAAATACCAGCTTTATCATATGAAAAACAAGCGTAGCCTGACTTCAAGAAGCGATTTATAATGAAGTTATATCCGCCCCCTAAAGTTCTATTTGCCGAACCATCACCATGAATAAAAATAACGACTTTATAGGATCCTTTTTTATCAGGTAAATAAAGTGATCCTGATAAACCAGAATCAAATTCAATTTCCTTTATTTCTGCTGCCTTTATGTTCATATCATCTAATCGATATATGATAAAAATACCTAGAAATATAATTATAATGAGGATAATAAAAATAATTTTTTTCATATTATAATAACCTTTCTAATCATACTGCTTTTCTCATATGTGTAATTCCAGAAACACCAATTAATTTTTCTATAAAATGTGGCGTTTTTTCATATGACGTCTCAACAAAACCCAATCTTTTATATAATGCTTTCGCTTTTGGGTTCTCATCGATGACGTCTAAATGAACAGCTTTATAATCATTTACCTTTGCCCATTCAAATAACTCGTCAAATAATTTACTACCTATGCCCTGACCTCTAAACTTTTCATCTACAGCAATGCCATCCATCAAAAGTTCATCTTTTGGAGGAGATTTTCTATAAAAAATAATCCAAGATATGATCCCTTTAAATAAACCTTTGAAAAAACCAAATTGTTCAATAAAATTTGAAAAATTTATATTAACTAGAGCTTCACGCCCAATATGAAAACCTGAAATCCCTAACAACTGATCTCCATTGTAGCAACTCAAACAATAATTTGGATTTAATCTTTTTTTTAGAAGAGAAACAGCCGCTTCTTCATTACCAATTAATTTCTCAAATTTCCTTTTAAAAGCAATAGCATATAGTCTCGCAACAACAACGCGATCTTTTTCTTTAAAGCCTATCTTTACTTCCATAATTTCCCTCCAGACCAATATATACAACGGCTGCCAAAGCATCTCCCATATAATAGGACGGTGCAGACAATACATTTAAAAGTATTGAACCATTAAAATCATAATTTTTCTTTTTTCCATAATTCATCATATATTCAATTATTTTTTCAATATCAGTTTCTTGTTTATATAAAAAAGCTTTTAACAAATAAAAAGTCCCTGTATTATTTTCACCTTTTAAAGAAAAAAACATGTCCTCTTCAGAGAGAAAGTGATCAATGGTAAGGTCATTTAAATCTATAACTTCGACTTCTCTATTTACTTTTTTTATGAAACAATCTTTTTCTATTAGCGAATAGAATGATTTTAATTTGGAAGTATCATTCATTAATTTTTCTTTTACTTTTTCCAGATTAAGTATTTGTGCTTGAATTTTTTCGATTCCCTGAGATAAAATTTCATATTGTTTTTCAGGTTCAAAAGAAAAACTGTCTGAATTAATTTTTTTAATTTCTTCCAACGAAAAACCAGCTTGTTTCAGTTGAATTACACCTTTTAGAAATAGAAGCTGTTTATGATCAATTAATCTATAGTTGTTTTCATCCCTTATAAATTCAGAAATTACACCTTTTTTTTCATAAAAACGAATAGCTTCAACCGAAATATTTAAATAATTAGCAACTTGACCTATCGTAAAATGTTTTTTCATAAATCCTCCTAATATTCAGCTTATACCCTGAAGTAACTTCAGGGTCAAGGACTTTTTAGAATTTTTTTTCAAAGTTTTAATATCAGATTATTCCACAAAAGAAAAAATTAAGAATAGTTATGCTACATCTGATATAAAAATGATAAAAAAAGAAAACACATTTCGTGTTTTCTTAAATGGTTTTTTTATCATCTTTTTCTGTTAATCCAAAACATCTACCAAAATAATACTTGTATATTTTCATCTTAAAAATAAAAGCACATTTGTCAAAAAATGAAGGACAATAGAATTACTGACATTTCTTGTTTGTATTCTAATAAACGATAAAATTAGAGACATAATTATAAAATATATGTTTGTTGAAATATCAAATGACATATGGAAAATAACAAATATAAAAGTACTAATTATGACTCCAAGGATACAATATTTATCTAAAAAAAAGGAGAGTATAAATTCTCTACAAATTAATTCTTCAATAATAGGAGATACCAGTATAGCAGAAAAAATTTGATATAGTTCGTAGTGATTATTTTCGTTTTTTTCTGTGAAAACAAAAATAAATATGATAACAATTAAAAAATATACCACTATACGTTTAAAATCTATTAATTTAAAATCGATATTCAATAACCCGTATCTGTTTAATACATACAAATATGAGACCACAATAATTAGATTGCGAATGATCTTAAAATTACTGTTAATATTTGGTATTAATAGGTATACAGTTCTAACCAATATTTCTATACCAAAGTATAACAAGATCGGAATGAGCATAAAGTGAATTGCGCTTTTTATATTCATATTAATCTTCCTTTGTAAATGAATATCCCAAATCAAAACATAGGATTTATATTTTATATATTAGTCCTCATACTAATTACCCATATATCACTTCGCACAATTTCAATTACTGTGTGAATGACTGTGTATATGCATTGGATTGTATATATAATGTCTGTGTTCGTGAATATGAACAATTTCCCCGTGTCTATGCTTATGAGAATGAACATACCCACCATATAGTTTTTCATTTCCAAGAGTATCTTTTATCATAATCACAGTACTCAATATCATAATACTTAAAGCTACAAAAAACTGAAGTGTAGGACTTTCTCCTAAAATTAAAAAACTAAAACCTACCCCCAAAAATGGAGCAATAGAATAAAAGGCACTGGTTTTTGCTGCACCTAATTGCTTTTGAGCCATAATATAAAAATTAATGCTGAGTCCATAAGCCACAAAGCCTAGTGCCATTACAGCTATTATAAAAATTGCTTCCGGTAATTTTTCTCCAATTATGAAAGCGATAATTATACTTCCAATTCCTGAAAAGAAACCCTTTATTATGACAATTTCTGATGGGCTCTTATCGCTTATACTCTTTGTACAATTATTTTCAATTCCCCAACAAATACAAGCACACAAAACAAAAAAAGATCCTTTATTAAAGACTAATGCACTCTTACCCTCAAAGCCTAGGATAATACTAGCTATTGTCACAAGAACAATTGCCCCCCACAACCTCTTTGACACTTTTTCTTTAAAGATTACAAAGGCGATTATTGAAGTTGCAACGATTTCAAAATTATTTAATAGCGATACATTAGCTGAACTGGTGTTTCTTATTCCAAACATTAGAAATATTGGTGCAGCTATATCAAGAATAACCATTGCAATAGCATACGGTAAATCTTTTTTACCTATCCAATTTTCATTAAGTTGTTTTTTATATAATTTTTTTACTCCCAAAAGTAATGCTATACCTACTCCTGCGCCTAAGTATAAAAATCCAGCTAACATAGTCGGAGATATATTTTTCAATAAGAGTTTAGATAAAGGCACATTGATAGCATAAAGTGCTGCCGCTAGTACCGCAAAAATTGTCGCTGTTTTTTTTGCACTCAATTTTAACTCCTCCCTTATCAATTATTATTGCACTATAGTATGAAATGAATTCCAGATAAATTCATCTTTCACTTTATAGCTTTATCTTCAACTCTAATATTATAATATTATCCTATTTTGATGCAATAATAAGTTAGAACTAATCTTCTAATTTATTATTTTTTAATTCCTTTTTACCTAAAACATAAAATCCTATGCCACATAAAACAAACATTTGAGCAAACATAATCATAATACTCGCCCAGAATAACCAATCAAATATACCAGTATATTTATCCATATAGCTAATGTAATTATTTACTGCAAATCTAATAGTCAATGCTACACTACTTATAAAAGTTGATAATAAAATAACCTTTTTATTAATTGTTTCTGAAATATTCACCATATTACCTAACCATAAGTTTCTTAAAACTATATATATAATAATAACAAACAAACCAACAAGTTCATCTATATAACTTTCAATTCCTTGTTTTAAAACAAATGATTTTTCAAAAAATGATATTAATAAAATTACAATTAAAACATATAAAGCTTCCCTATAAACTTTTAATTTTGATTCTTCAACTCTTTCATCTATAATTTTCTTTTTCATACTATTTAACCTCCCAAAATATTTCATCTAAAGTCTTCCCTAAAGCTTTACATATGGCAATACATAAACTAAGAGAAGGATTATATTTCCCTGTTTCAATTAACCCTATTGTCTGTCTGGTTACACCAATTTCATCGGCTAGATCTTGTTGTGTCATATCTTTTTCAACTCTAGCCAACTTTAATTTCAAATTTCTCATAATTTTTTCCTCATAAATTTCTTTTTTATAATTTAGCTTTTTATTTGTTATTTAAGATTATAACACAACACATTGCTTTATGCAATATATATTTTACATAAAGCAATGTGAGGTTTCCTTGAAACGCCCATCCTATAGAGCAGTATTTAGCAAAGAACTTTAGATATTCTATAAAATGATAACCAGTCAATTTCTCTTCTGAATAATTTGTGTATAAAAAAAGACGATTGAACTCTTAATCCTATCGTCTTAATTAAATCTATATATTTATCTAACATTCAACACTTTTACAACGTATCATTAAGCATTATTGCTGTCAAATTTGCTGTCATTTCTAAAACTTTTCTCCTAAAAGCATTGCAATTACTTACTTTCAGAGCCTAATGGTTTCATCGTAGGGAAAAGGATTATATCCCTTATAGATGCGCTATCAGTGAGTAACATTATAAGTCTGTCAACCCCTATTCCAAGTCCTCCTGTAGGTGGCAGACCAACTTCTATTGCATTTATAAAGTCAAGGTCCATTGGATGTGATTCTTCATCGCCCTGCTCTTTCATCTTTATCTGAGCTTCAAATCTCTCTCTTTGATCAATCGGGTCATTGAGCTCACTGAACGCATTTGCTATTTCCCACGTATTAATGAATGCTTCAAATCTTCTTGTGGTTCTAGGATCTTCAGGATTTTTCTTTGCTAGAGGAGAAACTTCTACTGGATGATGTAGAACAAAAGTAGGTTGCACTAAATCTTCCTCACAGAATGTTTCAAAAGCTTCACTTACGAGATGTCCCACAGACATATATCCTTCAATACCAAGATGAAGTTTATCTTTAGCAACAGCTGCTGCCTCTTCAAAAGTATCATAACTAAATAGATCAATTCCCGTCTTCTCGATGACAAGTTCATTCATATCAGCTCTTCTCCAAGGAGTTTTAACATCTATTTCTTTGCCCTGATAATTAATAACTGTAGTGCCATATAGTTCAAGTGCCAAACTCTCAACTAAATGTTCAGTTATATACATCATATCATTGTAGTCATTATAAGCTGCATAGAGCTCTACATTTGTAAATTCAGGATTGTGTTTTAATGAAATTCCTTCATTTCTAAACATTTTTCCCATTTCATAAACTTTATCAAAGCCTCCTACAATGAGTCTCTTTAGGTATAATTCGTTCGCTATTCTAAGCTGCATATCAATTCCAAGAGTGTTATGATGTGTTAAAAAAGGTCTAGCGTTTGCTCCTCCTGCAACACTTCCAAGAATAGGAGTTTCAACTTCCATATAGCCTAAATCATCTAAAAATTTTCTTATACCTTTTATTATTATGTTTCTCTTGACAAAGGTGTCTTTAACTTCAGGATTTACTATTAAATCTACATATCTCTGTCTGTACCTAAGTTCAGTATCTTTAAGACCGTGGAATTTTTCGGGAAGAGTTTGTAAACTCTTACAAAGAAGTGTAAGTTCTGCACATCTTATTGTAATCTCTTCTTTTCTAGTCTTAAATACCGTACCTTTAACACCTACTATATCGCCTATATCAAGTTTAAGAAAATCTTCAAATTCCTCGTCACCTATGGCATCTTTTCTGACATAAACCTGAATTCTCGCACTTGAATCTAAAATATCGATAAAAGAAGCCTTACCCATATCTCTTTTAAGCATAAGCCTACCAGCCACACAAACTTCTTTTCCTTCGAATGATTCAAACTCATCTAATATCTGCTTGGCAAAAGTATCCCTATCATATTTTTCAATTTCGTAAGGATTCTTTCCCTTATTGATTAATTCATTTAATTTTTCAATTCTTATTTGCTTTAATTCAGAAATGTCACGTTCCATTTTTCCTCCTACTTATATATATCTAATATCTTGTAGTTAAGCTCTCCTGATGGAATCTCAATTTTTAATTCATCTCCAACCTGCTTACCAAGTATAGCCTTACCTATTGGAGAAGAATTAGATACCTTGTTTTCAAAAGGATCAGCATCTCTAGCACCTACTAGTTCATATACCTCTTCTTCTTTTGTATCCATATCTAAGACTTTCACTTTTCTTCCCACAAAAGCTAAATTCTCAGGAATTTCTTTCTCATCTACTATTTTTGCGAATTTTATAATTCTTTCTAATTTTTCAATCTCAATCTCATTTTCAGCCTGAGCATTTTTAGCTTCATCATATTCCGCATTCTCAGAAAGATCTCCAAATTCTCTAGCAATTTTTATTCTCTCAGATATTTCTTTTCTCTTAACAACTTTTAACATCTCGAGGTCCTTTTCCACCCTCTCAAATCCTTCCTTAGTTATCAAAATTTCATTATCTTTATCGTACAAATGTAATACCTCCAAAAATTTACTATTCAAACAATGCTAAGACATTTATCGTTAATTGTCAAGAATATATACAGTCTGAAAGAAAAAAATTTTAATTAAAAAATATAAATATATACTGATAAGGTTTATTTTACAGTGTTTTTTTTAATTTTATAGTGAACTTGATTCTACTATTGTTTTTGCCAACTTTTCAAATTCATCTAAACTATTCAAATTAGATAAGCCTCTTCTAAATTTCGCTCCTCCACGCATTCCTTTTGTATACCAAACTATATGTTTCCTGAACTCTATAACAGCTCTTTTCTCCCCCTTTTCTTCTATCATAAGTTCAAGGTGTCTTCTCATAACTCTAATTTTTTCTTCATTAGATACTGTTCTATTTTCTATTAGAAAGGGATTTCCTCTAAAACCCCTTCCTATCATAACAGCATCCACACCATAGATTTTTATTTTTTCTTTTGCATCATCTAAAGAATTCAAATCTCCATTTCCAATAAGAGGTATATTGAGTTTTATTTTAGCCTCTCCTATTATGTCCCAGTTTGCCTCACCACTATACATCTGTTTCTTAGTTCTTCCATGTACTGCTATAAAATCAGCACCAGCAGATTCAATTGCCTTCACAAATGAAAGTAAATTGATACTTTCATCATCTATACCTATTCTGCACTTTACACTTACTGGCAGTTTAACTTTCTTCTTTATTTCTTCAACTATTTTGGCAGCTTTTTTTTCATCCTTCATAAGACGCGATCCATCACTGTTAGCAAAAATTTTTCTAGCAGGACAACCCATATTTATATCAATAACTTCAGCTACTCCCATGTCCTCAACTCTCTTTGCAGCTTTGGCCATAACCTCAGGTTCATTTCCAAACAGCTGAACAGAAAGAGGATAATCCTCCTCTTTTCTATTTAAAAATTCCATGGTCTTTCTATTATTAAAGACAATTCCCCTGGAACTAATCATCTCTGTAACCGCAAATTTCAGACCGTGTTCTCTCAGCAAAAGTCGAAATGCACCATCACTTATCCCCGCCATGGGCGCTAGTATTACTCCTTCACCTATATCAAAATTCAATAGTTTCATATATCCCTCAAATAAAAGTCTATAAACATTTTAGATGATTTTTCATCTAAAATGTTTATCAATAAATTAATGTTTCAATTAGTATCTATTTTTTAAGTATTTCATGCGCATGTATGACATTTTCATCTTTTTGTACCTTCTCATACTTACCTTTTCCATTTAACTTCCAAGACTGAACATTGTCTTTCCATAGTAAATCAAAAACACCTTCAATCTTATCCGCAATTTTTTGATCTTTCACAGGAAACATTATCTCAATTCTTCTATCAAGATTTCTAGTCATAAGATCAGCACTTGCTAAATATACTCTTCTGTCGGAAGTGTTTTTAAAAATATATATTCTCTCATGTTCTAAAAACTCTCCTATAATACTTTTAACGGATATATTTTCGCTAAGTCCTTTGACTTTCGGTATCAAGGAACATATCCCTCTGACTAAAAGCTTAATCTTTACGCCCTCACTCGAAGCCTCATATAGTTTGTCTATCATTTCTTTATCTATGAGAGAATTTATTTTTATTTTGATCTCAGCTTTCATCTTTCTTCTTGAAGCTTCTATCTCTTTATCAATTAATCTATATATATTTTTTCTTAGACTGTAAGGAGCCGTAATAAGACTTGTCATCCTAGAATCACTTCCATATCCAGAAATTATATTAAAAAACGCAGAAGCATCGCTTCCTATGTCTTCCCTACAAGTAAGTATCGACATATCAGTGTAAAGTTTAGCAGTGATGGAATTGTAATTTCCAGTTGAAAGATGTGTGTATCTCTTTATTCCATCTTCCTCCGCCCTGACAACTAAAAATATTTTTGAGTGTGTCTTAAGGTCAGGAACCCCATAGATTACATTTGCACCTGTTTTTTCAAGCTGTCTAGCCCACGCTATGTTGTTTTCCTCATCAAATCTTGCCATAAGTTCAACGAGTACACTTACCTGCTTACCACTCTCTGCCGCTCTCATAAGTGCAGCTAATATTCTGCTGTTTGCATTGATTCTGTAGAGTGTCATTTTTATAGCAAGTACTTTCTTATCTCTACTGGCCTTGTCAAGAAAATCCTCTATATGGCTGAAAGAATCATAAGGTACATGAAAAAATATATCATTCTTCTTAACTTCATCAAACAAATTCTTTCTGTGCATGTATCTAATTTTTTTAGGAATATGGTTAAACGGTTTAAATTTTTCACTTAAAAAAGGCCCATTTATCTTGGAGGCAAAAGTAAGATCTAAAAAATCCTCTACATATATAAGGTCAGAACTAAAATCAAGATGTTTAGTTATGAATTTCATTGTTTCTTCATCATAACCACTTCTAATCTCTAAACGTATAACCTCTCCCCATTTTCTTTTCTTTAATGAATGTTCTATTCCCAATAGCAGATCCTCAGCATCATCTTCACTTATTGAAAGGTCAGCATTTCTAGTTATTCTAAACATAGAGATACTGTCTATTTCAAGTCCGCTATAGAGATAATCCACACAGAATATAATTAAGTCTTCTACCAAGACGTATTTTTTTAGATTCTCACTACTTTCAACTTCAACAAGTCTATCAATATTATTGGGAACCTGTAGTATACTGAACTTTTTCTTACCTCCCATAAAAAGCTTAACTGCTATGTATATGCTCTTAGAGAGTATGAGAGGAAAAGGTCTACTCTTATCTAGAGCCATTGGAGTTAATATAGGAAATATATCGCTTATAAAATAACTCCTGAGTCTATCTTTTTCTTTGTCAGGCAGCTCATTAATATCTACAATCTCAAGACCTTCGCGTTTAGACTCATTCATTAAATCATTGTATATGGAATTTTTTAATGTCAAGAGTTCTTTCACCCTCAAATCTATTTTTTCTATCTGCTCTTTAGCAGTCATTCCAGATATATCATATCCTGAGTATTTAGCATTTATCTGATCTTTAAGAGACGATACCCTTACCATAAAAAATTCGTCTAAATTACTGCAAAAAATACTTAGGAAAAGGAAGCGATTCTTAATACTTAAATTCTTATTTTTAGCTTCCAAAAGCACACGTTCATTAAACATTAACCAGCTGAGCTCTCTATTTATATATTTAAACATTTTTATCCCTCATTACTATACTAATACCAAAAACTTCCATAAATACAGTTTTCGCCTTTTTTATCAAATCTTTCTCAACAAATATATTATCTTTCGATGAATAAACTATCACAAGTTTTTCACCACTTAAGTAGGCATTGTTTATTTTGATAGCCTGTCTCTTAGAAGCATCAAGTGTATATGCAAGGAAAAGAATTGCCGCCATTCTAAGGGTTAACAAATTTTTCTTATATACACTTATATCGCCCTCTTGCATAAGGCCAAGGAAGGAAACTATTTTTGATATTCTATTCACATCTTTCTTGGATAAAGAGTATATTCTCATACCCTTTATAATTGTACTACTGGAGTTAAAATAGTCATTTACATTTATAGATTTTCCTATTTGGTATAAATAGGACGAATGTCTCATTATCTTTTTATCATTTTCATCAAAGTTGTATTCATCAGCTATAGCAGACATTATCTTCCTAGTAGTAGAGGCCATATATCTTATATGACTCACACTAACTCCGAACCTCTTTGCAAGTCGAAGTGTGACACTAAACGGATCCTCATTAAAAATCTCATACCTCTTTAGCCCAGGATTATCAAGGTCTATCAAATGAGAAACAAGACCATCTCTGAGTGATAAACTAGGCATTATGAGTTCATCAACATTCAGCAATTCTAAAAATACTTTCACAAATAAAAGATTGACAAGTATCTCATCCCACTCTATTCCTGCTTCATATATTTTTTCACTATAAAAAGATTCCTTATTTAATATCGACTTATATAAAGCCATAAATTCTTTCTTAGAAGCTACTAGATTGTCCTTGAAGAACATCTTTTTTATAAAATCTATTTCTCCACCTAAAATACCAAAATTTGTAAGTTCTTTCTTTTTTATTATTTTGACTATGTATTCCATTTTAGTTTTTATAAATATTTCAAGCGACTCTAAATATAGGGTTGTCTCCCTTCTGTAGGAATTCAATTTATCTATTAACTTTTGAGATCCGAGTCCTATTTCATCATTTCTTATTATTTTATTTTTAGATAGTATTGTAACATCAGATCCATAAGAGGTAAGTTCAACTAATACCGTTCCTCCTTTTCTATATTTAGAATAATTAGGAAGTAGTTCTTTCGCGGATTTATAAGTTAAAAATTTTTCTACAGTATCCTCTATTATCTCTACTTTTATGCCAGTTTTTCTCTCAATCATATCCACAACGTAGTTGCTATTTGTTGAAACTCTAAATGCACCAGTAGCAACTGCAATACAGTTCTTAACATCATACATTTTGAGTAAACTTTTAAAATGAAAAAGTATAGAAATTATCTCCTCCAAACTCTCTCTACCGATTATGCCAGTTTTAAAAACTTCATCACCAAGTGGTAGATTAACAACTAAGTTTTCTAATGTGCTTATAGAAGTTCCATCAAACTGAACTATTTTTATTTTTGTGGCATTTGAGCCTAAATCTATTCCCGCATATGTTTTCATAATTAACACCTCAATTAATTATAATATATATCAACAATTAATGCCACAAATTACATCAACTCAATTGTATATAGGTAACAGTTGTAATTATTGCCTTTATATATTAGAATTATAGTATGTTATTTATTACACAATTAAATAATATGATTTGACTTAAGGAGGTACAAATTGAAAGTAGTAGTAATTGGTGGTGTTGCAGGAGGCGCAAGTGTTGCTGCAAGAGTAAGACGTTTAGATGAAAACTCTGAAGTAGTAGTATTTGAAAGAGGTCCTCACGTTTCTTTTTCAAACTGTTGTCTTCCATTTCACCTAAGTGGAATTATTGAAGACAGTGATAGTTTGGTACTTATGAACCCAGAAGAATTTGAGACAAAGTACAACATAGACGTAAGAACAAACCATGAAGTTGTAGCAATAAATCCAGATAAAAAGACAGTGATGGTAAAAAGCTTACTTGACGGGAAAGAATTTGAGGAATCTTATGATAAATTAGCTCTTTCACCTGGTGCGAATGCTATACTACCTGGATCAATAGATGGTATTAATTCAGAAAATGTATTTGTAGTAAAAAATGTAGTAGATATTAAAAAACTGCAAGGATATTTAACAGAAAAAAATGTAGATGAAGTTGCGGTTGTAGGTGGAGGCTTCATTGGACTAGAAGTTGCTGAGAATCTAATTGAAGCAGGTAAAAAAGTTCATCTTATAGAAGCATTAAATCAAGTAATGGCACCTCTAGACTATGACATGGTTCAGATTATACATAAGGAACTATATGACCATGGTGTAGATTTAGTTTTAGAGGAAAAAGTTGTTGGAATAAAATCTGATGGAGTAGCACTCGAATCAGGAAAAACTATTTCTGCTAAAGCGGTAGTAATGGCTATCGGAGTTGCACCTGAAACAACACTAGCTAAACAATGTGGTATAGAACTTGGTAAAACTGGAGCTATATTAGTAAATCACAATTATCAGACAAATTATCCAAACATCTACGCAGTCGGAGATGCTATAGAGGTAACTCATAAACTAACAGGAGATAAGACTAAATTTGCAATGGCTGGACCTGCACAGAAACAGGCAAGAGCTGCTGCAGATCATATGTTCGGAAGACACCACAATAACAATGGTGTCATAGGCTCAAACTGTGTTCATCTATTTTGCCTGAATGTGGCTAGTACAGGCCTTAATGAAAAGACTTGTAAAAAATACGGAATCAATTATGACTTCGCATACACAATACCTGGAGATAAAGTTGGTTTGATGCCAAACGCTAATCCACTTCACTTCAAATTACTATATGAAGTTCCTTCCGGAAAAATATTAGGTGCTCAAGCAATCGGAAAAGGAACCGCAGACAAGAGGATTGATGTAATAGCATCTATGATTTCAATGGGCGGAACTCTTGAAGATCTTAAAGAACTGGAACTTTGCTACTCACCTTATTACTCTACCGCTAAAGATGTAGTAAATCATACAGCTCTAGTTGCACTAAATCTACTATACGAAGAGTTCAAACAAGTACCAGTTTCAAAAGTAAGAGAGCTCGTTGAAAACAAAGAGGTAATAATAGATGTAAGAGAGAAGAGTGAATATGAAGCAGGACATCTTGTTAATGCTATAAACATACCTATGTCAGAGTTTAGACAGCGTTTAGATGAAATTCCAAAAGACAAGCCGGTGTATCTACACTGCCGTTCTTCTCAGAGAAGCTACAATGTAATTAGAGCTCTTCAAACTCTAGGCTATAACAATGTATATAATATTTCAGGTTCATTCCTAGGTATATGTCTACATGAATACTTCTTAGATCAAACCAAGGGAAGAGATAAAATTGTTACTGAATATAATTTCAAATAATACAAACAAAATGTCTTAATGTAATAAAGTAAAAGGAGAAACCTAAATAAACAGTTTTCTCCTTTTTTCATTTGAAATCATTTATACACTATTACAGTTAAAATATAGTATTTCTTATACTATCATGGCTACTAATCTCCAAACCTGTGCAACAACAAACGTTACCACAATGCCAATCACTACAGGTAGTATAGAAGCAACCCATGTCCATTTTTTACTTCCTGTTTCTTTGTAAATGGTGTAAATAGTAGTACTACAAGGATTGTGTAGCAAACTGAATAACATCAAGTTAACAGCAGTAAGTAAAGTCCAACCTCCAGCAGTAAATAACTGCATTAAAGCCGCAGCATCGTCTATTTCAAACATAACACCAGCTCCAGAAGCTCCATCAACACTCACCCCTGTGGTTAATACAGTAAGCATTAGAATTGTAGGAATGATAATCTCATTGGCAGGAATTGCAACAATATACGCCAATATGATGACACCATTTAATCCAATTAATAGTCCAAAAGGCTCAAATATGTTAATTAGATGTTGAGCAATACTTACATCTCCAATAGTGATATTACTGATTAGCCATATGATAGCACCAGCTGGTAACGCAAATATAATCGCACGCCAAAGAACAAGCAATGTCCTATCTATAAGTGAAGTATAAATTGTCTGCAAGATTCTAGGTGGACGATAAGGAGGTAGTTCTAAACTGAATGTACTCGCCTCTCCTTTTAACATTGTACGTGAGAGCCACCAAGAAACTGCAAAAGTAAATAGTACACCCAAGACAGCTATAAACACAACCGATACAGCAGAAACAAATCCTGCCAAATACGACGGAACTAAAGTTCCAATAAATAATGTCGCTATAAGAATTTGAGTTGGCCACCGTCCATTACAAAGCGCAAAGTTGTTTGTAATAATTGCAATAAGTCTCTCTCTCGGGCTGTCGATAACACGAGTGGCAATAACACCAGCCGCATTACACCCAAATCCCATCATCATACTCAAAGATTGCTTTCCGTGAGCGCCAGTCTTTTTGAACATATTATCTAAGTTGAATGCCACACGTGGAAGGTAACCGAAGTCTTCTAAAAGTGTAAATAATGGGAAGAAAATCGCCATAGGAGGTAGCATTACCGAAATAACCCATCCAGTGCCAAGGTACATTCCATCAATAAGGAATCCAGAAAGCCACCAAGGCATTCCAATCGCTTCAGCACCGCTCTTAAGAGCTGGATAAATAGTATCAAGGAATAAAGTCGCAAGCATTGATGAAGGCACATTTGCACCTGAAATAGTAAGCCAAAATACTCCTGTAAAAAGAAGAATCATCAATGGAAAACCAAATATTCTACTAGTAACCAGTCTATCTATAGTTCGGTCTAAGTTGAAAGATGACGGTTTATCAGGACGAATAACTACTTTTTCACAGATACGTGTTGCCTCGGCATATATATCTTCAACAATTTTTTCATGAACCTGTCCACTAACAGTCAGACGAAGCTCATCAGCCTTTGATAGTAAAGTACTAATGTTTTCTTCTTTCTCTTTCGATAAAACCCTACCTTTATCTTCTACTTCTTCGGATGCAACTCCTGGATTACCAAGATCATCCACAGTTAAATCACCCAAATCACCAGATTTTACAGAGGAAATAATGGTCTTATCCCCGTCAAGTAAACGTAAAGAAACCCACTCTGCATTATCTACATCAGGAAATGCCGTTTTTAAAGACGGTAAAAGCTCTTCTACAGCATTTTTTAGTGCAGCTGGAACATCTTTCATTCTATGAGGTTTACAGACATATTTCCCAGATGCCACGTCAGAAATAGCCTCTAACAACTCAGGGATTCCTTTTTTAGTTCTAGCCTGTGTAGGTACAACAGGAATTCCGAGGCTTCTAGCCAAAGATCTGTAATCTATAGTAATACCGTGACGCTTAGCCTCATCCATCAAGTTTAAAGCAAGTACAGCACGATCGGTAATTTCTAAAACCTGCAAAATTAAGTTTAAATTTTGTTCAAGTCTAGTAGCATCTGCAACGATAACCGTAACATCTGGCTTTCCAAACAAAATAAAGTTACGTGCAATTTCCTCATCTAAACTGGTTGCTAAGAGTGAATACGTACCAGGAAGGTCAACTAATTTGTATTTATCTCCACCAAATTCAAAGCCACCCTCAGCTCTGGTTACTGTTTTTCCTGGCCAGTTTCCTGTATGCTGTTTTAAACCTGTTAAAGCATTAAAAATTGTACTTTTTCCAGTATTAGGATTACCTGCCAAAGAAACAACATAATCCCACTTTCCCATATCAATACCTAATTTTGTTAATTGTCCACTACAATGGGAAGCACAGTCAGCACAAGCAGACATCTCAGTCTTTAATGTTTTCTTTTCTGTTTCTAATTTCATCATGAGACTCCTTTCTGTTCTTCGTTAGGAACTCTTTCGATCGAAATATAATCAGCTTGTTCTTTTCGTAAACCAATTAAAGAATGTCTTATCAGGTAAGCTGTCGGATCACCACCTGGACTAGTAAATTCAACAGAAACAATAGTTCCCGGAACAATTCCTAAATCCATAAATCGTCTTCTCTCAGCTCCCTGACATTCAGGCAAAATATTAACTATTCTACCTAATTCTCCTTGCTTAAGCGAACTTAAGCGTTCAGTAGAAATATTCTCATTTTTTTTCATAACTCTTCCTTTCTACCACAAAATACGAATAATCGTACTGCTAAAATCTTGTATAGACGATTACTTAATATTTTTATTAATTTTAGGCATAACTAAGTTATAATATAATATCGCCTAACACCCTTTTTGTCAACATGTTTAATGCCAATAAAAACAGAAATATATTCAGATCATTTAATATAATTTAACAACTTAAAAACATTTCGTCTGCTTAAAGCAAAGTAACTAAAAGACTTAAACCATTTTTTTATCAATAGTTGTTAAAAATTTATCTTCTAATTCTAAATGAATTCACACTTATATTTAACTATGCTATAATCTCTGTAGGAGGTATAAATTGAAATTAGAACTTAGAAATATAAATAAATTTTTTGGCGATTTTGAGGTGTTAAAAGACATCAGTTTTACTGCCACATCTGGAAGAGCACTCGGTTTTTTAGGACGAAATGGTGCAGGTAAAACTACAACAATACGAACATTAGTTGATGTTTTCAGACCAAATTCTGGAGAATTTTTATTAAATGATAAAAAGTTTGATCCCAATAAGCATCTTGTGGGATATCTCCCTGAGCAAAGTGGAATGTACGACAAAGAAAAAATACTTCCTCAGCTTATATACTTCGGTAAATTAAAAGGCCTCAGTAAAAAGGTAGCAAGTGAGTCAGCACTTTACTGGCTTGATTATCTTAAATTAAAAGATTATAAAAACAAAAAACTTTCTACCCTATCTAAGGGAAATCAACAGAAAATACAGATTATACAGGCGCTGCTTGGTGAGCCTGACATTCTCATATTTGATGAGCCATTTTCAGGTCTTGACCCTGTGAACTCTGAATCTCTTAAACAGATAATAAGGGAGCAAATACAACAGGAAAAGATCGTCATATTCTCAAGCCATCAGATGAGCTATGTTGAAGAATTTTGTGACGATATCGTATTGATTAACAAGGGAGAAATCGTACTCTCAGGAGAGCTTGAAAAGATTAAGTTAGAGATGGGAAAAAACAAATTAGTACTCAAGGCTTACGAATTATCGACGGAGGAATTAAAATCCAAGATATCTTCTATCTCAGATATCGATATCGAGCTTAACAATGACTCTTTGCTAATAACTCTATTAAATGGTAAAAGTAAAAATACTCTATTATCTGAACTTTTAGAATTAGATATAAATATTGATACATTTTCCATCTATAGACCTTCACTAAATGAAATATTTGTAGAATATGTTGGAGGTGAAAATGAATAAATTAATGTCAATAATCGGTTTTGAGTATAGCAGTGTAATGAGAAAGAAGTCTGCTCTAATAACAATAATTGTAATGTCTCTCATTATCATTGTTGTAACATTTATACCTAGAATAATCCTTCTATTCTCAGGAGATGATTCTCCTTCAGATAATGTAGAAAAAATAGGTATCGTTGCAGATGAACGATACGAGGATGAAGATTTACCGCAGGCTTTTAAGGTATATGATGACGAAGAAAGTCTTATAAATGCCGTTAAAAAAGAAGAGGTAGAAGCGGGCCTTGTCATGGGAAATTCAAATTCAAACTTAGTCTACTATAAGAATAGAACTATAGACAGCGATAGAAGTTCATTTATAAATGATCTCATAAAAGAAGCAAACTCAAAGAAATTTTTAAGAGAGAACAAAATAAATGTACAAGAATATAATAATAGTATAGATATTCCTTATACTAGTAAAGAAATCATTCTCGAAAAAGAAAATATATCGGGTTTCTTCATAACTATGATATATCTGTTCTTAATCTACTTTTTGATACTATTTAATGGTTCAATTGCTGCAACATCGGTAGCAAAAGAAAAAAGTAACAGGACGATGGAGCTTCTTATCACAAACACGACTTCAAATAAGCTCATAGCGGGAAAGGTACTAGGAGTTGGTCTAGCAGGTCTCACAAATCTGGTAATATTTGTCAGTGCTGGAATAATTGGATATATGCTCAATAAAGAATTTTACCCGCCTGTGCTAACTCAAATTTCAAATATATCGATGACAAACATATTAGTACTCATATACTTCTTGGTTGTCGGATATTTCCTATATCTAACACTATTTGCAGCGCTAGGAGCTCTAGTATCAAAAGTGGAAGAATTAAATCAAACAATTACTCCAGTTACTTTAGTAACAGTACTAGCATTCATAGCTACTTCAAACTCCATTGGATTTCCAGATAGTACCTTCTTTAAGGTACTAGGATATATACCATTTGTATCTCCTTTTGCAGCACCAGCTAGAATACTTTTAAGTAGCGAAATAACAGGCGCAGAAATAACGCTATATATATCCATACTTCTTGCTTCAGCACTCATAATGGGTTACATAGCATCAAAAATATACAGGTATGGAACACTTAATTACGGAAATGGTATAGGGTTTAAGAAACTTTTCTCAAGAAAGAAAAAGTCAAAACTAAAATCAAGGAGATAGAAATGAAGAGAAACGAAGTTCCAGTAGAAATCACTTGGAATCTTACCGACATTTTTGAAGGGGAAGAAGCTTTTGAACAAGCTATATCAAATATTGAAACCAAAGTAAAAAGCCTAAGTAATTTGGACATCGACAATATGCAACCACGAGATATAGCCGAACTACTAGATTCTTATGAAAAACTGTTGGCAAATTTAACAAAAGTTCACTCATATGCGAGCCTAGCTCAAAGTGTGGATAAAACCAACACATCAAATAATAAACAAGTATCTCTTGTAGATAATCTAGTAGCTAAAGTACTTTCAAGTACATCATATATTAAAAGTGGATTGTTAAAATTAGATAACTCCGTTCTACTGGATGTTGCAAAAATAAGACCGGATAAAAATAAGTTCATAAATGATTTAATAAGATTCAAACCATTTGCACTATCAGAAGAAGCTGAAAAAACCCTATCTGCAATGAGTTCTCTAATAAACTTACCATATTCAAATTATAATATGGCTAAATTTGCAGATTTAAGGTTCAAACCATTTAAATTAGATGGAAAGACTTATCCTCTGGACTACGTTTTATACGAAGATAAATACCAATATGAAGTAGATAAAAACGTAAGACGAACTGCATTTAAAGAGTTTTCAAAGGCAATAAAACAGTTCGAAAACACCAATGCAAATAACTATGTCGCATATGTAAACAAGGACAAGGTAATAGCAGACCTTAGAGGTTTTAAAAGTGTATTTGACTACCTACTTCATGACCAAGAAATAGACAGGAAGACATATGACAAACATATCGATACAGTAATGAAAGAATTATCACCAGTTATGCAGAAATATGCCAAATTCTTAAAGAAACATCTAAAACTAGATACTGTAACATTTGCAGATTTAAAGACACCTATAGACCCAGAATTTAAAGCAGATATAACCTTGGAAGAAGGAATAAAAACAGTTGACACAGCACTTAAAATAATGGGCGAGGAATACTCTAGTATCATACACGAAGGCTTATACTCAAGATGGGCAGACTTTGCACAAAACGATGGCAAATCAACTGGTGCATTTTGTGACACTCCTCCAGGAGTTCATCCATATATCCTAGTTTCTTGGACAGGAGAATTAAGTAATACATTCACTCTAGCACACGAGTTTGGTCACGCAGTACACTTCTATATGGCTGATGAGAACCAAAAATTCTTATCGAGAGAGCCTTCTCTATACTTTATAGAAGCTCCTTCAACGCTAAATGAGTTAATAATTTACAATCACTTTATTAGTAAAGAAGGCGATAAAAAATTTAAGAGATATTGTTCCTCCTCTCTTCTAGGCAATACTTACTATCATAACTTTGTGACACATTTTATCGAGAGCTATTATCAAAGAGAAGTATATAGAGCTGTCGATAATGGTCAAGTTCTTGCAGCTGAAGATTTAAACAAAATCATGAAAGATACTCTTAAAAAATTCTGGGGAGAGAGTGTATATATCGATGACTATGCGGCTCTAACATGGATGAGACAGCCTCATTATTACATGGGACTATACTCTTATACTTATAGCGCCGGACTTACAATATCGACGAATGTCTATAATATGATAAAAGAAAAAGGAAAACCAGCTATCGAAAATTGGATAAATGTTTTAAAATCCGGAGGAACAAAAACGCCAAAAGAACTCGCAAAGATGGCTGGCGTAGATATATCAAAAACGGAAGCTCTATCAAACACAATAAAGTTTATAGAAAGTTTAGTTGATGATGTAATTGCCCTTTCATAATAAAAAACAATATAAAGAAAAAAGCTCACTTCATATTAGTGAGCTTTCTTTTTACCAATATCTAAGACCTAAGTCCTCTCCCTTTATCGCCTTTGCAATTCTATTCATCGGTATAAGGTTCATAACCAGAAGTGCTATAGCAAAGTCTGCAAGTAAAAAAGATCCATTATACACAATAGAATACAAGAGTGGATTCATTCCTTCTGGTGCATATTCAGAAAAGAACACATAACCAGAAACTACATGTGAGAGAAATCTAAAAAGCGTTGCCATAGTCATGCCTAAGTTCATATGCCTAGGTAAAAAACCAGCAAGTCCCACAAACATAAAAGGTATCGGATAGTCTAATAGTACCTGTATAGGGTGAGCAACAACTCCACCCAGTACTAGGTTTAGTATTCCAAATATAATCCCAGTAAGCATACCAGCATTAGCTCCGTATACAAAAGATATGATAAATATCGGAACCATTGAAGCTAGTGTGACACTCCCTCCTTGCGGCATCCTAAATAGCACAAACATATTTAGTACAACAGCTATCGCAACTGCAAGTGCCATATGCGCAATCATTTTTGTAGTAAATTTCACTTTAGAGAATCTAAAAACTATTATCCCAGAAACTAAAAGTAAAACGACTAAAACAATACTCATAGGACTTTCAGCAAGTCCTTTTATTGCTTCTGAAAACCCGGAAGGTATTTCAGATAACTTCTCAAAAAATTCAGCAAACATCTTTCCTCCTAAAAAAAATAACCCCATAAAGGGTTACTAAGCTTTCCTACGCCGGCATTATCCGTACAGGTTTGAGGGTATTTCTCAGCATTAAGCACCCCTAGCATTAAGAATTATACACTATAAATATTAAGTTGTAAACCAAAAAAGTAGCTAATTACTTAGCTACTACTTTTATCAAATCTGAAACTTTTTTTGTGAGTTCAATCAATTTCCCCTTGCACTCCAACACAATACTATTGTCAAATTGATTCTTCTTAACAATCTTTATAGTATCCTTCAAATTCAAATTCTTATCATTGAGGTGAATAAGTAGTTCTTTCTCATCCCATATTTTATGAATAAGATAATTTTCATTCTCTTTTGCCTCACTCAAAAGTAAAGTATTGTTATTTTTCTTAGAGTTTTCAAAAATTACTCCTCCATGAGGGCAAGAAGTTGGATTACCAAGAAATATATTGAGTTTATCCATCAATTCATCGTTTGTTGCATGCTCCAATTTATCCGCATGCATATGAATATCGTCCCAAGATATCTTAAGATATTTATGTAAGAATAGCTCCCAAAGTCTATGCTTTGATAAAATTTTCTCAGCTTCTTCATTTCCTTTTACAGTAAGAAATATATCGTTGTTTTCATAGTAAATGAGATCTGATTTCTCAAGTTTTTTCATCATCTGAGATACAGACGCACCCGAATTATTGGTTTCTTGACATATTCTCTTATGCGTAGCACTTCCTTCATATTCACATAATTTATGTATTATCTTTAAATAATCTAGCCTTTCTTTTGTCACTTTAACCCCTCAAAATATTCAACGCTAATTCCATATTCTTTACAGCAAGAATAGTACTGATTCATTCCTTTTTCAGTTAAATTATATATAGATGTATTTGGTTTTGTAAAGATATATTTATTTTTCTTTAAAAGTTTTATATATTTTTCAAAACTTGTTTTATCCCAATTAAGATGTTCACACATATTTTCGTAACTTAACTCTTCATTCTCTCTACTTCCACCTTGATGATGTCCCATATGAATTATGATAAGGTTTTGTAGTTGTTCTCTCTTCTTTCTTATTCTAACTAAGAACTTTGTAATTATACCATCTTCATATACAAGGGTAGCAATTATAAATATAACCATTCCGACAAAAGCACACATTCCAGCCATAGAAACATTTAAAGCAACAGAGATATAGAATCCTATAAGGCTACTGATAAATCCAAAAAACGCAGTTAGCAGTAACATACTACTCAGTTTTTTTGTTAGTAGATATGCTGTCGCTCCAGGTGTTATGAAAAAACTGATTACAAGTATACTTCCAACCGCATTAAATGAAGCTACAGCTGTCATTGAAACAAGAGTCATTAGCGCATAAAACAAAAGTGACGATGAAAAACCAGCTATCATAGCAAATTCATTATCAAAAGTGGTTGCCTTAAGCTCCTTGTAAAATACAACTATAAATAAAATATTTATGATTAGCATAACTATGTTTACTACTAAAAACTTAGGCATTGTAGTTCCAAATAATGCCATTCTATTAAGAGGTGCTAGTATTACATCTCCCATAACTACTATCTCGGTATCAATATGAACATTTCTCGCAAACTTTGTAATTAATATTACAGCAGCAGAGAAGAAAAGAGGAAATACTATTCCAACTGCATCTTCTTTTTTAACATATTTGGTCTTACCTAATAATTCAACACATAAAACTGTAAGCACACCAAATAATGAAGCACTTATAAGAAGTAGTGGAGAATCAATAGAATGAGTAACAAAGAATGCTAAAACAATTCCGAGTAAAACAGAATGACTGATAGCATCAGTAACCATTGACAAGCCTCTTAAAAGAATAAATACACCTATTATTCCACAACTAATAGCACATATCACTAAAACGTACAATGATTCTATCATTATTTATCCCTCCTTTTAAGATAACTCGCTACAGCTCCTCTAGGTCCGACAATCATGCTAATTAGAGCAATTATACCCATTATTATTATAATAGTTGGTCCCGTACTCATTCCTTGATAAGTAGAACTTATCCATGTACCAATAAAAGCTGAAATTCCACCAAATAAACCGGAGAGTAAAATTACTTTCCCAAAGTGATTACTCCACTGATTAGAAGCAACAGCGGGTATAATCAGAAGAGAGGCTATTAGTATAGCACCTACAACTTTTAAACCGACCGCAATAAGACTCATTATCATTAAAAGTAAAATTACATACATAACACTTACCTTTAATCCAATTGTCTTAGCGTATTCTTCATTAAAAACAAATACTTTTATCTCTTTATAAAATATCAAAAGTATAGCAATTGATATGACTGCTATTATTGCTATTAATACGATATCTTTTTTCATCATATATGAAGCTTGTCCAAATATGTAGTTCTTAAGTCCAGACTGGGAAGCTCAAGCATAAATAGGATTTCCCTGTGTATAACTCTTAAGAACCATACCTAGCCCAAAAAATCCAGAAAGAAATATCGCAAGTGAGGCATCTAATCGTATCTTTGTTCCACCTGAAACAAGTTGAATTAGAGCATACGCAAGTGCTCCTGAAGCAAGTGCTCCAAGACTTAGTATAACTGGATCTCTAGTTCTAAATAACATAAATGCTATAACGATACCGGGAAAAGATGCATGTCCTACAGCATCTCCTATTAGGCTCTGTCCTTTGTGAAGGCTTACACATCCCACAAATCCAGAAGCAATCGATAGAATCATAGTACCAATAGCTACAACCAGAAAATCATAACTAAGAAGTAGATCCATTTTTGTACCTCATTCCATAAGCTCTGTTTATAGCATCAGAAGTAAGTGCCTCTTTTAGACTGCCCTGAGACACAATTACTTTGTTCAAAACAAGCACATGGTCAAAGTATTCCTCAAGAGTATTTAAATCATGATGTACTGCTATAACAGTCTTATTGTTCTTCTGGAAATTCTTAAGAAGATCCATTATAATCCCTTCTGTTTTTCTGTCAACACCTGCTAAAGGTTCATCCATTATGTATAAGTCAGCATCTTGACAAATCGCTCTAGCTAGGAATACTCTCTGTCTCTGCCCACCAGAAAGCTGAGATATTTGCCTATTGGCAAATTCTTGCATACCCATCTTCTCAAGTGCCTCCATAGCAAGTTCTCTTTCTTTTTTCCCAGGTTTCTTAAACCAACCTAGGTGAACATATCGTCCCATAGTTACAACATCAAGCGATGTTGTAGGAAAATCCCAATTAACGCTACCAGTCTGGGGTACATAGGCTATTCTTTTTAAAACTTCCTTTACAGGTTTACCAAATATTTCTATATGACCTGAAAGTGGTTTTAATAATCCGAGTATTCCTTTCAATAGCGTTGATTTTCCAGCTCCGTTGGGACCAACAATCGCCGTTATACTATTATCTTTTATTACGGCATCAACATCCCACAATACCGGATCTTGGTGATACGCCATAGTTAAATCTTCAATTTTTACGCAATTTTCCATTAATTCTCATTCCTTTAAATTATTTCAAGTTCTCTGTAATTAAATCAACATTATGTCTATACATATCTATGAAGGTATCTCCGTCTTCTCCTTTTTGAGCTAGAGAATCTGAGAACAATTCATTTCCTTCCCCTTTAACAACTTTTACTTCCCAACCTTTTGACTTACAAGATTCTTTTAGTTTATCCATTCTTGCTGGGTCTGTTGTACTTTCTGCAAATATAGCTTTAACTTTATTTTCCACTATAAAATCAACTGTCTTAGTGATATCTTGATTTGATATCTCAGAATCAGTACTAACTCCTTGAGGTGCAACAACCTGCATTCCATAACTTCTTGCAAAATAATTGAATGCATCGTGAGGTGTTACTAAAATTCTCTGTCCCTCAGGTAGTGCTTCGATTTTCGCTCTGTTCTCTTCATCAAGTTTATCGAGCTCAGCTAAATACTTCTCAGTATTTTCTTTTATTTTATCAGCTTCTTCAGGCAATAAGTTTTGAAGTGCTTCACTTGCAACCTCCGTTGCTGATTTATAAAGAGGAATATTGAACCAGAAATGTGGATCAACTATTTCTTCTCCATCTTGCATCATTTTTCCTAAATCTTCATCAGAAAAATTCTCTGCAACTTCTACGCCAGTTGGCTCAAGAGCATCAAGCATTTTTCCCTCAAAATGTAATCCATGGTATAACAGCAAATCTGCATCACTTATTTTATTTAAATCCTCTGGTTTAGCTAAATATAAATGTGGGTCCTCACCAGCAGGTATTATTAATTTTACCTCAACAGAATCTCCAGCCAATTGATAAACCATGTCTTCTAAAAATGTTGTAGTAACTGTTACAACCTTTTTCCCTTCTTCATTTCCTTCAGCTTTATTTTCTTTCCCTTGGCAAGCTACTGAGAATATCATAATAACTGCCAATAATAGTATTAATAATCTTTTCATGTTTCCTCCTAGATATCATTTTAAAATATATTTGATTAGGCTAACCTAACTTACAAGAGAATAACACCTAACTTATTTTTTGTCAATGTAAAATTTGATAATACCTGTATATAATATGTAGCTTGATATTGTTAAAATTTAACAATAAAAAAACGGTGCACATAAGTACACCGAGTTAAACTAAAACCATTTTTTATATTTAAAAAATGCTATCATCGCTCCTGATATTACAAAAGAAATTAGAACGAAGAATATAAATGCTAGAGGATTATTCATTCCGGGAAGGTATTTGAAATTCATTCCATATACACCTGTTAAAAAGGTAAGTGGTATAAATATAGTAGAAAAAACAGTGAGTATTTTCATGATATTATTCATTTCATTACTCGTTTGAATCATTTTCCTCTCAAAGAGACCATTTAGCATTTCTTCATTTCTCTTTATCTCTTCAACAAGGTTATTAATATGATCCTCAACGTCTTCAAGATTCTTCTCTACTTTTTGAGATATTAAATCATTCTTATCACTGATTACAAGTCGTATCAGTCCAACAAGAGGGAATATCGCGGTTTTAAGTTGTAGCAGATACTTTCTTATCTGATAGGCTCTCTCTGTATCTATGTCTTCATCTTCAATCAATAGCTCTTCCATTCTTGTAAGCTCTATTTCCAGTTTTTTAAGAACTTTATTTTTTTCATCAACCAGCCTATCAAGAAGTCTATAGTAGAGATAATCTGCCTTTGAATCTCTTATTCTGCTGTCAAACTTTTCTATTTCTTTTCTTATATTGTCAAAGATATCACCCATCTTCTCTTGAAAGGATATGAGAACATTCTCTGTTAGGAAGAGAATAATCCCCTCTCTTGTTATCTCAGAATCCATCTGTATCATCTGATTTAAAGTCATAAGATAATCTTCTTCAACTTCTATTTTTGAATATTTTGATACATGAAGGATATCCTCCAAATGAAGATCATATATTGAAAATCTATTCCCTATTTCATTTATGATATCTATATCATTTAAGCCTATCACATTAATCCAATACACCTTATCATCAAAAGACTGCTCAAAAAAATCAAGCTGCTTTTCTTTATCAGTAATATAATTCTTTACACACTCAAGCTCGTCGTATGCATAAACTTCCACGACGGTTTTTTGATTGGTGTATTTACCTTTATAATTTAAATCCAATGTTTCCTCTGTATATTTTTTTAATTTGTTCATATTAAAACCTCTTATATGTTATAATTACCATAAAAACAAGGAGCAGGAAATGGAATTAAAAAGCATAAATATAGATAACAAAGCTATCTCTTCACTAAAATCCATTCTAAATTCATTAAAAAACATTAAATCACTAGATCTAAATGAACTCGAACAAGATGAGACTGTTCTAATTCATATAGATATAGTCAATGGTTTTCTTTTTGAAGGCCCACTCAGTAGCGATATCGTAGCAAAAATACTACCATCTGTAGTAGAACTCAATATGAGAATGTCTGACTACAATAAACTATTTGTTCTGGACACACATACATCAAATTCCAAAGAATTTGATGCCTACCCTCCCCATTGTATCACAGGAACGCCAGAATGCGAACTAGTAAATAATTTAATACCATTTTCAAACGAAAAAAATGTAGTCAGAAAGAACTCCACTAACCTCTGGCACAGTAACGAGTTTAAAGCTTGGTTTAAGGATAACTCTGAGCTTAAAAACTACGTAATAGTTGGTGATGTAAGCGATATATGCGTCCTTCAGGCAGCACTCTCACTCAAAACCTATTTCTTTGAACACAACAGAGATGCTAGAATAATAGTTCTTACAGATTGCATTGACACATTTCATTTAGATGCTATAAACCACAACTCAAGTCTAATGAACATTTTTGCTCTATACAATATGCAAATGAACGGAGTTGAGCTCTACTCAAACATATATTAAATCTTAAACAATAAATGTTTGCAAAGAGCCAAAAATTCTCTAAAGTAATTAAATGGCATTAAACAAAGGGGAGTCTTAGCCGAGAGTACTACACAACTAAACCCCAACCTTTTAGCAAAAATACCAACTCTTAAACTGTGGAAATCGCTGGTTACCACAGTTATTTTTTTATCGGTAGCACCCTTTTCTTTTATAATCAAGAGAGAATTGACGAGATTGTTATAGGTGTCGAGCGACTTCTCCTCTAAAATTATATTTTCTTCATTCACCCCTTTTTTTACTAAATAGTCTTTGATCACAAACGCTTCGCTAACTTGTTTTCCCTGTATATAACCACCAGAAGCCACAATAACAACATCCGGGTTTATATTTGAATAATCTACAGCTGTATTGCATCTATTTCTCAGAAGTTTTCCAGGACCATCATCTCTTATAGTAGCACCTAGCACGATAAGATAGTTAGAAACATAGTCCGTTTCGTACTTCGCAGATAGCCTCATAACTATAAAAGAAGCAAAAAGAATACAAATGAATATAATCAATAAGTACAATTTATGTCCTTATTCATTCAGGAAATCATAGGCAACTTGCATAAGTATGGATGAGCCTCTCGTAAAGTAGTCCTCATCTACGTCAAACTTAGGATGATGATGAGCGTATATATCCCCATCTATCGCCCTTGGGTTAGTTAAAAAGAAGTAACTTCCCTTTGCAGCTTGAAGGAAATACGACATATCTTCTCCTCCAAGAGTCGGATTTTCAAGATCTATTATTTCAGCTTCTGGCATTACCTTAGCTGCTGATTGTTTAAGAAACTCTGTCATCTCTTTATCATTTACTGTTGTAGGATATCCTTCTTCATATATGACTTCACAGTCTCCTCTATAGGCCTTTGCAATTCCCCCACAGAGTTCAGGCATCCTGGATTTTATATGTTCCTTAACTTTAGGATTGAATGTTCTTACTGTTCCATACATATTTACTTGATTCGGTATTATGTTGAAAGCTGAACCACCTTCAATCTTACCTATGGTAACGACAGCTGACTCATATCCAGGTATTTCTCTTGATACTAAATGCTGTAGAGAAAGAACGATATGTGAAGCAATAATCATAGGGTCAACTCCTCTATCAGGTTTCGCACCATGAGTTCCTCTACCTATTACTTTTATTGTTATCCTATCTGATGCTGCCATAAGATATCCTGCTCTAACACCAATCTGTCCTTTTTCAAGAGGAAGAATCATACCTTCATGTAAACCAAATACAGCGTCAACTTTAGGATTCTCCATACATCCTTCTTCTATCATAGGCTTCGCTCCACCAGGTGATTCTTCTCCAGGTTGGAAGAAAAATTTAACTACTCCGCCAAGTTCATTTTCTACCGACTTTAGGGCCTTAACACAGGCAAGCAGCATAGAAGTATGTCCATCGTGTCCACATGCATGCATGCAACCATTTGTGGATGCAAAATCGAGTCCAGTCTCCTCCGTAATTGGAAGACCGTCCATATCTCCTCTTAGTGCAACACATTTGTTTCCCTTACCAACGGTAGCAACGATAGCATTTCCATCTACGAGTTTTATATACTCTACTCCAATTTCATCAAGTACACTTGTAACATATTCCACTGTCTTAGGAAGATTATTCCCAAGTTCAGGTATCTGGTGAAGATGTCTCCTCCACTTAATCATATCCTCTTTTAAACTATTTGCCATCTTTAAAAAATCCATCAAATCCTCCTAAATATAGTAACGTTTATCAACTACTATTTCGCATTTGAAACCGAGTTCATCAGAAATACGTTTTTTAATTTTCTCTTCTTTTTCCACAGTATCTATTATACTCCCCTCTACTGTAATATCAAAATGTATTTTACCTTCTTTTTCAAGTAAGTCATGGAATGAATATATGCTCTTATTGTTACGAATTATACTTTCTAGTTTTTTCTTTATTTCAAGTAGTTCACCGCTCTCGTTTCCAACTGGGTCAATATGGATAATTAAATGAATATCGTATTTCTCATCCATATCAGTCTCTATTCTCTCTATTAAATCATGAGCATCAACTAAATTCATATCATAGGGAATTTCTACATCTAGTACAACTATTACGTTTCCGCCTCCATAGTTATTAACAAGTATATCATGTGCGTTTATTACCTTTTCATAGCTACATACATCATCGTGTAAACTTTTTATAAAACTTTTTTCAGGTGCTTCGCCAATTAAATGACTTATATTTTCTTTTAAAATTTCAAAGCCCGAATATACTATATATACCGATATTAGTATTCCCAATACGCTGTCCAAATATATACCTGAAAATCTATTTAAACTATATGAAAAGAGTATTGCTATAGTTATTAGACTGTCGTTAAAACAGTCCTTTACATTCGCTCTGAGTACTACTGAATCAATTTTTTTAGAAATCCTATAGTTCACAAACCACGCATAGAATTTTATAATTATGGAAACAACGATTGTTATTAGATATACTGTGCTATATCTGTGTAGAGAGCCTTTACCCATTTTAAAGACTGAGTAAAATCCAAAGTTTAATCCGATATAAACTATAACTATTCCAACTAAAAAGGTAGATATATATATACTTCTTCCATGACCAAACGGATGCTCTTTATCGGGAGGTCTGAGAGAAGCTTTAATTCCAATTATGGATATTATCCCAGAAAGGGTATCGCTTAGATTATTAAAACCATCCCCTAATAAAGCTACACTATTATACAAAAAACCTATTGCAATCTTAAGTACACTTAGAAAAACGTTTGAAATAACAGTAAACAAAGTGGTTTTATATACTACTTCTGATTTATGTATTTTGTTTTCTGTGTTTTTCTTTGTTCCCATAATGTATTTTGATATCATAGTTTCTCCTTAATACATAATATTATACTCTAAACTTAATGAATTTTAAAAACTTTTCTTATATGATATAATTGAAAACAATTAAGGAGATATTATGGGAAGAATTGGAAATATTATAAATAGAAAAAATAAACAGGATGCAAAAAAAGCTAAGATCTTCACTAAATTAGCTAGAAAAATAACTGTTGCAGTAAAAGAAGGGGGTAGTGATCCCAATTACAACAGTGCACTTGTAAGCGCTATAGACGATGCAAAAATGGCAAATATGCCTAACGATAACATAGAAAGGGCTATTAAAAAAGGTACTGGAGAAGACTCTGCGAGCGTATTTACAGAAATAGTGTATGAGGGATACGGACCAGGCGGAGTTGCAATTTTAGTTGAGTGTCTAAGTGATAACCTAAATAGAACTGCTGGTGATGTGAGAAGTTATTTCACTAAAACGAACGGAAATCTCGGCACAAGCGGATGCGTAAGCTACATGTTTGATCATCTAGGTGCATTCATACTTAATAAGAGCAATGTAAATCTTTCAGAAGATGAACTCATGCTAGAAGTACTAGATGCTGGAGCATCAGATTTTGTAAGCGAAGCAGAACACTATGAAATTTACTGCGAGTCACAGGATTTTGCAGTACTAAGAGATTATTTCAAGAAAGAAAACTATCCTCTAGAGATAGCCGAACTCACATATGTGCCTCAAAACTATGTGAAAGTTGAAAGCGCAGAAGATAAAAACAATGTATACAAGCTAATAGATTTACTTGAAGATAACGATGATGTTCAAAAAGTTTACACAAATATAGAAGAAGATTAAAATCTTCTTCTATATTTTTATTTGTTAAGCTAAACTTTCAAAATCAGAACCACTATTAAGTACTTTAATGAATAAAAATGTGAGTATCAAACCTACTATACTTAGAATTACTAATAACATTGGTATTAACGGTTCTGACACACCGAGTAAAGAGTAAGACCCAGTCATAAAAGCAAATATTATCTTTACAACAGTCGCACCTAAATATCCAAAAAATCCAATTTTTTTCTTTAAAAATAGAAGTATAAGGAACACAACACTTGCAATCAGCATGAGATACCAAATAGTATAGAATATTTTTTGTGTTCCAGTTATAATTTCCATATCAACAAGTACCTCAAGTCCGTTTTCGCTTCCACCAAAAACATCTGAAGATTTAGTGAAAACAAGCAATAAATTTACCGCAATAGAAAGACCAACCCATACTTTAGTAATAACACTCAAATTACCTTTTGTTTCGTCCATTTTTACCTCCTTTTAAATCAGATGTTACAGAAGGCCACCATCTTGTAGTTGTCTGGCGTACTATAAACGTCATTGTCTCCGGCTAGTTTCCAAGAAATATCAAACACAGAATCATCAAAGACAAACTCAAAATAAGCCATCTGTATACCGCTGTCAATGAGCTCCTCATATTCATTAGTTGTAGCATCTTCTCTTACAAATAGTACTATTTTCCCACCGTCAACTATATATCTACAAGGTTGTCTATTAAATGTAGATGGAGCAAGTCTCGCGTAATTAAACGCATCAATTATTCCTCTAACTTCAAGAAATTCATAGCTTGCCGAATTACCCCATGTACTATCAAATACAATTTCATCAAGCGGAAGTCTAGATGACATCTTAGGACTTGTAAAACTCATATTAGATTTAGAATAATTGGAACCTACCTTAGCATTATTAACCGACATAGCTTTTGATTCACTATATCCAAGTGCTATCAGTGCAACTACTCTTTCACCGTCATCTACACCAGCTACTTTATCAACTCTATCTCTGTCTCCTAAGGTAATCCAAGTAGATGAAACACCCAGTTCAAAAGCTTTAAACATCAAATCTTCAGCAACATAAGCCGCATTTATAAGATGATTTTCCTTTTCCTCACTGATGACGAACATATAAATAGGTGCATCAATCATTATTCCATTATATCCCGAAAAACCAACAAGTTTGTCATAAACGCTATTCCTGTCCAAAAACTTAACTTCCGTTTTTAACGACTCATCAAATCTCTTACAGACCTTAGAGTAAATTTCTAAACTCTTCAACACTTCCCTGTCAACAGATTTCCTTTTAAAATCACGAACTGATCTTCTTTCACTAATAAGTTTTTTATAATTCATTTGCCACCTCATTTACAATATCATTCTAACATATAAAACAAAAATTTAAAATCAAAAACAATCAACTTTTTCCATCAATAAAAACATAATATAAAATACACATTCGAAAATTGTGTTATAATGTTTTCTATGGAGGGATATATGAAAAATAAATTACACATCGCACCATTACTCTGGTGTATACTCGGTATAATCATGTCTAGTTTGAACATCTATAAACTCATAAGAGACTTTAAGATGTATAGCTTTTTAGGACTTAAATCAACGGCTTATGCTTTGATTTTCTTATCATTACTAGTGATAATCTCATATGCACTAGTTATATTGCTTAAGAAATTTGGCTTCTATATGATCTGTACAGTGGCAATTGTAAATTTCGTTTATGGCACTATCAGATTTGGATTTGATTTTTACTTCCTATTGGGTCTTTTAGGTCCTATAGTATTATATCTACTATTACAAGTTGGAGAAGAAAAATCTTGGGATTTATTAGAGTAATGGAGTTTATATGATAAAAATACTTGCAGTAGGAATCGGAAGTGCTATAGGTGGTATATTTAGATACCTGGTTAGTCTCATCAACCACGGAAGTGTTATACCGCTACACACTCTTGTCGTTAACTTTTTAGCGGCAGTACTGATTGGTTTTTTTACCGGTGTTTCACTTAATACGACTTCTATGAGCGATGAAATAAAACTACTTCTTACAACAGGACTTTGTGGTGGCTTTAGCACATTATCAACTGTCTCACTAGAGAGTAAAAACTTTATTGCAGACGGAAATCATTTTTTGTTTTTCTTTTATATTTTTATAACAATAGTCCTGAGCCTGATAGGTATATTTATAGGTGAATATTTAGCAAATGTGGTCACAAGATAAAAACCCCAATTCTTTTGAATTGAGGTTTTTTCTATGTTGATTTAAACTTCAACCATTCTGTGAGATTCCGTTAAGTACTTATCATATTCTTTATTTTTCCAAGCTTCAAACTCTTCATCAGTTGCAAGTACTTTATGGGTTTTGGTTAAATTATGGTACTTACCTTCTGTGTACTGTATTCCGCTTTCTCTATATAGATATCCTTTTGACTTTCTTTTTTTCTCCAAAATAGGATTAGGATGCGGTATTGCAGATAATAGAGATATCGTATAAGGGTGAATTGAGTTTAAAAATATCTCATTTTTATTTCCTTGTTCTACGATATGTCCCAGATGCATTACTCCTATTTTATCGGATATATATCTAACCATTGATAGATCATGCGCGATAAACAAAAGAGATATGCCTGTTTCTTTTTGTATACTCTTTAAAAGGTTTACAACCTGAGCCTGAATAGAAACATCCAGCGCACTTATTGCCTCATCTGCTATGATAAGTTCCGGCTCCATAATAAGCGCTCTTGCAATACCTATCCTCTGTCTCTGACCTCCTGAAAATTGGTGTGGATACCTTGAGATGTAGCTGGGATTAAGCCCAACCTTCTCCATAACCTCACAAACTTTTTTTGTAATTTCATCTTCGCTTAAGTTTTTATTCAGATTAGTAAGACCCTCAGATACAATACTTAAAACTGTCTTCCTTGGGTTTAGTGAACTCATAGGATCCTGAAATATCATTTGAATCTTTGTTCTAAGAAGCTTCCTTGTTTCATCGTTGAGCTTATCACTTATCTTAGTTCCCTTAAAATATATCTCTCCATCTGTAGGAGTGTAAAGCCTTATTATAGAGCGTCCAGTTGTACTCTTTCCACTTCCACTCTCACCTACAAGACCATAGGTCTTACCTGCTTCTATCGAAAAACTGATTCCATCAACAGCCTTAGTGGTAAATTTTCTCGTAATTCTAAAATGTTGCTTTAAATTTTTAACTTCTAAAATTTTATCGCTCAAAATTTTCCACCTCCTCTTTCATCTTCTCAATTCTTCTTCTTAAAGATTCAGGCATCTCAACTTTAGGTGCTCTAGGATCGAGTAGCCAAGTGGAAGCTCTGTGTTTTCCACCAGCATCGAACTGTGGTGCATCCTCTTTAAAATCAATAGCGAGTGCATGTTTGTTTCTCGGTGCAAAAGCATCTCCTTCAAATGGTAAAGCTAAGTTGATTGGGTTTCCAGGTATACTGTACAGTTCTTCTTCCTCTACATTAATGTCTGGTATTGAAGAAAGTAGTCCCCAAGTGTAAGGATGAACAGGCTCATAAAACACCTCGTCTACACTGCCCTTCTCAATAACCTTACCAGCATACATTACCGTTACATAGTCAGCTACTTTCGCAACAACACCGAGGTCATGCGTGATATATATTACGGAGAGATTCTTCTTTATCTGTATAGAACGTATAAGCTCAAGAATCTTTGACTGAACAGTAACATCGAGCGCAGTAGTTGGCTCATCACATATTAATATGCTAGGATCACAAGCAAGTGCTATCGCTATTACAACTCTCTGCCTCATACCTCCAGAAAGCTGATTTGGATATTGTTTCATCCTCTTCTTAGCATTATCTATTCCAACTTCTTCAAGTAATTCTATTGCCTTTTCCCTAGCCTCTTTCTTACTTGTTTTATAATGATATCTCATTCCCTCCATTATCTGTTTACCAATAGTCATTGTAGGGTCAAGACTTGTCATCGGGTCCTGAAATATCATTGCAATTTTCTTTCCTGCAATTTTTTCTCTGATTTTCTTCTGAGACATACCGACTATCTCGTATTCCTCATCATCTTCTAAATCAAAGAACTTAATACTTCCTTTATCTATAGTTCCATTACTGCTTAGTATTCCCATCACCGCTTTAACGGTAACGCTCTTACCACTTCCACTTTCACCTACTATTGCAAGATTTTCCCCTTCATATAGATCAAATCTTGCTCCTCTAATGGCCTTGAATTTAGATGTAGAAGTAGTAAATGAGATTTCTAAATCTCTAACACTTAAAACTTTTCTTCTCTCTTCCATTTACATCTCCTTCATCTTAGGGTCAAACGCATCACGAAGACCATCAGCTAGTATCGTAAAGCTGAGCATCAAAATAGCAAGTACAATCGTAGGTATTGCCACCATATAAGGTGAAACTAAGAAAGACTTAAATCCTTCACTTATAAGAACACCAAGAGAAGCTAGTGGTGGCTGTAGACCAAGTCCTATAAATGCGAGGAATGACTCTGTAAATATCGCATTAGGTATAGAGAACATACTCATTATAATAACTTGTCCAAATATATTTGGTAGAAGTTCCTTTATAATGATTTTTAGATTGCTACTACCAAGGGTTCTAGAAGCGAGTATAAATTCCTGCTCTTTTAACCTTAGCACCTGAGCTCTTGCTATCCTACTCATTCCTATCCATCCCTTTATTATTATCGCTAAAGTAATCGACATAATTCCTGGTCGAAGAACAAAAACTAGTAGAGTTACAATTATCATAGTAGGTATACTATTGAGGATTTCAACAATCCTCTGCATAACGATATCTACTTTTCCTCCAAAATAACCAGATATAATACCAAATCCCATACCTATAAACATATCAACTACAACAGCCAAAAATGCCATATATAATGAAACTTGAGTACCTTTCCAAGTTCTTACCCAAATATCTCTTCCTAAAGTATCTGTACCAAAAAAGAAATATTTATCCTGAATACCTAGAGTTTCATATTTGCTTTCACCTTTACTATAGCCGTCCATAATGCCTATTTTTTCAAGTAAAGGCACTCTAGGTGCAACTGCCTGTTCTTCAATATTTCCCCTATCATAGTGATTTGATGAAAACATAGGTGCAAATATAGCAAGCAGAATGATAATTGCTATTATCATAAAGGCAAAAAGTGCTGCCTTATTTTTCTTAAATCTTACCCAAACATCCTGTAAGAACGATCTTTCTTCTATTTCACCATACTGATCAACTTCATTTTTATAACCTTCAGGAACTAAAGAAAAATCACCATACTTTTGTTCATTCATCATGATTTCTCTCCTTTACCAAGTCTAATTCTAGGATCTATAACACTATAAAGTAAGTCAACAATAAGCATTACAGCAACAAACATAACAGAATAGATAAATGAAATCGCTATTGTAACGTTATAATCATTGACCGTTATAGCCTGAACAAATAGACTTCCAAGTCCTGGAATCGCAAAAATCTTTTCAACAACGAGACTACCTGTCATAAGAGCAACAACAAGCGGTCCAAGTACAGTAACAACAGGAATCAAAGCATTTCTTATACCATGTCTGACAACTACTAGTGATTCTTTAACCCCTTTTGCTCTAGCAAGTAAAATATACTCACTTCCTAAAACTTCAAGCATTTCACTTCTTAAAAATCTTGCAACGGTCGCAATTGTGAACATAGAAAGCGATATAACAGGTAAAACGCTTGACATTCCAGGTTCAGATGGATTGTATCTTATTGGAAAAATCTTTAAGATGTGTCCAAATACATAGAGCAAAAGTAGCGCAAAAACATAGGATGGAACCGAGACTCCCGCCACAGAAATAAGGCTGGTAGTCGCATCTATCCACTTTCCATGATTTAATGCTGCAATTATTCCAAGTAACATTCCTATTAAAAGTCCTAATAAAACAGCCCGCAGACCAAGGCCCATGGTTATACTTATCCTAGGCGCTAGCATCTTTGCAACTGGCATGTTTTTTTGAAGTGAATAAGAAACTCCGAAATCTCCTTTCACCATAAGTGATATGTAATTTATAAACCTTTCAGCAGTAGATTTATCAAGGCCATATTTCTCCATGATTATTTCCTTCTGCTCTGGTGTCAGTTTTTCGTCATTAAAAGGAGTTCCGGGCATAAGTTCTAACATTAAAAATAATAATATTAATATTATTAAAACTGTTGCTACTGCTATACTTAATCTTTTTAATATGTATTTAATCATATAGCCATCCCTTACTAAAAGTAGAAGTTGCACAATAGCAACTTCTACAAATCTAAATTACTAAATCGGTGCTTAATCTTCAATATAAGTATACTTAAGAATCATAGGAACACCAACACTTTGGATATTTACATCTTTAACTTTAGGATTCCAAAGTTCTGCTTTACCAGTTTGATAAACAGGAAGTGGTCCAACTTGTTCTTCTAGTAATAATTTTTCAGCATCAAGCATCACTTGCCATCTTTCTTCTGTAGATAATTTACCGCTCTTAGCTTTTTCAATAAGTTCACTGTACTTAGCATTCTCATATCCACCTCTACCAGAGTTGCCTGCAGAAGGAGCGTATAGCTCTAAATAAGTCATAGGATCAGCGTAGTCAGGTCCCCAACGAGTAAGTCCCATATCATAATCAGCTTCTGTTCCTCTCATTATCTGAAGTCTTGTCTTCTTAGGTTGTCCCTTTAGAGTTACAGTGAATCCTTCTAAAGTACCTTCTATTTCACTCTTCAAGAACTCTGCAACTTTCTTAGACTGCTCTGAATCCTCAAATAGAATTTCAAATTCAAAGGAATCTATTCCAAGTTCTTCTTTAGCCTTAGCCCAATATTCTTTTGCTTTTTCTTTATCTTCCGTGAAGAAATCTCCTGAAGTCTCTCTAAAGTCCTTACCGCTAGTATCAGCAGCTAGCTTTTTAGGAACAAAGAAGTATGCAGGAATAGCTCCGTCTTTAAGAACGTTATAAGCAATTTGTTCTCTATTGTAAGCAAGAGCAATAGCTTTTAGTAAATTCTGGTTAGCAAACTTATCAGTGTGATTGTTAACCTGTAACCACCATAGATAAGAACCTAATTGTATTTTGTAATCAGGGTGATCTTTGTAATTTTCAACTAGTTCACCAGTTAAATAAACCATGTCAGCGTTTCCTGCTTCATAATCTAAAACAGCACTTTGTGCATCAAGAGCAACTTTAAAATCTACTCCGTCTAGTTTAACTACATCTTTATCATAATATTTATCGTTTTTA